>ENA-ORSA01002767-ORSA01002767.1-human-gut-metagenome-genome-assembly--contig:-NODE-2767-length-12048-cov-6.588260_pt1 | contig 12048 bp, 9 predicted proteins | sample MGYA00242179_ERZ509142 | MGnify/ENA primary metagenome ERZ509142 (study PRJEB26280, sample SAMEA2338659) | human gut metagenome | biome: human gut; feature: human-associated habitat; material: faeces... | reverse complement strand
GGCAGGTGCGCATCGTGACCATCCCGGGCGCGGACGTCTGCGCCTGCTGCGGCACTCACACCCGCACCACCGGTCAGGTGGGGCAGATCAAGATCCTTGCCAGCGAGAACTACAAGGGCGGCGTGCGGCTGAGCGTGGTGTGCGGAGCCCGTGCACTGGCGGCGGCGCAGGCCATGCGCGCCCGGCAGGCAGACATCGGTGCGCTGCTTTCTGCCAAGGCCGACCAGACTGCTGTGGCGGTGCATCGCGTCTACGACGAGTATACTGCGCTCAAGTTTACACACTTCGGCCTGTGCAGCCAGCTGTTTGACGCCCTTGCGCAGCTGACCGCGCCCGATGCGGACGCCATCCGCACCCTGCCGGGACTGGACCCGGACGGGCTGCACCGGCTGGCTGTGCGCCTGACCGAAGCCACCACCGGCCTGTGCGCCGCCCTGACCCCCACCGAAAAAGGCACCGGCTACTGCCTTGCCCGGCGGGACGGCGATGTGCGCGCCCTGACCAAAGCACTGAACGCTGCCCTGAACGGGCGCGGCGGCGGCAAGCCCGGCATCTGTCAGGGCAGCTGCGCCGCCACCCCGGAGCAGGTGGAGAGATTTTTGAAGGAGAACAACAAACTATGAGAATGCGTTTCAAACCCTATGCCCACGACGAGCTGATGGCCGCCGACTTCCATGTGCATGAGCCGCTGATCTGGGGCGGCAAGTGGCACAGTCAGTACGCCCGCCCGGAGCAGCCCTTTGTGCTGGAACTGGGCTGCGGCAAGGGCGGCTTCCTCTCCCAGCTGGCCTGCGCCCACCCGGAAAACAACTATCTGGGCATCGATATCACCGATAAGGTGCTCATCCTCGCCAAGCGCAAGATCGAAGCCGCCTATCAGGCTGCGGGCCGCCCCATCGACAACGTGAAGATCATGAGCACCGACATCGAGCGCATCAAGGGGGTCATTACCGCCGAGGATACGGTCAGCCGCATCTACATCAACTTCTGCAACCCGTGGAGCAAAAACGGCTCTTCCCACAAGCACCGCCTCACCTACCCGCGCCAGCTCATCAACTACCGCGAGTTCCTCAAGGACGGCGGCGAGATCTACTTCAAGACCGACGACGATGATCTGTTCCGCGACAGTCTGGAATACTTCCCCGCTTCCGGCTACGACATCGAGTGGATGACCTACGACCTGCACGAGAACGAGCCGGAGTGGAACATCCGCACCGAGCACGAGGGCATGTTCACCGAAATGGGCATCAAGATCAAGGCCCTGATCGCCCGCAAGAACCCGGACCCCGCCAGCGTGACCTGGATCGAACCCAAGGTCCTCAAGCGTCAGGCCCGCGAAGCCGCCGAGGCCGAAGCCCGGGCTGCACAGGAAGGCGAAGGCAATGAATGACCCCTGCGAGATCTGCCTGAACAATGTGCAGGACGAGTACGGCAGCTGGTACTGTGCTCAGGGCGGCTGTCTGGACGAGGACGAGATGGCCCGCTATCTTTCCCGCAGCACGGCCGCCTGCCCGTTCTTTGAGCCGGGCGATGAATACAAGATCGTACAAAAGCAGAACTGACCTGCACAGCAGCATGATTCTCACGGGAGGTGTTTTATGCTCAACTTTCTCACGACCACCACAGTGTGCGGCTTTTCGCTGTACCATGTGCTGGCCTTCTTCCTCATTTATTCCTGCACCGGCTGGTGTCTGGAGGTCATCTTTGCCGCCGCCACCACCGGTCAGCTGGTGAACCGCGGCTTTCTCAACGGCCCGGTGTGCCCCATTTACGGCTTCGGCATGATCATCGTGCTGTTCGCCCTGACCCCTCTGCAGGACAGCGTCCTGCTGCTGTACATCGGCGGCGTCATCCTGCCCAGTGCGCTGGAACTGGTGGGCGGCTGGGCACTGTATAAGCTCTATCACACCCGCTGGTGGGACTACAGCGAATTTCCCTTCAACATCGGCGGTTATATCTGCCTGCAATTCAGCCTGCTGTGGGGCGTGGGCACGCTGGTGGTCATGCGCATCGTCCACCCGGTCGTCGCCGGCCTTGTGGACATGGTCCCGCCCTTTATTGGCCTTATCGTCATGTGTGTGCTCTATGCAGTCTACGCGGCAGACGTGGTCGTTACGGCCTTTGCCGCCTCTGGTCTGGCCCAGACACTGGACGCCATGGAACAGCTGGCCGACAGCATCCATGCCGTCAGCGACGCCATGACCCAGCTGCTGGGCACCACCGCCCTGAACGCCGACCAGAAGCTGGACGAGCAGCGCCTGCAGCTCAAGCTTGCTGCCGCCGAGGCCCGCGAAGCCGCACCGAAAAAGCGCGCCCTGCGTGAAACGCTGGCCGCCGTCCGCGCCAAGACCGATGAGGCCCGCGAGGCCGCAAAGCATGCTTCCGAGATCGCCAAGCTCAACACGGCCGAAGCCGCCAAGGCTGCACAGCTGGCCGCCAAGGGCACGATGGAGCGCGCTGCCGAGCTGCTGCGTCTGGAACAGCTGGCCGAGGAGCTGCAGGCCCGCAGCGATGAAATGCAGGCCCAGCTGCTGCGCACCCCCCGCATCGTTGGCCCGCGCCGCATGCTGCGCGCCTTCCCCGGCCTGAAGCATGGCGTAAAAAAGACCACCCTCAAGGCCCTGCGCCTTGGTCTTGCCCGCCGGGAAAGCCCCGAAGAAGAACCGAAGAAAAACGGCTCCGACACCCGCAAGGATGCCTGAGACCGCTGCCCAAAAGACCGCTGCACAGGAATGCAGCGGTCTTTTTATGCCCCGCCTTCCGGACCCGTCTGGCGTTCCGTTCTTTTTTGCCGCAATGTCGCAATGTTTTAAATATCTATTTTCAAAGGTTTAAAATCGTGCTATACTGTTTTCTAAAATGCCATATTTTGTCGAAAACATCCAACAGCGAGGGATTTATCATGTCCGAAGAACTGAAGTCGAATGAAAATGTCGGCGCACTGCAACCCGATGCACTTGCACAGATCGCATCGGTAGACCCCAGCCCGGCCGTAGGCGGTATGCACCCCTTTACTCCGGCCATGCTCAGCCGTCTCAAGAAGCAGCGTCAGCTGCTGAGCGAGCTGGAGCACGCCCTGAAAAATCACGAGTTCTGCTTCTTTCTGCAGCCCAAGTGCAACAGCATGACCCGCGCCATCGTGGGCATGGAAGCACTGGTGCGCTGGAACCACCCCACCCGCGGCTGCGTGCCCCCGTCTGAGTTCATGCCCCTGCTGGAAAGCACCGGCCTTGTGACCCAGCTGGACCAGTACATCTGGGAATCCGTCTGCAAGACCCTGCACAAGTGGCAGGAGAGCGGCAGCAATCTTGTGCCGGTATCCGTGAACGTTTCCGTGGTGGATATCGTCAATCTGGATGTGCCGCAGATCTTCTCCGACCTTGTGGAAAAGTATCAGCTGGAGCCCAAGCTCCTGCTGGCCGAGATCACCGAGACCATGCTGGCCGAAAATACTTCTCTGGTGGAAAACGCCATTCAGGGCCTGCACCGCAAGGGCTTCTCTGTGATGATGGACGACTTCGGCAGCGGCTATTCTTCGCTGAACATGCTCAAGGATACCAATGTGGACGCCATCAAGCTGGACATGAAGCTCATCGATATGAACCAGCAGAACCGCAGCAAGGGCGTGCAGATCGTGGAATCGGTGGTGGATATGGCCCACCGCCTGAACCTGCCCATCATCGCCGAGGGCGTGGAAACGCCGGAGCAGGTCTCCATGCTGCAGGCCGCCGACTGCCTGTATACGCAGGGCTATTATTTCTACAAGCCCATGCCGGTAGAGAACGCCGAGGCCCTGCTGGCCCAGCCCAACAGCGAGGATTACTGGGATATGCGCCGCGACCTGCTGCGCCGTGACCGCCGGAGCCCTGTCTCCGACAGTGAGCAGACCGCACTGGCACTGCAGGCCTACCAGATCTTTGCGGACAATGTGCTGGAGCTTTCCCTGCTGAACCTTTCCACCGGCGAATACCGGGTCATCAAGCGGGATCCGCGCCTGCCCGGTGCCAGTTCGGACGCCGAGGAGGACTTTGCCGCTTACTGTGAGCGCATGGTGACGAACAAGGTGATCCACCCGGACGACGCGGAGATGTTCACCGACCAGACCGATCTGGAGGCCCTGCGCTCCGCTGTTTTCAGCACCCAGCAGCCAGAGGCCTACCGCTTCCGCAAAAACGTGTCCGGCCAGTTCGTGTGGATCACCATGGAATTCCTGCCCTGCCGCAACTGCTGCGCCCAGAACCCCTGGGCCACCGTGGTGGTGCGTGAGGATGCACAGGCCGACCAGCTCAGCGAGGAGCTGGACTTCTCCTACAGTCACGACACCCTGACCGGCCTGCTGAACCGCAGCCTCTTTGAGACCGATCTGCGGACGCTGCAGTCCAGCGAATACGACTCCATGGTGTGCACCTACATCGACGTGGTGGGCCTGCACGAGATCAACAACCATCTGGGCCACCGCAGCGGTGACTCCATGCTCTGCTTCATTGCCAATGCGGCCCGCAAGTTCTTTGCTTCCAGCCGCATCTACCGCATCGGCGGTGACGAATTTGTGATCCTCACCCCGAACCAACCGCCCTACAGTGTGTGGGTGTCTGTGGACAGAATGCGTGCTTTCCTGCGCGAGAAGGAGTACGAGATCTCGGTGGGCATCCAGAACACCAATGACCTGCACCGGCTGGACGACGCCATAAATCAGGCTGAAACTGCCATGCGGCAGGACAAGCAGGCCTATTATGCCCGCAACGGTCAGGAGCGCCAGCTGCGCGGCCTGAACGAGAAGCTGGAGCAGACCCTGACCGAAAAGCGGGATGCCGAGCACTTCCTGCGGGTCCTTGCCCCCAAGTTCAAGAGCGTGTTCGTTGTGGACCTGAAGACCGACCGTATGCGCGGTGTGATCATCCCGGACTATTTCCAGAAAATTCTGGACACCTCCGGCGGCTCTTTCCTCGCCGTTCTGCAGCAGTACCGTGATACGCAGGTGCAGCCCGCCTACCGCGAGAGTCTGGCGGACCTGCTGGACTACAACTATATCCGCAGCAAGGTCCTGACCGGCGACATCGTGGAGCACACCTATAAAAAGACCGACGGCACCACCTTCCGCGTCAAGGTGACGCCCTACTCCAGGAGCGGCTCTCATATCGATGAAACGCTCTGGATCTTCTCGGATGAAGGGGCATCCCTTACCCCTCCCCAGACAAAATAAGTGATTAAACGTTAAAAAAATCGGAAACGACTGCGGTCGTTTCCGATTTTTGTTTTTACAGAAAAGTTGTGCAGGGCAGCAGCATTTGCCAATTTCGACCCCCTCCCCGTGAAAAAGAACTCCAGAAAAATCCGCGTTTGCGCAGCAATGAAAGCCCCAGTGGGGCTTTCAAGTGGCAGAACGGTCTTGCTTTTAGCAAGATGGCGGGGCCTCGCCCCGACACGTTCCGCAGATTTTTCTGGAGCTCAAAATAAAAATAATAATTCCACTGATTATGGCCAGAGCGCACGCGGAGGCCATTCTAAATGGTCAAGATGGTCAGGCCCACAGATTTTCCGGGTACTGGCCCTCTGCCGTTTTGCGGGCGATGGCCTCCACCACCAGCGGCTTGTCCTCGCGATAGGTAACGCCGTACCATTTATCGGTGCTGCGCAGCACCTGGATCTTCGCCTTACCCTCTTCGATGAGTTCTGTGACGACCAGCGGCAGGAAATACTCGCACTTGAGCGGGTTTTTGGGCAGATTCTCGGTCAGCCAGCCTGCAAAGCGCTGCTCGGCTTCGTCCAGAAAGCTTTTGCCGAAGCCCCACAGGTTCATGCTCACCGGGGTATCGCCGGGCAGGTCGGTCCAGCTTGCGCCGCCGTCCTCGGTGAAGTGTACGCCGTTTTCGTACGTTTCAATGCGGGTGCGTTCGGTCACACTGTGCAGGGTGCCGTCGGGTTCGGTCACGCATACGCCGCGGGCCACGCTGCCGTTCTCGGAGACGGTGTTCCGGAGCAGGTAGCTTACCATGCAGTAGTCGTAATAGCTGCCGTCCTCGTGGGTGGACAGGTAATCATACATCACCCGGAAGGCCTCCGGGCCGTAATAATCATCGGCATTGATGACCGCAAACGGGCCGTCGATGAGGTCCTTTGCAGCCAGAACGGCGTGGCAGGTGCCCCAGGGCTTGACACGGCCCTCCGGGACGGCAAAGCCTGCGGGCAGCTCATCCAGCTGCTGGAAGGCGTATTTCACCTGCATCGCCTTGGACACCCGCTCGCCGATGGCCGCTTTGAAGGCGTCCTCGATCTCATGCTTGATGACAAAAATCACCGTCTCAAAGCCTGCGCGGCGGGCATCGTAAAGGGAATAGTCCACGATGACCTGACCATTGGGACCCACCGGGTCGATCTGCTTCATGCCGCCGTAACGGCTGCCCATGCCAGCCGCCATGACCACCAGTACCGGTTTCTTCATATAAGTTTCCTCCATCTGAGCCGCAGCCGCGGCAGAATATTCATGGTCTCATTATACTCCATTTTGGACAGAAAAACAATTTGAAATGGCTCCGCTTCAGGGAAATCAATTTTTGCAGCTTGACCCGGATCAAAAGCGCCGTGCCAGCTCTCGGGTGACTGACCCTCTCAGTCATCTCGCTTTGCTCGATGCCAGCTCCCCCGAAAGGGGGGAGCTGGCAAAACCGTCAGGTTTTGCCAGAGAGGGTTCCGCCAATCGCGACTATCCGTTTGGGCCTCTGTGTGAAAATGAGTTTGTCGCGGCCTGTGGGCCGCGACAAACTCAAAAATATAAAATTCATTCCGCTGATAATGGCAGAGCGAAGCGGAGCCATTTTTCAATCGTCTCCTCGTTCCGCAAGCTAAAATTTCCAAAATATGCAATTTATGCTTGCAAAGTATTGTTTTTACTCTGTAAATATTGTATACTGGTATCATTCACCGCAGGTTTTGCCTGTCAAAATGCGTCTCAAAGAGAAAGCATTGCTTTCCAATCCAACCAAGAAAGAGGTATTTTATGATGAATGAAGCCGTTACCAAGCGCTTTCTGCTGTATTTCCGCCTGATGCTGCTGGTGTGGATCCTGATCGCCAACGCCATCATCCATGTGACCGGCATGGAGTACAGCTGGCTGATCTTCCTGAGCAATATCATGATGTTCACGCTGGAAGGCGATGTAAAAGATTGCTTCGTCACCGTTGAGCTGGGTGGTCTCGTGGGCCTGATCCTCACTGTGATCGCCCTGCTTTCCATCACGGCCCTGACCCCGGTGCTGGGCGGCTTCTTCGGCTTCCTCATCCCGCTGGCCGTGGTGCTGTTCATCCTCATCATCCTGCACCCCTACGCACCCAAGGTGCTGAACAACGTGGGCTTTGCCTACCTGACCGTGGCCTGCATCGACACCACCGCTCTGGCCACCCACCTGCCCCAGTTCTTCATCACCTTCATCGTGGGTTCGATCCTCTTCAATGGCGTGTGCGTGCTGCTGATGAAGCCCGCCAAGGCTCTGGCCGTCAAGAGCGTCCAGAAGGAAAACGCGTAACTCTCTTTACGGAGTATATAACATAGGAGAAGGCCCCGTTCCCATCGGAACAGGGCCTTCGTCGTTTATGTGTTGTGATTTGCCAAAAATTGCACACTGTCGATTTTTGTGCTATACTGGTCACGCTGCCCTTCCCATTCTGGCATCAGAAGGGGGTGAGGACCGATGAACTCAATTTTAGTCAACTTTCTCGTGGCTGTCGCAGCGCAGGTAACGGCAAACTATCTGTGCAAGTGGCTTGATAGTCACCGCAAGGGCAAGTAAGCACAAGAACCCCCTTGGAGCGGCAACTCCGAGGGGGTTCACTTTTGTGTGAGACCGATGCAATCCTCAATCTCTATCAACTTTCTCTACCCTTATTATATGCATCCTTGCAAAAAAGTCAAGGCAGCGGTATTTTTTATTTTTTCAGTTTGCGGCATCCATACGGATCCTTACATTCGTTGTTGCCATGCAAAAAAGCGCCGCTCTCCCCTGCCGGGAAAGCGGCGCTTTGTGTTTTGCAGTGTCTGCTTACAGGCTGCGGTTGCGGATCTCGGCAGTCACCTTTGCGATGAATGCATCCAGCTCCATCGTGGTGGTCTCGCCCTTGCGGTCACGCACCGAGATGTTGCCGGCCTCGGCTTCCTTGGCACCCAGAACCAGCATATAGGGCACACGGTCCACCTGCTGTGCCTCGCGGATCTTGTAGCCGATCTTCTGGTTGTCGTCGTCCAGTACAACACGGACACCGGCTTCCACCAGCTTTTCGGTCACGCCCTCGGCGTAGTCCAGCGTCTTTTCGGAGACGGGCAGCACCTTGACCTGCGTGGGAGCCAGCCAGGTGGGGAACTTGCCCTTGGTCTCTTCGATCAGGTAGGCCATGAAGCGGTCCAGAGAGCCCAGGATGGCGCGGTGCAGCACCACGGGGGTCTTTTCGGTGCCGTCCTTGTCCACGTAGGTCAGGTGGAACTTGGCGGGCAGGCAGAAGTCCAGCTGGCAGGTGGACAGGGTGTACTCTGCACCGACAGCGGGCTTAACGTTGACGTCCAGCTTCGGGCCATAGAAAGCAGCTTCGCCGATCTCCTCGGTAAAGTTGATGCCCAGCTCGGTCAGAACTTCGCGCAGAGCGTTCTCGGCATGGTTCCACATGGCGTCGTCGTCATGGTACTTCTTCTTGTCGGCGGGGTCACGCAGGGACAGCACGCAGCGGTAATCAGTGATGTTGAAATCCTTGTAGACGTCAAAGATCAGGCTGCAGACATTGGCAACTTCGCTCTTGATCTGCTCCGGGGTGCAGAACAGGTGGGCGTCGTTCTGGCAGAAATGACGGCCGCGCTCAATGCCTTTCAGGGTGCCGCTGGACTCATAACGGAAGTCGTGGGCAATTTCGCCAATGCGGATGGGCAGCTGGCGGTAGCTGTGCGGGCGGTTGGCGTAGATCATCATGTGGTGGGGGCAGTTCATCGGGCGCAGAACATAGCTTTCACCCTCCATCTCCATGGCGGGGAACATGTTCTCACGGTAATGATCCCAGTGGCCGGAAGTCTTGTACAGGTTCACGGTGCCGATGCAGGGGGTCATAACGTGCAGGTAGCCGCGCTCGCGCTCCTTGCCCTTGATGTAATCTTCCAGCTGCTGCCAGATGATGTAGCCGTTGGGCAGGAACATGGGCAGGCCGCGGCCAACCAGGTCGTCGGTCATGAACAGGCGCATTTCCTTGCCGATCTTGCGGTGGTCGCGCTCGCGGGCTTCCTGCTGCTGCTTTTCCCAGGCTTCCAGCTCTTCCTGGTTGCGGAAAGCAACGCCGTTGATGCGGGTCAGCATCTTGTTCTCTTTGTCATTCTTCCAGTAAGCGCCGCTCTGCTGGGTGATCTTGAACGCCTTCAGAGCCTTGGTGTAGGTCAGGTGGGGTCCGATGCACATATCAACGTACTCGCCCTGCTGGTAGAAGCTGAACTCGGTCTCATCGGCCAGGTCGTCCATATGCTCCAGCTTATAGTGCTCCTGGCGCTCGGTCATCAGCTTCACAGCTTCATCGCGCGGCAGGATGAACGGCTTGATGGCAAGGTTTTCCTTGCAGATCTTCTTCATTTCCTTTTCAATGTTGGCAAGGTCTTCATCGCTCAGTTTGGTATCGCCCAGGTCAACATCATAGAAAAAGCCGTTTTCGGTAGCGGGGCCAAAGGCAAAGTCGGCCTGCGGATACAGGCGCTTGACGGCCTGTGCCATAATGTGGGCAGCCGTATGGCGCAGAACGTGCAGTTCTTCTTCTTTCGGGCATTCGGCAACAGTGCCGTCTTTGTAAATGATTTTCATTGATAAACGCTCCTTTGGGTAAACAAAAATGCTCCATCCCATTCTTGACCATAAACGGGATGAAGCATACAAATTCATACTCCACGGTTCCACCCGAATTGGACGCGGCAAAGCATCCCACTCGTAAAACAAAGGCCCAAAGCCCTGTTTTGTAAGCGCCGGTAACGGGGCGCTACCCCGGCGAAGGTTCGCCTTCGCACTCGGCAGTGGTAACTGTGCTGCCCGCCTGCAAAACCGCTTGCACCACGCCAAATTCGGCGACGGTTCTCTCTTTTGCGCGTTCCAGCATGTATTGTCTGCCTCAACGTTTTATTCAGGATGAAGTTGCCTTTACTATATACCACCCCGGCGGGGAAGTCAAGGGGGCAGCGCAAAATTTTACACCGTAACAAAAGATGACCTTTACCCAGAACTGTGATATGATGGAAAAAACGGGCCGCACCCGGCAGGGGCTCCCGGCCCGCTTTGCCATCGGCTACTCCCAATTCTACAGACAGGGCCCCTGCTTTGAAGCTGGCAGGCGGCCCCGCAGGTGCATTTCTGCCAATTTTTGTGCCAGGTGGGAACGTTCACGGTGTTGTAACAATTCCTTGACAATTTCCTGCAATGTAGCTACAATATTAAATAGGACTTAAGGGTGTCGCCCATCGGGAACGCCGCTTTTCAGATATTTGTTTTACCGCCGCAAATTTGGCGTTTTTTCGTTTTATTTGTGTATATGGGGCTTGAGGTGTATCCGCTTTTGGGTATGCTTTGGATTATCGCCCCATTTTGTATAGAATATCGCAGGCAGTATTTGAACCGCAAAGGTCAGCCCCTTGCGCTGTAAGATGCTGGCAGTGTACCCATGGTAGCTGCCAGATAAAACAGGCGCGGGCTGCCCGGGCTTTTCAGGTATGCCAGAAATAAAAGCGTTCCGCTTGTGCTGCGCCCTCCTGCATTTGATTTGAGTTTTGTAAGGAGTGAAACTGCCATGCCCCCAATTTTGATGTGGGTGCTGGTTGTCGTTGCCGCTGCCGTGTGCGGGGCGCTTGGTTATTATTTTGGCGGGGAAAACCGGAAGCGTACCGCCGAAGCCAAGATCGGCTCTGCCGAAGAGGAAGCCAAACGCATCGTGAACGATGCCATCAAGGCTGCCGAGCAGAAGCGCAAGGAAACCATCATCGAGGCCAAAGACGAGGCGTTCAAGCTGAAAGCTGACGCCGACAAGGAAATCAAGGACCGCCGCGCGGAGATCAGCCGCCAGGAACGCCGCATGGACCAAAAGGAGGAAGCGCTGGATAAGCGCACCGCCGCCATGGAGCGCAAGGAAGAGGACCTGAAAAAGCGCGGCGAACTGGTGGAAGCCCGCCTGGACGAGCTGGAACAGCTCAAGCTGCGCCAGACCGAAAAGCTGGAAACCATCGCCGCCATGACCCAGGAAGATGCCCGCGCCGTGTTGTTGAAGAACATTGACGATGAGCTGACCCACGAAAAGGCCATGAAGATCAGCGCCTATCAGGCTAACATGAAGGACGAATGTGATGCCATCGCCCGTGAGCTGGTCGGCCAGGCCATTGCCCGCTGCGCAGCCGATGCCACCAGTGAAGCCACCGTCAGCGTGGTGCCGCTGCCCTCTGACGAGATGAAGGGCCGCATCATTGGCCGCGAGGGCCGCAACATCCGCGCTCTGGAAACTGCCACTGGCTGTGACCTCATTATTGATGATACGCCGGAAGCCATCACCCTTTCCAGCTTTGACCAGACCCGCCGTGAAGTGGCCCGCATGGCCTTGGAGCGCCTGATCGCCGATGGCCGTATCCACCCGGCCCGCATTGAGGAAACCGTGGATAAGTGCCGCCGCGAACTGGAAATTCAGATGAAGCGCGAGGGCGAAAAGGCTGTGATGGACCTTGGTATCCACAGCCTGCATCCCGATTTGGTCAAGCTGATCGGCCGCCTGAAGTATCGCACCAGCTACGGCCAGAATGTGCTGAGCCATTCTCTGGAAGTGGCATGGCTGGCCGGCCTGATGGCTGGCGAGCTTGGCGTGAACGTTCAGCTGGCACGCCGCGCAGGCTTGCTGCATGATATCGGCAAGGCCCTTGACCATGAGATCGAGGGCAGCCATGTGCAGATCGGTGTGGATATCTGCAAGAAGTACCGCGAGAACCCGCAGATTATTCATGCAATCGAAGCCCACCACGGCGATGTGGAGCCCAAGACGGTGCTTGCCTTCATTATTATGG
>ENA-ORSA01002766-ORSA01002766.1-human-gut-metagenome-genome-assembly--contig:-NODE-2766-length-12049-cov-2.169668_pt1 | contig 12049 bp, 7 predicted proteins | sample MGYA00242179_ERZ509142 | MGnify/ENA primary metagenome ERZ509142 (study PRJEB26280, sample SAMEA2338659) | human gut metagenome | biome: human gut; feature: human-associated habitat; material: faeces... | reverse complement strand
GGGGATTATGCAAATGACAAAGATGTTACCGGCAGATCTTATGAATGCCGTGTAGAATACTACGATCCGTCAACGAAAACATCCATTGAGTTTAGTGCATTGATATACCTGCAGGGTACATCAACATTAGGATATTACATCAAGAACCTTGAAATGAAGGTAAACGAGAGATGTACATTAAATGGAGAACAGACAAAGTATAAATTATTCCAACCGAAGGATACGTGGTTTCCTGAAAGAGAATTCACCCTTAAGGCTGATGTAATGGATTCTTCACATGCGAATAATGCGACAATCGGTTATTGGATTAATCATAAATGCAACATTATGGAAAATAACCCCGCCATGGATGCGATGACTGATGACTACCGTCCGAAGGATAGGGCTTTTCCTGGTGAAAATCATCTCCATACAGATTCACGTAATGGAACTGATGAAATTAATTATGATGAAAAGGTCACTATTAAGCATACGCTTGAAGGCTTCCCTGTTTTAATGTTTATCCGTTTTGATACGACCAATACCTACGAGCTAATTGGTATATACTCATTTAACTTGGGCCGTTTCTCTTATTATAATATGGGTTTAAGTTTCCTTAAAGAATTTTCAAGACGTTCGCCTGACAATCCATCACTTGAGGTTGATTGCCCTGCACTTGTTGACCACTATGTAGAATACGACAGAAGTGAAATATTTAATGGAATTAAGCTGAACGAGATCTACAGTTATGAATTTGATGCAACGGCAGATGAAAATGATCCCAAATATCCAACATGGTCCCAATCAGACAAAACGATACTTCAGCATTATGGTAGTTTTAGATTTAACGGCGAAAACCCTGAATTTGAGGTAGATGAAAACGCCCTAATATGGAATAATATGTCAAACCTGTTCTATACAACAGCAACAATGGGTTCACAAAATGGATGGCTATCGCAGCATGGTTTTGAGGGTAAACAAAAGTATTACTTTGATAAATACACGAAAGAATATAAACTACAAGGCGGAACATATAGTTTAACAACTGATAATATTGCAACATTTAATGATGAACTTTCTTTAAAAAATGCAATTTCATATTATACTATTGCCATGGGATTTGGCATGATAGACTCGTTAGGGAAAAACTTAACTTTAAGGACATGGAACGGTGGAAATAAATGGTGGACGGCATTTTATGACATGGACTCAGCCTTAGAGTTGACGAACCAGGGAGAAGAGGGAGTTTCTGAGACAATAACGATTGATACTTTTGAAAATAAAACCGAAGAAAATGGCGTAACGCAGTTAGTCCAAAACTTTTTTGTGAAGCAAGGAAGTGGCTACAATGCATTCAATTCAAGATTATGGGCAATTTTACGTTCGGATGACTTTGTTAAAGGAACAAGTTCGGCTTATACCTATGATAAAACATGGGTGGAATTGAGGCAAATAGGCGGAGCATTATCAACCGCAGACAAATTTGTAAACCTAATGGAGAGCCAAATAGCATCATGCGGAGAACTGATATATAATTATGATTATCATAGTAAATATATTGAGCCAAAACAGAACCTGCAGATGCTACATGGTTTACGTATTGAAAATGTAAGGAAATGGCTTAAAAATCGTTTATATTATCTTGATGGCGTATTTGAAGTATCGGGCAGTGCAGGTGGTAATTTTGAAGATGCGCCTTTTTATAGGAACACTTTCAACCTTACCAATAATGGTCATATTGATGGAGGTATAGGCTATATACCTTATACTTTTAGAAGTGTTGCGCCTACGTTTATTCGAATAAATACAGGAAATATTGACAAACCTATAGACTCATCAGGCAAATATGTACTTCCTGCGTATACGGATACCGTTATACACACACCAGAGCATTCGTCTACAAAGCAAACCAACTTTACCTCAAGTATATTATTGACGAAAATTGACGGACTGGACGGTATTCAGCCTACAAACTTAAACACGAATAATAATGCAGACAATGGAGTATTGCCCGCATTGACATCATTGGAAATATCGGGAGCTAAATATCTTGCAGACAACCCGTTGAATTGTGATATATTCAGATATAAAGAAGAAAGCGCCCTCGAAAAGATTGACCTCTCAAAAACACAATTTGCAAATGAAAATGGCAAGGATATTTCCGTGAATTGCAATAAATTAAAAAAGGTCAAATATATTGATGTTAGCCATTCACCCGTAACTTCATTGGTATTGCCGCCAAGTATTCTTCAGGTTTTAAAAATATCATATTCCAATATTGATAAACTTGACATGAGGAATCAGCCAATATTGAAAACTATTGATTTTACTGCCTGCAACAGATTGCAGACAATCAATATTGAAAACTGTAATGGTTTGGAATCTCTTACCATCGGAGGTGAGAGCGGCTTGACTATACTCAACAGCATAAACATCCAAAACTGTGCAAGCCTGTCTTCCATTACAATCAGCAATAATGAGGCATTGGCGACAGTATCTATCAACAACTGTGAGAACCTTAAGGAGATTACAATTACAAAATGTACATCCAAGAATCTTGCAATCAGCGTTTTGGGTTGCCCGTTAGTCAAGATAAACATGTCCAAATTGGAGAGTATGACCACACCGATGGTATTGCCGTCGGCAGACATGCTTTCAGGAGTCACATCGTTCGATATTTCCAACAACTTTAAATTTGGCGGTATCAAATACGGAAATACTGCGGAATTGGAAACAATTGGAGGTGATTATGTCCTTGACCTGTCTGTATTTCCATTGTTGACCGGTATTAACGATGTATCCATCAACAATATAACGACATTAAAATACGTGCGTGTTAAAAATGTGGAAAATGACCCATTCAATCTCTACAGTTCATTCTTCGGCGGCGTTTCCCAATTGAAACGTATATTTGGACACGTATGCCTTCGTGAAGGTGGTGTTTTCAACAGGCTCAACAATTTCTATGTGAATACAGAGGTGAATCCTGCCGTATTTGAGGAACCTGTGTTCAACAGCGGCAAGAACTATACGAATATTACTATAGATACAGAATCGTTGGCACATGCGTTCAGGGAAACATCATGCAGTCTAAGCGACCTCTATTACATAATGCACAAGGTCAATGAAAAGGTTGTTGATTTGTCGTGGGCTTTCACTGACTGTAAAAATATGGAAACCAAATTGGACGGGCAGCAGTTGGACAAAAACCTGTTCAAGAACTGCATCAACGTCAAGAATATCGACTACATGTTCTTTGGTTCCAAGATAGGAGGACTTCTGGACAATGAACTTCTGTCGCCGTTGACGAAACTCACATCATTCAGCAACGTTTTCCCTTACGAAAGCCCTATATATGTGAACTTTACGGACAAACAGTACTTCTTCCCTGCGACCAACAATATCACACAGATCGACAACTTCAATCCGTATCCGTATGTGACTACAGGCACGTATGTGGCTTTCCCTGACGGAAACCTGCTCCATAATCTGCCTAACATTGAAAGGATATCACGATCCTTCAACCAACCTTGCAACATTAATTTTGACAGAGACGGCAGCCTGTTGGGGAACTGCAAAAAACTGAAGGAAATATTCGAGTCGTTCCAACAGGTGATGGGCTATGCGGTAACCAAACCTATCACAAACCTATTTGGCGCACAGGAAGGTTTGGAATCCGTCAAGAACTCGTTTATCTTCGGTGAAAACGACTACAGCGACATGACGATATCCATCGGAAACTCTTTCTTCGGAAACGTGGCGAGCACTATAAGGACCATAGACGGCTCATTCAAGGGTGCAGGCCTGAAGAAGGTCATCAATTATGACGACTGCAACGGGGAAAACTTCCCTTATGAAATATTGACAGGGTGTACCAAGCTCGAAACCCTTTCCGAATTCTTTAGCGACATTTCAGGAAAGACGGATGTCGTCATCGATTTCCCTTCAGAGACAATGTTCAGCAAGTGTACCGCCCTGACATCATTCAGGAAAGGTTTTGCAAATGTCAACATAAGATACAGGCTTAAGGCGGACTGTTTCGCCGACAACAATATCACCGACTTTGCAAATGCGTTTGAGGACGGCAGGGGAATGCGCGAAGGAATGATACCGTACCACATGTTCTATCAGAAGGCGGGAAACATTATCACCGACATGCAGGGATGCTTCTCAAATCAGGGCTCAAAGAAACTCACCCCTTACTCACTCTCGGCAGAAACCGACGAATATATTAAAAAATATATTTACATCACCGAAAACGGGGAAAACAAATGGAATGAAAAATTTGCTGACGGTTCCGAATCGTTCAAGGCGAAAGCGGATGCGTTCAAGGCAGCAAATGCCGACCTGAACCTCCCGACCGTCTATCCTGAAACATTCATCCCTAACGGGCAGACAGATATTGACCCTACGGACTTCGGCATGGGTATCGACAATACCAACGGTATTTACGACAGGCTCAATACAAGCAACTACTTCTGCCCTCCAGATATCTTCGCATACTGCAAGAATGATAGGGACACTATTGTGGACAACTGCTTCGCAGGAATTGACAGGGACAACACGGAATGGATTGAAAGCGGCTTCTTCGGACGCATACCTGCCTGCATCTTTGCGCCGCTGTCGAATATCGTCCGCCTGAACGGAATATTCCAAGGAATGCACTTCACCCCGACCAAATGGGGCGTAAGCGAGAACGGCACCTTGGTCCCGCCGTCACTACTCTCACCATGCGTCAATGTGCAGGAACTGCAGTATATGTTTGCAAGCATTAATGTTTGGGGAAAGACCGTATATCCTGCGGACCTGTTCAAGAGCTGCAAGGATTTGCGAAACATCACGGGAATGTGGTATAACAGCAGATGGTTCGGCAATGTCAGCGTAGGCACTTCGCAGATTCCGAACTCCATGTTCCAAAACAGCCTATCGCTCATCAAGGTTGCATCACTGTTCGCACGCTCCAATGCAATACTCTCAGGAAACCTCTTCAGTTTCCAATATAACCCTAAGATATATGACGTGGCGTACTTCCTGAATCAGAGCAACGGTAGTGGTACCCTCATCAAATGGTGGAACAAATGGGAGATACAGTTCAAGGACAATTGCTATACCGTAGTTTCTCCGAACAATTATTCGAACTATGACGAATGCTTTGATGAAGCACCTTCATATTTTGTCAATTCGTAATAGGATATAATTATTATTTTTCGAAAAATCCGTGGAAATTTAATATTTTCTGCGGATTTTTTTGCTTAATTGTCCTTTTTACCACTTCCCCCACTAATTTATATAGAAAGGCAAAAAAATTATGGTAAAGAAAACGAGAAAGTCATTAATACACCTCAAGAGTTCCGTGAGCGGAAAGATACCGACGGCGGAACAATTGAACTATGGTGAAATCGCAATAAATTATGCGAAAGACAGTGAAGCCATATTCTTTAAAAACAGCGAGAATAATGTTGTGGAGGTAAAAACAAACTCTGCCGTTGTTGAGGAATTGAATACCAAACAGGACAAGACTGACAATGCATTGGCTACAACAGCAAAGACAGTTACAGGCGCTATCAATGAAATAAACACCAAAGTGAGCAACATTCCAACGGTCAATGACCCGAAGGTATCCATAAAAATGAATGGCACGGAGAAAGGCAGCTTCACGCTCAATCAGGCATCAGCTGGAGAAGTTGATTTGGGAACAGTTATTACTGCTCATCAGGATATTAGTGGGAAGGTGGATAAGACTCTCAATGCCAAAGCTTTTGAAGCAATAACCATCAGAACAACTAACTCCGCTGAAGATAAAGCGGCTAACGTTGCGGCAATAAAAGCGTATGTTGATAACCTGAAGACTTTGGGGGTGGATACAACAAAGATACTTAGTATACCAGTAAGGATGGATATTGACACTACTGGAAATTTGATGTATAGAGACATAGGCAATTACTTTAGCTTAACCGGAATGGTATTTGGTCCTAATGACCTGAAAATCGCCTATGTAGATATAGGCAACGACGGACATTACAGTGAGTTTCTTAAGGTTTATGATGACGAACAGTTAAAAACCTCCCGTAAAGATTTAGTCAGTGCCATTAACGAAGTGAATAGCCTCGCCAAGAAAAAACAAGACGCCCTCACCTCAGGTACCAACATCAAGACTATCAACAATCAATCTATATTGGGCAGTGGAAATGTAGACATTTCGGCTCCTATTTATGTAGTGCCGATGGTACTGTCCACCGAAGGTTACCCTATACCAGATTCATCAAAAATAGACACCAACAAATTGTCCGTATATATGAAGAGCGGATATACGGTGATAGGTAAACCTGTAGATTCGTCCGCCCCTATAGTATCTTTCATTACAGGAAATAACGGTTACCATTATCATTATTTCGACGAGAAAAAAGGTATGATGGTAATACGCGTATATGGTAATAATCTTTCTCAGCACGAGATTGAATATAATTATCAATTTGCTGCGCCTCAAGATTCGGGTTCTACGGGCGTTTGTGGTGGTGTCCCTGTACCAACTTATGATGACAAGGAAAAAATGCTCAAGGGTGACGGAACATGGTCAGAAGTGAAAACTATCGATGGCGAATCATTAATAGGCTCAGGTGATATCAAGATAAAAAACAATGACTATTATTTACCCGTAAGTGCCTTTTCAGGACAGACTGCGGTGACACAGGATGTTTTGGATGCTATTGCTGATGTAAGGGATAGTCAAGGAAAGAAACATCTGTATATTTATGATGAAAGCGCAGCTTTAGGTGCTGTTGCAGAAGCTTCTGTTGCAAATTTTTTTGGAAAATTAAGTTATTACGTTTCATGGATGTCGTACTATGGCGATTACTATAATACAATATGGGCATATAAAATTAATAGTGGTTCAAAAGAGATAACAGATGTATCTTTCCGTCTTTCAAGTTTTAACGGATCCACAGCATCTGCATCAGGAAGACAAGGTATGGTTCCTGCTCCAACCACAGCCGATACAGAGTCATTCCTTTGCGGAAATGGAAAATGGGAAAAAATAAGTGGGGGAAGCTCTGCATTTAATGTAGGTCCACTTGTGGATAATAGTACTAGCAGTGGGAAAATTACGGAGGCCAATTATAATGCATTAAAACAACATATACAGAACGGAGATGCACTATATTATGCTCATTCTGATGAAAGCGAGACATGTACAAGTAATGTGTCAGCAACCATTGTTTCTGGAGGAACGACGGCTGAGACTATATGTTTGTTTCTCGATGATTCAATGTCTGTCAGCGGATGGGATCCTTCAAAGGCATTAAGTTCTTTTCATACTACATATACTGCAAATATGGGTATGATTTATCAAATCAAAAAAAGCGATTTATCGGCAGACCTTGGAGGTTATATTTACCATCAACCGATGTTGCAAAATGGTGTGAATATCAAAAAGATTAACGGGCAGGATTTGATACTAGGCACTCCAGACATGAATGGTAAGGCTAATCTTGAGATATCAGGCACATTTGTATTGGACCCAAACAACTATAAATTCAGTGAATTGGTTGATGCTGTTTTTGCAAATAAGATAATCATGCTTAAAGATTTCTTATTCTTTTCTCATGCATATTCAGTGATAGCTGCACCTATGGATGGAGATGGCTCTATAGTCACAACTGTTGCTGAAACTAAAGATGTCTATTGCGCATTTATTTATATTGGGGCAACGCAGGGAGGACAAGTTACACAGGTTACGGCTATTAAGTTTACAGGCGATAATACATGGACAGTAGAGCCGAAATCCGCAGGGCAATTACTGTGTACGGACGATTATAAAGTAGACACCTCAATGTCCGACACATCAATAAATCCCGTTCAGAACAAGGTGATAAAGGCATACATTGACGGATTGGTAGGAAACGTGGCGGCACAGTTGGCGCAGATATAAAAATTTTTATTTAGAAAATAATATTATTGTAATTGAAAAAATTGATTGAGATATGGCAAATGGTGGGGTTTCAATATATTTTAATGTAGTAATGATCAAATTGTCTTCCAAGATAGGCGGCGTAGCGGTAACTAATAAGACACCTTCTTTGGCAGTTGTTTATGAGAATATTACATATTCAACAACATTAGCAGATGACTACACTGACAGAGGCATAGGAAAGTATGGATTCTACATAAGTAATTTTAATATCAAAAGTGCCGTTAATGTAAAATGCCATTTAACGTGTGAAGGCTTTTTTCCTTTAACGTTTCAATGCGAGACAAAACAAAATGGTATTGAATTTAATGAAATCACTCTTTATCCGATAACTATTGATGGTCAGATTCAGCGGTTGTCTGATACCAAGCAGAAATTTGTAGATACGTTTCCTACCATATTAAAGATGGCGGATTCTATTGAGGATTATCCGAAAATGATGGAAGAATGTGTACCGTTTTTTTTAACGACATATGCGGCGGACATATTCAAGATAAAAGAGGCTAATATAGAAGCAAAGAACGCAACTATGAGTAAGGGTTATATTCCATCGGATTGTGCTAAAATAACATTAACGTTTACAAGTGACACAAGAGATGGATATCCATTATCAATTGAGATCATTAAAAAAAGGACAGGATTTAACAATTATCATACCTTTGAGGATACTGTTTTTAGAGCATCAATTACAGGAAAAACTGGGGATGTTTATACAATCAATTTAGATACGAAAGATGCTGCTTATTTTACAGCAGTCGCTAATATTTCATGTCTCATCAAAAATACCCTAATCACATTATCCGATGGCACAAAGAAATATGTACAGGATATTACGTTTGACGATGAGCTGTTGGTATGGGATTTCTATGAGGGCAGATTTGCCAAGGCAAAACCTATGTTTATAAAGAAAGCCGAATTAGCTGACGAATATAACTTGTGCAGATTTTCTGACGGTACTGAATTAGGCTTGGTAGGCTCGGACGGATATCACAGGATTTGGAACAATGAGGCTAATGAGTTTACCCATACAGGAAAACCTGAAACACCTAACGGCACTCATACGTTCAATGAAAGGGGAGAAAGGCCTGAACTTGTATCACAGGAGATAATACATGAGCCTGTCGAGTTCTACAACATCATCACGGAAAAACATTATAATCTGTTTGCCAACGGCATTCTCACATCAAAGAGATGGTCAAACCGTTACAGCATAAAGGATATGAAATATGTTTTGGGTGATGAAAGGATGAGTGAGGAGCATATCAATGAAATGATTGATGGCATGAGGGAAAATCCCGTTTGGATGTATAATGAAGTGATAAATTAAAAAAAAATAAATTATGGCAACTACAGGAACAACGATACAAACAGAAATAGAAAGATTAACGAAAGCAAAGTTTGATATAAAGACTGCAATAATAAATAAAGGTGGAGTTGTTTCGGAATATGATACTATCGACAAATATGCAGCCGCCATTGATGGGATTTCTGCAGGGGGGGGGGGGACAAGAAATTAAAAATCAATGTTGTTACCATTAACCCTGAACACCTTTATAATGATATTATTTTTATTGGTTATACTGATTCTCTTATTAACGGTTCATTACCAATTGTGTTTGATTTTAATAGTGGTGTTGGAACAGATGGTACATTTGTTAATACAATTGAAACTGAAATACTTAAATTTAATACCAAGCTTACATTAAACTTTGAGTATTTTAAAGAAAGAAATTTCCCTGAAGGAACAATATGTTCAATATACACAAAAAGTGGAGAAAATGCAATGGGAGAAAAACAATGGTCTCACTTAAATGGATATGAATCTCTTAATAAAGAAGGACAATGGTGTGAAGTTGCCGACTATGAAATGATAGGTGATGGTTCTGTTGAATATACAATAGTTTTCAATGTAAATAAGGTTGATCATTTTTTAAATACATTTCCTAAAATATTTAATTACACAATAATAAGAGATGATAGAATTTTTAATATATATGAAAGTTTTATGTTACCATCAAGTCATACCTTTACAGATGGTGTTGGTTTAAATGTTAATGATATCAATAATGCAAGAATATTAGGGTGCCATTGTCATGTAGATTATTTTAAAAATATATATATTCCATCTTATTATTTTACTATTATTACCAATAGTAATACATCTGATGTTAATGTGAATATAACAGACACACGATTATCAAGTGAACAAGGAGTTAGAAATTTTAATGATTTTAATATAATAGATTCTGCAAATCTTGCTTCAAGTGGAAATATAACTCTTGATTATACCAACAAAACAATATCACTAAACTGTCATTTATATATGTGTGATATGTTTAAAGGAATTTTTTTGATACACACAATAAGGAATGTGTCAGGGGGTGCTGAAAATTAAAAAATGAAAAACATTATTATATTATTAATTCCATTAATATTTTCTGCATGCAATATAGCAGAGGAATTAAACGAGCAGGATGTTGAAACAAACATAGAGAGAGGTTCTGCTGAGATAAGGACTTCATTGGAGACATATAATTATGCAAAGATTATGGGAATGGATTTCAAAACCTCATCAATAGATGGTGAGGAAAATGAAATACAGATCATTGATGACTATGTGTTGATAGGGAGGAAGGACAATTATCCCATAGGTCTGCACAATATAGACTACTCGTTAAGTACCGACGACAGTACATACACAAGGAAGATATATAATTTTCCCATACGTTCAGGAGAAACCACAATATATTATGACGAATCGTTTCTTGTTGATGTAAGTTTCAATATAACGATAGATCCGTCATTCGGCAATGAATACGAAATAAGATTCGAGCTTTGATAGATATTATTTTCCGACAAAAAACTTATCAAAAGCAGGAAGGCATCAGGATTTATTTCTTGGTGCCTTTTTTATTGATGTGGAAGTATTTATATAGAGAAAAGAACAGTTTTTTGGCAATTATAGATAAATCTATTATATTTGCATAAAATTAAAAAAAATAGTTATGAAGGAAGATGGAAAAATAATGGACAAAGCGGAGGAGATTGCCGGATGTGTCGATTTTAAAAGCAAATATGTTGATTTTGAAAGGGATGGTGCCGAATTCGGAAGAGTGATCAAGGAATGTTTCCGAAACGGAACTGTAATGACCGCAGGAGAATTGTGTAAAAAATTGATGGCATTGGAGTACGATAAAAGAAAAGACAATTAAAAAAATATTTTAGATATGAAAATAGAAACAACCGAGAAAAACAGTGATGGTGAGGATGAAAAACATACATATAAACTGTCTGATTTTGCTTCTGAAGATGATGGATACAGCATGGACAACATCACCAGAGAAAACCAGAAACCATATCTTACCGTAACGGCAGAAATTGATGAAAATGCAAACGCAACCCTTTTATCAAGAAAGTTACAGAATAAGATTGATAAATACAAAGCGCCAGGCGGCTATGAAGTAGAACTTTCCGGTGATGCCACACAGACAACAGATATGTTAAAACAGATGGGAAAAGCATTAGCACTTGGATTCATGCTCATTTATTTAGTAATGGTTGCACAGTTCCAGAGCCTTTTATCCCCATTTATCGTTATCTTCACTGTACCATTAGCGTTCACAGGAGGAATGATCGGACTTGGATTTTTTGGAATGTCCATCTCCGCAATGGCGTTGATGGGATTCATGATTTTAATGGGAACCGTTGTAAACAATGGTATTGTGTTCGTTGATTACGTCAACCAGCTGCGAATAGGTGGCATGAGTAAACGGGAAGCCCTGATAGAAACAGGAAAAACAAGAATGCGCCCCATTCTCATGACTGCACTCACCACAATTCTCTCCATGAGTGTTATGGTATTTTCACAGGATGCCGGAAATGCGATGCAGAAGGGAATGGCAGTGGTAGTTGCATTTGGACTGCTCTATGCAACATTGATGACCCTATTTATCGTTCCAGTCATGTATGATATTCTCTACCGCAAACAACCCAAAGTGATTGATGTGGAGGATTCTGATTTGTAGCGTGGGCTGTCTTTGGCTGTCTATATAAATTCAGAACTCATATTGGAGGGATTTGAGGAAGGCTTTAGAGGGGTAT
>ENA-ORSA01002765-ORSA01002765.1-human-gut-metagenome-genome-assembly--contig:-NODE-2765-length-12051-cov-9.416472_pt1 | contig 12051 bp, 7 predicted proteins | sample MGYA00242179_ERZ509142 | MGnify/ENA primary metagenome ERZ509142 (study PRJEB26280, sample SAMEA2338659) | human gut metagenome | biome: human gut; feature: human-associated habitat; material: faeces... | reverse complement strand
CGGTGGGCATCGACATGGTCATCATCCCCGGCGACACCACCCCTGCCGTCATCAGTGCCCTCATCGCCGACGAAGCCGCCATCGGCATGGTCAACAGCAAGACCACCGCCGTCCGCGTCATCCCGGCCATCGGCCGCAAGGCAGGCGAGATCCTGGACTTCGGCGGTCTGCTGGGCTATGGCCCCATCATGCCGGTCAATCAGCGCGACCCGTCGGTCTTCATCAACCGCGGCGGCCGCCTGCCCGCCCCGATGCAGTCGCTGAAAAACTAAGAATAAAATCATTCCCACAGACCCAGACTCTGGATAGTATTTCCAGAGAAAGGGTCTGTTTTTTATGTACAGCCGCATTTTATCCCGCCGCCAGATGACCGTCTGGTGCATTACGCTCAGCGGTGCGCTCGCGCTCTGCATCGGTCTGCAGGGCCTACTGGGCTGGGGCCGCACCCAGCTCGACACCGGAGCCGCGCTTGCTGCCGACACTCTGCGGCTCCACATCCGCGCTGCCAGCGACACCACCGCCGACCAGACCGACAAGCTGGCTGTGCGGGACGCCGTGCTCGCGTATCTGGACACGGCCTGCCCGGCGGCAGACCAGCCCGCCGCCCTCCGCTGGGCTGCGGCCCATCTGTCCGAGCTGCAGCGGGTCGCCCGCACCGTGCTGGCCAGACGGGGCAGTTTTGCACCGGTGCGGGTGTATCTGGTGGAAATGTACTTCGGCACCACCCGCTACTCTGCCTCGGCCCTGCCCGCCGGGCGGTATCAGGCCCTGCGCATCGACATCGGCGCAGCCCCCTATGGCCGGAACTGGTGGTGCGTACTCTACCCCGGCCTCTGCCGCACCGCCTGCGGCGGCTATGCCGCCCCCCCCGAGAACGACCTCGTCTGCGGGCGGTATCTCCTGCGGTTCAAATGCGTGGAGTGGTGGCAGAAGCACACCGCCCGCCGGGAAGATGTCATCCTGCTGGGATGACATCTCCGTCATCGCATCCGTGATGCCGCCTCTCCCGGCAGGAGAGGCCCTGGCCGTCGGGTATTGCCTGCTGGATCTGACAAAGGTTCCCACGAACACTTCCACCTTCCGCCGCATAAGCTCCTGGTGGAAGGAGTGTGAGTTTGACCATGGCAATTCCTGCCTATTATTCCCTCATCCAGCGCGGCTCCACCGGCCCCGACGTAGCACTGGTGCAGACCTGGCTCAACGGCCTGCGCGACACCTGCACCTGGTACCACGAGCTGACCACGGACGGGCGGTTCGGCACCAAGAGCGTGAACGCGGTGAAGGAGTTCCAGCTCAAAAACGACATGAATGTGGACGGCAAGGTGGGCGCGAACACCTGGAACGTGCTCTACACCAAGTACACCGCCAAACACGGCCTGCACGTCCCCTACCCCGGCATCGTGCTGCGGCAGGGCAGTTCCGGCGGCACGGTCCGGCTGGTGCAGCAGAAGCTGAACGCGCTGGGTGAAAAGCTCTCCACCGACGGCAAATACGGTGCTTCCACCGCAGCCGCTGTGGAGCGCTACCAGCGCCGCAACGGCCTCACTGCCGACGGCACAGTCGGCAAAGCCACCTGGGAGAAGATGTTCTGACGACGGCCCACCCTCTCCGTCTGCTTCGCAGACAGCTCCCCCGAAGGGGGAGCCACTGGCGAGACGGTTTTGGGCGTACTGGATGAGCAAAGTTTCTTGAAACCATAAAATGGAGTGCTCCGTTGTTTCGTTCGACCACATCTACCCAAACGCTCTTTGTCAGAGCGCAGTACAGATGTTGTTGGCCCTGACAGCGGAGCACTTCCGTTTACGATACGAAATACGTTCAGCGTCCAGCAGGGGCTGCCCGGCATGCCAATGGCTCGCCCTTCGGGAGAGCTGGCAAACCCGCAGGGTTTGACTGAGAGGGTAAGGCCGTTTATAATAAGAGCATCCCCAACTGAAAGGCGGTGCTCCCATGCGTTTTCTTCACCTCTCCGACCTGCACCTCGGCAAGCGGGTCTGCGAGTTCTCCATGCTGGACGACCAGCGGTATATTCTGGAGGAGATCTTGTCGCTCCTCGACACCCGCCCCGTGGATGCTGTTCTGCTGGCGGGCGACCTCTACGACAAACCTGTGCCCCCTGCCGAAGCCGTCCGTCTGCTGGACTGGTTCCTTACCGAACTGGCCGACCGGAAGCTGCCGGTCTTCGCCATCAGCGGCAACCACGACTCCGCCGAGCGGATCGCGTTCGGTGCCCATCTGCTGGCGGGGAGCCAGGTCTACGTCAGCCCGGTGTTCGAAGGGGCCCCGGCCCCCATCCCCCTCACCGACGCATACGGCCCGGTGGATATTTACTTACTGCCCTTCCTGAAACCCGCCATGGTGCGCCACATCTACCCGGACGAGCCCATCGAGAGCTACAGCGACGCCCTGGGCTGTGTACTGCGCCGCTGCACCCCCGACCCGGCCCGCCGCAGCGTGCTGGTGGCCCACCAGTTCGTGGCCGGTGCCGCCGCCTGCGAGAGCGAGGAGCCGTCGGTGGGTGGGCTGGACTGTGTGGATGCCGCCCTCTTTGACGGCTTCGACTATGTGGCCCTCGGCCACCTGCACAGCCCCCAGAAGGTGGGCCGCGATACCCTGCGCTACTGCGGCACCCCGCTGAAGTATTCCTTCTCGGAGGCACACCAGCACAAGAGCGCAACGTTTGTGGAGCTGGGGCCGAAGGGAGAGGTCACGCTTTCCACCGCGCCGCTGACCCCGAAGCACGACCTGCGGGAGCTGCGCGGCAGCTACATGGAGCTGACCGACCGCCGCAGCTATGCGGGCACGGCCACCGACGACTATCTGCACATCACCCTGACCGACGAGCAGGATGTGCCCGATGCGCTGGCCCGGCTGCGGGTCATCTACCCGAACCTGATGCGGCTGGACTACGACAACCTCCGCACCCGCACCCAGGCTGACCTCGACGCCCCGGCCCAGACCGAGCAGAAAACGCCGCTGGAGCACTTTGCGGCCTTTTATGCGCTGCAAAACAATCAGCCCCTGAGCGCCGAGCAGGCTGCGTTCTGCCAGCAGCTCATTGAAACGCTCTGGAAGGAGGAGGACGCATGAGACCTCTGAAGCTGACCCTCTCGGCCTTCGGGCCATACGCCAGCGCCGTCACGCTGGAACTGGAGCGCCTGGGCAAAGGCGGCCTGTATCTCGTCACCGGCGACACCGGCGCGGGCAAAACCACCCTTTTCGATGCCATCACCTATGCCCTGTACGACCATTCCAGCGGCGGCGTGCGGGACGGCGCCATGCTGCGCAGCAAGTATGCCGACCCAGGCACACCCACCTTTGTCGAGCTGGAATTTGAGGTGCGCGGCCAGCGGTACACCGTCCGCCGCAACCCGGACTACCTCCGCCCCAAAGCGCGGGGCGAGGGCACGACCACCGAAAAGGCGGACGCCGTCCTCACCTACCCGGACGGCCGCCCGCCCGTGACCCGGTCGAAGGATGTCACCGCCGCCGTCACCGCCCTCATCGGGCTGGACTACGACCAGTTCTGCCAGATCGCCATGATCGCGCAGGGGCAGTTCACCCGCCTGCTCAACGCCACGACCGAGGAGCGGAGCAAGATCTTCCGCAAACTGTTCCGCACCCAGCGCTACCAGAAATTGCAGGACGCGCTGCAAGAGGAGAACGCCCGCCTCACGGCCCAGCGCACGGCCCAGAACGTCCAGCTGGACGCGGTGCTCTCCGGCATCCGCTATCCGGAGACCGACCCCGACGCCGAAGCGCTGGGCGGGCTTTCGGCGCAGCGCCCCGCCGAGGAAGTCACCGCCCTGCTGGACGGGCTCCTCACCCGGCAGGAAGCGGAACTCTCCGTTGCTGCCGCCGCCCACACCGCCGCGCAGGCGCAGCTGGATGCTTTGCAGCAGACGCTGGGCCGGGCCGAGCAGGCCGAAGCCCTCCGCCGCCAGCGGGTCGAAAAGCAGGCCGAGCTGGCCGCCCTGCTCCCCCGCCGGGACGCAGCCCGCGCCGATGCGGCCCGCCATGCAGGCGATGCCGCCGCACTGGACGCTTTGACCGCCCAGTTGGAGCGGGCCAGAGCGGGCCTTGACGCCTGCGACGCACTGGACAAGCTCTGCCGCGCACAGACCGCCGCCCGCAGCGAGGCCGACCTGGAACAGGCTAAAGCCCGCAAGGCGCGGGCCCAGCTGACCGCGCTGGATGCGGAACTCGCCGCACTGGACGCCGAAGCGGCCGCCCTCGGCGACCCGGAGAGCCGGAACGTGGCCCTGACCGCTCAGGCCGAGCAGCTCACCCGCCGGGAGACCGCCCTCACCGCGCTGGCTCAAAGCCTGACCGAAGACCAGCGCCGCACCCACGCAGCCCGACAGGCACAGGACGCCTACCGCACCGCAGCCGCCGCGCAGGACGCCGCCCACGCGGAGCGGGACGCCTGCGAGCGGGCGTTTCTGGACGCACAGGCCGGACTTCTGGCGCAGGGCCTTGCCGAAGGCACCCCCTGCCCCGTCTGCGGCAGTGTCCACCACCCGGCCAAAGCAGCGCTGCCTCACACCGCCCCCACCCAGGCGCAGGTGACCGCCGCCAAGCAGGCGGCCGAAGCAGCAGACCGCGAAGCGCAGGACCGCGCGGCCGCAGCCCGCGAAGCCCTCGCCGCCCAGCGGGAGGGCAAAGCCACCCTCCGCCGGGACGCCGAAAGCCTTCTGCCCGAACGCTTCACCTCGCCGGAGGGGCCGGTCGCTCTGACCGTGGCCCTGCTGAAAACGGCCCTTGCCGAGGAGACTGCCGCGCTCCAGACCGCACAGGCCGAGAACCGCGCAGCCCTGCAAAAGGCCGCCGCCGACTGTGCCCGCCGCACCCGGCTGGATGCCGCCCGCAAGGCCAAAACGGCCCAGCGCACTGCGCTGGAAGCAGCAGCGGCCTCTGCCGAACAGACTGCCGCTGCCCGCGAAGCCACGGCTGCGGCGCTGGAACAGCAGATCACCGAAGCCCGGCAGAGCGCACCGGCCAGCCGCGCCGAGGCCCAGCAGACGGTCGCCGACCTGACGGCCCAGCGCACTGCCCTGCGCACCGGCATGGAGCAGGCCGAAGCCGCCCGCCGCGCTGCAGAAAACGCCGTCGCTGCCGCCGAAGCTGCCGTGCAGGCCCTGCAAAGCCAGCAGGCCCCGGAGACCGGGGCCGCAGATCTCGACGCTTTGCGCACCCGGCTCACTGCGCTGCAAACGGCCCGCCAGCAGGCCGCCGAGCAGGAAAAGGCCCTGACGGCCCAACTGGTTCCCAACCGCCGCGCCGCCGCCGACTACCGCCGCCTGGCCGCCGCCCGGCAGGTGCTGGAGACCCGCTGGCAGTGGGTCAACGCGCTGGCCTCCACAGCGGGCGGCACCCTGAGCAGCAAACAGAAAATCAAGCTGGAAGCCTACATCCAGATGCACTATCTCGACCGCATCCTCGTCCACGCCAACACCCGCCTGATGCAGATGACCGCCGGGCAGTACGAGCTGGAGCGGGTCGGGGCCGAGAACCAGCGCAGCCAGTCTGGCCTGGACCTCGGCGTCATCGACCACTACAACGGCACCCGCCGCAGCGTGAAGACCCTTTCCGGCGGCGAGAGCTTCAAGGCCTCGCTGGCGCTGGCGCTGGGCCTTTCGGATGAAGTCCAGAGCACGGCCGGCGGCATCCGGCTGGACACCCTCTTCCTCGACGAGGGCTTCGGCTCCCTCGACGACGAAAGTCTGGAACAGGCCATCCGGGTCCTCTCCGGCCTGACCGAAGGCGACCGGCTCGTGGGCATCATCTCCCATGTCGCCGCCCTCAAAGACCGCATCGACCATCAGGTCCTTGTCAAAAAGGCCCGCAGCGGGGGGAGCACGGTGGAACTGATCGTGTAAACATGTCCGTTTCTCCACCCTCTGTTCCGGCCCTGCCGACAAAAAAAATCTCCGCGCAGCTGCGCGGAGATTTTTTTTGTCTTCTTATTGTTCTTCCTGTTCTTCGCTCGTGTAGAGCATCATCAGGTGGTTGGCCGAAGCTTCCAGCTGCTCTTTGGCCTGCCGGAGGTTCGCTTCCTCGGTCTCGTTCATCTTTTCGGGTTTGTCCTTCCGCAGACAGCGGCGGAGGTTGGCCACATCGGCCTTGATGCGGTTCTTCTCGTCCTTGTCCAGTTCCTTTTTGCACTTGGACAGGGCCTCATCCACCTTGTAGGCCAGCACTTCGGCCTGATTGTGAAGTTCCAGCCGCTCTTTCCGGCGGCTGTCCTCGGCCTCATACGCGGCGGCATCCGCCATGGCGCGCTGGATCTCGTGTTCCGACAGGTTCGTGCTGCCGGTGATGGTGATGTTCTGCTCCCGCCCGGTGCCGAGGTCTTTGGCAGAGACCTTCACGACGCCGTTGACGTCGATGTCAAAGGTCACTTCGATCTGCGGCTTGGACGAGAAGCTGGCGCGGATGCCGTTCAGCTTGAACTTGCCCAGGCTCTTGTTGTCCCGCGCAAAGTGGCGCTCTCCCTGCAGGACGTTGATCTCCACGCTGGTCTGCATCGGGCGCGCCGTCGTGAAGATCTGGCTCTTTCGGGTGGGGATCATGCTGTTGCGGGTGATGAGCGGGGTCGCCACGCCGCCCAGCGTCTCAATGGACAAGGTCAGCGGGGTGACGTCCATCAGCACCAGCCCCTGCGCAGCGGCGCCGGCCGCACCGGCCAGCTTGCCGCCGCCCTGCAGCAGAGCGCCCTGGACCGCTGCGCCCATGGCGACGCACTCGTCCGGGTTCAGGCTGTGGCTGGGCTCGCAGCCCAGCAGCTCTTTGACCTGACGTTCTACGGCCGGCATCCGGGTGCTGCCGCCCACCAGAAGCACCTTGCCCAGCTGGCTGGCGGCGATGCCCGCATCCCGCAGGGCATTCTGCACCGGCTGCACGGTGCGGGCCAGCAGGTCGCCGGTCATCATCTCGAACTGCGGGCGGGTGAGCGTCAGGTCCAGATGGTGGGGTCCGTCTTTGCCCACCGCAATGAAGGGCAGGTTCAGCTGGGCGCTCAGCGCGCTGGACAGCTCCTTTTTGGCCTTTTCGGCCTCCTCTTTCAGGCGGCCCATGGCGGCGGGGTCGCGGCTCAGGTCGATGCGGTCAGATTTCTTGAACTCTGCCACCGCATACTCCACGATCCGCTCATCGAAATCATCGCCGCCCAGATGGGTGTCGCCGCCGGTGGCCAGCACCGTGAAGGTGCCGTCCTCGATCTCGATGATAGAGACATCGAAGGTGCCGCCGCCCAGGTCATAGACCAAAATCTTCTGCGGCGCTTCGTTGTCCAGGCCGTAGGCCACCGCAGCAGCCGTAGGCTCGTTGATGATGCGCAGAACGTTCAGCCCCGCGATACGGCCTGCGTCCTGCGTGGCCTTGCGCTGGCTGTCGTCAAAATAGGCGGGCACCGTGATGACGGCCTCGGTCACCGGCTCGCCGAGGTAGCTCTCAGCGTCGCGGCGGATCTTCGTCAGGATCATGGCGCTGATCTCCTGCGGGGTCAGGTCTTTGCCGTCGATGTGGACCCGGTGGTCGGAACCCATGTAGCGCTTGATGCTGGAGATGGTTCGGCCGGAGTTGGTCGCGATCTGGCGCTTGGCCGCACCGCCCACCAGACGCTCGCCGTCTTTGGTAAAGGCGACCACGCTGGGGGTGGTGCGTTCGCCCTCGGCATTGGCGATGACCACGGGCTTGCCGCCCTCGACCACTGCCACACAGGAGTTGGTCGTTCCAAGGTCGATTCCGATCACGTTGCTCATAGTGCTTGTCCTCTTTTCTTGCGGCACAGATTTTTTTCCAGGATCATCTTACCGATTTCCTATGACGATTTCATAGAACAAATGTAAAGAATTTGTGTTCCTGCCGATCTCATCGGTTCTCCGGCCCTTCGTTCATCAGCTCCGCCACGGTCTTCCGGGTCTCGTCCAGCCAGATCTCCGCGTCCGGTGCCCCCTCTTCCAGCTGGATGCAGAAGCCCTGCTCGGCCTCCGCCAGCTCCATCAGCGCCTTTTTGCGGGAGACATACCGCGTTTCGCACTGGGCGATGCGGAGCCGGATCTGCGGCGTATAGGAGACATCCGGCATCCCGCGGGCGGCACTCTGGGCGCGGCGGTAGTATTGCAGCGCGGCGGCGGCTTCCTGCCCAGAGGCCGCTGCGTCATCGCCAAGGGCGATCATGGCCTGCACTTCCCCGGCCTTGGCGGCTTTTTTCCACATCCGCCGGGCCTGTACCTTGCTGCGCCGGGCACCCCGGCCCTGATACAGGCAGTCGCCCAACAGCGCCAGCGCTTCGGCGCTGCCCGCCTCGACGGCTTTTTCATAGTGCTGCACCGCCTCGGCCCAGCTGCCCTGCCGCGCGGCATCGTAGCCCGCATCCAGTTCTTCCAGACCGGGGCCTTCGCTGCCCCGCTCCGACTTGAGCAGCCCGTTCAGGATGGAGCCATCCAGCGTAGCGGAATTGGTCCACGGGTCGATGACCACACCGTCGATGCCGTCGGTGTTCAGGGCATATTCCATGGCCTCCCGCATCCCGCGCTCGGCCATGGGCCGGGTGGCCGTGGCGCGCTCGGCTTCCGCCGTCTTCACCGACGTGAACAGGGGCAGGTAGCTGCGTTCCTTCCGGGTATGGAGCAGCCAGGGGTCCAGCCCTTCTGCCTTTTCCGCCGGGATGGGCATGGAAGCCCACGGGGCCGGGCCGCTCTGCGGGTCGGCTGCGGCATCCAGCGGCACCAGCACCCGCGTTTTCAGCTCCAGTGCATAGTTCAGGGCGTTCATCAGGTTCCAGAAATGCGTCTCGTTCTGCTCCCGGTAAAGCCGCTCCACGGCCTGCTCCACCACCGGGCAGCCCGTGCCCGCCGGGCTGTATTGGGGGGCGGCCTTTTTCTTCCGGCTGCCCACCGGGCGGAACCGCCGTGCGCTTTTCTCGTATGCCATTTGCATCACCCTTCTTTTTCCATCCGTCATAATAATTTATTATAGCAGGATTTTCCAAGTTTCACAATGGGGAAGACGCACCGCATTTTTCCGCAAAACAATAGCATTCCGATTCCGGTTGTATTATAATATGCGATGGGAAAGTTTCCCCCGATTTACATTTCAGAAAAGGAGTCTTTCGCCTTGAACAAAATGCTTACCCACCTGAACGGCTACAAGCGCGAGGCCGTCCTCGCGCCGCTGTTCAAGATGCTGGAAGCCACGTTCGACCTGTTTGTCCCTCTGGTCATGGCAGACATCGTCAACGTCGGCATTGCGGCGCACGACCTGCATTATATCCTTGTGCGGTGCGGCATCCTGCTGCTGCTCGCCGTCATCGGCCTGACCTGCAGCCTGACGGCCCAGTATTTCTCCGCCAAGGCCGCTGTGGGCTACTCCACCTCGCTGCGCCATGCGCTGTTCGAGCACATCCAGAAGCTCGGCTTCACCGAGATGGACACGCTGGGTACCAGCACCCTCATCACCCGCATGACCAGCGACATCAATCAGGTGCAGAGCGGCCTGAACCTCTTCCTCCGCCTGTTCCTGCGCAGCCCGTTCGTGGTGGTCGGTGCCATGGTCATGGCCTTCACGGTCAATGCGCGGGCCGCATGGATCTTCGTGGTGGCCATCCCGCTGCTGTCCATCGTGGTCTTCGGCGTCATGGTCCTGACCAACCCGCTGTATAAGACCGCCCAGACCCGTCTGGACCGGGTGCTGGGCTTGACCCGCGAGAACCTGACCGGCGTTCGCGTCGTCCGCGCCTTTGACAAGGAGAAGAGCGAGATCGACCGCTTCGAGTCTGCCAACGACCTGCTGACCAAAATGCAGCTCCACGTCGGCCACCTCTCCTCCCTGATGAGCCCGCTGACCTACGTGATCATCAACCTGGCCATCGTGGCGCTGCTGTATGTGGGCAGCATCGAGATCAACATTGGCGGCATGGCAGCCGGTGATGTCATCGCGCTGGTCAACTACATGAACCAGATTCTGGTCGAGCTGGTCAAGCTGGCCAACCTCATCGTGCAGATCAGCAAGGCGCTGGCCTGCGCCAGCCGTGTGCAGGCCGTGCTGGACACGGAACCGGGGATGGCGTTCCCCGCTGCCCTTCCGGATGCCGTGGAGGCCGGCAAGGCCGACGACGCCGTCCGGTTCGACCATGTCAGCCTGACCTACGCCGGTGCCGGTGCCCCCAGCCTGTCGGACATCAGCTTCACAGCCAAACGCGGCCAGACCATCGGCGTCATCGGCGGCACGGGCAGCGGCAAATCCAGCCTCATCAACCTCATCCCCCGCTTCTACGATGCCACCGAGGGTTCGGTTGAGATCCTGGGCCGTCCGGTGCAGGCATACCCGCGGGACGTTCTGCGCGGCAGCGTCAGCGTCGTCATGCAGAAAGCGCAGCTCTTCGGCGGCACCATCCGCTCGAACCTGCTCTGGGGCAACAAGAACGCCTCGGATGCCGACCTGTGGGCCGCACTGGAAACGGCGCAGGCTGCGGAATTCGTCAAGACGAAGCCCCTTGGGCTGGACGAGCCGGTGGAGCAGGGCGGCCGGAACCTCTCCGGCGGCCAGAAGCAGCGCCTGACCATTGCCCGCGCATTGGTGGGCAAGCCCGACATCCTCATTCTGGACGACAGTGCCAGCGCTCTGGACTACGCCACCGACGCCGCCCTGCGCAAGGCGCTGGCGGCTCTGCCCGGCAGCCTGACCGTCTTTATCGTCAGCCAGCGCGCCGCCAGCCTGCAGCACGCCGACCAGATCCTCGTTCTGGACGACGGCAAACTCGTCGGCCTCGGCAAACACGCCGACCTGCTGGCCTCCTGCCCGGTCTATGAGGAGATCTATGCCAGCCAGTTCAAGAAAGGGGATGCGCAGAAATGAGTGCAAAAGCAAAGAGCAGCCTGACCCCGGAACAGCGCAAGGCAACGCTCCGCCGGGTGCTGGAAAAGATCCGCCCCTACCGCTTTTTCGTGGGGTGCAGCCTCATCGTGGCCGCCGTGAGCGTGGCCGCCCAGCTGTATATCCCCATCCTCTGCGGCAGCGCCATCGACCTGATGCTCGGCAAGGGCCGCGTGGACTTTGCCGGTGTGATGCAGATCATCGTGCAGATTGTGGCCGTGGCCATCCTCGCAGCCTTTGCGCAGTGGCTGCTGAGCGTCTGCAACAACCGCATCACCTTCTCCGTCAGCCGCGACCTGCGCAATGCCGCCCTGCGGAAGATCCAGACCCTCCCCCTCTCCTACCTCGACAGCCACCCCTCCGGCGACATCGTCAGCCGGATGATCGCCGATGTGGACACTTTCGCCGACGGCCTTCTGATGGGCTTCACCCAGCTGTTCTCCGGCCTGCTGACCATCTTCGGCACCCTGCTGTTCATGCTGTGGGAGAATGTCCCCATCACGCTGGTGGTCGTCTGCATCACCCCGCTGAGCCTGGTGGTGGCCAGCTTCCTGGCCAAGCGCAGCTACAAGTATTTTCAGGGGCAGAGCACCGTGCGCGGTGAGCAGACCGCTCTGGTCAACGAGATGATCGAAGGCCAGAAGGTCGTGCAGGCCTTCGGCCACGAGGCCGAGAGCCTTGCCTCCTTTGACGAGGTGAACACACGGCTGCAGGATGTCAGCCTGAAGGCCATCTTCTTTTCCAGCATGACCAACCCCGCCACCCGCTTCGTCAACAACATCGTCTATGCAGGCGTCGGTCTGGTAGGTGCGCTCTATGCTGTGGCGGGCGGCATCACCATCGGTCAGCTGAGCATCTTCCTCAACTACGCCAACCAGTACACCAAGCCCTTCAACGAGATCTCCGGCGTCGTCACCGAGCTGCAGAACGCACTGGCCTGCGCGGCCCGCGTCTTTGAGCTGCTGGACGCCGACGACCAGGTGCCCGAAGCCGAACACGCCAGGGTGCTGCAGCCGGACGGCCATGTGGAGCTGAAGGATGTTTCCTTCCGCTACCTGCCGGACCGCCCCCTCATCGAGGGCCTGAACCTGGACGTCAAGCCCGGCCAGCGCATCGCTATCGTCGGCCCCACCGGCTGCGGCAAGACCACCCTCATCAACCTGCTCATGCGGT
>ENA-ORSA01002755-ORSA01002755.1-human-gut-metagenome-genome-assembly--contig:-NODE-2755-length-12082-cov-12.992766_pt1 | contig 12082 bp, 10 predicted proteins | sample MGYA00242179_ERZ509142 | MGnify/ENA primary metagenome ERZ509142 (study PRJEB26280, sample SAMEA2338659) | human gut metagenome | biome: human gut; feature: human-associated habitat; material: faeces... | reverse complement strand
GCAAGTACTGCAACTTCGGCTGCGGCACCGTCACCTGCAACTACGACGGCAAGGACAAGTTCCGCACCACGATCGGTGACTACTGCTTCATCGGCTGCAACACCAACCTTGTGGCTCCGGTCAAGGTCGGCGACGGTGCCTACACCGCCGCAGGCAGCACCATCACCAAGGATGTGCCCGCGCAGGCCCTCGGCATCGCGCGTGACCGCCAGACCAACCTCGAAGGCTGGGCCGCCCCCAAGATGGAAGCCTACATCGCCAAAAAGAAGAAGCTGGAGGATGAGCAGGGCAAGTAAGCCCCTGCTCGTTCTGAATGTCCCTCTCAGTCTCGCATTCGCTCGCCAGCTCCCCCGATGGGGGAGCTTTTGCCGTACTTCACCGTACAGTATAAGACCTCGCCCATTGACAGACTCCCCCGGCCGGGGGAGGTGGCACGTTAGTGCCAGAAGGGGACAGGGTGGCATTGCGAAGCAATGACGGAGAGGGTTCTTTTTCGTCGCTTTACGATTTTTCACTCTAAATGTATATCTTTTTACGCGCACGTATGTTATACTAAGAACTTGCTTTCAGAGCAAAAATAAAACAGGAAAAGGCAAATCATCTATGAATGCAAATGACATCTGGCTGATCGCCGGTTTGGGCAACCCGGAGTCCAAGTACGACGGCACCCGCCACAATGCCGGTTTTGCTGCGCTGGACCATCTGGCGGGCAAGTGGGGCATCGCGGTCAGCAAAACCAAATTCCAAGGCCTGTGGGGCCAGGGCGAGGTGGACGGCCACAAGGTCGTGCTGCTCAAGCCCCTGACCTACATGAACCTTTCGGGCGACTCCATCGCCCCGCTGGCCGGCTTCTTCAAGATCCCGGCCGACCACGTCATCGTCCTGTGCGACGACATCACCCAGGCCCCCGGCAAGCTGCGCATCCGGCCCTCCGGCTCGGCAGGCGGCCACAACGGCCTGAAGAGCATCATCGCCCGGCTGGGCGGCGAGAACTTTCCCCGCATCCGCATCGGTGTGGGTGCCAAGCCCCGCCCCGACTACGATCTGGCCGACTGGGTGCTGGGCAAGTTCCCACCCGACGACGTCAAGGCCATGACCGACCGCTACCCCGATCTGGAAGCTGCCGCCAGGCTCATTATGGACGGCAAGCTTGGGCTGGCACAGAGCCGCTACAACGGGTAATCGGATGCTGTAAACGAGAGGAGGTCCACGATGTACGAATCCCTGCTGAAGCATACGGCAGAGTACCAGAAGATTTCTGCGAGCCTTGCCACGCCCGGCCCGGCGGCGCTGTTCGGTCTGCCCCCGGCGGGCCGCGCCCTGCTGTACGCAGCCCTGCAAAAAGACCTGAGCCGGGTGCTCTGCATCGTGACGCCCGGCGAGGCCGAGGCCACCCACTTCGCCGACGACCTCAAGGCGCTGGGCCTGACGGCGGCGGTCTTCCCGCCCCGCGACTTTATGCTCCGCCCGGTGGAGGGTGCCGGCCGTGAGTACGAGTACCGGCGGCTGTCGGTGCTGGGTGCACTGGCCGGCGGGCGACTGAACGCCGTCTGCGTCCCGGCAGAAGCCCTGCTGCAATACACCGTCCCCCGCGCGGAGTTCCAGAAGAATACCCTCACCCTCAAGCCCGGCATGGTCTACAACCGGGAGGCGCTGGTGGAGCGGCTCTTCTCGGCCGGCTATGTCCGCCGCAGCCAGGTGGACGGCCCCGGCCAGTTCAGTGTGCGCGGCGACATCGTGGACATCTATGCGCCCGACATGCACCAGCCCGCCCGCATCGAATACTGGGACGACGAGATCGACTCGCTGGCCTCCTTTGACCTGCTGACCCAGCGGCGGGACGGCTCGCTGGAAAAGATCTATCTCTCCCCCGCCCGCGAAGTGCTGTTCGGCAGCACCGCCGACACCGCCGAGGCCCTGCGCGCGGCCCAGAAAAAGGCGCGCGGCAAACACCGCACGGCGCTGGAAAAGGCCATGGAGACAGACCTGTCTCAGCTGGACTCCGGCCTGATGCCCGAAGCCATGGACAAATACTACGGCCTGCGGTATCCCGCCCCGGCCACCCTGCTGGACCACCTCGATTCTCCGCTCTTCGTGCTGGACGAGGTGGGCGGCATTCGGGACGCCCAGAAGGCCACCGAGTTCCGGCGCGGCGAAGAGCTGACCGGCCTGCTCGAAGAGGGCGTGCTCTGCCCCGGCCTGGATGTGCTGTACCAGACCATGGACGACCTCGTTTTCGCGGCGCAGAAACAGAGCACTCTGCTGTGTGAGAACTTCCTGCGCGGGATGAACGAGTTCCAGCTGAAAGACCTCATCAACGCAGAGGCCTTTGCGGCCCCCAACTGGGGCGGCGACCTGGCCTCCCTGCGGGAAGATCTCGACCCGCTCATCGCCCAGGGCTATGCCGTCACCCTTTTTGCCGGTACGCCCAAGGGCGCGGCGGCCCTGACCCGCGATCTGGCCGACAAGGGCTACTCCGTCAGCATGAGCCGGGACGTCCGCCCCGCCAAAGGGCTGGTGCAGGTGCTGCCCGGCCACCTGACCGCCGGGTGCACCTTCCCGTTCGCCCGGATGGCGGTCATCTCGTCCCGGCGGCATGGTCTGGACGAAGCCGCCGAGGCCAAAAAACGCAAAAAGAACAAGAACGCCCTGTCCAGCCTGTCGGACATCAAACCCGGCGACTATGTGGTCCACCAGAGCCACGGCATCGGCATGTATGCGGGCATCCAGCGGCTGGAAGTGCAGGGTGCCATCAAGGATTATCTGAAAATCCAGTATTCCGGTTCGGATGTGCTGTATGTGCCCGTCACCCAACTGGACCTGCTGAGCCGTTACACCGCCCCCGGTGACGAGGAAAAGGTCAAGCTGGCCAAGCTCGGCGGCACCGAGTGGCAGCGCACCCGCGCCAAAGTCAAAAAGGCCACCGAGGAGATGGCGCAGGAGCTGATTGAGCTGTATGCCCGGCGGCGGCAGGCCCCCGGCTATGCCTTCCCGCCGGACGGCGACTGGCAAAGCGATTTTGAGGCCCGCTTCGAGTACGATGAGACCGACGACCAGCTCAACGCCACCTCCGAGATCAAAAAGGACATGGAGCGCAGCTACCCGATGGACCGCCTGCTCTGCGGCGACGTGGGCGTCGGCAAGACCGAAGTGGCCCTGCGGGCCGCGTTCAAGTGCGTCATGGGCGGCAAGCAGTGCGCCATCCTGGCCCCCACCACCCTGCTGGCCTGGCAGCACTACAACACGATCCTCTCCCGCATGGAGGCGTTCCCGGTCAAGGTCGGGATGCTCTCCCGCTTCCGCACCGCCAAACAGCAGAAGGAGACCCTGCGCGGCCTGCAGGCAGGCAGCGTGGACATCGTGGTGGGCACCCACCGCCTGCTGTCCAAAGACGTCCGCTTCCATGACCTGGGCCTTGTCATCATCGACGAGGAGCAGCGGTTCGGCGTCAAGCACAAGGAAAAGCTCAAGGAGAACTTCATCGGGGTGGACATGCTGACCCTGTCGGCCACCCCCATCCCCCGTACCCTGAACATGGCCATGAGCGGCATCCGGGACCTGTCCACCATCGAGCAGCCGCCCATCGAGCGCCAGCCCGTGGAGACCTTCGTCCTCGAATACAACGACGTCATCCTGGCCGAAGCCATGAAGAAAGAGCTTGCGCGCGGCGGGCAGGTCTACTACCTGCACAACCGGGTGGACAACATCGAGTCCACCGCCGCCCACGTCAGCCAGATGGTGCCCGGTGCCCGCGTCGGCATCGCCCACGGCAAGATGACCGAGGAGGAGCTGAACCCCGTCTGGCAGCACCTGCTCAACGGCGAGATCGACATCCTCGTCTGCACCACCCTCATCGAGACCGGCATCGACGTGCGCAACTGCAACACCCTCATCATCGAGGACGCCGACCGGATGGGTCTGGCCCAGCTGTACCAGATCCGGGGCCGCGTGGGCCGCAGCGGCCGCAAAGCCTATGCCTACTTCACCTTCCGGCGGGACAAGACCCTCTCCGACATCGCACAGAAGCGGCTGTCCGCCATCCGGGAGTTCACAGCCTTCGGCTCCGGCTTCCGCATCGCCATGCGCGATCTGCAGATCCGCGGCGCGGGCAGTCTGCTGGGCCACAGCCAGCACGGCCACATGGAGGCCGTCGGTTACGACCTGTACGTGAAGATGCTGGGGCAGGCCATCGCACAGGCCAAGGGCGAGCCCATCCAGCGCGACAAGAGCGAGTGCCTTGTGGACCTGCGGGTGGACGCCTACATCCCCGAATCCTACATCGCCGACGGCCCCGGCCGCATCGAAGCCTACAAGCGCATCGCGGCCATCCAGACCCCCGAAGACGCCGCCGACGTGCTGGATGAACTCATCGACCGCTACGGCGACCCGCCGCCCTCGGTCAGCGACCTGGTCAACGTCTCGCTGGTCCGGGTGCAGGCCACCGCCGTGGGCGTGTACGAGGTCACCCAGAAAAAGGACACCCTCGTCCTGCAGGTCGAGACGCTGGATGTCCCGATGATCCGCGGCTTGCTCGTAGCCTTCAATGGCCGCGTCACCGCCGGTGCCGGCAGCAAACCCTATCTTTCCGTCACCCTGCAGCCCGACGAAAAGCCGCTGGACCTGCTGCAAAGCATCCTCAAGGCGATGGCCGAGATTTTAGGAACAAGATAAACCCCTCCGCGATGCCGGAGAGGTCGTAACACAAAACATCAGGAGTACACTTTTATGAAACACAAACTTCTTGCCCTTCTCTGCGCGGCGGCACTGGCCTTCGGTCTGGCCGGCTGCGTCCTTTCCACGCCGGACACGATCGGTTCCATCGGCAATGTGGAGATCTCCTCCGGCCTCTATCTGCTGGCGCAGTACAACGCCTACCAGTCCGCCGCAAAGCTCGCCTCCTCCGACCAGGACTCCACCAACGTCAAGAGCTTCCTGAAGGAGACCATCACCACCGACGCGGACTCCGGCGAGACCGCAGCCGTCAGCGACTATGTCGCCCAGAAGACCCAGGAGAATCTGGAGCTGTACGCCGCCGTTGAGACCCGCTTCGACGAGCTGGGCGGCCAGCTGACCGAAGCCGAGGAGGCCCAGGCCGACAGCTACGCTTCCCAGCTGATGGACCAGTATGGCGACACCTACAAGGCCAACGGCATCGGTCTGGAGACGCTGCAGCGCTTCGAGCGCATCCTGCTCAAGAGCACCGACCTGCTCGACCTCGTGTACGGCACCAACGGCGAGACCCCGGTTTCCGACGCCGACCTGACCAGCCATCTGGAGAACAAGATGTACAAGCTGGCCTATTACAGCATCCCGCTCTACAACTCCAGCACCTACGCTTTCGCCGATGACGACCAGAAGGACACGATGCTCCGCCTGGCACAGGCTGCTGTGGACAGCTACAACGCCTCCGCTCCGGCAGATGCGGTCCGCCAGTTCACCGCCTTCAATGAGGTGTCCTCTGCGGCCCTGAGCGGCATCTACGCCGTGCTGGACTCCACCGTCCCCACCGACGGCACCGCCTCCCTGCAGACCGAGCTGCTGAGCAGCAGCACCCTCGACTCGGCGTTCTCCACCGAAGGCTCTGCCGACACCATCCGCAGCCTGTCCTTCGGTCAGGCCGCCGCCGTGCAGTATTCCTCCCTCTCCATGATGCTGGCCGTCCGTCTCGACCCGCTGGACGGGGCAGCGCTGGACGACGTCCGCGCACAGGTCCTGGCCGACCTGAAGAGCGATGAGCTGCAGGATGCGCTGGCTGCCTATGGTGCCTCCATGCAGCACAGCCTGGACAGCTCCGCCATGGGAAAGCTCCCGGCCCGGAAGATCGCGGCCGCAAGCTCGAACTGACCATCCCCTGAAACGAACAAAGGCGTCTGCACCCGGTCGATGCAGACGCCTTTGTTTTATGCTTTTTTACCGGCGGTCACTTGCGATGACCGACCCAGCCGTCCACGGCGTTCACGAACACCCGGCCGCGGCGGCCGAAGAGCTTGGGCAGCAGCATGCGGGCCATGGCCCAGACCCCTGCAAAGTTGTACAGGATGACCGCTGCAGTGATGACTCCGGTCCACAGGCCGTAGAGCGGGACATCCGCCAGCAGGACGAAGGCTTCCGCCGCCAACGCGCCGAAGTTGACCGCCACCCGCACCGGATGGATGGACATCCCGATCATGTGATAGGCATCCAGCGCACGGAGGGTGAACACCAGACCCAATCCCAGGAAGGACGCATACGTCGCGCCGATGGGGCCCCACCACTTGATGAAGAAGTAGTTCATGATGCAGTTGCTCACTGCACCGGAGAGCATGGTCCACAGGCTGTGGCTGGATTTCTTGTTGACGACATAGACGCTGTTCAAAAACTGGTTGTAGCAGCTGCAGGTGGACGCCAGCGTCAGGAAGGGCACGAAGTGCCAGGCGTAATAATAGTTCGCCTTCATGATGTGCATGACCGGGCGGCAGAGCCAGATGATGCCCGCCGCACAGCAGAACAGCACACTGGAATAGGTGCGGAAGATTTTGGTGAAGAACCGGGCGCGCCCGTCCTCTTCCGTCACGGCGGAGAGCTGCCAGGCGTCGTAGAAGATGAGGCCCAGCGTGGTGAGGATGGTGGGCAGGAAGTAGCCGGTGGAGAGCAGACCGCTCCAGGCGTCGCCGCTGTGGCCGTCCAGCCCGTTGCACATTTCACGCACGAAGAACAGGTCCGACGCATTAATGACCCAGAAGCTGATCTGGGCCGGGATCATGGGCAGCGAGAAGCGGAGCATCTGCTTCCACAGGTCTTTGTTCAGGCCCTTCAGCTCCACAAAGTTCCAGAGCTTTCCGGTCAGGCAGAGGAAGAACACACTGACCAGGTCGCCGCTGATGATAGCCAGCAGGTAGCCGTTGGCCCCCCAGTGGAACCCCACCAGATACAGCGCGTAGAACGCCATGGTCGCCACCGTGCAGAGCACACCGTCCACGGCCACCAGCTTGTTCCACTGGCGGCTGCGCACGAACTGGGTGCACAGGGTGCGCAGGCAGCTCATGAGGACATAGATGTAGATGAGCAGGCCGTACTGTGCCATATCGGGCAAAAACTGCGCGATGGGCCAGCAGAGCACCAGAATGCCGAAACCGCCCAGGATGGTCAGCAGGCCGTTGGTGAACACCTGCTTTTCACTGTTGCCCTTGTCCAGGCCGAACCGGATGATGGCGTTGGACATGCCCATCGACACGAACGGGATGAGCAGATTAGCGTACTGGCTCAGGATCTTCGAAAGGCCAAGGTCGGAGATCTCCGCCATGGCATAGGTCAGAAACGGCTGGACCAGCAGGGTCAGCAGCTTCGACGAAAAACTTGAGATCGCAAAAATGATGGTATTTCCGGCCAGCTTGGAATACTTGTCGCCGCCGGAGCTTTTTTCGTTTGCCACGTTTTTCAACTCCTGTACTATCCGCCCCTGTGCGCAAGGCCCGCTTGTTCTGGAGCCCGCAGGGCGATTCTCTGATACGTTCCCCCTCCACTCATACGAAACTGCGAGGGTTATTTCAGCAGCTCCCGCCGGGCCTTCCAGTCCGGGAGAATCTTTTCCACTTCCGCCCAGAACTTCGGGCTGTGATCCAGCACAAGAAAGTGGCAGTACTCATGTACTACCACATAGATCTGTGCCGCTTCGGGCATGTTGTAAAGCTCCAATGCCAGGGTGATCTGCCGCTTGCCCGGTGTGCAGACGCCCCAGCGGCTCGTCATGCTCCGCACCTTCAGGATGGGCTTCTGCCCGCCCAGCACCTCGGCAAAGGCCGGGTAGACCTTGTCGCTCATGACCGCAAAATGGGCCAGCGCCACGTCCTTTTCGGGCAGGGGCCGCCAGTAGGTGCGGGCCTCGCGGTCGGCCAGGTCCCTCTGCGCCTCCTGCACCCAGTCCCGATGCCGCAGCACAAAGCGGTCGGCCTCCTCCCACGAGGAGTGGAACGGGATACTGACGGCCACGGTGCCGTCCGGATGCACCCGGATGTTCAGGTTCTTCACCTTCCGGCGGGTGGCCTTGTAGAGGATGCCGCCCGCCGTGCGCAGGGTCACTTCCGGCTTGCGCTTCGGCATTTCCGCCACTCCTCCACCGGCAGCTGGGCCAGCACCACGGCTGCAAAGATGAGCACACAGCCGGAGGCCTCCCGCACCGAGAGGTTCTGGTGCAGGATGAGCCAGCCGCCCAGAGCGCTGAACACGCTTTCCAGGCACATGATGAGGCTCGCGACGGCGGGGTTCAGCTCTTTCTGCCCCAGAATCTGCAGCGTATAGCCGACGCCGCTGGACAGCACACCGCAGTAGACGATGGGCAGCCAGTTGGTGCCGAACTCGGCGAGGGTGGGCGTCTCAAACAGGAAGGCGGCGGCGGTGCTCTCCACCGCCACCACAACGAACTGCACCAGACTCAGCCGGACGCCGTCCACCAGCGGGGAAAAGTGGTCGATGGACATGATCTGGAAGCTGAAGAGCACGGCGCAGCTGAGCAGGACCCAGTCGCTGGATTCGATGCCGCCAAAGCCGTTCTTCATACAGAGCAGATACAGCCCGCCCACGGCGATGACCATGCTCAGCCAGAGCCGGGCACTGCCCCGCCGCCCCACGAACAGCCCGAACACCGGCACCATCACGACGTACATCGCCGTCAGGAACGCGGCCTTGGCCGTGGAAGGGTTCAGCGTAATGCCGATCTGCTGGGCCGCGCTGGCCGCGAACAGAAAGGTGCCGCAGACAAAGCCCGCTGTTCCCAGCGTTTTGCGGTCGGCAGCGGTCTGCGGCCTGCCGGTGGGTTCGCCCCGGCGACGGCGAAGGGCGTCAAAGGCGTAAACGGTGGGCAGGAGCACCAGCACGGCCAGCCAGCTCCGCCCGGCCAGAAAGGAATAGGCCCCCATGCCGGAGCCTGCGCTCTGGGCCACAAAGGCCGTGCCCCAGATCAGGGCGCAGAGCATCAGCATCAGGGAATGCCGGGTCTGTGTATTCATCCGCCGATCCCCTCCACCTTGAGCAGTCCGTAGAGGTAATACTTGCTCGAATCATAGGAGATGGTCAGCCGGTAGCTGGCGTTGGGGTCCAGATTGCCGATGTCGCAGTGGTAGTTCTGGCCGTCGGTGACGAAGTAGTAGGTGGTGTTGTCCACATACTGTGCGCCGCCATCGACCTTCTTCCACAGCGAGATCTTGAACTTCTGCACACCCTCCGCCGTGCCGCAGCCGTAGACGGAGAGCAGCCCGTTCGGCGCGGTGAAGTAATCGGTCTGGCGGCTCCAGATGCCGTTGAAGACGATGTTCAGCGAGCCGTTGGCCATAGCCGTGGCGTATTTGGTGGAGGTGTCGGCGATGCCCTCGATCATCAGCGGGTCGCTGCTGGGGGCCGCCCACTGGGTGGTGTCCTCCTCCTGTACCTCGTCCGACGCGCCGGTCAGCTTGTGGGCGATGGACGTCAGTGTGCTTTTGCAGCCGGTGAGCATCAGCGCAGCCAGAAGCAGCGCCAGCGCAAAAGCAAAGATCCGTTTTGTTTTCTTCATGGTTTTTTATCCTCAAAAATCGCAGAAAAGTGTACTTTTGCAAGGCATGATACGGATATAGTATACCGCATTTTTTTCCTGCATACAAGACACTTCAGCGCGTTTCCCCATTCTGTGCCGTCAGGGCCGCGCATTCGGCGGCTGCAAGGTCGTTCCGGGCCGGGCCGAAGAGCGAATCGTACCGGTAGAGCGCCCAGCCCTGCGCGCCCCGGCTGCGCAGATCGGCCGTCTGCCGGGCCAGCGCGGAACCGGTGGCCCACTGGCTCGTGCTGTCGGCGTTGGCCACGCCGTCACCCACGCCGATGCGGTAGGCCCCCAGCCCGAAATACAGCGCCACATCCCCGGCGCGGGCCATGCCCAGCCACTCCGGCACGATGTTCTCAAAGGCAAAGCGGGTGCTGCCCGATTGCAGCTGGTATCCATAGCCCCAGTACACCTGCGGGCAGAGGTAATCCACCACGGCGTCGGCCCCGCTGGCCGTCAGCCAGGTGTAGATGTCGCTGTACTGGGTGGCAAGATCGTTCTCCGGATTCCCCTGCGGACTCACGCCGAACCGCAGGGTCGGGTCTGCTGCCTTCACGGCATCGTGCGCAGCCTTGACCAGGCTCGTCACGTTCTGCTGCCGCCAGGATGCCAGATCCTTCTCACCGCTGGCCGCGAACTGCGCCGCGTCGAGAGAGGCTTCGGTCGTGGGATAAAAATAATCGTCGAAGTGGATGCCGTCCACGGCGTAGCGCTCCACAAGCTCGGCCACCCCTTGCACCACATACGCAGCGGCCTCCGGGATGGCCGGGTTCAGGTAGACCCCCTCGCCCACCGTACAGCACCACTCCGGATGGGTGTGCATCAGGTTCGTCTCTCCGATGCTGGGCGGCATGGCCGCAGAGCTTTTCAGCCGGTATGGGTTGATCCAGGCTTCCAGCGAAAGCCCCCGCGCGTGTGCCTCGGTGATGAGCACATCCAGCGGGTCGAAACCGGGTGCCTGCCCCTGTGTACCGGTGCAGAGATGGCTCCACGGAAACAGAGTGCTCTCGTACAGCGCATCCCCGAAGGGCCGCACCTGCGCGAGAACGGTGTTCAGCCCCAGGGCGGCGCAGTTGTCCATCAGCGCGGCGATATCCGTCCGGAACGCTGCCTCGGACGAAAAGTCCATCCGCGCCCATTCCAGATAGCTCACCCAGACCGCCCGCCACTCACCAGAGGGCAGGGCCGGGTTCGGCGTCTCATCCGGCTGCAGCACTGCGGGCGGGTCTATTTTTTCTACGTTCCGGACAGAACGGTACAGAAAATACGCTCCGGCGGCACAGCCCAGCCCCGCCAGGAACCGTCGGCGGCCGATCTTTTTCTTCCTGCGCGGTGCGCGCCGCTGCGGGCTCATGCGTCCTCCTGCATCTTATACAGGCTCAGTGCGGCCCAGCCGCGGGCGCAGGCCAGCAGCACCCAGAGCAGGTTCGCCCAGAAGCTCAGGCTCGCCATGCCGCCGTAGACCGTCAGCAGAACAAAGAGCAGATGGAGCACCTCTGCCGCGCCCACCAGCTGCAGCTGCCGCTGAATGGGTCTGCCCTTCTGGTATTCGTAGCCCAGCAGGCCGGGCCAGACCAGCGCCGAGCAGATGTATGCCGCCCAGCCCCGGCCCATATAGCTGAGCATCAGCACCACAAAAAGGCCGAAGTAGTTGCGCTTGTCTTTGGCCGGGCTGCCTTTTTCCGCCGCCAGGAACAGCAGGGTGATGCCGGTGATGCAGAATGCCGCCATCTCCAAAAAGGAGAAGTCCATCCCGCCCAGCACGGCAAAGCCGTTCAGCATGGATGCCGCCGCTGCGCACAGCAGGAAAAAGTACCAGGTCTTGTGGGTGAATTTCAGTTTCATTGTGAGCCTCCCCGCCCATGAGACGGCATGGGCGACCGCAAATTTTAGAATTTTTCCAATATTATAACACAATTTCCTGCGGGTTGTGTTACAATAAGGAAAACTCTGATCCAAAAACCATTCAGGAGGGCTCCATGAACGCTGTCATTTCCATCATCCTGCTGGCGGTGGCGCTGGGCGTCATCGTTCTGCTGCTCACCCGGCGCGAGAACACCCGCCGCAGCCAGTACGGCCCCGCCGGCCTGAGCGAGTTCCGCACCGACCTGCCGCTGGACGAGTGCTTCGACCGGCTCGACCTCCACAGCGAGACCGACGAGTTCGCTTACGAGTGCCGCCGTGAGAACGACGGCGGCTTCCTGCTCCACCTCACGCTCCATCAGCCCACCCAGCAGCCGCTGGATACCCTCTACACCCTCCGCCTCGACCCCGGCCGTCAGACCATCGTGACCCTCATCTTCATCCGGGAATCCTTCGGCTACAAAGAGCCACTTTTCCCGCAGGAAATGCTGGACACCTTTATGATGCAAAAGCTCCAGGCCCACCGCACAAAATAATTTTGCCCGAAAACGCTTTTCATTTTCGCAGTTTTTTGCTATACTATCTGTTGCACCCTGCTTTTTCGCCGGGTGCCTCTGCGGGCCAGTAGCTCAGCTGGTCAGAGCTGGCGGCTCATAACCGCTTGGTCGC
>ENA-ORSA01002753-ORSA01002753.1-human-gut-metagenome-genome-assembly--contig:-NODE-2753-length-12097-cov-2.970520_pt1 | contig 12097 bp, 10 predicted proteins | sample MGYA00242179_ERZ509142 | MGnify/ENA primary metagenome ERZ509142 (study PRJEB26280, sample SAMEA2338659) | human gut metagenome | biome: human gut; feature: human-associated habitat; material: faeces... | reverse complement strand
TTTCTGCACTGGCTGGGGCTTCCGGTAATGCGAAGGAGTATGAGTCTTATCTAAAAGCGATCGGTGCGGCAGATGAGAGAGATGATATCTTTGCTGCAAGCTGTTATTGTCCGATCCATAATCTTGAAAATGCAGATGCTGCGTATGAATGGCTCTTTCAGAAAGAATCCGTATTTCATATGATGAAATTCGAGATGAGTCCGGAAGGTCCGAAAATGATCCCTGTTGCAGGGGCACTGGATGAGGAGCAGAGAAAATTATCCAAAGAGCTGAAAGCAGAGTTTCCTGACTATGTAAACAGCCTGCATCTTAAGGATGATAATGGGAATGAACTTACTCTTGATAAAGAAGGTGAAGGTTCCTTTAAAGATTATGTAATGAGTTTTGTTCTTGCATCAGCCACAAAAGAGAGGGCAGATCTTGATTCACAAAACAAGTTAAAAGGACTTGCTGTTCCAGGAAGTGAGATTGCAGAACAAAATTATATCACCTATACCGGAAATGAGGCAACCGGTATAGACGCGGATGCGTATGTGGCAAAGATTACCCGAATGAAGCCGACACCGGCATTTGATTCATTGTCCTTAAACAGCCCGGAGAATGAGGAATTTGGCGATGAAAATGTATTTGCAAGACATTTTACCAGATTTTCGGCAGAACATTCTAAGGTTCATGGAGAGATGGCAGACGCGGATAGGATCCGCCTGCTCAATCCCACCTGGTTTATCGGAACCTGTGATACTACAAAGAACTGGCGGATCAGACATGGTGCATTTGACAGAGATACTTCGATTGCAATCCCTGTTATATTAGCTTCCATGCTCAAAAATAAACACTATAATGTTGATTTTGCCCTGCCATGGGGGCTGCCGCACAGCGGTGATTATGATCTGGAAGAATTGTTTGCATGGATCGACGGTCTGGAAAAATAAAGGTCTGCAATTCTGTTGCCAATTGATTAGAACATCGGTATAATCATAGGCAGAGAGGACGGAATATTTATGAATTTCATCTACAAAACAGCCACCCAACAGGATATAGACATTTTAGTTACCACCAGGATCAAAGTTTTAAGAGCCGCAAACAAATTAGCCGATCAGGTGGACATGTCCGAAGTTGCGGCACAGTCGAGAGACTATTATGAAAAAGCCTTAAAAGACGGCAGCCATACCGCAATACTGGTCTATGACAAAGACCAGATCATCGGCGCGGGCGGTATCAGTTATTTCAGGGTCATGCCGACCTATCACAACCCGACCGGAAGGAAAGCTTATATTATGAATATGTATACAAATCCGGCATACCGGCGAAAAGGGATTGCATACCAGACGCTGAATTTACTGGTGGCGGATGCAAAGAACAAAGGAATTGATGCGATTTCTTTGGAGGCGACCGAGATGGGACGCCCGCTGTATGAAAAATTCGGGTTTACCGGGATGAATGATGAAATGGAACTGAAAAAATCAGTTTAAGATTTGTTTATAAAAGACACCTTTTGTATTTACATTTAGACGTTATCATGATGTAATGAGTGAAAGTAATGAGACATGCTTACAGGAATGATAAATAACAAATGTAGAACAAAAGGTGTTTTTTATGACGATAAAACAGAGGATTTTCCGGACAAATTCACTTATGGTACTGTTTTCCCTTGTAATCCTGCTTTTGATCGGTTGAAGTATGATAAGTATTTTTAAAGACCGGTTTTTAGGGTGGTATAGTGATAATTCTAAAATATCAGAAAAGTATGTGGATGCGTATCAGAAGATAGAAAATATGGATTTTTCTGCAGGGGACTGGGAGCAGTACGCTAAGGCGGTGCAGCCATATGACTTTCATCTGATCGTCCGGGATGAAAATGGAAAAGAGCTTTAAGACTGGCGGTAAGCAGTTTTTCCGTGCTGTTTCCTGCTGGATGTAGTATTTTTATCAGCTTTTCCCAAACGTTCCTCAGGCATATTTTTGCGCAGAAAATCATAAGCCTCATTGATCTCCTGTGCAGTAAAATCATAGGTTCTGGTAGAAAATGCTTCCGTGTCAGGATGCACCCGGTGCATCAGCTGTCGGTATTTCTTTTTGATATCCGTAAGATCTGTTCCAGGGGTGATTCCCAGGATTTTGTACGCCATTGCTTTTGTCATAAATCGAGTATATCATAAAAGAGAAAAAGGTTGTGGGAAAAATTTAGACATATTAAAAACCACCTTTTGCCCCTAAATCTTCATGGAAAATCAGGAGGAATACACATGAGAATCATAATCGTAAGACATGGCGATCCAAATTACGAACTGGACACATTGACAAAAACCGGATGGAGGGAGGCAGAACTTGCAGCGGAATACCTGGCAAAACTGCAGATAAAGGCATTTTATGTATCACCATTGGGACGGGCACAGGATACCGCTGGATGCACCTTAAAAAAAATGAACCGGACGGCAGAGACACTAGACTGGCTCCGTGAGTTTGAAGCACACATTGACAGGCCGGATGTGAAAAATGAAAAGTCGATCTGCTGGGACTGGCTTCCACAGGACATGGAAAAGGATCTGGATCTTTATGACAGGGAGCGCTGGAATAAGACAGACATCATGCGAAAAGGAAATGTGGAAGAAGCTTACCGGTGGGTCTGCGATGGCCTGGATGCACTACTGAAAAAGCATGGTTATGAGCGGGATGATATGTATTACCGCGTGAATGAGCCAAATCATGACACGATCGTTCTGTTCTGTCATTTCGGGGTAGAGTGTGTGATGTTAAGCCATCTGTTAAATGTATCTCCAATGGTTTTGTGGCATGGGCTGTGTGCGGCGCCGAGCTCGATCACCAGTATTTATACGGAAGAGCGCAGAAAAGGGATCGCAGGTTTTCGTGTGAATGAATTTGGCAGCACGGCGCATCTGTATGTGGCAGGGGAAAAAACATCCTTTGCAGCGCGGTTTTGTGAGTGTTATGGGGACGGGGACAGACAGGATTAAAATTTTGAATAGCTATTGACAAAAACTTCCCCTTACTTTATCATCCACTTAACATATGGAAATAGTAGGAAATAAAACGGGGTGAGGTTTTTGTCTATTAAGAAAATTGCAAAGGAAGCGGGAGTTTCCACAGCGACAGTCTTGCGGGTGTTGAACAATCCCGGGTATAAATGTTCTTCGGAGGAATTGCGGGAGCGGATCTGGAAGATTGCCAGAGAACTCAATTATATGCCAAACGAAGCAGCGAGAAATCTAAAAAAGGGAATTACGGATACCAGTCAGAAAGTGTGGTATCTTGATGTGCTGATGACAAGAACGGGCAATCTTGAGACAGATCCGTTTTTCAGTGAGCTGCTGCGTGTCATTGAGAGTGAGATCCACAGGCAGGGATGCATACTGATGCATATTTTTCATCAGCCGTTGTTTTCGAATGACAGAAAATGCCGGACGGAAAATATTGATAAGGTCATTGCGCAGATGGAGCCGGATGGGGACATCCGCAGTGATGGACTGATCATCATTGGAAAATGCAATGACAATGTATTGAAAAAGTTATCGGCAAAATACCGGAGCATCGTCTCCGTCAACCGCAATTTAAAATGCCTGAATAAATATAAAAACCGCTATTACGTTCCATCCATTATTTCCAGTGACGATATTGAGGAGGCACAGTATACCAAACCGATGCTCACCACAGTGCGCCTTCCAAAGGAAGAGATGGGAAAGTTTGCTCTTTATCTTCTGATCGACCGCCTGGACGGCGGACATAAGGGAATCGTCCGGACGGAGTTAGAAGGAAAACTGATGATCCGGTAGAACTGTGCGTTAGTGGAGAATGCAAACCGGATGGAATATTATATCTGAGAGAAAACAGGTCATGAGCCTGTTTTTTTTTATGTTACCTAAAACTATCTGTGTAGCGAAAAAATTTACAATAAATTTACCAGACATTTACCATAAGGAGATTCCAGTAACAACAGGAGAAAGATAAAATAGCCATTGAACAAACAAAAGGAAAGGTAAAAAGGAGCCGGATAAAAAGGTAAGTTAAGGCTTCAAAAGGAGAAAATCCACAGTGGGATGTCGTGTGGATCGATTCCATGCAGGCAGGTGTGCTTGTATACCGCAAGATGTGTGGAGCGAGGCAGATGTAACAAAAACACAGAGAACTCTTTCTGTATGGTTTAAAACCGTCAGGAGGAGTTCTTTTTTATTTAAAGCTTGTAAACGTTTGCAGGAAAATAAAGATAATTGCAAAATTACGAATAAAAACATACATAAAAAAACGAAACAAACAGTGGAAAAATAAGGAAAATACCATCTGCCATGCAAACGATTACACAATCCGTCGTGGAATCGCATACAAAACTGGTATATAAATACATCAAGCAAGACATCGAAGCAGAAAACAATCACACAGCAAAAGGAAGAGTCGAGCAGATGGGAACGCCGACAGAGATTTATAAAAATCCGAAGACACCGTTTGTGGCGCAGTTTATCGGAGAATCAGCAGTTATTACGGATTATGACAGACTGAAAGGATTTCATCTGTATCCGGGATGCAGCAGGGCAATCATACGGCCGGAATTTGTAAAGGCGGTCAGATATGGAACAGAAAAGAGATACCAGAGCCTGTACGCGGAAGGTATCGTGGAACAGAAAAGTAGAGGTCATTGTATACCGTCTGTATGCGGTGGATGAGAAAGAAGCGCATCTGATACAGAATGAAGGATTCTAGGAAAATGAGATGTTTTATATATAGGAAAAAATTCTGTCCGGAGTGGCGGGCATTGTAAAGATAACGCAGGTTGTAGTTTTTGTTGGAAAACAGGGAGGATGAAAGATGAAGAAAGAAAAAAGAGTCATACAGGTAATTATAAAAAGTGGTCTGATCACATGGGTTCTGCTGCTTTTGATCTGGCAGACCGGTTCGTTATTTTACAGCGATGATTTTCTTCCGGGACCGGTTACCACATTTGCGGGAGCGGGAAAACTGGTGGCAAGCGGAGAGCTTTTCCGGGATATTTTAATCAGTATGCAGCGCGTGTTAAAAGGCTGGCTGCTTGGAGGGAATCGGATATCTGATCTACACATCAAGACTTTATTATAAGACAGACTGGATCTTTATCGGTATTTTTACACTCGGTATCATTGGTTTTTTAGCAGACAGGATTTTGCAGTTTGTGGGAAGAAAAGCATTGAAACGGTTTTGTGTGAGATAAAACCTTGACGTTTCCCGCAAATTGCGCTATAGTACTCTCTACTTTGCAAAAAACAGTGTAGAAATGGAGAGTACTATGACATTTTATCAGGAACTTCAGCTCAGTTCGACAGGTTCAAAACAGCTCATCAAAAATACAACAGACAAAAAAGAAAAGAGACGTCATATCTTAATCTATAACTTTAAGGTCTATCTGGTGATGGTATTCTGTGTGGCGGTTGTGACCTTATACAGTAAACTGACCGGATCGGAAAACAGTGTGGTCGGAGTGACCGTTCTTTTGGCAGTGCTGGTGCTGCGCCAGGCAGATTTTGGGATCAAAACCACGCATGGACTGCTATCAATCGCCGGTATTTTTGGAATACTGATCGCGGGACCAAGGCTTAGCAATATGCTTTCGCCCATCCCGGCATTCTTTGTAAACGTATTCTGTATCATGCTTCTGATGATCTTAGGATGTCACAATGTGATCATGTACAACCATTCTACGTTTGTACTCGGTTATCTGCTGTTACAGGGATATGACGTGAGCGGACATGCGTATCTGCTGCGCGTGGAGGGACTGCTTGCCGTGGTGGTTTTAGTGCGTATCGCTGAGGGACTGCTTGCCGGAATGGTGATCTGTATGGCGATTTTCTATAAGAACCAGAAAAACAGACCATACCGGAGAACTTTTTTGGATCTGTTCCGGGAATTTGATCTTTCCTCTGCCAGAAACCGCTGGTATGTAAAACTGACTTTCATTGTTTCCTCTGCGATGCTTGTGATGTCTCTTCTGGGACTTCCAAGAGCGATGTGGGCGGGGATCGCCTGTATGTCAGTCTGCCTGCCGTTTACCGGTGACTGCATGGGAAGGGCAGAAAAAAGAGGTCTTTTTAATATCGTGGGAAGCCTTGTTTTTGTGGCATTATATCTGATCCTTCCGGAATCCATGTATCCGTATATCGGCATGATCGGAGGAATCGGAGTTGGTTATTCTGCCGGCTATGCATGGCAGACGGCGTTCAATACGTTTGGGGCGTTGTCGATCGCGGCAGGATTGTTTGGACTGCAGAATGCAGTGATTCTGCGTATCGGGGCAAACATTTTTGGAAGTGTGTATACTGTGATCTGCAATAAAGGTCTGGACCGGCTGGCACAGGTGGTGGAACAGCGGAAAAAAGTAACTGCATAGAGGGCACTCACAAAAAATAAAAATCAAAGAATGAATCAAAGAAAATCCCCGTATACTGGAACAAGGGCATCCGTATACGGGGATTTTAGTGTGCTATGCAAAAAATCAGTCAGCTTGCTGCCACGGGGCAGATCCTGCTTCTTCTGGGGACACATCTGTATTTTACATTTCGTCTGCGGTTTATCCAGCGTAAGATCCCATGTGGGATCAGGCTTAGTTTTTCCGGGAAAAATAATACTTCCTACTCGGCACTTGCGACAGCGTTGGCGGCGACGATCGGGACGGGAAATATTATCGGTATCTCCACGGCGATCGCAGTCGGTGGGGCAGGTGCGGTGTTCTGGTGCTGGATCACCGGTGTGCTTGGAATTGCAACCTGTTATGGAGAATGTTTTTTGTCCATGAAATACCGCAAAACGGAAAAAGACGGAAAGAGGATCGGCGGTCCGATGTATGTGTTGGAGAGAGGCATGCAGCAGAAAGGACTTGCGGTCTTATTTTCTGTGTTTACGATATTAGCGTCGCTTGGGATCGGCAGCAGTGTGCAGGCACATTCGATCAGTGCGGCGATAACGGAACAGATACCGGTATCGCCGCATATCATCGGCATGGCAGCGGGGGTGCTTGCGGGGAAGGTGATCATCGGTGGCAGCCGGCAGATTGGAAAAGTATGTACCTGGCTGGTTCCTGTGATGAGTGCATTTTATTTAGGCGGATGTATTTTTATCCTGATGAAAAATTATACGGTGATCCCGGAGGCAGTAAAAATGATCGTGACCTCTGCGTTTGTGCCGGAGGCTGCTGCAGGGGGGGTGGTTGGGACAACGGTGATGGCGGGGTTAAGAACCGGGATTTCCAGAGGGCTTTTTACAAATGAGGCGGGACTTGGCTCAATTCCAATGGCAGCGGCGACGGCGCAGCATGCCTCACCGCGGGATCAGGCTCTTGTCTCCATGACAGGGCCTTTTTGGGATACGGTCGTCATGTGTGCAATCACAGGAATTGCTTCGGTTTCAAGTATGATTGCCCATCCGGGCAATTATGCGGGGGTGCCGGGGGAGCGGATGTGTTTTGCCGTATTCCGGGAACTGCCGGTGTGGGGCGATGAGATGCTGTCGGTTTCATTGGTCTTGTTTGCGTTTGCGACGATCATCGGATGGAATGTCTATGGCGAGTGCGCCGTGCGGTATCTGTTTGGGGAAAAGGGTGTCCGCATTTACCAGGTCGTTTATATGATGTGCGTTTATTTCGGCGCAGTGATTACTCTTGATGTGGTGTGGGGCATTTCGGATTTGTTTAATTTTCTGATGGCAGTGCCAAATCTGATCTGTCTTTTGGGACTGCGCCGGGAAATTGAAATAAAAGATACAAAAAAGAAATATTAATGTTTACGATACTAGACAAAACAGAAGCCGAAAGATTATAATAGGCAGTATGGTGTGCAGACAGCACATGTAAATATTAATAAGGAAGAAAGAGGTAACCGTATGTACATAATACAGTTTATCAGAGGATTTTGTATGGCACTCGCAGACAGTGTCCCGGGAGTATCCGGTGGAACCGTGGCATTTCTGCTTGGGTTTTACGATCAGTTTATCGACTCGATCGATGATCTGATCACCGGAAATATGGAAAAAAAGAAAACAGCGTTTTTCTTTCTGATCAAGCTCGGTATCGGCTGGGTAACAGGAATGATCCTTGCGATTCTGATCCTTGCAAATGTTTTTGAATCTCATATTTATGCGATCAGTTCATTATTTATCGGATTTATAATTTTTGCAATTCCGATTGTAGTCCGTGAAGAATTGGACACACTAAAAGGGAAATATGCATATTGCCCGTTTGTACTGGTTGGGGCAGCCATCGTGTGTGCCATCACCTATTTTAATCCGGTTGGCGGCGGAAACAGTGTAAATCTGGAACATCTGACAGTCACAACAGGAATTTATGTATTCATAGCAGGCGCAGTTGCAATCTGCGCAATGGTGCTTCCTGGTATTTCCGGTTCCACACTGCTTTTAATTATGGGACTTTACCTGCCGATCGTGACGGCGATCAAGGATATCCTGCATTTAAACTTAAAAAGTTTTCCGACAGTATTCGTATTCGGATGTGGTGTGTTAGTCGGTATTTTCAGTATTGTAAAGCTGATCCGTAAGGCATTAGAGCGTTTTCGGGCGCAGATGATCTTTCTGATCGTCGGACTGATGCTTGGTTCTATTTATGCTGTGATCATGGGACCAACAACACTGGATACCCCACAGCCTGCAATGACGATCCACAATTTTTCCATCCTGTTCTTTATTATCGGTGGGGTAGTGATCTTTGGTTTGCAGCAGATGAAAAAAATTAAAAAATAAACATTTGAGGGCAGTGTGAAAATAAGATTTTCACACTCAAGTTTGTGCTTACGCCCAAACTTGTCATGCGTAAAGTGCAGCGTAAAAATGGAGAATACTATGAAAAAGTTACTGGTTTATTTAAAAGACTATAAAAAGGAAAGTGTATTAGGTCCGCTTTTTAAACTGCTCGAGGCAACCTTTGAACTGATCGTGCCGCTGGTTATGGCGGCAATCATTGATACTGGTGTTGCGACCGGGGACAAGTCCTATATTATGAAAATGTGTATGGTGCTGGTACTGCTTGCAGTGATCGGTCTGACCTGCTCGATCACCGCACAGTATTTCGCGGCAAAGGCGGCAGTCGGGTTTGCAACAAAACTGCGCCATGCGCTGTTTGCACACATTGAGAGCCTCTCTTTTACAGAGATGGATACTGTTGGAACGGCAACACTGATCACGAGAATGACAAGTGATGTCAATCAGGTGCAGAACGGCGTGAACCTTGTGCTGCGTCTGTTTCTGCGTTCCCCGTTTATCGTGTTCGGCGCAATGGTCATGGCATTTACCATCGATGTCAAAGCGGCACTGGTGTTTGTCGTTACGATCCCGCTTCTTTCCATAATCGTATTCGGTATCATGCTGATCAGTATTCCGCTTTATAAAAAGGTACAGTCAGCGCTCGATAAGGTGCTTGGGATCACAAGAGAAAATTTAACAGGAAGCAGGGTGATCCGTGCTTTTAATAAGGAAGATGATGAAAAAGTACATTTTAATGAAAATAATGATCTTCTGACAAGGGCGCAGATTTATGTCGGAAAGATATCAGCACTAATGAATCCGCTTACCTATGTGATCATCAACGGTGCGATCGTGGTGCTTGTCTGGACCGGTGCAGTCCGTGTTGATAACGGATATATCACACAGGGTGAGGTGGTTGCGCTGATCAACTATATGTCACAGATCTTAGTGGAGTTAGTGAAGCTTGCAAACCTGATCATCAATATCAATAAATCCATTGCATGTGGAAACCGTATCCAGTCCATTTTTGAGATGCAGCCATCCATCACGGACGGATCAGGCCAGAAAGTGGATAAGGTGCAGACGGATACCGCTGACAGATCAGAAGAAGCAGAGTATGCCGTGGAATTTTCACATGTAGGATTAACCTATGCGGGTGCCGGAGACGAATCTTTAACGGATATTGATTTTAAGGTAAAAAAAGGCGAGACGATCGGTATCATCGGAGGAACCGGTTCCGGAAAATCTTCGGTAGTCAACCTGATCCCGCGGTTTTATGACGTGACGTCCGGTTTTATTAAAGTGGACGGAAAAGACGTCAAAGATTATCCGCTTGAGGAGCTGCGTGGAAAGATTGGTACGGTTTTACAGAAAGCCGTGTTGTTCCATGGAACGATCCGCGAGAACTTAAAATGGGGAAACCCGGATGCGACAGAAGAAGATCTGAACCGTGCCATCACAGTTGCGCAGGCAAAAGAGTTTATCGACAACAAAGAGGGCAGACTTGATTTTGAAATCGAACAGGGCGGAAAAAACCTTTCCGGCGGACAGCGCCAGCGTTTAACGATCGCACGTGCAGTCGTAAAGAAACCGGAGATACTCATTTTAGACGACAGTGCATCCGCACTTGATTTTGCAACGGATGCAGCTCTTCGAAAAGCCATCCGCGAAATGGAAGGAGAGACGACCGTCTTTATCGTTTCCCAGCGAGCTGCTTCAATCCAGCATGCAGACCGTATCGTTGTGCTTGATGATGGAAAGATCGTCGGACTTGGAACCAGCGAAGAGCTGTTAGAAAGCTGTGAGGTATATCAGGAAATCTACAACTCACAGTTTAAGAAACAGGAAGGAGGTAAGACGGCATGAAAAAAGTAGTGACAGACCAGCAGAAGACAACAGTAAAAAAAGTGCTTGATTACATCCGGAGATACTGGTTTTACCTTGGCTTATCGATCGTGCTTGCGGCAGTTACCGTGGCACTGACTCTTTATATCCCGATCTTAACAGGACGTGCAGTCGACCTGATCATCACGAAGGGACAGGTTGATTTTGCAGGAATCCTTGTGATCTTAGAGCGTATGGCAGTGGTGATTTTGCTCACGGCAGCCGCGCAGTGGATCATGAATGCATGCAACAATAAGATTACTTACAATGTGATCCGTGATATCCGGAAAGAAGCGTTTGAGCGGATCGAACATTTACCGCTTAAGTATATTGATTCCCATTCTTATGGAGAGGTGGTCAGCCGTGTCATCGCGGATGTTGATCAGTTTGCAGATGGTCTTCTGATGGGATTTACACAGTTTTTTACCGGAATCGTGACAATTTTCGGTACACTGATCTTTATGCTGACGATCAGTGTGAATATCACGGTTGCGGTCGTGGTCATCACACCGTTATCATTGTTTGTTGCAAGTTTTATTGCAAAAAAGACATTTTCCATGTTCAAACTGCAGTCTGAGACACGGGGCGAACAGACCGCTTTCATCGAAGAGATGGTTGGAAACCAGAAAGTCGTGCAGGCATTTTCACATGAGGATGAGGCGTTAGAGCAGTTCGACGAGATCAACGGAAGACTGCAGAAATATTCACTGCGCGCGATCTTCTTTTCAAGTATCACGAACCCGGCAACACGTTTTATCAACAGCCTTGTCTATGCGACAGTCGGTGTCATCGGTGCATTTCTTGCCATCAGAGGAAGCATTACAGTCGGACAGTTATCGAGTCTTTTAAGTTATGCGAACCAGTATACGAAGCCGTTTAACGAGATCTCCGGTGTCATCACCGAGCTGCAGAATGCACTTGCCTGTGCTGCCCGAGTGTTTGAACTGATCGAGGAGCCGGTCGAGAAGCCGGATGCAGAGAGTGCGAAAGTGTTAGAGAAAGCGGACGGAAGCGTAGAACTGTCCCATGTATATTTCTCTTATACGCCGGAACAGAAGCTGATCGAGGATTTCAACCTTTCCGTACAGCCGGGACAGCGCGTGGCAATCGTAGGGCCTACGGGCTGCGGTAAGACGACACTCATCAATCTTCTGATGCGTTTTTATGATGTGAACAGTGGAGAGATCCGTGTCAGCGGAACACCGATCGATGAAATGACCAGAAAGAGCCTCAGAAGCAATTATGGTATGGTATTGCAGGAAACGTGGTTAAGGAGTGGAACGATCCGTGAAAATATCACGATGGGAAAACCGGATGCCACGGAGGAAGAGATCATCGCAGCGGCAAAAGCATCCCATGCTCACAGCTTTATCAAGCGTCTGCCAAAAGGATATGATACCGTGATCTCGGAGGATGGCGGAAGTCTTTCGCAGGGACAGAAACAGCTCCTTTGTATCACGAGAGTCATGCTGTGTCTGCCGCC
>ENA-ORSA01002751-ORSA01002751.1-human-gut-metagenome-genome-assembly--contig:-NODE-2751-length-12105-cov-2.592448_pt1 | contig 12105 bp, 11 predicted proteins | sample MGYA00242179_ERZ509142 | MGnify/ENA primary metagenome ERZ509142 (study PRJEB26280, sample SAMEA2338659) | human gut metagenome | biome: human gut; feature: human-associated habitat; material: faeces... | reverse complement strand
AGCACACGGTCGGCGATGAAGTCCTTGCGCGTGCGGTTGGATTCGACGATGGCCGAGACCATGTTCTGCGGAACGTCGGCGTAGTTCGCGAGCAGTTGCTTGGTGTCCTTGGGGAGGCAGTACCCGCCGTAACCGAAGGATGGGTTATTGTAATGCGTTCCAATTCTGGGGTCTAAGCACACACCCTGAATAATCTGCTGCGTGTCGAGCCCCTTCATCTCGGCGTAGGTGTCGAGCTCGTTGAAATAGCTGACGCGCAGCGCGAGATATGTATTGGCAAACAACTTGACGGCTTCGGCTTCTGTAAAACCCATGATGAGCGTGTCGATATTTTCTTTGAGCGCACCCTCTTGCAGCAGCTTCGCAAACGTGTTCGCCGCCTTGACCAGCTGCTCGTCCTGCATATCCGTGCCGACGATAATTCGGCTTGGGTACAAATTATCGTACAGCGCTTTCGATTCGCGCAGAAATTCCGGGCTGAACAGGATGTTTTTGCAGCCGTATTTTTCTCTGACCGCTGCGGTAAAACCGACCGGAACCGTGGATTTTATGACCATGATGGCGTCCGGGTTGGCCTGCATGACGAGCCGGATGACCGACTCGACCGCCGAGGTGTCGAAGAAATTTTTCTCGCTGTCGTAGTTCGTGGGCGCAGCGATGATGACAAATTCTGCGTCCCGATATGCCGCCTCCGCGTCTAACGTCGCCGAGAGATGGAGCTGCTTTTCCGCCAGATATTGTTCGATGTATTCGTCCTGAATGGTTGATTTTCGGTCGTTGACCAGCGCAACGCGCTCTGGGAGGACGTCGACCGCCACGACCTCATTGTGCTGCGCCAGCAGCACTGCCAGAGAAAGACCCACATAGCCGGTTCCGGCAACGGCAAGTTTCATACAGTTTCTCCTTGTTCATAGAACGGAACGGTTCGGTTGACGTAACCTTCTGTTGCATGCGCATTTGGCTTGATTTGACATGGATTCCCAAGCACGACGCAGTGCGATGGAATATTGCAGTTTACATAAGTGTTTGGCGCGATCAGCACGTCGTCGCCGATTATTATATTACCGACGATGGTTGCATTGACCCCAATCCATACATTATTTCCGATGGTCGGAACGCCCTTGCGCGCGCCGCGATTTTCCTGACCGATGGTAACGCCCTTATGAATATTGACATTTTGTCCGATCCGAGCGGAGGGGTTAATGGTAATGCAGTGCGGGTGCCCGAGATACAGCCCACCGCCGATGTCGCAGTCTATGGAAAGGTCAACCAGATGGGAATTGCGGGTTAAGCGAAAAAGCACGCGGTACAGCATACGAAGCGGGGGAAACGTGGCGGCCTGCGCCTTTCGATAGTATTTTTGAAATTGCGGCATTTCGTTCTTCCGGGGGTAGCGTGCATAATCAAGTTCCAACCGAGACGGCGCAGAATGCCTGTTTGACATTGTAAAGGCTCCCTTCGAGGCGTAACAGGTTTCACATATAAAAATCGTGGTACCACTGCGCAAACCTTCGCAGACCCTCGCGAAGGGGCGTGTGAGGCCTGAAGCCGAAGTCGCGCTCCAGGGGGGCCGTATCGGCGTAGGTGGCGGGCACGTCGCCGGGCTGCATGGGGACTAGCGCCTGATGCGCCGCGAAATCATAATCCTCCGGCAAAACCCCGGCGCGCACCAGCTCTTCAGACAAAGTCCGGACGAAATCCAGCAGGTTCTCGGGCTGGCTGTTGCCAATGTTATAAAGCGCGTAGGGCGGAACGGGAAGGCCATCCGCGCCCGTTTTCCGCTCCGGCGGCCTGCGCATGACGCGGAGCACGCCCTCGACGATATCGTCGATGTACGTAAAGTCGCGCTTGCAGTTTCCGTAGTTGAAAATCTGAATTGTCTCGCCGGCGCGGAGCTTGTTGGTGAAGCTGAAATAGGCCATGTCCGGCCGGCCGGCGGGGCCGTAAACGGTAAAAAAGCGTAGGCCAGTGCAGGGGATGTCGTAGAGTTTGGCGTAGGCATGCGCCAGAAGCTCGTTGGATTTTTTGGTTGCGGCATAGAGCGAGACGGGATTATCCACCTTGTCCTCGGTTGCATATGGAACTTTTAGGTTGGAGCCGTAAACGGAGGAGGACGAAGCATAGACCAGATGCTCGACCGGATACTGCCTGCAAGATTCCAGAATATTGTAAAAGCCGATGATGTTGCTTTCGATGTACACGTCGGGGTTCGTGATGGAGTACCGCACGCCTGCCTGCGCGGCGAGATTCACGACGATCTGCGGCCGGTAGCGCGCGAAGAGGTCGGAAATCAGGCGCTTGTCGGCAAGGTCTCTGCGGATGAACGTGAAGTTCTCGAACGCCTCGAGCTCTGCCAGCCGCGCCTGCTTGAGCCGGACGTCATAGTAGTCGTTCAGGTTGTCCAGCCCCACTACGTGCGCCCCCGGCTCGTCCGTCAGAACGCGCTTCGCCAGGTTCGCGCCAATAAACCCGGCCGCGCCGGTAATGAAAACATTCGTCACAATTTCCCTGTCCTTCTCATACGCGCAACATGTTTGAGCTTGTGCAATAGACTAATGATATGGTCTCTATAAAAAACAGTATTTATAATTACAATGAAAACAATCCAGATAATTGAGACTTTAACCGCCAAATATATCCACGCGGCATAACTGGATGCAGATAGTGTCCATGTGGAGCATATGAAATACGGCGGAAGAAATGATAGTACATCTGCCAGCAGCTGTTTGAGAAAACAAGAAAAAGGCCAGCAAACCAGATTGTTTGAATTATATACCGCCATCCAAACTGTCTGATACACCATTGCAATTAGTGTTCCGACGGCGACACCGACAAGACCATGAAGTTTAACCGTAATAACCGATACGACAATATTCAGACCAACTGCAACAGTATAACATTTTTGTGTTTGACTGTAGTGGTTGCCCGCTAAAATCATTATGCTGTATGGAATTCGGATGCAATATGCCGCATATGCGAGTGTAATGAAAAGCGCAAAAACCGGAACATTGTAATTCGCATCAGCAACTCCTTTGGTGTATATGTTGATAAAAGGGACGATTAGCAACGAAGTGCAGCCAAAAACAAATACTGTTCCAGCATGAACAACCCAAACAAGATAACCAAAAGACTTTTTTAATATCTCTGTTTCATTTTTTGCCCATAACTCGCCATAGTATGATTGAAAGCCTGTTGTAGCAGATGCAAATATTTTCTGAAGGCCATTAATTACAAGGTAATATACGCTATATATAGACACATTTTGGAGCGTGGAGAATAGGGTAAGAACTACTGTATCGGTGCTGCCAATTACTACAGCAGATACATGCTGTGCAATTCCGTTCCATTTTTGTTGAATTGGTTCCTCATTGTAACATGCGTCCCTATTAATAGAATAATGCTTATCTACATACAACCGATAAAACACAGGACGAATGAGAAAAATGAGCGAGGTCGTTAATTTTACTACTTGGATTGAATGCCCTGTTTTGATTATGATTGTGCAAACAGCGATATTTACGACCAGTGTAACAATTTGAACGAGGTAGGAAACATACATTCTTTGATCTGCTGAAATTAACAGCTGATCCGTTATTCCAAAATAATATTGCGCAAATGAGTTTATACTAATCGCCGCGATTAATGTGCCTGTGTAAATCGGGCTAAACTCATTATTTTTAAGTATACATGGATACGCAAGAATTAAAATGAAAACATAAACAAGCAATATTTTTGCAATTGTTTTGTAAAATGTACGAGCCGAAGAAACAATCTCGCTAATTTTCCTACTATTATTCTCAACAAGGGGCTTATATAAAGCGGACTGGACTACAGCGCTTATCCCTAAATCCAAATAGGTGATAATTCCCAGGAACTGAGTGATAGAATTGATTAACCCGTTTACCGTAGTTCCGTAATATGTTATTACTAGCCTAGGCATTATGAAACCGCAAATTGCAGTAATTGCCTGGTATAGCAAAGAAACGCAGGTGTTTCTTGCCAATAATTTGGTACTCATTATGATTCGCTCCGCTTTCCTTGCGTATAACTAGAAAAATATCTTTGCCTTGATGTGTCATCCAGCTAAGCCAGAACTTATTATCCTCCGCTCCGTGAGCAAGGTCGAAATATATCACATTTTTTTATTGTGATCGGTTTCTACAATCAGAATAGATGGTTAGTCTGCATCTGATTTAGTAGCTACTTCGCAGTAGCATATCTTTTCAGGAAGAGCAAGCCAACTTCCAATTTCTAAATCTTGCTCTCCATCAAATGGGTCAAAACCAGAGCCATCAAAGAAAGTCAATTCTCCGAAAAAGAGTCGATGGTTTGCGTAATACCAATCAACGCGGACATGTGGAATCCCTTGAGACAAAACCTGTGACAGCGCCAGCATCTCATCCATAAAAACTGGCTTAACCATCACCTCATCTGAAGTAGGCATATCCGGCTGATTAAACGCAGTTTTTTCCCAATTTGCATCATAAAAGTCTTGCGTATGCTGATTGCCGAATCTGCCTTTGTGTACTTCAACAAGCTTTGGAACGCCATTGAAGCATAATACTTTATAATCGCTGAGTTCGTCGCCGCCATCCGTATCGACCATATACTTTTCCGCGATGATTTTTCTGGGAACGTCCTTATATGGCCATTCTCTTCCGGGGAGGTAATAGTCCTGCCGAAGCCCCTTTTGGAGATCGCGGCGCACCCTGCGCAGGTTGAGGGTGGACTTATCCTTACAGATGCACATGCCGAGGCCGGAATTGTGGTTGCACTTGAGCACAAATTGCTCCGGCAGCGCGGCAAAGTCGATTTCGTCCGGGCTGTCCCACACGCCGAGCAGCGGAATCAGATACTCCGCGCCGATTTTTTGCGCGATATACTCCCGCACGCGGTATTTGTCCACCATCATGGTGTATTCCGGCTTCCGGTCGTAGAGCTTCAGCCACTGGAGCTTTTCGTTGAAGGTCTGCGGCGCGTCCAGATGCAGCGGCGTGCCCATCAGCGCCTCAAATTTCCGCTCCAGATAGTCTCTGTCCGGCATGCTGTTATACAGCCCCAGTGACGCGTTGACTGTGAAGCGGTAAGAGCTGTCCGCGCAGTATTTTTTGAGCTTTTCCGTGTAACGCTGCATCCGGTTCATTCGTCCGCTCCATGTTCCAAGGCCTGTTGGTTGCTCTCGCGCAGCTTGTCCGCCTGCACGAACAGCATCAGCAGATACAGGTACTGCATCTTTTCCGAGTACGCTACCGAGCCGTAGTCCATAATCAGAAGCAGCAGCAAAATCGTCAGGCACGCGATGGCCTGCCGGTTTCGCAGAAAACGGCTGCTCCAAAAGTCCCGGAGCAGGGCAAGCCTCGGAACATAATACAAAGCCGTTCCGACGATACCGCCGCAGGCCAGGAGTTCAATGTAATTGTTGTGAAGGTAGGTGCTTCTGTTGATTGTGTGCTGTAAAAGCACGTCCGAGCAGCCGATGCCGATGCCGAAAATCGGCGTTTTCAGGAACTGCGCAAAGCCGACCTCGCGCATTTTTTTGCGCAGCAGACTCGAGCCATCCGCCGCGCCCTCGCCCGTGAAGGAGGCGATCATGGTTTTCAGACGCTCGTTGACGCCCCGGAAGATGCTGATTCGGGAAATCAGAACAAGAACTGCTGCGAAAAGCGCTAGGGACAGCACGATGCGGAAAAAGCTCTTGAAAAAGCTACGGTTTCCGAGATTTTTCAGGAACAGAAGGATGATGATTCCAAGCGGGATCATCAAAATCGCCTTCCGGCTCTGAGATGCGGCAACTACCAGCAGCGCCGGAACAGAAAGCAGCGCCGAAAGTGAGAAGCGGCCGAAAAGCCACCGGTAGGCCTGGATTACGATTGCCAGCGCGCAGAGCATGCCGAGCGTGTTGGCATTATTATATTCAAAATACATTCTTGCGCGAGCCGATATGGTGGCCTCCAATATGGCGGTAAGGCCGATTTTCTGGATAGAATAGAGCGCAACAAGGTAACCTGCCCACATGAATATGGATAGCAGCGGCTCGGCGGAGTCCTGCTGGGCGTAATAGGGATACATCATTGCGCAGCATATAAAAATATTCAGCAGCGTAATGCACTTGGAAAACGCCTCCGCAGGCGCCCACGCCCATACCGCGGAAAAGCCGGTATAGACCACGAAGGCCAGCACATACGCATGGTACCGGCAAAGCTTCACACGGATGCGGCCGCCGTTTCGCAGCGCCGTCAGCAAAAAGATGGCGACAGCTAAGGCCAGATAAAGATAGCGCCCCCACGTTTCCATCGTAAACAGATAGATGGCCACGACCCAGAACAGCGTCAGAAGCCAGATCAGGCGGTCGCAAAATGCTTTGGTGTTGATTCTCATGCGTCTTCTCCGAAGATCATCTGGACAAATTCTTTACATACCTCGTTGATATCGTACCCGGCGGCCTTCAGTTCTTCCGAGGTGTCGCGGCGCACACAGGCGCACTTTCCGGCAATTTCATTTGCCCAGCGCGCTGCATCGCCTAACGGGAGATAGATGAGAAGGCCGGTGATGTCGGCCTCCTTTGTGATCGTGTCCGCGAGGACACACGGAAGTCCGGTCGCCTGCGCCTCAATGATGGTGTTCGGCATGCCCTCATAAAAAGAGGGGAACGCGAACACGTCCATCGCCGACAGAAGTGCCGGAACGTCCGACCGCACGCCGCAAAAGCGCACGCAGTCGGACAGATGCAGCCGCTCGACCTGCCGCGTAACTTCCGGCCGCAGTTCGCCGTCTCCGACAAGCATCAAAATAGCCTCCGGATGTATCCGGTGAACAGACGCGAAGGCTTCCAGCAAAAACGTGTGGTTCTTCTGCTGGGAGAAGCGCCCGATGTGCCCGACGACAAACGCGTCCTGCGGGATATGAAAGGTCTCGCGGATGCGCGCTCTGGCTTCGGAATCGAAGCGGTACACTGCCGGATCGAGTGCGTTGTGAAGGATTCTGACCTCGCCGCGCTGATAGGCCCGACGGCCAAAGGTATAGATGGCCGCAAGATCAGACGGCGCGATGCGAACGTCTATGTATCTGGAATAGAGCAGCCGCCCGATTCTGTGCGCAAGGAAAGACTTGAGCCCGCCGTCGCTTCCTGAATTGGACGAACGGGCGACGCAGACCGAAGCGCCCGCCTTTTTCGCAAGCTTCAGATCCATCAGCCCCGCGCCGGAGGCGGTGATGCGCAGCACGTAGTCGTACCGGTTCTCGCGGACGACGCTTGTCAGCTGCCGCCGGAAGCCAGGGAGATCGCTGGATTTACAGGGAATGCAATAAATTCTGCCGCCCATGGAGGCAATTTCCTCGTCATAAAAGCCTTTTTCGGACGAATTGACGCAAAAGTCCATCTGGAAGCGGCTCCTGTCCAGTTTTCGGTACAGCTTCATCAAAAAGGTTTCCGCGCCGCCCGTGTTCATGGCCGATATGATGCAAAGCAAACGTTTCATGGCGCTTTTTCCTTCTGAACGATTTTTGCGGGAACGCCGCCAATTGTTACGTTGGATGGAAAGCGCTTTGTTACAACTGCTCCTGCTGCGACCACACAATTATCGCCAACACCGCTTCCGGGCATAAACATGGCGCGTCGGCCAATCCAAACGTTATTTCCAATGATGACGGGCTGCAATTCTGCGAAGCCCTGCTTTCCAAACGGCAAACCTGCGTCGATATCATGTTTATGATTGCGCGTGTAGAATACACATTCAGGTCCCATCATCACGTTACTTCCGATTGTGACCGGACCGTTTAACTCGCAATTCGTGCTGATGCCAGAATCATTACCAATACATACTTCCGGCGTGAAAAAGGCACCATGCTCTACGTTGACATTGCTGCCCATACTATGAATGATTCGCCGTGCCCAAAATGCGCGGAGATACTTTGCCAGCTTCAAATGGCGAGATTCCGGAAGCCATTTAGCGCTGATGGCGTAAAGAATATAGAAAATTTTCTCTTTCGTTTTCCACATCGCGAATCCTTTCGGTAAGTATCTTCATTGCAGCAGAAGGCGTATACGCCTGAGCGAGCCGCAGGCAAGGTATCTTCTTTTCAATCATTGTTTCAGGATTATCTACAAGCCGAATCAGGACTTCAACCAGCTCATTGAGCGCCCCGAAACTGTATCCAACGCCTGTTATTCCTTCGTGAATGACATCTGAAAAGCTTTCCCATTTTGAAGAAATCACCGGAACACCGGCTGCATATGCGTCGATAATTGTTCCGGGAATCCCTTCTGTGTAATACTGTGTTGGGAAAAGTAGGGCAAAGTAGTTTTTGATGACAGCAACGCTTTGATCGTAAGCGACGCTGCCTTTGTACTGCACTTCACAAGGAACTGTCTTCATAAGCTGCTCAAACCACGCCGTCTGGCCGCTGTCGACTTGGCCGTAGATATCGAGCGTGTAGGCGGTGTATCCGAGTGCTTCGTTTACGGAAGCAACGGCGCGAACCGCGTCCTCAATGCCTTTTTCTTTGCAGACGCGGGAGAACGTACAAAGCCGGTACGGCGTGCCGGTAGGGTAGACAAGCTCGTCCTCAGAAAGCACGGCCAGCGGTTTGCAGTTCGGCATGAGAAAGATGTTGCGAAAGCCGTTCGCCTCCAAAGCCGCCTTCATGGTGTTTGTCTCTACATAGATTCCGTCGAAGCGCTTCAGAGTGCCGGTAAGCAGTTTGCGTTTTGATAAAAACTGCGGCAGCCAGCCGCCGATGACAACATAGTGCAGGCCGCGTTCGCGGAAAAAGGTTCTGAAAAAAGCAAGCAGAGGCGCGTAGACGCGCAGACCGTTCTGTGCGGGGAACATCAGGACGTTCTTGCTGCCCTTGAGTGCGGAAATCACCTGAAACGGGGCGCGCAGCAGCGTTTTCAGTCCGCCGTGCGTGTCAATACATACAACTTGATCCTCGCCGAGCTGGCGCTGCAATTCCTCTGTTACGATTTTCGTCTTGATCGTCTGCCCGTTGAGCAAATTTTGTCCGAATCCCAAATGTCCAAGGACGGCTGCTGTATGCACGAGGTCACCTCTTAACATATCTGACTTTTTTGTATAAACCCCAAAACAGGTTTCGCGCGGTAAGGGTGAGCGCAATCATTGGACTTTTATTTTCCGCATTCCGAAACAGTTTGTAATGCCAGGAAACCATTGCCGCGATGTGGTGCGAACTGATGCTTCCGGTTCGCCCGCGCCGGTATTGCGCCAAGCACGTATCCAATAAGTAGCAGTCCGCCTTTTGGCAGACCTTCAGCCACATGGCGTAGTCGTTATTTTTCCGGATGTCTGCAATCTGAATCAGGCCGATTGCTTCTGCGTCATACATCACGGTCAGGCAGCCCGGCCAGCAGAAATTGTATATGCCGGTTCTTGTAATCCGCTTCGGACCGGACACAAGCACGCCGGTTTGCGCGCCGGCTTCGTTGATCTCTTCGTAATTCGTGTAGGAAAAGTGGTATCCGTGCTCCTGCATAAATCTGAGCTGCGCTTCCAGCTTCGTGGGGTACCATAAATCATCGCTGTCCAAAAACGCAATCCACCGTCCCTTGGCCTCGCGCAGCGCGCGGTTTCTGGAGATGGCCGCGCCGCTGTTTCGGTCGTTTTTCAAGTAGCGAATCCGCGCGTCAGAAAGAAAGGGCGCGACGACCGCGTCCGTATCGTCTGTAGAGCAGTCGTCGACAAGAAGCAGCTCCCAATTCTGATACGTCTGGTCAAGCACGGACTGAATCGAGGCGGCAATGTAGTTTGCAGTATTGTAGGAAGGCATGATAATTGATACGAGTTCATCCATTTCCATTACCTCGACAAGACCGATATGCGTTCCTGCCCATCGAGCAGTGCTAGTGCCATTGCCTGCTTTTCTTCGTATTCTTCTCTCGAGACCGCGCCGCGCTTAAGAAGATAATCACCGTAATCATCGGTGATTTCTACTTCGTCTTGTGCCTCGCCAGGCAGACCCTTCTGGTGGAAGAAAACCTGCTTGACGGTGTCAAACACGATCTTCACATCGCCCCAGAAGGTGATGTGCTGGATATATTCCAAATCAGCGGCGAGCTTTTTCTCCCAGCTCAGCGCGTTCCGGCCGCGGGTCTGGGCAAGGCCTGTGAGCCCGGGGCGAACGGAGTGCCGACTGCGCTGCTCGGGCGTCATGAAGACCATATCGCGCACCAGCTGCGGCCGGGGGCCGACGACAGACATGTCACCTTTTAAAATGTTGAACACTTCCGGCAGCTCATCCAGAGAGGTTGCGCGAAGACTACGGCCAAAGGTGGTGAGCCGAACGTCATCCGGCAGCAGCTCGCCGTGTTCGTCCTGCGCGTCCGTCATGGTACGGAATTTATACAGCTTGAAAATTTTCTCGTCTTTTCCAGGCCTCGGCTGCACGAACAAAACAGGAGCGCCTAGTTTGAAGCGCACCAACACTGCAACAAGAAGATACAGCCAGGCAAAGACGAGCAGCGCTGCTAAAGCGCAGACAATATCAAGTACACGTTTTATGTACCGCTCGTAAAAGCTTTGCTTTCGGTCCATATCCATCCTCAGTCAAAGCATGCGCGGATCACAGCGATGATCCGTTCCTGCTGTTCCGCCGTCATTTTGTTGTCGCTTGGAAGGCATAGCCCGCGATGGAAAATATCCGCGCCGATATCCTCCGTGCTTCCTGCGATGTAAGCGTTTGTTTTTGCGCGCCCGGAGCCGTTGACGGTTATAAACTCATGCATGCGGTACATCGGCTGCATATGCATCGGCTTCCAGATGGGCCGCCCTTCGGCGTTCAGACCGGAAATTGCCTCCAGAATTTCCGCCGGGCAGGACTTTCCGTGCTCGGGACGGTAAAGAGCCTCCGAATCGCTCCGAACCTGCCCGCACATAGCCTCTGGATTGATAATCATGGCAGAGAGCCAATAGTTTGGTTTGCTGCGCGTTTGGTCAAAGGGATTCATCTGCACGGGCAAATCCCGGAGCCCCTCCCAATAGCGGTCATAGATTGCTTTTTTCTGCGCAATATGCGCTTCCAGATGGGGATATTGGCTGCGGATCACACCAGCAATAACGTTGCTCATGCGGTAATTGTAGCCGACTTCCTCGTGCTGATACCACGCGGCGTTTTCGCGCGCCTGCGTCGACCATTTTCTTGCATGGTTCGCGTCTGATATATCGTTCGTCAAAAGGCAGCCGCCGGAAGAGCCGGTGATGATCTTATTTCCGTTATAGGAAACGGCGGCGTAATCTCCGAAGCCGCCGCAGGGGACGTCAGCCCAGAACGCGCCCATCGCCTCGGCTGCGTCTTCAATCAGAAGCGCTCCGTGCGCATGGCAGATCTGCCGAATTTTCTGAATGTTGCCGGGAAAGCCGTAAAGCTCGGCGTATACCACCAGCTTCACGTCCGGATAAAGCGCAAACGCTCGTTCCAACGCGGTAGGACTCATGTTCCACGAATCACGGTCTGTGTCAATAAATACAGGGATACCGCCCTCATAGACGACGGGGTTCAGCGTGGCGGAAAATGTCATGTCCGAACAAAAGACGCGCCGACCCTCCAGTGTGCCATGGCTGATCGCCGGACGGCCATAGAGCCGTTCGCCCGCGAGCTTTACGCACAGATGCAGCGCAGCCGTGCAGCTGGAAAGGGCGACCGCGTATTTTACGCCCGCCTGTTCTGCCGCAAGCTGCTCCACGGCGGTAATATTCGCGCCGACGGTAGACATCCAGTTTGTATCATAGGCTTCCCGGACATACCGCATCTCCTCGCCGTGCATGGTCGGGGAGGCGAGCCAGAGCTTTTTCTCAAATGGCCGGAAGTGTTCTTTTGTGACATACATAAAGGCCGTTGTTCCTCCTGATGACCGACAGAATTAGAAAGCGCGCTGCTGGTTATACACGCACCGGCTTGCAGCGCTCGCGCAGCGGACGGCGTGTGCGCAGCTCCGCAGGCTGCGGATCGGGCACATTTACATCGTCCGGGGAACAATAGGTGGGGACGGTCTGCCGGAGGGCTTCGCGGACAGCTTCGTCGCTCTGCGTGTCGCAGGCCTGCTCCAGAAGCGCGAGCCGCTTGTCCAGTTCGCCCTTGCAAAGCGGCGTA
>ENA-ORSA01002741-ORSA01002741.1-human-gut-metagenome-genome-assembly--contig:-NODE-2741-length-12137-cov-3.327264_pt1 | contig 12137 bp, 11 predicted proteins | sample MGYA00242179_ERZ509142 | MGnify/ENA primary metagenome ERZ509142 (study PRJEB26280, sample SAMEA2338659) | human gut metagenome | biome: human gut; feature: human-associated habitat; material: faeces... | reverse complement strand
CAGAGCATCTGCCTTACAAGCAGAGGGTCGGCGGTTCGAATCCGTCAACGCCCACTACCAAAAGGAAGTCTTACGAAGAAATTCGTGAGACTTTTTTTATTTCTTACCTCTTTTATACAAACTTTCTTTGTCCTTTTGCCTTATAACTCAGGAAAAAGAGTTAATTTTGCAGTCTGATAATTATCTAAGAAAACGTATGGAACTTGATGTATTAACGGCCATATCTCCGATTGATGGTCGATATAGAGGCAAAACTAAAGCTTTGGCAGCTTATTTCTCTGAATTTGCACTGATTAAATACCGTATACAGGTAGAGGTGGAATACTTTATCACCTTGTGCGAACTCCCTTTGCCGCAATTAAAAGGAATCGATAACAGCGTGTTTGAAACTCTGCGTAATATTTACCGTAACTTTTCGGAAGCAGATGCACAGCGTATTAAAGATATCGAAAGTGTAACCAATCATGATGTGAAGGCCGTAGAATACTTCCTGAAAGAAGAATTTGACAAAATGGGGGGGATGGATGACTATAAGGAATTCATTCACTTCGGACTGACTTCTCAGGATATAAACAATACGTCTGTTCCTCTTTCTATCAAGGAAGCGCTCGATAAAGTGTATTATCCGTTGATTGAAGAACTGATTGCACAGTTAAAAACTTATGCAACAGATTGGGCTGATATTCCGATGCTTGCCAAAACTCACGGTCAGCCGGCTTCTCCTACCCGTTTAGGTAAAGAAGTAATGGTATTCGTTTACCGCTTGGAACGTCAGCTGGCTATGTTGAAGGCTTGCCCGATTACCGCTAAGTTTGGCGGTGCTACCGGCAATTACAATGCACATCATGTGGCATATCCTCAGTATGACTGGAAACAGTTCGGTAATCGTTTCGTTGCAGAAAAACTGGGACTGGAACGGGAAGAATATACGACTCAGATTTCAAACTATGATAACCTCTCTGCTGTTTTTGATGCAATGAAGCGTATCAATACTATAATGGTAGATATGAACCGGGACTTCTGGCAATATATCTCTATGGAGTATTTCAAACAGAAGATAAAAGCCGGAGAAGTCGGTTCGAGCGCAATGCCGCACAAAGTGAACCCGATTGACTTCGAAAATGCGGAAGGAAACTTGGGGATCGCCACTTCCATTCTGGAACATTTGGCTGTGAAGCTTCCGGTTTCCCGTTTGCAGCGTGATTTGACCGACTCTACCGTTCTGCGTAATGTAGGCGTACCTTTCGGGCATATTGTGATTGCAATTCAGAGTTCTTTGAAAGGACTTCGCAAACTATTATTGAATGAATCGGCTATTTACCGTGATTTGGATAACTGCTGGAGCGTAGTAGCTGAGGCTATCCAGACAATCCTGCGCCGTGAGGCTTATCCGCATCCGTATGAAGCGTTGAAAGCTTTGACGCGGACAAATCAGGCGATTACGGAAAATTCTATCAAAGAGTTTATCGAAGAACTGAATGTAAACGAAGATATTAAAAAAGAGTTAAGAGCAATTACTCCGCATACCTATACGGGGCTTTAATTGTTTACTTATACAATAAACGTGTTTTTTAAATAGGCCGTGAGGCCAAAGTCTAATTTTATTCGAATAAAAAAATGAGCACAGAAAACGAAGAATGGCGCGAAAATTCTTTCAATGAAGAGAATACAGGTGCCGGCCGTGATGGTAACAGGTCGTACAACAGAGAGGGAGGAGAACGTCCGTATCGTCCTTCTTACAACCGTGAAGGTGGGGATCGTCCGTATCGCCCGAGATTTAATGCCAACAATGAAGGGGGCGAACGCCCACAGCGTTCGTATGGTGATCGCTCTTATGGCGACCGTCCGCAACGTCCTTCTTACAATCGTGAAGGCGGTGATCGTCCGTATCGTCCTCGCTTCAATAACAATAGTGAAGGTGGCGACCGTCCGCAACGTCCTTACAACCGCGAAGGTGGTTCTTATGGTGATCGTCCTCAACGCCCTTCCTACAATCGTGAAGGTGGTGATCGTCCGTATCGTCCGAGATTTAATCCGAATTCTGACGGCAGCGACCGTCCTCAGCGTCCTTACAACCGTGAAGGCGGCGAACAACGCTCTTATGGTGATCGTCCGTATCGTCCCCGTTTCAATAGTGGTGAAGGTGGCGACCGTCCTCAGCGTCCTTACAACCGCGAAGGTGGTGACCGTCCGTATCGTCCTCGCTTCAATAGTGGTGAAGGTGGAGGCTATCGCAGCAACAACGGTGGTGGCTATCGTCCGAGATTCAATAATGACCGTCAGGGCGGTTACCGTCCTCGTCCACGTACCGGCGATTATGACCCGAATGCTAAATATAGCATAAAGAAACAAATCGAGTACAAGGAACAGTTTGTTGACCCGAACGAACCGATTCGTCTGAATAAATTCCTGGCTAATGCCGGTGTTTGTTCACGTCGTGAGGCTGATGAATTTATTACAGCAGGTGTGGTTTCTGTAAATGGTGAAGTTGTTACTGAATTGGGTACAAAAATCAAACGCTCGGATGTCGTGAAATTCCACGATGAACCGGTTAGCATCGAACGTAAGGTATGTGTATTGCTGAATAAGCCGAAAGATACTGTTACCACATCGGATGATCCGCAGGAGCGCCGTACGGTAATGGATTTGGTAAAAGGCGCTTGTAACGAACGTATCTATCCGGTAGGACGTCTTGACCGTAACACGACTGGTGTACTGTTACTGACAAATGACGGTGACTTGGCTTCCAAGCTGATACATCCGAAATTTCTGAAAAAGAAAATTTATCATGTTCATCTGGACAAGAACCTGACAAAAGCGGATATGGATCAGATTGCAGCCGGCATCCAGTTGGAAGACGGTGAAATCCATGCAGACGCTATCAGCTATACCGATGATTTCAAGAAAGACCAGGTAGGTATCGAAATTCACTCCGGTAAGAACCGTATCGTTCGCCGTATTTTCGAATCACTGGGTTATAAAGTAGTAAAACTCGACCGTGTATTCTTCGCCGGACTGACTAAAAAAGGTTTGCGTCGCGGAGACTGGCGTTACCTGTCGGAAGCAGAAGTAAACTACCTCCGCATGGGTTCGTTTGAATAATAAGTTAATAAATAACAACTTGGCAGAGGACGGGGAAAGAAAGCAGGAAAAATGAATCTTGTGTTTTAAACCTCGTCTTCTTGTATCTAAAAAGAATAAGTTAAATGGAAAAGATTGGTAGAACAAAAATTGTTGATTTGTTGAAGCGTACGGATATCGGCGCTATGGTCAATGTGAAAGGATGGGTTCGTACCCGCAGAGGTAGCAAACAGGTGAATTTTATTGCACTGAATGACGGTTCTACAATAAATAATGTGCAGGTCGTAGTAGATTTGGCTAATTTTGATGAAAAGATGCTGAAACTGATTACTACCGGCGCTTGTATCAGCGTGAACGGTGAAATGGTGGAATCGGTAGGCTCCGGCCAAAAGGTGGAAGTGCAGGCTCGTGAAATCGAAGTGCTGGGTACTTGCGATAACACATACCCGTTGCAGAAGAAAGGGCACTCTATGGAATTCTTGCGCGAGATTGCCCATTTGCGTCCGCGTACCAATACTTTTGGTGCGGTGTTCCGTATTCGTCATAACATGGCAATTGCTATCCACAAGTTTTTCCATGACAGGGGATTCTTCTATTTTCATACGCCAATCATTACAGCTTCAGACTGTGAAGGTGCCGGACAGATGTTTCAGGTGACTACCATGAATCTGTATGACTTGAAGAAAGACGAAAGAGGTTCTATCTCTTATGATGATGATTTTTTCGGCAAGCAGGCAAGTTTGACTGTTTCTGGTCAGTTGGAAGGTGAGCTGGCTGCCACAGCTTTGGGAGCTATCTACACATTTGGTCCTACGTTCCGTGCCGAAAACTCCAATACTCCCCGTCACTTGGCTGAGTTTTGGATGATTGAGCCGGAAGTTGCTTTCAACGACATCGCAGACAATATGGACTTGGCAGAAGAGTTCATTAAATATTGTGTGAAATGGGCGTTGGATAACTGTGCGGATGACGTGAAATTCCTGAATGATATGTTCGATAAGGGATTGATTGAACGGCTGCAAGGTGTATTGAAAGATAATTTTGTACGTTTGCCTTATACAGACGGTATCAAGATTCTGGAGGAAGCTGTTGCAAAAGGCCACAAATTTGAGTTCCCGGTTTATTGGGGTGTGGACTTGGCTTCCGAACACGAACGTTATTTGGTGGAAGAACATTTCAAGTGTCCGGTAATCCTGACTGACTATCCGAAGGAGATCAAAGCCTTCTATATGAAGCAAAACGAGGATGGTAAGACGGTACGTGCAATGGATGTTCTTTTCCCGAAAATCGGTGAAATCATAGGCGGTTCCGAACGTGAATCAGATTATGATAAGCTGATGACTCGTATTGAAGAAATGCATATCCCGATGAAGGATATGTGGTGGTATCTGGATACCCGCAAGTTCGGTACTTGTCCTCACTCCGGCTTCGGGCTTGGTTTTGAACGTTTGTTACTTTTCGTAACAGGCATGTCAAACATCCGTGACGTGATACCGTTCCCGCGTACACCGAGAAATGCTGATTTCTAATATTTCGGTATATTTATGTAAAACTCGCATAATCTTTTGGTTATGCGAGTTTTTTTATGCACTTTATTGTTCTATTCTCAAAATAAATCTTTATATTTGGACATACGCATTTAAGAGTGTTAACTAAAATAATACGGCAATGAAAAAACTCTATTTCTTTACCATGCTTTCAATAATGTTGTTGGCGGTAACAGGTGCGATGGCCCAAAAGAAAACTAAATTCAAGGTGGCCGAGTTGAAAGGAATCTGGCAACTTTGCCATTATGTGTCGGAGTCTCCCGATGTTCCGGGAGAGTTGAAACCCAGTAATACATTTAAGGTATTGAGTGATGATGGAAGAATCGTGAACTTCACTATTATTCCCGGTTCCAGTGCAATTGTTACGGGATATGGGTCGTGGAAGCAGTTGACAGATGATTCTTATAGAGAAAGTATCGAGAAGAATATTCATCTTCCGATGTTGGATAATCAGGACAATATTCTGGAATTTGAAATAAAGGATAGCGATTATCTGCATTTAAAATACTTCATCAAGAATGACTTGAATGGAAATGAATTGAACACCTGGTATTATGAAACCTGGAAAAGAATAAGTATGCCGGCCAAGTTTCCGGAAGATATTGTGAGATAAAGATAATTTGATTGTTATTATAGTCTGCATATTACTTCTTTAAAGGAGAAGATATGCAGACTTTTTTATGCCTGTTTTTCGTTCTATTTCTTCTTGTTTGCCAATTAGATATATTCAAAAAAAGCAAGAAATAGTTTGCCAATTCAAAGAAAAGCCGTACTTTTGCAAGCCGATTATTATCACAAAATGATAAGAGATTAATTCATAGCAAGTTAGTCGTCCTTTGTCCGGGGAAGACTAATAAGTGGTGAAGAATATTTTTAGTAGTAACATTTAAAAAACAAAATTAGAGTGGATACTTTAAGTTACAAGACCATTTCTGCAAACAAAGCAACTGTAACCAAAGAATGGGGTATTGTTGACGCTACAGACCAAACACTGGGTCGTCTGGGAGCAAAAGTTGCAAAATTGTTGAGAGGAAAGTACAAACCAAACTTTACTCCTCACGTAGACTGCGGTGATAACGTTATCATCATCAATGCAGACAAAGTAAAACTGACTGGTAACAAGTGGAATGACAGAGTTTATTTGTCATATACAGGCTACCCTGGTGGTCAGAGAGAAATGACTCCTGCCCGTTTGATTGCAAAACCGAACGGTGAAGAGAGATTACTGAAAAAAGTAGTGAAGGGCATGCTTCCTAAGAACATTTTGGGAGCTAAATTGCTGAACAATTTGTATGTTTACGCTGGTAGCGAACACAAACAAGCAGCTCAGAACCCGAAAATGATTGATATTAATTCATATAAATAAGATATAATGGAAGTAGTAAATGCATTAGGCAGACGTAAACGTGCAATTGCACGTATTTTCGTAAGCGAAGGTACAGGAAAGATTACTATTAACAAGAGAGACCTTGCAGAGTACTTTCCATCAACTATTCTTCAGTATGTTGTAAAACAACCATTGAACAAGATTGGTGCTGCTGAGAAGTATGACATCAAAGTAAACTTGTGTGGTGGTGGTTTCACAGGTCAGTCTCAGGCTTTGCGTTTAGCAATTGCCCGTGCATTGGTTAAAATCAACGCTGAAGATAAAGCAGCTCTTCGTGCAGAAGGCTTTATGACTCGTGACCCGCGTTCTGTTGAGCGTAAGAAACCGGGACAGCCGAAAGCTCGTAGAAGATTCCAGTTCAGCAAGCGTTAATGGGCTGCCTGACCGAGGAATATGTTTAGTATCTAAACTACTGGGACTCTACTCATAGACTACCCGGCGGTTGGTTTAGAAAAAACAAAAAAGAAAGTAAACGATTTAAAGAAAAACAAGATGTCAAGAACAAATTTTGATACATTATTGGAAGCCGGTTGCCACTTCGGACACCTTAAAAGAAAGTGGAACCCTGCAATGGCTCCTTATATTTTCATGGAACGCAACGGTATTCATATCATCGATTTGAACAAAACTGTTGCTAAAGTTGATGAAGCTGCTGAAGCTTTGAAACAAATCGCAAAATCAGGAAAGAAAGTCCTGTTCGTTGCTACTAAGAAACAAGCTAAACAGGTAGTAGCTGAGAAAGCTGCTTCTGTAAACATGCCGTACGTAATCGAACGTTGGCCGGGTGGTATGTTGACTAACTTCCCGACAATCCGTAAGGCTGTGAAGAAAATGGCTACTATCGATAAATTGACTAACGATGGTACTTATTCTAACCTGTCAAAGAGAGAAATCCTGCAGATCTCTCGTCAGCGTGCTAAATTGGAAAAGAACCTCGGTTCTATCGCTGATTTGACTCGTCTGCCGTCTGCATTGTTCGTAGTCGACGTAATGAAAGAAAACATCGCAGTTCGCGAAGCTAACCGTCTGGGTATTCCTGTATTTGCTATCGTAGATACAAACTCTGACCCGACAAACGTGGATTTCGTTATTCCGGCAAACGATGACGCTACTAAGTCAGTAGAAGTTATCTTGGATGCTTGCTGCGCTGCAATGGCAGAAGGCTTGGAAGAAAGAAAAGCTGAAAAGGTAGATATGGAAGCTGCTGGTGAAAACGCACCGAAAGCTGCAAAGAAAAAATCTACTAAGGCTCGCATGGACAAGGCTGAAGAAGAAGCCATCAACGCTTCTAAAGCAGCTGCCTTCATGAACAAGGACGAAGAAGAAGCTTAATATAAAGTAAGTTGAGAATTGAAAATTGAAAATTGGGAAAACTGTATTCTCAATTCTCAATTCTCAATTCTCAACTTTGTTTTTAAGAACATTACTAACTCAAAATAAAAGATATTATTATGGCTGTAAGTATGGCTGATATCACCAAGCTTCGTAAAATGACGGGAGCTGGTATGATGGACTGTAAAAATGCTTTGACAGAAGCTGAAGGCGATTTCGACAAAGCAGTAGAAATTATCCGTAAAAAAGGACAGGCTGTAGCTGCAAAACGTTCTGACCGTGAAACTTCAGAAGGTTGCGTGCTGGCTAAATCAACTGGCGACTATGCGGCAATGATTGCTTTGAAGTGTGAAACTGACTTCGTGGCTAAGAATGCTGATTTCGTAGCGCTGACTCAGGCTATCCTGGATGCGGCTATCGCTAACAAATGCAAGACTTTGGATGAAGTAAAAGCTCTGCCGATGGGTAGCGGTACAATTGCTGACGCAATCGTAGAACGCAGCGGTATCACAGGTGAAAAGACTGAATTGGATGGCTATAACTTTGTATCTGGTGCTTGTACAGCTGTTTACAACCACATGAACAAGAACCAGCTTTGCACTATCGTAGCTTTCAATAAGGTTTGTGACGAAAAAGTAGCTCACGAAATCTGTATGCAGATTGCAGCTATGAACCCGATTGCTATCGATGAAGCTGGTGTTCCTGAAGCTGTAAAACAGGAAGAAATCAACGTGGCTATTGAAAAGACTAAAGCTGAACAGATTCAGAAGGCAGTTGAAGCTGCTTTGAAGAAAGCTGGTATCAACCCTGCTCACGTAGACAGCGAAGAGCACATGGAAAGCAACATGGCTAAGGGCTGGATTTCTGCAGAAGATGTAGCTAAGGCTAAGGAAATCAAAGAAACTGTAGCTGCTGAAAAGGCTGCCAACCTGCCGCAGGCTATGATTGAAAACATTGCGAAAGGTCGTCTGGGCAAATTCTTGAAAGAAGTTTGTCTGTTGAACCAGGAAAGCATCATGGAACCGAAGAAGACTGTAGCCGATGTATTGAAGGAAGCTGATTCTGAATTGGCTATCACAGAATTCAAGCGTTTCACTTTACGTGCTGAATAATCATTATTCGATATTCTTTTTCGGGCATGCAAAACTGCATGCCCGATTTGTTTTACGGCTGTTTGTTCCAAGCAGTCGTTTTTTATTGATTATTATCAGGAAAAGTAATCTTTCAAGCTGGATATTTTGTATTTTTGCTGTCGGAAAACATAGAATGAAATTCTAACTTTTAAACAAAATAGATTATGGCAAAGAAAGCGCTTTTAATGATTCTGGATGGTTGGGGATGTGGCGACCATCAGAAAGATGATGTAATCTTCAATACTCCGACTCCTTATTGGGACAGTCTGCTGGCTACCTATCCTCACTCACAGTTGCAGGCTAGTGGTGAAAATGTAGGTCTTCCCGACGGACAGATGGGTAACTCTGAAGTAGGCCACTTGAATATCGGTGCCGGACGTATCGTATATCAGGACTTGGTGAAGATTAACCGTGCTTGTGCCGACAACAGTATCCTGAAGAACAAAGAAATTGTGTCTGCTTTCTCATACGCAAAAGAGCATGGAAAGAATATGCACTTCATGGGACTGACTTCTAACGGAGGTGTTCACTCTTCTTTGGATCACTTGTTCAAATTGTGTGACATTGCAAAAGAATACGGACTGGAAAATACATTCATTCACTGCTTCATGGACGGTCGTGACACTGACCCGAAGAGCGGTAAGGGATTCATCGAACAGCTGACTGCGCATTGTGAGAAATCAGCCGGAAAGGTTGCCTCTATCGTAGGACGTTTCTACGCAATGGACCGTGACAAACGTTGGGCACGTGTGAAAGAAGCATACGATTTGCTGGTAAACGGTACAGGTAAGAAAGCTACCGACATGGTACAGGCTATGCAGGAATCATACGATGAAGGTGTAACAGATGAATTCATCAAACCGATTTCCAATGCAAACTTCGACGGTACTATCAAGGAAGGTGATGTAGTTATCTTCTTCAACTATCGTAACGACCGTGCAAAAGAGCTGACTATCGTATTGACTCAGCAAGATATGCCGGAAGAAGGCATGAAGACTATCCCGGGCTTGCAGTACTACTGTATGACTCCGTACGATGCTTCTTTCAAGGGCGTACACATTCTCTTCGACAAGGAAAACGTACAGAACACATTGGGTGAATACCTGGCCAACAACGGTAAGACACAGCTGCACATTGCAGAAACAGAAAAATATGCACACGTTACTTTCTTCTTCAACGGTGGACGTGAAACTCCATATACCAATGAAGACCGTATCCTGGTTCCGTCTCCAAAAGTAGCTACTTACGACCTGAAGCCGGAAATGAGTGCTTACGAAGTAAAAGACAAACTGGTAGAAGCCATCGGTACACAGAAATATGATTTCATCGTAGTAAATTATGCCAACGGTGATATGGTAGGTCACACAGGTATCTACGAAGCCATCGAAAAAGCAGTAGTTGCTATCGACAACTGTGTGAAAGATACAGTAGAAGCTGCCAAGGCAAACGGTTATGAAGTCATCATCATTGCCGACCACGGAAATGCCGACCATGCTTTGAACGCTGACGGTACACCGAACACAGCTCACTCTTTGAACCCGGTTCCGTTTGTGTACGTAACTGAAAACAAGAATGCCAAGGTAGAAAACGGTGTATTGGCCGATGTAGCTCCTTCTATCCTGCACATTCTGGGTATGGCCCAGCCGGCAGAAATGACAGGTCATGACCTGATTAAATAAGCTGTCTGAGAATCTTCAAGAGAACCAGATAAAAAGTCGGGCTTCACTGCTGAAAAGTGGTGAAGTCCGTTTTTTTATACCTTGTGGTCACACCGTATGCCTGATGAGATTTTGTGAATGGGAAGGGATAGCGGAAGCAGTGGATGTCTCGCCGTTCTGGAGGCGATGTGCGGTTCTGGTGAGTGTGAGAGGCGTGTGGGCGATGCGGCTTTCTCGTGGAAATTGGATAGAAGAGGATGAAATTGCAAACATACCGTCTTTCAGACTATCCTGTTTTTTTGCCGAAATCTTATAGGAAAGAAAATAAAAAGCCGCAAAGTAAAAAAGAGGATTACTTTGCGGCTTTTCTGTCAAACAGAGCGCTTGATTAAGCTTTAACTCCGTTGTATTCGTCAGATACAGTTAATTTCTTGCGGCCTTTAGCGCGACGTGCTGCCAATACTCGGCGACCGTTAGCGGTAGCCATTCTTTCACGGAAACCGTGTTTGTTTCTTCTCTTTCTGTTAGAGGGTTGGAATGTTCTTTTCATTTTCGTATATACTATTTATGTTATTATTCCATGCGTTCGGGCTGCAAAATTAGTGACTTTTTTTTAATAATCAAAGTGCTAAATCATTTTTAGACAAATCTTTTTGCGTTTTTTCGTGATTTAGATTAATTTTGCAACCGTATTCAGAGAATAAATCAACTATAACATAATAATAAAAGGATTTAAGTTATGATTAATGCTCAAGACATTAAAATCGGAACCGCTATCCGTATGGATGGCAAATTGTATTTCTGCATTGACTTCCTGCATGTAAAACCGGGTAAAGGAAACACTTTCATGCGTACAAAGCTGAAAGATGTGGTAGACGGATACGTATTGGAACGTCGTTTCAACATCGGTGAAAAACTGGAAGATGTACGTGTAGAACGCCGTCCGTACCAGTATTTGTACAAGGAAGGTGAAGATTATATCTTCATGAACCAGGAAACATACGAACAAGTGCCTATCGCTCACGATCTGATCGAAGGTGTTGACTTCCTGAAAGAAGAAATGGTAGTAGACGTTGTTTCTGATGCTTCTACTGAAACTATTTTGTTCGCTGAACTGCCGGTAAAAGTACAGTTGAAGGTGACTTACACTGAACCGGGTCTGAAAGGTGATACAGCAACCAACGCTACCAAACCGGCTACTGTAGAAACAGGTGCTACTGTACGTGTGCCGTTGTTCATCAACCAGGACGAAATTATCGAAGTAGATACTCGTGACGGTTCATACGTAGGTCGTGTAAAAGCTTGATAAGATATATCTGTCAGAGAAATCATTCTCAAAAGATAAAAAGAAAGCCGAATTGGATATTCCAGTGCGGCTTTCTGCTTGTTATATCTTTTGTTCTTACAAGAGCTGGATACCTTTGTTCGCTTTCAGGTTGACGGTTTTGGTCTTGCCGTTGAAGCTGACTTTTGTCTTTCCTCCTTTTCGGGCCTGGATGTGCAGGGAAGTCACCTTGCCGTCTTTCCATTCCATGTCAATCACGAAACCTCCACGGGCACAGATTCCTTTCACGCTGCCGTCTTTCCATTCATCCGGAAGAGCCGGAAGCAGGGTGATGCTGTTTTCGGACGACTGCATCAGCATCTCAATCACGCCGGCACAACCTCCGAAGTTGCCGTCAATCTGGAACGGAGAGTGGGCGTCGAGCAGGTTCGGATAAGTTCCTCCTCCGCGGCGGGCATCTTTCCCTTTGTAACCGTCCGGGCTGACGTAACGCAACAGACGGCGGTAGATGTGGTAGGCATTCTTACCGTCTTTCAGTCGGGCATAAAGATTGACACGCCAGCCGGTGCTCCAGCCGGTGGTGTTGTCGCCTTTGATTTCCAGCGTACGGGCGCAAGCCTTGGCCAGGTCGGGGGTGTTTTCTACCGACAGGTGTCGGCCCGGATACAAACCGAACAAGTGCGACTGGTGACGGTGTTGCGGGTCTTCGTCGCT
>ENA-ORSA01002739-ORSA01002739.1-human-gut-metagenome-genome-assembly--contig:-NODE-2739-length-12143-cov-9.983124_pt1 | contig 12143 bp, 11 predicted proteins | sample MGYA00242179_ERZ509142 | MGnify/ENA primary metagenome ERZ509142 (study PRJEB26280, sample SAMEA2338659) | human gut metagenome | biome: human gut; feature: human-associated habitat; material: faeces... | reverse complement strand
CAAAGGAAGTGAAATACATGGCAAAACGAAGACCGGCCGGTGACGGCATGGTGCGAAAGCGGGAGGACGGACGCTGGGAGGGCCGCATCGTCATCGGCCACAAGGAAAACGGCGAACCACTGTTCCGTCACGTCTACGCCAAGACGCAAAAGGCGCTGCTGGACAAACTCCACCAGAACATCGAGTGCTATCGTGATGTGGAGCTGACCGAGGACAGCCTCATGACGCTGGGCGAGTGGCTGGACCGCTGGCTCACGGAGTACAAGGCGGGTATGGTACGCCCCGGCACGCTCAAAAACTATCGCTGCTACATCGAATACTACATTAAGCCGCAGCTGGGCGACAAGCAAATTTCCCTCGTCTCTCAGCAGGACATCCAGCGGATGTACCGCCGCCTGAAAACGGAGGGGCGTATCCACGAGCATCCCGAGATGGATCATCAGCTCTCGGACTCTATGGTTCGCCACATCCACTCCACGCTCCACGCTGCGCTGAAAGATGCGGTGCATGCGCACGTTATTCCCAGGAATCCCACCGAGGGTACGACTGCGCCCAAGCCTAACTACAAGCCCAAGCGTATCCTCACCCGCGCGGAGCTGGACGACTTCCTTACAGTGGTGGAGCAGGACGAGGTGTGGCGAGACTTCTTCCAAACGGAGCTGATGACCGGCCTGCGCCGCGGTGAGATCTGCGGTCTGCAATGGAACGACTTCGATGAGGATGCCGGGACGCTGAAAGTGTGCCGCACCCTCCACAGCCAGAGGAAGGGCGAGTACACCGTCGGTGAGACGAAGACCAATCAAGGCATGCGCACCATCATCCTGCCGCACAGCGTGACTGACATCCTGCGGCGGCGAAAAGCGGATACTATCAGCCAATGGATATTCCCGGACCCGGTGAAGCCGGAAGACCCTGTTGACCCCAATGCGGCCTATCGCCACATGAAGACGCTGCTCCAGCGGGCGGGGCTGCCCAGCATCCGCTTCCATGATCTGCGTCACACCTTCGCCACCCACGCCCTCACCAGCGGCGTGGATGCCAAAACGCTGTCCGGAATCCTGGGTCACACCAATGCGTCCTTCACGCTGGACACCTACACCCATGTCACCTCAGATATGCAAAAACAGGCCTGCGGCATCGTAGGCGGCTTCATGGAGGATATCTTCGGAAAGGAGTTGAAACCGTGGCAAGAAAGCGAAAAGCCGGAGACGGAACCGTAAGGCAACGAAAGGATGGCCGCTGGGAAGGCCGCATCGTCATCGGCTACGATGACAACGGTTATCCCAAGACGAAAAATGTCCTCGCTAAAACGAAGAAGGAGTGCGTCGAGAAGCTCCAGAAACTCAAGGAGGAGTGCGGGGGACTGAAGCCGGAGAAGGTGCGGACCGAGATGCCCTTCGGGGACTGGCTGGCATACTGGTATGAGAATCACTCCAAGCCCAAGATCCGCCCCACCACGCAGGAAACCTACGAAAGCCGCATCCGCCTGCATATTATCCCAGAGATTGGGGACATTCCACTGAACGAGCTGACGCAGAATGACCTGCAGCAGTTCTACGGTCGGCTCAAGAAAAGCGGCCGGAAGCGCTTCACCGACAAATACGGCGAAGGGCTGTCCGACCGAATGGTGCGTATGTGTCACGCCACCTGCCGCTCCGCATTGGAGAAGGCGGTGCAGGATGGGCTGATCCGTGTGAACCCGGCCATCGGCTGCAAGCTGCCGCCGAAAAAGGCACGGGAGATGCAGGTGCTGACGCGGGAGGAACTGCAGCGGTTTCTCATTCAGGCAAAGTTCGAGGGCTACTACGAGGTCTTCCTTCTGGACTTGGCAACCGGCCTGCGCCGAGGCGAGCTCATGGCGCTGCAATGGGATGATCTGAACTTCAAAACCGGCGTACTAAACGTGAACAAGCAGGTCTACGATGTGCGTGGCCAACTTCAAATCAGCACGCCCAAGACGAAAAACTCCGTCCGCAAGATCGTCCTGCCGCCTGCTGTGGTAGCAGTGCTGCGGGAGTACAAAGAGACGGTGGACTCCCGCTGGATGTTCCCGTCGCCTGTCAAGGAGGACTGTCCCATTACACCCGGCGTGGTACGCCGCAGGTTGCAGTTCATCCTGGAACACGCAGGGTGCAAGCATGTGAGGTTCCATGATTTACGTCATACATTCGCAACGCTGGCGTTGGAGAACGGCATGGATGTGAAAACGCTCTCCGCCATGCTGGGTCATGTGTCGGCGGCCACCACACTGGACATCTATACCCACATCACCGACGACATGCGGCTCACGGCCGCCGCCAACATCGACCGCGGCATCGGCAAAGCAGCGCCGCAGGAGGATGCTTCAGAGCCGGGGCAGGAAACTGCCCCAGCCCAGGCGGAAAAGCCGAGTATGACCGATTTCAAGCCCTACGTGGGCCGCAAGCGCAGGTCCGGCACCGGCTGCATCAGCGAGATCAACGACCACCTCTTTGAAGGGCGCTACTCTCCCAAGTGGCCCGATGGTAAAAAGCACGCCCGCAATGTCTACGCCCACACCCGCGAGGAGTGTGAGGAGAAGCTGAAGGTGCTAATCGTGGAGATGAAGGACGAGATTGCGGAAGCAAAGCGGCTGATGGATTTGGGCAAAGGTGACGGAAGCCCGCTGGAGGGGAAGGAGGGCAAACGGGCGAGGAAAGTAGAGAAGTAACGGTGTTATAGTTTGGCTGAGCGTAGGCGCGTTCCAAAAAAGTGGATGACCTTGCGTGATTATCAAAACAATATTAGCTTCAATTACAAAAAATAAAAACTTGACTTTATACATTATCCTGTTATGATAAAAGTGAAAGAGAAATCTTTCTGGGGTTTGCATTGAGCAAACGAAAGCCGCCCATTGGGCGGCTTTTTTCATGTTATAGGGAAACTCTTTAACCCCTTTCCCATATGATCTGGGTAATGGCTAAGTTTAGGAAGAATGACTTGAAAAGCAAGATCCATAGTCCCATAAACAAAGAACTTCTGGATAGGATAAGCGCACAAATCAGCAAGTTCGAGCTCCCAATAGGACATTCTATCGTCAGCCGCTTTACACCACTTGGGATTAAAGTATACCCCTTTTATTCGAGAAAAATGGGAGGCAGGGTGAAATCGAGTTCCATTATCAATTAGTCCCTTGATGAAGTCAAGTACCGCCCGATCTTCTTTTGCACCTCTCGACTCCAAGATGATTACACAATTTTGGTTTACAGGTAAATCACGCAAAATTCTTTCAAGAACAAAGGTCATACACAAATCATAAGGTTCGATTGGATGTATGTATTGATTTACATGTCGTTCCTTATCAATATGTGATGCGTATATACACATTGGAATTGCGGCCATAAGTTGACTCAAATCAGCCACAAAAGATTTATAATCAATAATATCCGGATTGAACGCATCTTTACGACCACGAATTTCGCGTGAATGGAAGCAGACTCGTTTTTGAATTCCCTTATAAGAGTATAAACCGTCGGTCCAGTACTTATTTTTAAGTGCCATGACCATATCTCGTGCTTCTGCGAAATCTGCCATAGAAATGACACAAGCCGTAACAGTAAAGTGCTTTTCGCTATCTGCAGGAGGAGTTCCGGCATGTTTCGCCTTTACCACCTGCTTGAGATTTGCACTGCCACTTTCGTCGATATTAATAATAGCATCTATTCTATTTCTATCGATAAAATCTATGGTCGTCGGACGATTACGCCAATTGGAATTCACTCAATGCCCCCCCTTTTTTTGATTAGCACTGGCACAATGTTTTGCAAATTATACCACACTTTCGTGCAAAATTAAAGTGCATATGCCGAAATGAGTTGAAAGTCATCAGCCCTTGCGCCGCAATAGACAAAGAATAAGAAAATCCCTCTGAAATCAACGATTTCAGAGGGATTTTGGTCCGAGTGGGGCGACTCAAACTCGCGGCCTCGTGGTCCCAAACCTATGTCTAAGCCTTCAGGCAGAACTGTGTCACACTCTTTGACACTTTCCGGCACTCCTGCGGTTCCTCTTTGGAACTCTATTGGACTGTTTATTTCAGCCACCGCTTTCGGCTTTTGGGATTTGTGTGGGATTGAATTCTGTATATTAAAAGTGCTTCCGACCGGGTTTACATCCAACAGCGGGTGCTTTTTGCCGCAGAGAGCAGCTCAGAAACTGCGCCGCATAAACAAAGAAATAAGCGCTGGCGTGATATTACCCACCCTCTCGATAAACGGAAAATGTGTTGTGGTCGCTAAAACTCCCTCAGAAAATGTGCAGACAAAAAAACTCGCTCATTTTTTGTGATTTCTCCATCGAGCACCGTAATCCAGATCGTTTGGAACAATAGGAAGTGTATTGTTCCGAATGATGCTGTATTATTCCGAACAATACAGATATATTATTCGGAACAGTTTCATTTTGCAAACATTCTGTCCTTTTCAGTAGCTATTTCCTGCTTTCTGTGATATTGTTCGTTTGCCAAAAGGAGGCGACGATATGCAGAAAGAAAATACCCTGACAGTCGAGCAGTGGTGCGGCCAGTGGTTCACCGCCAATCGGCACAAATGGAACGGCAACACCGAGGGCGGGTACCGCAATCTGATTTACAGCCACATCCTCCCCAGCATCGGAAGTGTGGCGCTCTCTGACCTGACAGAGCAGACCATCACCGATTTCTATGACACGCTACGGAGTCAGAGACTCAGCGCCAGAAGTGTCTGGTGCGTCCATTTGCTCCTGCGCCGGTGTATGGACGAAGCAGCGCGGGAACAGTTTATTCCATACAACCCGGTGCGGCTCTGCCAGGAATCAAAGGCAGAGGAATACAAAGCAGCCCCTCTGCGCTTGGGGCAGCTCCAGCGTTACCTGAGCGCAGCAGAGCAGCTCGGCGTACTCCCCATCATCTATACAGGACTATCAAGCGGCCTGCGGCAATGTGAACTGATCACCTTGTCGTGGGCTGATTTTTATGTCCGCTACAGGTACATCCTCAAGGGTCAGCGCCTGCTGAAGCTTAACGCCAAAGCAGAACGCCTTCTGAAGCAGATACCGGAAACGGACTCGCCGTATGTATTCCTCAATCCCAAAACCGGAGCACCGTATAAGCTGCACGAGTTCTATTACCTACACAAAAAGATATTGAAACGGGCACGGCTCCCGTGGGTGGCTTTTCGGGATCTGCAGCGCCAGTGCATGGAGGTGGGAATATGACGCTCCGGGAATACATCCTCTTCTGGCAGGAAACCTATGATAAGCATCAGAGCAGACCGACTACCTATGCGGCACACAACTATGTATTCAAGAACCATATTCTCCCCAGCTTGGGAGATATACCGCTCTCTGAATTGACATCGGAGATGGTCGGAGAATTTCTGGAGGAACGGCGGCGCTTCGGCAATCATCGACCCGGCAACTCTGGCCTGGGCGAAGAAACTATGCGGCACATCCACCGCCTGCTCCAACAATGCTTGGATCAAGCCATACGGGACGGTCTCCTGACAGAGAATCCCGCCAAGGCGTTCCACTACCGCAAGTCCATGACGGTAAAAGCGAATATCATGACGCCTCTGGAAATGGAGGACTATCTGGATGCTGCCGATCGGCTGGGCTACCTCCCCATGTTCATGCTGGCGCTGACGACAGGCCTACGCCAAGGCGAGCTCATCGCCCTGAAATGGAGCGACCTTGATATCGAAAGTCGGACGCTGACCATTGCGGAAAACCGTGCGGTGGTACGGCGAGAGTTGGTGGAGTACGGCGATCAGACAAGGACCATAACTCTTACAACGGAGGTGGTCGACCTTCTCATCATGGAGCACAGCAAGCACCCCAGCAGCCCGCTCATGTTTATGCACCCGGCCACGCTGAAACCTTACTCGCCGCAGATGGTACGCCGGATGCATAACGAGATCATCAAGGAAGCGGGGCTTGACCATATCCGATTCACAGATCTCCGGCACACATGCGCCGTCCTATCTCTGCGGAACGGCATGGAAACCAAAGAACTGGCGCGGATGCTGGGACATTACCGGCCATCGATAACCCGGCAGAACTATGAACCTTATCTGCCGCGCACGGCAAAAAAGGATGAGGATATGCCAAAGGAAACTACTCAGCGTGAGCTTCAGCAGGCGGCAAATGATTTGGATAATCTTCTGAAGTTCTGATAGCTATTCCGCAAAAGGTGAGTTGTCCACAGAACTCAATCATTTTACATCCAAAGAGGAGGAAACAAAATGAAAAAGCGTATCATCATCGCCGCAGCATTTACCGCCTGCCTGGCCCTGCGCGCCGCCGTGTGGCCACAGACCGAAAAGGTCGAGAAAACACCCGCGCCGAGCGAAACGACCGCCGTGACCACTCCACGGCCGACACTTCCGGAAGCAGAGAAACCGGTGCTGCCAGTGGTAACTGAAAAGAAAGAATCGGAAATGCCGGAAGCTGAATCAGCCCCGGAAGTAGCCACCGAGGAGTTGCCCATCCCTGTACCGGAAATAGAAGATGAAGCCGAGACAGAACAAGAATATGTACCTCCTACGCAGACAGATTCCATCCCGGTACAGCCCACGCAACCTGAACCTAAATCGGCATCGGAGCCAATAGCTAACGATAATGAACTGGCGGATATGGTCTATGTCCCCGGCTTTGGCTGGATACAAAGCGAAGGCCCCAATCATGTCGAGTATGCCGAGGATATGTACGAGAACGGCAACAAAATTGGTACCATGGGCTGACCTCAAAAATTGCGCCGCATAAACAATGAAATAACCGCAGGGGAGCAAAAAAAGCATTCCTGCGGTTACCCTTTGCCAGTTTATAATTCAAAAGCTCTCGTCTGGAAAGGATATTGCAAATCTAAATAATGGATTTTCAATAGACAAACTAATCTTCCTGTGTTAAGATTATCTTGTGTTAGAGTAAACTCAGTGTATGAGGTGTCCATATGAGTCAAATTATTCAGAAATTAGATCAGCAGCAATTGAAATCCCTCTGCGGTATCGTGGCTCATACTTCTGAAGGATTGACCAAAAGCGAATTAACAACACTTTTAGGTCAATGCGGAATTTGTGCTGTTGATGACGGCTCCTCCCGTAATCAGTTGGGATATACCATAGGCCTAAACAAAAGAGACTGGCTTTACAATTGTCTGGTAACAGAGATAAACAAGAGCCAATCGTTTAGTAAGGTCTTTTCGTTTTTGCAGGCAGTGCTGAATCCTGCCGCATACACGAGTGCTGATAGCAGGCAAAAATACAGGTACTTATTCGAGGAAACAAACAAAGTCCTTCTCTTTGCCGGGTTATCGATTGACCAAAGTGGGCGATTGGTAGCGGTATCGCAAGCTGAAACACTTTCTGAAGTTGACCAGCGAGTCAACCAATTGAAAAAAGCTCTATATGACCGTGCCATACATTCTGAGGTACAGAAGTACTGTGTTGAAGACTATTTGAGAGCAGACTATTATGATGCTGTGTTTGAAGCGTCAAAAGGATTGGCTGAACGTGTCCGGCAGATTTCCGGCTTGACTACAGATGGTGGAATACTTTTTCAAGCTGTGTTTTCCAAGAACGATCCCTATATCTTCTTTAACGCAATGAAGACCGATAGCGAGCGCAGCGAATTTACAGGCTTGAAGGAACTGCTTGAGGCAATCTTCCACTTGGTTAGAAATCCAGCAGCGCACACACCCAAAGTTAATTGGAAGACTGATGAAACGAAGGCACTTGATATACTTACGTTAATATCGTTTGCACATAAGTATTTAGACGAGTGCCATCGTATGCCAGGAAAATAACGAGAGGATGCTTAGTATGGATAGACCTCAATATGTAAATTGGATTGTTCGAGAGGACGGAGTGGTTTTTGAAGACCAGCAGCCATTGAACTGTTACAGGCTATCCTATGTCAGAGATGACGCTATCCTCGATGACTGGGCACTTCACATTAGAAAGCAGTATGTTCCAGATGGGGAATTGGAAGAAGATGCCGCGTTGAACAAGTTGACGGTAGAGGAATACTTGCGCCAATATATTATCCCGCAAAAAGGAGAACCATTTGGACCGACGGCACGGTCAAATGATATTAGCGAAATTCTGTTTGCGGATTTATTTGAATTCATCCTGAACTATGAAGTTCCACGGTGTAAGCAGCACAACCGTTCCGGTAAAAATGAATCTGAGCATGGCACAGATATAATTGCATACAGGTTCTTCGCTGAGGGAAAAGCCCCGCATAAAAACGATGAGCTTGTGGCAATAGAGGTAAAAGCGCTTCTTTCTTCAAATGAGGCCGGTAAAGTAATTAAAGATGCAGTTACCGATTCAAAAAAAGACGAGGATAGAGTTTCTCATACTTTGAATTACTACCGAAAAAAGCTCCGCTTTATGGGAAAGTCAACAGAAGCAGCGGATGTAGCAAGGTTTCAACAAAAAACCGAATACCCTTATAGAACATCCTTTGTAGGGGCTGCCATTTCAAGCTTGCCAGCTGTCGAAAAGAAAGTCATTGTCGGTATTATGGGAGCAGATTTGGAACTGAAAACAGATCAGTCCGTTTTTTATGTCCACGGAGCAGATTTGATGTCCCTGACACATCAAGTATTCGAAAGGTGTATTAAATGATTTTCTCAAATACTTCAAATTATATGCTCAAATACCAAAAAGCCAAAGCAAAACTTGTAGAGTATGACATTGCGCAAAAGGATTAGTCTAAATTGTTATATCAACGATGCAAATACATCTGAAGCTGTCAAGATAGAGTGGCGCAAACTCCATAATATCGAGTAAAGTTAAATAGAGAGGTATCTAAAAAGATGCCTCTCCATTTGCTTTTCAAAAAATATCAATGTTGCTCGTTGATATATGTAACAACAGCCTTGGCTACTGCTTCTGCTAATTTGCAGGGAACAGCATTACCGATTTGCGTATATATTCTGCCTTTGTTACCGCAGAAAATGTAGTTGTCAGGAAAAGTTTGAATTCTCGCAGCTTCTCTAATAGTGATTCTTCGCAATCGAGAAGGAGCTTCTGTAAATTCAGGTGTGATGGATCCATCCATCAGACCCTTGTGATATGCAACAACCCAATCTTCGGGAGCATCACCATAAAGATATTCTTCATCAACAAAAGGCGTTTTATTTCCCCCCATCGAAGCAGGTAATGTATTAGAATATCCATCAATACACATTGGCCTACCCTGACCATTAAAATACATGCCAGCATATGGAGACTTTCGCATAATTGGACGAGTTGCAAAAGTGATTTTGGCTGTACATGTATTTGGATTGTTTTTTGTGCCAGCCTTTCCAAGCGGAGCTAACAATTCTCTGATTGTTGGCGCAGGATTCTTCTGCCGTTCGATAAAATCATTCATGTGATACTCAAAAAAAGGATCATTGTTATCTTTAAAGCCAATGAAGAATACACGTTCTCTTTTTTGCGAAACACCATACTCCGTCGCGTTTAGTATGAAAGAAGCGCAATTATAGCCCAAGCTAAAGGCACGATCCATATATTTTTTCCTAACGGGTTCCCATTTGTCAAGGATTCCTAATGCCTTTACATTTTCCATAACAAAGATACGGGGGCGTACTTTTTCTATCACATCTAAAAATGTAAAAATTAGCTTACTCCGCTCGTCATCGGGATCCATCTTGCCGGCAACAGAGAACCCTTGGCAAGGTGGGCCACCAAAAACCAAATCTACGCCCGCATAGTTGCTCAACTCATCAAAAACATTGTTGATGTCATCGTTTACCATATTGCAGCCGGGATGGTTTGCGCGATAGGTTTCTGCAGCTTCTTTCATGAGTTCATTTGCAAAGACCACATTGAAACCCACGGTTTCAAATCCTATATCCATTCCACCGGCACCAGTAAACAATGAAATAGCGGTAAGTTTGTTGTCCATTTGAGTTACTCCTTGTTGTCTTCATGAATTCTAAAAATTAGGGAATTGTTTTTAGAATCCAGGTAAATATCAAATTGAGTTTTACCTTTTTCAACATCCATGTTAGTGAGGATTGCCTTAGGTAAACGGACGCGCATGTCCTGTTGCAACACATATGTATCGAGGTAAATCATCTCTGCCATAACAGTGCCCTCCGTAGTCTGATTTTAGTCTAACTATACCCTGGACACAGTCTGAAGTCAACTCCTGATTGAACGTTTCCAGAAAAAGATTTTTGCATTTAACACTTGCAACTACATTATGATAAGCCCAAAAGCAGCGATAAATAGTAGCGATAAAGCAAGCGAAAAAAGGTGACGGTAAAACTGACCGAAAACAACACACTACCAAAAGGAGCTGAGGCCAACAGGTCTCAGCTCCTTCTTTCGCAGCAACTATTCTTTTCTCTGCGATCCATTCAGGCTGGCCCAATGCTGGCGCAGCAGCCTTTCTGCTTCTCTGCGAAGGGAACTTTGGAACATGACAGCCACAACCAATGCGCTAAGCACTGCAGCCACAGGCTCCAGCCAGGGATATGCGGTCCAAAGCTGTTCTCCCCAGCAAACAAGCGGAACACCAACAAGCAGCATAAACAGCAAAATAATGATGGCAACGTCGGGCCTGCCGTAGCCTTCACGTCTTTTGATTTTGGCCCGTATCTGTCGAAGCGCACGGGCGCGGATATCCCGGATGTTTCTGGACGAGCACTGTTTGTCCTGTGCGACGGACTCGGTGGACTCGCCGTTGATGACGGTGCGAAACAGGATTTCCCGCTGCAACTCGGTCAGCTCATGTAGTCCCTCGTCAATTTCTTTGCGCACATATATGAGCGGGTCTTCATCAGATCCCTCTGGCAGATACTTCGCCCGGTCAAACCAGCGCATATCATCGTAGATCGCGTTGCGCACTTCCTCTGGCAGGAACGCTTCCGGATTATAAGATCGGGGCTGTTTGATATCCACATCTTCCAGAGTGTCCGGCGCAACACGCTTGCGGAAGTTGGCCTCGCTGTAGTAGAGCATATGCTCCAGCTCCTTCCACTCCTCCGGATGCTCCTTCACCCACTGGTCTGCGGCAGCGGCAGCTTCCGGATCCATAGAGTGTATCCAGCGCCAGTCGGACTGAAGTTCTTTGTAAGACTGGGTATCCTTGAAGGACATAAACTCACCGCCTTTTCTACGTTCGCAAAAAGTTTACAATTATCGACCTTCCGATTTTACAATTTTTCTCTAAGTAATAGTAGAAGGACAATTTCACCCGGGTGGAGTTTCCTTCGGTTCGGTACGGCACGGTCTCCGCGCTGACGAACCCACAAGGCCTTTGACAGAGCACCCTATGAGAGCATGAGCACTCTTCGCCATACGGCAACTCGCTCGGAAGGCCATTCCTTCTCTGGCCGTGTTCCCGGGAGCACGGCCTTTTGCTATGTGCCGTTTCCAACGGCACGGCTATATAAATCATTCTAACACGGAGGAGGCAAAAAAGATAGCTCACAGATGAAAGTAAAAGACTCAGCTGCAAAGCAAAGGAGGGGTGCACACCAGTACGACCGCAAAACAAAAACCGCCGTGACTGCGGCAACAGTCCGGCGGCTCGGCGCACACACAGGCACGCGCAAATCAACTAACCAAAGTATAGCAAACGGGCAGCGGAAAAGCAATGAAAACTTTCCGCACGCTCCCCGTGTGAGTGCCGCAGAAGTCTACAACAACACAGGAGGTATGAATTGAGTTACAACAAATGGCCCAAGCGCAGTGCAGAGAAAAACTATTTTATGGTGCCCAACGAGATATTCAGCATCGGTCTGGATTACCGGGAGATATCCCTCTACGCCTATCTGCTCCGGTGTGAGAACCGTGAAACCTACCAGTGCTATCCCAGTTACAAAACCATCGGCCATGCAATCGGCATGAGTGAAAATACGGTGGCAAAGTATGTGCGGCAGCTGGAGGAGAAAGGTCTCATCTACACGGAGCCGACGATGGTACGAAGCAAAGATGGCAGACCCCTGAACGGAAATCTGCTCTACACCGTTCGCCCTATCCAAGGTGTACTCGAAGCATTCTATGAGCGGCAGCTCCGGCAGGTGGAGGAGGCTACCGCCCGCTATCGTGTGGCAGAACTCCTCAAAAAGTCCAACGCCCAGGGTCGCCAGAACGCCTTGTGTGCGCCTTTCCGGGAAGAAGAGAGTCCCA
>ENA-ORSA01002738-ORSA01002738.1-human-gut-metagenome-genome-assembly--contig:-NODE-2738-length-12144-cov-3.993631_pt1 | contig 12144 bp, 8 predicted proteins | sample MGYA00242179_ERZ509142 | MGnify/ENA primary metagenome ERZ509142 (study PRJEB26280, sample SAMEA2338659) | human gut metagenome | biome: human gut; feature: human-associated habitat; material: faeces... | reverse complement strand
GCAGGAGGACAGCCACGCCGTCGGCTATCCCAAAAGCTTTCTCGTGCTCGACAACAGCGATATTGACGCCATGCTCCAGATCATCTATGAAGAGCGTGGGCTGACGCTGCGCGACATGACGTTCTCCCATGCGCGGGACATGATCGAGATGCTGAAGCAGAAGGAGCGGCCCGAATATTACGAGGATATGCTCACGCTGCCGCTCGATACATTAAAAGAAAAATACTGGAAGGCCGAGAACGCAAAAGATAGTATCTTCTACGGTTATCTCTATCAGGAAAAGAAGTGCTTTGCGCTGGATTATAACGACCTGATCGTCTTCACGCTCCACATTTTCCGCACGCACGAGGATATCCGCCTCAAGTGGCAAAAGCGGCTGGAATACATCATGATCGACGAATTTCAGGACATTGACCCGCCGCAGTACGCCTTGATGCAGGTGCTGTGCGACTATCACAAAAATCTGTTCATTGTCGGCGACCCCGACCAGACCATCTACACATGGCGCGGGGCCGACGTGCGGTATCTTCTGGACTTTGACAAGGTCTACCCCACGGCGAAGACCATCATGATGATGGAAAATTACCGCTCCACGCCGGAAATCCTTGCGGCCTGCAACAGTCTGATTGCGAAAAACGCGAACCGCATCAAAAAAGACCTTCTGCCCATGCTGCCGGGCGGCGCGCCGGTTCTGTGCCACCACGCGGCCAACAGCGAACAGGAAGCCCGCTGGATCGCCGCGCAGATCAAAACGCTCCACGAGGCCGGGACGCCCTACCGCGATATGGCGGTTTTATACCGCGCGCACTATATCACGCGCGGCGTGGAGGAACTTCTCCTGAAGGAGAAGTTCCCGTACACGATCTACAGCGGCGTGCAGTTCTTCGCCCGTGCTGAAATCAAGGACGCGCTGAGTTATCTGCGCATGATCGCCTGCCGGGACGACCTGTCGTTCCTGCGCATTGCGAACGTACCCAAGCGGAACCTTGGCGAGCGCCGCATGGCGTTTTTGAAGGACTATGCCGCGCAGAACGGCTGCTCGCTTTACGACGCACTGCGCCGGAATCTGGACAGTGAACTGCTGCGCGGGACGAAGGGCGGGAAATTTGTCTCGCTGATCGAATCGTTCACCGGCATTTATGATCAAATGCCTGTTTCCGAACTGCTGGCCGCCGTTCTGAACGAAAGCGGCTATGAGGCCATGCTCCGCACGGAGGGCAGCCAGATGCGGCTGGACAATCTGGCCGAACTCAAGCAGTCGGTCTATACCTACGAGACGACCTGCGGCGAGGAATGCACGCTCGAGCATTATCTGGCGCACGTCGCGCTGTTCACAAACGCTGATCTCGACGATCCGCGTGATCAGGTGCGGCTTATGACTGTCCACAGCGCGAAGGGACTGGAATTCCCGCATGTGTTTTTATGCGCGATGAACGAGGGCATTTTCCCGTCAAAAAAGACGCGGACGCTGCCCGGCATGGAGGAGGAACGGCGGCTGTGCTTCGTTGCTATGACGCGCGCACAAAAGGCCCTCTATCTGTCCGAGGCCGAGGGCCGCAATCTCGACGGCAGCCCGCGCTATCCGTCGCGCTTCCTGCTGGATATCGACGATTCGCTTTTGACCTTTACGCACACCCCGCGCGAAGACCTCATCCGGCAGGCGCGGGAATATATCGGCTTTTCCACCCGCCTTCTGGACGAGAGCGGGCTTTCGCAGGGGTTTGCCCCCGGCACGAGAGTCCGCCACGCCGTCTTTGGGCTGGGAACCGTGCTGGAACGCGATCCGGCGCAGAATGCGCAGCTGGTGCAGTTCGATTCCATGCCCACCCCGCGCCTGATTTCCCTGCGCACAAAGCTGGAGCGGGAATGACGCCTTCCGCGCAAATTCACAGCATAAAAATTATCCGGCGCTGCACAAAAGCTGTGCGGCGCCGGGATTTTTATGCGTGATAGTTCAGAATGTCGTTTGCAACCGGGGTGTAGAACAGGCGGTGGATGCGGGCGGGGTCTTTGGTCTGGCCGAGAATCCACATCAGCTTGCCCGTGATGGCCTCGGTCGTCATGTCGAACGCTTCGAGCACCTGCGGGCATTCGCGGATCTTATGCCCGACCTGATAGACGCCGACATTGCTGCCCTCGTTCTGCACCTGCGTGGTCAGAACGACGGTTTTCCCGGCCTGAATGCCCTCTTCCAGCACGGAAAGAAAGTCGTTTCCGTCGTAGGACGGGATGCCGCCCACGCCGAAGCTTTCCAGAATCAGCGCGTCGTTGTGCCGGAGCATCCAACTCGCAAGTTCTGCCCGCGCGCCGGGAATGAGTTTCAGAAGCGCAACGCGCTCGTCGAGCGTGTCATAGAAGACCGGCTCGGGCAGGCAGGCGTTTTCGATGTACTGTAAAATGCAGCCGTCCTGCAAAACGGCCAGATACGGATAATTGATGCTGGAAAAGGCCTCGTAGCTTTTTGAGCGCGTTTTGCAGGCGCGCGTGCCCTGAATGACCTTGCCGTTGAAGACGATCATAACGCCGTGCAGCGTGTCGCTGCATGCGCACAAAAACGCGTCGGTCAAATTGACCTTGGAATCGGTTGAGTCAAAGCTGATGGGCTTCTGGGCGCCGGTCAGGATAATGGGCTTGCGTGCGCCCTGAATGAGATAGCTGAGCGCTGCAGCGGTATAGGCCATGGTGTCCGTGCCGTGACTGATGACAAAGCCGTCATAGCGGTCGTACCGCTCCCGGATGGCCTTTGCAATCAGAAGCCAGTGCGTTGGGGCAAGATTTGTGCTGTCCAGCGACAGAAGCTGCAGACACTCGGCCCGGCACAGCGACGATACCGCCGGGACGAACGACAGAAGCTGCTCGCTCGTCAACTCCGGCATAAGGCCCTCCGCCGTTTTCCCGGACGCGATGGTCCCGCCGGTGCCGATCATCAGGATTCGTTTCATGGGCGTATCCTCCCGCGTTTTTTCATTATTCTTCCGTCTGCACCGTATACGGCAGGAACCAGTCGAGGTAGCGTGTCGGCTCTGTTACGGCGCCGCGCGTGGTGTAGAGCGCATAGCTTTTGAACAGGATGGGCGTAATATACCCGCGCTCGCATACACGCTTATAGAGATTATAGGTGTTGCCGCTGTTGACAAGCGCCATGCTGCACAGGTTCATCATCGTGCTGTCGGCCAGATCGCCGTAGTTGAGCGTGCCGGTCGCGCCGAAGAACGGCGAGAGGTCAAAGTTCGGAGACAGGCGCACCTCGCCATAATACAGGTCAAAATTCCCCTGCAAAAGCGCCTGTTTGTACTCGGAATATTCCATGGACTTGACCGTAATGTTGAAGCCCAGGGAATTGAGCATTCTGGCAACCTCGTTCGCTGCCTGTACGCGGATATAGCTTGACGAGCAGACGATCATTGTGCCCTCGACCGGGACGGAATAGCCCTTGGAGGGGACGTAGAGGTCGAGAATGCCGTCGCCGGTCGCGTCCTCGACGGAGGCGCTGGCAAGCTGGTCATAGTACGAGCCGGTGTCATAGGCGAAGTTGTTGGCCAGCTTTACGTCGTAATACCGGGAATTGGGCGAGCACGGCAGCGTCGATGCCACGGCAAAGCCGCCCAGTGTCTGCCCGACCAGCTGTTCGCGGTCGATGGCAAAGGTGATCGCGCCGCGCAGGCCGTAGTTGGAGAAAACGGGCGAGTTCATGTTGTAGCCGATGTACTGCATGATGGTCGTTTCCTCGTTCCACAGTTCAAAGTCGTTGTGGAAGCCCGCAAATGCGGAGGAGTTCGGGTCCGTCAGAACCATGTTGACCTTCTGGTACTCAAAATTGTCGCGCACGTCGGCGGCAGTGGACGAGACAGTCAGCGCGATCTCGTCAAAGTCAACCAGCGGCGGCGTATCACGCCACCAATTTTTGCAGCGTGTCAGCTTTGTTTCGGCAAATTCATACGGGCCTGTGCCCGGAGGGCTGACCTCGTCCTTTGTGCCGGATTTGATGATGGGAATATCCAGCAGCAGCGGCAGGCATTCATATGCCTCGCTCGTCGAGAGCACAAGCGTCAGATCGTCCTGCGCTTCGGCGGAAACGATAAAGCGCAGGCGGGAGCCGTAGTAGTCAGAGCCCTTGGCGGATTCAATGGAATACGCCGCGTCCGCCGCCGTAAGCGCGCTGCCGTCGTGGAATGTAACACCGGAGCGAAGCTTCACCGTGGTTGTCCGGCCGTCGTCGGTGACGAAATACGTCTCGGCAAGAACGGGCTCCGCCTCATAACTGCTCGTCACGGCGAACAGCGGTTCATAGAGGAAGGAAAAGATGATGCGGTTATTGAGACTCTGGCAGTTGTAGGGCTGCAGGCCGTAATCCGGCTGGTAAGCAAGGCCGAAGGACTCCAGTGCCGTATACGTCTCGGTGACGACCTGCTTGACCTCCTGCTCCGCGGTGCTGTCCTCCACCGAGCCGGTCTGCTGGGCGGCGACGGCTTCGTCGCCGACGGGGAAAAGATTCTGCATCCATTCGCTCGTTGCGATCGTCGTACAGCCGCAAAGGAGCGCCAGACAGAGCGCAAATGCCGTAAGGACCAAAAGCTTCCGCTTCATGCCGGTGCGCCTCCTTTCAGCCGGATGATGGCGGCCTGTGAGCCGCGGTTTCCGCCGGTCACGCGGTGCGACCAGAAGCGGTTCGGCTGGCATTTTGTGCAGTCCGGGCAGATATCAATCGCCCGCACGCCTGCCTTTTCCAGCCAGCTGCGGTTCAGAAGCTTCAGATCGACGTGCGATTTTTCGCCGTGCGGCTCGATGGCCGCCTCCGCGTCCGGGCCGAGCGCTTGCCGCATGGCCTCCGGCACCTCCGGCCCGACCTCAAAGCAGCAGCGGCCGATACACGGGCCGATGGCCGCGCGAATGTGCTCCGGCGCGCAGCCAAATTCCGTCTGCATGCGCAAAACGGCCTTGTACGCGATCCCTAGTGCCGTTCCGCGCCACCCGGCGTGGACGGCGGCGATGGCCTGCCGCACTGGGTCAAAGAGCAGCAGCGTTGTGCAGTCTGCACCGAAGCAGACGAGCGCCACGCCGGGCTCGTCGGTCAGGATCCCGTCGCAGACGGCGGTCTGCTCCCGCTCCAGCCCCGTGCCGCAGTCCTGTTCGCCGACGCGCAGCAGAAGATCGGTATGCTCCTGCCGGGTGAAGACCGTCTCCTCCGGCGAAAAGCCGGCGGCAGCGCCGAGAATGCGGTAATTCTCCCGCACATTCTCCGGCTTATCGCCCCGGTGCGTGCCGAGATTGAGGGAGGACAAAGCCCCCTCGCTCACGCCTCCGAAGCGCGTGGAGAAGCAGTGCACGCTCCCGCAGAGCGCGTCGGCGGTCAGATATTCAAGTGTTCCGTGGTGAATGGTGTGAAACATAGGTTTTGATGCAAAGCGTGCAGAACGCTTCGGTATACTCTGCATGGACTGCCGCCCGCGGCATATATTGCAACATCTGAAGCTTTGCACCAGTGCTTTATTGAAGTTACAATGTGTAGGGGCCGATGCCCACATCGGCCCGCTGGGCAGCAGCGGATTCGCCGAAGCGTTCCGTTTAAATGGTGCAGCCTGCACGGGCTGATGTGGGCATCGGCCCCTACAGGCGCATACGATTTTTTCAGACAGTGTCAGTTGGCGTTCTGGCCGCGTTCGGCGGCGAGATCCTTGTCGCGGCAGCATTTTTTGTATTTTTTGCCGCTGCCGCACGGGCACGGGTCATTCGGGCCAACCTTGATCTTCTTGACGACAGGCTGACGCTTGACAGTCTTGTCGCCGCCGGCACCTTCGCCGGTGACCTTTGCCACGCGCTGGCGCTTGATTTCCTCATTCGTCTTGATCCGGACAAGGAAGACGCGGCGGACGATCTCTTCCTTGATCGCGTCGTTCATGGCCTCGAACATGTCAAAGCCCTCGCGCTTATACTCGATGACGGGGTCTGTCTGCGCGTAGGCGCGCAGGCGGATGCCCTGCCGCAGATCGTCCATGGCGTCGATGTGATCCATCCAGAATTCATCGACCACGCGCAGCGTTACGACGCGCTCAATTTCACGCATGACGGGAGATGTGAACTGCTCTTCCCGCTTGGCATAGGCGCGCTGCATGAGAGACAAAATCTTCTCTTCCGCCTGCTCCCGCGTGAGCGCGGCCAACTCCTCGTCGGAGAGAAGCCATGTGCCCGTGGGGAAGAAGATGGGCTCGAAATGCGTCATCATCTCGAAGAAATGCTGCTTGTCGGCCAGCTTCGGCTGCTCACCGAAGGCGCTGGCAACGTAGGTATCCACATAGAACCGCATCATGGACTGGATGTTCTTCTGCAGATCCTCGCCGTCGAGCACCTGGCGGCGCTGCTCGTAAATGATCTTACGCTGGACATTCATCACGTCGTCGTATTCCAGCACGTTCTTTCTGGACTGGAAGTTGCGGCCCTCAACGGTCTTCTGCGCGTTCTCGATCGCGCCGGAGAGAATTTTGGCGTCGATAGGCGTATCCTCGTCGATGCCGAGCGTCTCCATCATGTTCATAATGCGCTCGGAGCCGAACAGACGCATGATATCGTCCTGCATGGACAGATAAAACCGCGTCTCGCCGGGGTCGCCCTGACGGCCGGAACGGCCGCGAAGCTGATTGTCGATCCGGCGCGATTCATGACGCTCGGTGCCGATGATGAAAAGGCCTCCTGCCTGCCGCACAAGTTCTGCCTGTTTGTCTGTCTCGACCTTGAAGCGCTTATACGCTTCGGTATAGGCCGCACGGGCAGCCAGAATTTCGGGATTCTCCGTCTCGGCGAAGGAATTGGACTCGGCGATCAGTTCGTCGGACAGGCCCTGCTTGCGCAGTTCGTTCTTTGCCATGTATTCGGCGTTGCCGCCCAGCATGATGTCGGTGCCGCGGCCTGCCATGTTCGTCGCAATGGTCACGGCGCCCAGATGGCCCGCCTGCGCGACGATCTCGGCTTCTTTTTCATGGTGCTTGGCGTTCAGGACGTTGTGCGGGATACCCTCGCGCTTGAGCATCTGCGACAGAAGTTCCGATTTTTCAATGGAGATCGTGCCGACCAGAACCGGCTGGCCCTTGGCATGGCATTCCTTGATCTGCGCGATGACGGCACGGTATTTGCCTGCCTCGGTCTTATAAACAACATCGGGGTCGTCGATACGGATGACCGGTTTATTCGTCGGGATCTCGACAACGTCGAGATTGTAAATGCCGGAGAATTCCTCCTCCTCGGTCAGCGCTGTGCCGGTCATGCCGGAAAGCTTGTCGTACAGACGGAAGAAGTTCTGGAATGTGATGGTGGCGAGCGTCTTGTTTTCGCTTGCAACCTTGACGCCCTCCTTGGCCTCGATGGCCTGATGCAGACCCTCGTTATAACGGCGGCCGTACATGAGTCGGCCGGTGAATTCATCGACGATGATGACCTCGCCGTCCTTGACAACGTAGTCGATATCACGCTTCATGAGGCCCCTTGCCTTCATGGCCTGATTGATGTGGTGCGAGAGCGTGGCGTTTTCTGGGTCGGCCAGATTTTCTACATTGAAGAACTGCTCGGCCTTTTCAATGCCCTTCTGCGTGAGCGACACGGAGCGGTCTTTTTCATCGACAATGTAATCGCAGTCATACTGATCCTGCAGTTCCTTGTTGTCCGTCGTGGAGAAGACCTGCTTTTTCAGGCGGGAGACGAAATAATCCGCCATTTCATACAGCTTGGACGATTCCTCGCCTTTGCCGGAAATGATGAGCGGTGTGCGCGCTTCGTCAATGAGGATGGAGTCAACCTCATCAACGATGGCGAACGCGTGACCGCGCTGCACCATCTCCTGTTTGTAAATCGCCATATTGTCGCGCAGATAATCGAAGCCCAACTCGTTATTTGTGCCGTAGGTGATATCGGCGGCATAGGCTGCGCGGCGCTGCTCACCGGTCAGATCGTGGACGATGAGGCCGACAGAGAGCCCTAAGAAGCGGGAGACCTTGCCCATCCACTCCGAGTCGCGCTTGGCGAGATAATCGTTGACCGTGACGATGTGCACGCCCCTTCCGGCCAGCGCATTCAAGTATGCAGGCAGGATTGCGACGAGCGTCTTGCCTTCGCCGGTCTTCATTTCGGCGATGCGGCCCTGGTGCAGCACGATGCCGCCCACGACCTGCACCCGGTACGGACGCATGCCGAGCACGCGGTCAGCTGCCTCGCGGCAGACGGCGAACGCCTCCGGCAGCAGCGCGTCGAGCGTCTCACCGGATGCGTAGCGATCCTTGAATTCCTGCGTCTTTGCGCGAAGTTCCTGGTCAGTCAGCTTTTTATACGGCTCCTCAAGCGCCATGACGGCCTCGACCTGCGGTTCGAGTTTTTTGACCTCGCGCTCCGAGCGGGTGCCGAATAGTTTTGTAAACAGTCCCATGGTAAAAACCCTTTCTGCGCCGCGCGGTGCGCGCTGCGGCGGTTTTCGTATTCTAAAGTGCAATTATAGCACATACAGACCGGTAAAAAAAGAAGAAATTGTGAATTTCGGCGGCTTGATTTACCCGGACGGGACTGGTAAAATGAGTTTGATTTTTATGGTATCGAGGTACTTTGCGTATGGCTATCCGTCTTGTGGCCGTCGATGTTGACGGTACGCTCGTCACTGCCGACCAGCGTGTTCTGCCGCGGGTGCAGGCCGCGGCGCAGCGTGCGCTGGAACACGGCATCCAGCTTGTTTTGTGCACCGGCCGCGCGCCGGGAGAGTGTTGGTATATTTTAGATGCGCTTCCGCAGATCCGCTACGCTGTCACGCAGACGGGCGCGATCGCGCAGGATCTGAAAACCGGCGAAACGCTCTATCACTGCCCGCTGTCCCCGGATGATGCGCGGCTGATCTATTCCCATGTGCGCCGGTACGACGGGCTTGTCAATTTCTTCTCCGGCGGTATTGTGTATAATGCCAAGCAGCAGATGGCGCAGTTTGAACGCTATTATCCTGCCGACTTCCGCTGGCTGTTTGAACGGTCGCACGAATTTGTCGATGATCTGGACGCCATGGTCGCCGGATGGAACAGGCCCGTGGAAAAACTCTATGTGCCGTTCTCCAGCCGGGAAGAGTGCGAAAAGGCGATGGCTGATCTGACGCAGCTTCCGTATTTCGTGACCGGCGCGGGCTATGTTGATCTGGAGGTTATGAATCCGAACACCAGCAAGGGCATCGCGCTTGGGGCGCTGTGCAAAAAACTCGGCGTTCCGCCCAAGCAGGTCATGGCCATCGGCGACAGCGGCAACGATGCGGCCATGCTCGACTTTGCAGGCGTCGGCGTTGCAATGGGAAACGGGGAAGAAGCACTCAAGCAGAAAGCAGATCTGATCGCGCCGACGAACGAAGATGGCGGTGTGGCCGATATGCTGGAACTTGCAATCAAGGGAGAGATTTAAATGGGCGTGCAGGATTTAACGGTACAGATGGTCGTGATTGTCGTGATCGGCGTCTTTTTTGCGTCGTTCATGGACGCCATCGCGGGCGGCGGCGGTATTATTTCCGTGCCGACCTATCTGCTGGCGGGACTTCCCATGCACTTTGCGCTGGGCACGAACAAGTTCTCCTCCTCCATCGGCACCGCGTTTTCTACTGGCCGGTATATCAAAAACGGCTATGTTGACTGGAAGCTTGGCATTCCGTCCATCGTGCTGGCTCTGATCGGCTCATTTTTCGGCACGAAGCTGCAGCTGATGATCTCCGAGGTGTACTTACAGTACCTGCTGCTGATCGTGCTGCCGGTCGTGGCCTTCGTCGTGCTGCGGCAGCGTCAGCTGCCGGAGGAACGCGGCGATATCGAGCCAAAAAAGCAGATGGCTATCGTCTATCTGGCAGCGCTCGTCGTCGGCGCATACGACGGGTTCTACGGCCCCGGGACAGGCACGTTCCTGCTGCTCATTTTCTGCAATCTCGGCAAACTTGACGTGCGCACAGCGGGCGGCAACGTTAAACTCGTGAATTTGTCCTCCAATATCGCCTCGCTCCTGACCAGCCTTTTAAGCGGCAAGGTCTTCCTCGTCCTCGGCCTGATCGGCACGGTGTCGAGCATTTTGGGCCATTTCATCGGCGCGGGACTCGCCATTAAAAACGGCTCCAAGATCGTAAAGCCCGCCATCATCATCGTCCTCATCCTGCTGGCCGCAAAGGTCGTCCAGGGATTGATCGCGGGCTGACGCATAAAAAAACGCACGAAGAAAAGGGACCGACAAGGCTGTCGGTCCCTTTTCTCAATCTGCCGCAAAGTTGTATTCCGCTGTAGGGGCCGCTGCCCACATCGGCCCCTACGAACGGGCAGCTGCTTTCTTCAGACAGCCGGATCAGGCCGTGCGCGGCATAGTTCCGATTCCGGGCAGGCGGATTGGCGCAGGGTGGACAGGGCAAGACCCAGAAGAGCCGCGTCCATGACGGTATACAAATTTCCCGAGATGAACGGCAGCGGCGCGGACAGCGGGAAGATCCCAGTCTGATACAAAAGGCCCAGCGTCAGCTGCATGGAAAGAATCATGCCCGTTGGGATGCACAGCATCCGCCCAAGCGGATTTTGCAGCTTCGCCGTCCGCACGAGCAACATCACGAGCAGCACCGCCTGCGGCGCATACAGCATTGCGAGCCACACCCATGCAGGTGCGCCGGACAGTGTGCCAAGCCGGTTTGCTTCCGCCAAAGTGCCGCGCGTCAGCAGAGCAGAAGCCGTGGAGGAATTTTTCCAATATTCCCTCAAAATCTCCCGCCACTCCCGCAGACCGGCGGGGCTGAAATACCAGTCGGAAAAATTCTGGTACCGCTGTGCGTCCTGATAGAAAATCCCCACAACTGCAAGCACCAGCAGCGCCCACACGAGCGCCCGCGCGCAATTCTTTTTCACCTGAAACAGCCCCGCACGGATCGCACTCAGCAGAACAGCTGCCGCGCACACGGCAAACAGAAGCTGGGGCAAAATTCCGACGTATCGATCCCATAGGAACGGGAGCGCAAACGGCGCCACCGCTGCCAGCGACAGCCAGAAGCCGCCCTTTTTCCCTTGCAGCGCGTACACGACCAGCGCATACGCCGCCGGATACAGCAGCGCGGCATACTCGCTCGTGTCGCCCACCGTGATCCCGAGCATACGAGGTGCACCGGGGCCCATGAACGTCGTCTGATACACGCAGACCGCGCCGAGCACAAGCACTGCGCCATAGATGTACCACGCGTACCGACTCAGGCAGCGGTAATCCAGATAATACCCGCCAAGCAGCGCACCACAGGCCAGAAGCCCGGACGCAAGCGCGAAGGCATACGAAGAGCCGATCCATTCGGCGCGCAGGTACATCCCAAGCACGATAGCAAGCCCGGCAAAGAGTAAGATCGCCGTCTGCCGCTTTGGCCGGTGCACCGCGTCGAGCGCAAGACCGACAGTCTCCGCGTCGCCCATCTGCCGGACGGCCTCGGCCTCCGCCGCATCCTCGGTCATGCCCTCGGCCAGATACGCCTCGGTCTGCTCTTCCAGATGTGTCCGCAGTTCGCGCTCCAGCGCCGGACGCACGCGTTTCCAGCGCACCTGCGCCCCGGCAGTCTCCAGATACCGTTCGATCCGTTCAGCCACCGTAAGCGCCTCCCTTCAACACCTTGCCGACTGCCCGCGTATAGGCGTTCCACTCCGTCTCTTTCTCTTGAAGCCGTTTGCGCCCCGCGTCCGTCAGATGGTAATACCGCCGCGGACGGCCCGCGGCGGAGGGCTCGTCCCGTGCGGTGATATAGCCCTTCTGCTCAAGCGCGTGCAGAAGGGGATAGAGCGTCCCGGCCTTGAGGTCGAACGCGTGCTCCGACCGGCTGCGCAGCGTCTCAATCATCTGATAGCCGTACATGTCCTCCTGCTCGAGCAGCTTCAAAAGCAGCATCCCCGTGCTCCCGGCCAGCAGGGTTTTGTCGAATTCCATAGCGAACCTCCTTTAATAGATAGATGATCTATATATCGGATATCTATATATTAGCGCATATTTACGGATTGTCAAGAGAAATTTGCGGGGCTGTACGAATTCGCCGAAGGCTTGGTAGGGGCAGAACGGCAAAGTGTGTGCAGATATGCAAAAAGCCTCCCCTTGCCGCGCTCTGCGCGGTAAGGGGAGGCGGCATTTGCGGCAGCAAAT
>ENA-ORSA01002726-ORSA01002726.1-human-gut-metagenome-genome-assembly--contig:-NODE-2726-length-12178-cov-3.389425_pt1 | contig 12178 bp, 6 predicted proteins | sample MGYA00242179_ERZ509142 | MGnify/ENA primary metagenome ERZ509142 (study PRJEB26280, sample SAMEA2338659) | human gut metagenome | biome: human gut; feature: human-associated habitat; material: faeces... | reverse complement strand
GAAATCCTCCTGAAAATGTGGACCAGGGCTTCGGGAGGAGTGGCGTGTAGCAGATTTGCCAGACCTCCCGGTCAGGCCACACGCTCCAGTGATAATGTTGTAAGGTTCAAACAGTTCTCCTTAAAATTAGTTGTTCGCCGACAGGTTGAAGGTGCGGAAGAAGAGACCCACATGCGCGCGCAGCTTCTCTAAGCACGCGGCCTCCTGTTCGGGCTCGCGGTCGCAGATGCCAAGGAGGGTGATGACTGGTGAGACATACAAAAGCGCCAGCGTCTGCGGATTTTCGTGCCGGATTTCGCCCGCCGCAATGAGGCTTTCGAAAAGCACGGCATGATAGCGCACGACGCGCGTGATGTAGCGCTCGGTGTAGAGCCGGGAGAGCTCCGGGGAGCGGAACTGCTCGATGGTCATCATGCGGCGGAAGCGGCGGATGGTCTCGTTGTGGAGCGAATACTCGAAAATTTGCCGGACCTTTTCATAGAGCGCGTCTTCGGTAATCGCAGTGGAAACGGGGATATCCTGCGGTGCGTTCTGGACGTGGATGGAGATTTGATCGGTGTCGCGTGTGTACTGCGCGGCGACGGACTCCACGAGCGCATCGAAAATCGCCTGCTTGCTCGGGAAATAGTTGTAAAGCGACGGCGCCTTGATGCCGACAGCCTGCGCGATTTCGCCGACGCTGACCGCATCGTAGCCCCGGCTCGAGAACAGCGCGAGCGCCTTGTCCAAAATTTTTTGCTTTGTGTCTCCCTGCTTCATACGGCCTCCTAAGGATAACTAACGAACGTTCGTTAACTAATATAGCGCGCATGGGTGCGTTTGTCAAGCGGCGTAAAATTTTTTTGCTCCCTTGCCTTTTTCTTTCCGGTCTGATATAATCTTGGCATACATGCCAAGCACGAAGAAATCCGGGGAAGGGGAGTGATCCTATCGCAATCACAAGCGCGAGCCTGCCATCGAAAAAGCGCATCCTGACGGTCTGCGTCAAGCTCTTTTTGGAGCAGGGATACAAGAAGACGACGGTCGCACAGATCGTCCACGAGGCGGGCGTTTCCAACAGCACGTTTCAGAATATTTTCCGCGCCAAGGACGGCGTTCTGACAGAGCTCGTCGAGTTCATGTTCGGCAACCAGTTTGCCATGGCGCGCCAGACGGCGGGGCAGACGCTGCCGCCCATCTATGTCTACGCGGTCGAGACAGCCATTCAGATGACGCTCACAGAGCTCAACGAGAATTTGCGGGAAATTTATCTTGAGGCCTATACGCAGAAGGAAGCGTCCGAGTATATCTTCCGCGAGACGGCCAAGGAGATCCAGCAGATTTTCGGCGCGTACCAGCCGGGGTTCACGGCGGCCGATTTTTACGCGATGGAGCTCGGCTCGGCGGGCATCATGCGCGCGTATATGGCGCAGCCGTGCGATGAAGCGCTGACGCTCGAGCGGAAGATCCAGCTGTTTCTGACGATGAGCCTGCGCGCCTACCGCGTGCCGGAGGAGGAGATCGAGAAGACGCTGGCGTATATCGCGGGGCGGGATATCCGCGCGGTCTCGGAGCGGGTCATGCACATCCTGTTTCAGACGCTCGCCATGCGCTACGAATTTTCGCTCAGCGATTTGACCCAGCCGGGTCTGGAATAGGAAGCCAAGGGAGTACTCCCTTGCATGTGGATGATATCCACATGCAACGCTCCTTTGACATGCTCTTTCGCGGGGTACGGAAGAGCGCGAGAGGAAAGGAAGGACACGATGAAAAAACGACTGCTCTGCCTGATGCTGCTTTGCAGTATGGTGTTGAGTATGCTGCCGGTTCCGGTTCTGGCGGAGGATGCGGGGGACGAAGCTCTCGTCTGCATCTGCGATACCGCCTGCACGGAAGACGGCCGGAACCCGGACTGCCCGGTCTGCGGCGCAGAGGGCGCGCATCTGCACGACTGCGCGTTGTATGAGGATGCGCACGAACCGGAAGCGGAGGACGAGGAGCCCTTCGAAGAGGAGGAACCCGAAGAAGAGGAAGAACTCGAAGAAGAGGAAGAACTCGAAGAAGAGGAAGAACCTTCGGAAGAGGACCCCACGGAGGAGCCCGAAAATCCGGAACAACCGCAGGACGAGTCCGAGAATGAGGGCGAAGACGGCGAACCCGAGGACGAAGAAGGTCTTGACAATGCGGTGGATACGCTCGAGCTGACCGGGGAGGACATGATCCGCGTGTACAGCGGCGAGACGATGTCTGATGAGCTCTATGATTCTTTGTCCCGCGTTACATTTACGCTGTCCGCAAGCGAGTATCAGTGCGGCGAGGCGGGACATACCGGAAGCATAACGGATATCTGTATCAACAGCGTCGACCTTTCGGACTGGGACGCAAACAGAAAGATCAAGGTAAATTTCGATATTTCGTTCCAATGCGATACACCGGGCTGCCCGCGCGGGAAGGTATGGGATCGGTATGACAAAACGAGGACATTTACTGACTCGGATTCCTGCCACACGGCGGTCTCGGCCACGGCAAACTACCGGAAAGCTTGCAGCTCCAACAATAACGATCTGATCGTGCTCACGCTCACCTCCGACAGAAGCATCGCGCACAAGGAGTATTTCTCCGAAAAGGAAGCCACCTGTACGGAAGCGGGCTATGAAGAATATTGGATGTGCGGCAGTGATTCGGATAACAACAAGTGCCGGAAAATCTTCTCGGACGAGGAATGCACGCAGGAGCTCACAGCACCGGTTACGCTTCCTGCGAAGGGACATGATTTTAACAGTGTGACCGCGCACCACGAAGCAAAGCCTGCCACATGCGTCGCGGAAGGAAACGTTGAATACTGGCAGTGCTACCAGTGCAAAAAGCTTTTTGCCGACGATCAGGGCACGACGGAGCGCACAACCGTAAGGCTTCCGGTCGACCCCGACAACCACGCGCAGAAGCCGGTATACAGGGTAGACGAGCTGTCACATGTGGCGGATTACGCCTGCTGCAACAAATCAACTTCCGCCAGGCACACCTTTGAAAGCGGCGTATGCGAATGCGGCTTTGAAGCGCCGTTTCTGGTGTATGGCGGGAGCGGCAGTACCTATTACGGCTCTGCTGCTGAGGCTGTGGACGCGCTGAACGCGGACGGGGCTACGTCGCTCGAAATTGTAAAAAGCTACAGCGGCACGATCAATGTCAACATAAGCGGCAGCTGCATCATATGGATTGGCGGCGGCCAGAACACAGCGGTTTCTGTAGACGGAATCCGTGTAAGCGGCGGCAGCGTCAGCATTCGTAATTACGGCACGGTTGGCAAGGTGCATCAGACATCCGGAACCATTGCGCTCATAGGCTACAAAGGCGGCATGTACGAAACCATCGAGACAGACACGGGCACGGTCGGCGAGATGCTCGGCAGTGTGGGTGATACACCGCTTTTGTACAAAACCGCGGACGGAGAATATCTTCGCGCGGACAACGAAGCGTGCAAGGCTTCGACGATCAGCAACGTTCAGGTCATGTTCCCGCCGCTCATATATGTTGAAATTACCGGAGCGGGCAATTCCAGCGGAGAAAGACATGACTACAAGTACGCCCTCACGGCGAAAGCCGGGGAGACTGTAACGCTGAAGTCAGGGGCATACGAGCTTGGCCAAACGGATCGAGGGTCGGTTACGACAGAATGGAACTGCGGAAGAATACCCGAAGAAAACATCGCTGTGCAGTCCCTGGCAGGCGGAGCAAAATCTGTGCTGACGCTTACGAATCTGGAGGCAGGCGAATATATGCTTGTCTGCACCGCAACGAAGCATGTCGGCGCGGGCTATTCCGTGCGGGCGACGGTTACGCTTACGGTAGAGCCGGATGAAGAAGACACGCGGGCGGTGCTGAAACGCGATACAACATACACGACTGGGGTCTCCAGATCGTATAACGGCACGAACATATGTAACGAGCTGCATGAGGTGACCTATCTGGACGGCGAAACCGAGGTCGTGCTGACCAATCAGGAAGAAAGAGCGAACTGCACGATTACAGCCTTCTACGATTCGCCGGATGCGGGAGAGAACAAAACGGTGAGCGTCACCGTGACGCTCTCGGACGAGATGGCGAAGCAGTATAAGTTCGCAAACGGCACGACGACGGATACCTTCACCATCGCCGGAACCATCAACAAGGCATTCCCCGACGTGAAGCTCAACTTGTTGAAGACCGAATTCATGACAGGCGAGAAGCTTTGCGATACGCTTACCATCAGCGGCGTGATGGAGGAAGCGGTGGTCACGTACCGCTATGCGGTGCATCCGATGCTGGTCAACGAGGAATATGACAGCGGGAACCCGCAGATTACCGAAGACACGGTCATAAATGAAGCGGGAAGCTACTGGGTCTACGCCACGACGGCGGAAACCGCGAATTACAAGCCGGAGTTCACACCGTCAGTCAAGATCACGGTTCTCTGCACCGTCACGTTTGATACAAACGGCGGCACGCTGGCTTCGGAGGATAGCACCAAAGCCGTGGGCTATGGCGTGGAAGTGACCTACGGCGAGCTGCCAACCCCGACGCGCCAGGACTACCGGTTTGACGGCTGGTTTACCGAAAAAGACGGCGGTGATCCGGTCGATGCGGATACCTTGGTAATGCAGGCTACCGATCATACGCTCTACGCGCACTGGACGGCAAATCAGAAGATGATTCATGTCGACGAGACTTCCCTACATACCAAGTCCTATGACGGCATGACCGGCGTTGATCTCAACAGGCTTGCGGGTGACCTGATTTTCAGGGACGAGAGCGGGAACGATGTGACGCAGGACGTCCAGGGCAAGTTCACAGTCACGGAAGCAAGCTTCAACGCACCCGGCTTCTTTCAGGCCTATTGCATCACCGGCAAGATCGCGATCAAGGACGAGTACGCGTCGGAACTTCAGCTGAACAAGGAGAGCTTCACGATCGATGGCAAAATCGAGAAGGCCAAGCCTGTCTTGAATGGTCTGGAGGTCAGGCTCAAGAAACAGCTTTACGCCGGCGACTCGTTTGGCTGGAACTTTGACAACAACAACCTTTCGGGCGGCACGGCCACGATCACCGCTTACAACGGAAGCACCGTAACGGTTCCCGGCACGTTCTCCTTTGATGAGGGCGAGCTTCATCGGGGAAGCCCGCTGAAGGGCGGGGAGAACCGTCTTCCAGTGCGATTTGACCCAAAGGACGTTGCGAACGTCGAAGAGGCAGCCTGCGAAGTGGTTGTCAATGTGCCCTACCGCAATTATGACTGCGTCAGCGCGTCGTATCTCTATCCCGCATATGGCACGGCCTTTAAAGATCTGAACCTGCCGGATTCCGTGACCGTCAACGCCCGGTATGACGCAAGCGACGGCGGCGTGGGCTTCAACTATGACGCAGACATCACGTGGGATGCTTCCAAATACGACCCGACAAATCTCGACGAACAGATCATGTACGGCACATTTGATAGGTCGTATTGGGAGGACTATATCGCGTTCCCGGAGGGCGCGGATGTTCAGGCCAAGCTTGTGATCAAGGTGCAGCCTCCCGTACAGGCTGAGACGGAAATCACAGAGCTTCCTACCTTCCAGTGGACAAAAAGACTGGACAATGGCAGCACGTTCAAGCTTCCGGTAAACACCATTTTCCTGTTTACCAAGTTTAAAGTTGGAACCTACTCCGGGCAAACCGGCGCGCTGACCGGCGGCAAGGCCAGAATTAAGGGCACGGATACCGAGCTTTCCGGTACATTCGCCCTCGAGTTCCCCTACGGGCAGACGGAAACGTTCTACAGCGAAGCGGGCACGAAGGAAGTAACCGTGGTCTTCAAGCCGGAAAATAGCCTGTTCTATGCCGAAGCAAGAGCGACGCTTTCCGTTGAGGCAATCAAGCTCACGCTGGCGAAGATGTACAACACAGTCTCCATCACGGACAAGGACGTGGGAACGCAGTTCGCAGATCTGGGGCTTCCGACATCTGTAGGCTTCGAGACGGAGGACGGCACGGTGAAGTTCATCTCTGTGGAATGGAATGCGGAGGGATATGACAGGAATTCTTCTGCGGAGCAGACCATTACGGGAACGCTGAAATACGACTCGTTTGACGAACGCGAACTCAATCCCACTACGCTCACCGCGACGGCAACGGTCAAGCTCATTCCGCCGGCGCATGTGCACGCCTACACGCAGAAGGTTCAGAAGGCGGAGACCCTGAAAACGCCCGCAAGCTGTACGGAAGACGAGGTGTACTACCTGTCGTGCGAATGCGGCGAGATCAGCCCGAACGAGGCCGATGTGTTCATCGCCGAAAATACCGCCCTAGACCATGACTTTGGCGACTGGACGTCGAACGGCGACGGCACGCATACGCGCACCTGCAAACGCTACAACTGCACGGCTTCCGAAACCGACAGCTGCTCCGGCGGCACAGCAACCTGCGTGGAAAGAGCGGTCTGCAAGGCCTGCAAGGCGGTCTACGGCGAGCTCGGCGCGCATGTGTTCAGCGACGAATGGACAATCGACGGATATCAGCATTGGCACGTCTGCACAGTTTGCAGGGCGAAAGAGACCGAGCGGCTGAATCACTTCGACCAGGATGACGATCATCTCTGTGACGCCTGCTACGCGAAGACTTCCGACCACGGAGACGTAAACAAGGACCACATCTGCGACATCTGCGAGAAGACGATCTCGAATCACGAAGACGCGAACAAGGACCACGTCTGCGACTACTGCGAGAAGACGATCTCGAACCATGTAGATGCGAACAAGGACCACGTCTGCGACTACTGCGAGAAGACAATCTCGAACCATGTAGATGCGAACAAGGACCACATCTGCGACTACTGCGAGAAGACGATCTCGAATCACGAAGACGCGAACAAGGACCACGTCTGCGACTACTGCGAGAAGACGATCTCGAACCATGTAGATGCGAACAACGACCACAGGTGCGACTTCTGCGAGAGGCTGATTACGAATCATGCGGACGAGAACCGTGACCACATCTGTGACATCTGCGAGAAGGTCATCTCCAACCACACGGGCGGCGAGGCGACCTGCACGGCGAAGGCGGTCTGCGAGCTCTGCGGCAAAGCCTACGGCGAAAAGAACCCGGTCAACCACACGGGCGAGAACCGCTGGACGGCGGACGAGAAGACGCACGAACGCGAATGGACGTGCTGCGGCGTAGTCACCGTGGAGACAGAGGCGCACACCTTCGGCAAATGGGTGACGACGGTGAAGCCCACATCGCACAAGAAGGGCGAAAAGGAACGCACCTGCGAGGTTTGCGGCTACACGCAGACAAAATCCGTTTCCCCGACCGGCGGCTCCGGCACAACCGACAGCGGCAAAAAACCCGCGACGGGAACCGACGACCGCCTGCCCTTCGACGATGTGAGACGCGGCGACTGGTTCTATGACGACGTGCGCTACGTCTATGAAACCGGCCTCATGAACGGTACGGCAAACCGCATCTTCGCACCCAGTGTTTCCACGACGCGCGCCATGATTGTTACGATTCTCTGGCGGCTCGAGGGCTCGCCGGTTGTGAATTTTGCGATGCGCTTCCGCGATGTTGTGCAAAATGCGTGGTACAGCGAGGCTGTTCGCTGGGCGGCGGCAAACGGCATTGTGACCGGCTATTCCGAGAACGCTTTCGGGCCCAACGACAACATCACCCGCGAGCAGTTGGCGGCGATTCTCCACCGCTATGCAAACTACAAGGGGTACGATGTGAGCGTCGGCGAGGACACGAACATCCTGAGCTTCGACGATGCGCAGACGATTTCCGGGTATGCAGTTCCCGCCATGCAGTGGGCTTGCGGCGCAGGCCTCATGCAGGGCTCGAACCGGAAGCTTCTGCCCACCGCGCAGGCTACACGCGCACAGGTCGCGGCTATGCTGCACCGATTCCTCGGCTGATACCCAAGCACTTAGAAACGAGCACCGGCCTGCATCAGGCCGTTGCTCTTCACGTTTTTGTAATATTTTTAGATTCGCGTAGGGGGCGATGCCCACATCGCCTCGGCGGAATCATCCGTTTTGACGAAAATTCTCGGCGAATTCGGTAGTTCCCAATGGGTCGATGTAGGCATCGACCCCTACGAGGGGAGGGAAAACCGATGTGGGCATCGCCCCCTACGCGAGAAGGAAAGGTCAACACGGGCATCAGCCCTATGAGTTTTGTAAGCGTCAAACCGGAGATTATACTTTGCTTTTTCCGGCATTTTTGGTATACTGGACGTAGATAAATAAAGGAGGAGACTTCCATGAACAAGATCACGCTTGGCAAGACGGGGCTTGTCATTGAGAAAAACGGCCTTGGCTGCCTGCCCATCCAGCGCATCAGCGAACAGGACGCCGTGTATCTGCTGCACAAGGCGTATGACGGCGGCATCAATTTTTACGACACGGCGCGCGCGTATTCTGACAGTGAGCAGAAGGTCGGCGCGGCGTTCTCCGGCATGCGAGATAAGGTCGTTCTTGCGACAAAGACGGCCGCACAGACATCAAGCGAAATGTGGAAGGATCTGGAGACAAGCCTTCGCACGCTGAAAACCGATTATATTGATATCTACCAGTTCCACAACCCCTCCTTCTGTCCAAGACCCGGCGGAGAGGACGGGCTGTATGACGCGGCGCTCGAGGCAAAGAAGCAGGGCAAGATCCGCCACATTTCACTCTCAAACCACCGTCTTCTGGTTGCGCACGAGGCGATCGACTCCGGGCTCTACGCAACGCTCCAGTTCCCGTTCAGCTATCTGGCGGGCGCGCAGGAGCTGGAGCTTGTGCAGAAGTGCCGCGAGACGGGAATAGGCTTCATCGCGATGAAGGGCATGGCGGGCGGCCTCATCCGTGACGGCCTGACGGCCTCGGCATGGATGCAGACGCAGGAGGGCGTGGTTCCCATCTGGGGCGTACAGCGCGAATGCGAGCTCGATCAGTTCCTCCAGTGCATCCGCGAGGGCGCGGAGCTTACGGACGAGCGCAGGGCGAGAATTGAGCAGGACCGCAAGGAGCTGCGCGGCGGGTTCTGCCGGGGCTGCGGATACTGCATGCCGTGTCCGGCCGGAATTGAGATCAACCAGTGCGCGCGCATTTCCCTTATGGTCCGAAGAGCGCCCGCGGCTGAATGGCTGACCGAAGAGTGGCAGCAGAAGATGCACCAGATCGAAAACTGCCTGCACTGCGGGCAGTGTATGTCCAAGTGTCCCTATGGGCTCAACACGCCAGAGCTGCTGCAGGCAAACTATGAGGACTACTGGAAGGTTCTGGCGGAAAGCAAGAAGAGCAAATAATGGAAAACCGGCAGTTTGAACGTATGCTGGAGGCCGCACGGTCGCGGCTTTTGCGGCACGTGCCGGAAGAAATTTCCGAAAAGGCCGGCGTGCGATATGAAAACGGCGTGTTTTGGGTGCGGACGCTTGGAAGGCGTGTCGAGATTCAATGGCCGGCCGGCAAAATCACGCCGCCTGTTTCCAAGTGGCACGCGCTGACGCTGCTGCATTATCTCGACCTCGCAGACGGAACGCCTCTGACCGGCAAAACGATCACATTTTCCCAATACAAGGACGGGCTCGTCCGCGGCGGCGGACTGGACCGGAACGCGGAGCTGATCGTCAGGCGTGACTTGGGCGTACTGCCGCGGGAAGAGCTGGCGCGGCGGTGCGAAACATTGGGCGCGGAACTGCTGCCGTCCAACGCGGATTTTTGCGCGCGCTTTGACTTTGCGCCGAGGTATCCGGTATGGCTCAAGGTCTGGTTCGCGGACGAGGAGTTCCCCGCGTCGGGAAGGCTTCTGGTCGATGAGAGCGCGCCGAGCTATCTGACAATTGAGGACGCGGTGACAGTGGGGGCGCTGATTTTAGACGAGCTGACCGGCGCGCAGCACTGGGCGGTATAGACGAACTACGAAAAACAGAAAAAAGCTTCCCGCACGGAACACCACGCATTTGTGGTACGGTGCGGGAAGCTCTTTTTATGTTGGATTATCCGCGCAGAAGCAGGACAAACTCGAGAAGGCCGTAGACGATCGGCTGATGCAGGAGGTAAATGAACAGCGACTGCCGCCCGCACCAGCAGAAAAAGCGGGCGACGGGCGTTTGCTGAAACGCGCCGGGAAGAAACGTCCGTTTTTCGCGGTAGGCTGTTTTGCCGATGGCTGCGCCGATCAAAAAATAGCCCAGCTGCGGGAAAAGGGGGAAATAGTCGCTCGATGTGAAGCCCTCGTAGGTGAGCCCCAGCGGGAAAAGCCAGTGCTGCGGGACGACTACGCCCCGGATGGCGTAGCCCGTAATGGCAATGGCAAGTCCGAGGAGCGCGAGCGCGGCTGGCGGGAGCTTTTTGAACGCGGGATAGACGAGCATACACACGCCAAGAAGATGCAGAACGCCAAATTTCACGACCACGTCCGCGCCGGACATCCCGAGCCGGTACATGCCGTAGGTCACGGCGGTAATGAGCATGCCGCACGCGAAGACGATCAGACCCCGCCGGACGCTTTTCGAGCCCAGCGTCACGCAAACGCCCGAGAGGACCACGAAAATCGCCCCGCCGTATTCCTGAATGAAGACGTACCATGCCGGGAGCGTCAGATCGAGCCCGCCGAAAAACGACAGGTCAAAGAGAAAATGCACGACGATCACGCACAGGATGCATACGCCGCGCAGCGCGTCCAGCTCCCAGATGCGCGGCTTGGAATTTGCCATGAAGATTCCTCCCATAGAACAGGTGCGAGCCCGAAGGCCCGCACGTTGTTGGATGTTACGTTACTTGTTTTCGGAAGCGTCCTGCGCGGCCTGCACAGCCTCCTGTGTGGCCTGACGGTCGGCCTCTTCCTCCTCGAGGATGCGGTAGGCGACCTTGCCGACCAGCGTCTTGGGAAGCTCGTCGCGGAACTCAATGTCATACGGCATGGCGTATTTCGCGATGTGCTGGCGGCAGTAGTCGAGAAGCTCCTTTTTCGTTTCGTCGTTCGCTTCATAGCCCGGACGGAGCACGACGAAGGCCTTGACCTTCTGCACCTTATACGGATCTTTGACGCCGATGACACAGGACAGAAGCACCTTCTCATAGCCGTCGATGATGTTTTCCAGCTGGCCGGGATAGACGTTGTAGCCGGAGGTGATGATCATGCGCTTCATGCGCTGCGAGAAGAAGACGAAGCCGTCCTCGTCCATCTTGCCGAGGTCGCCCGTATGCAGCCAGATGCGTCCGTCCTCATGGCGGCGGAGCGTGTTGGCCGTTTCCTCGGGGTTATCGACGTAGCGCAGCATGACGGAAGGACCGGAGATGCAGATCTCGCCTTCGAAGTTCGCGTCCAGCTCTTCGGTGGTGCCGGGCTTGACGATCTTGTAATACGTATCGGGGAAGGGAACGCCGATGGAGCCGACGCGGTTATAGTCCTTCGGGGTCAGGCAGCTGGCCGTGACGCACTCGGTGAGGCCGTAGCCCTGCCGGATCTGCACAGACGCGTTATGCGCCTTGAGGAACTCGTCGACCTTCTTTTTGAGCTCAATGGACAAACTGTCGCCGCCGCAGAACACGCCCTTGAGGCAGCTGAGGTCCGCATTTTCCAGCTTATCCGCGCGCAGCAGCGCCTCAAAGAGCGTCGGAACGCCGGGGATGATGTTGGGCTGCTTTTTGATGAGGAGGTCTGCATACGTTGCGACGTTGAACTTCGGAACGAGGATGCAGCACGCGCCGCCAATTAACGCCGTGTGGATGCCGATGCCGAGGCCGAAGCCGTGGAACACAGGCATGACCGAGAGCATCTTGAGCCCGTTGATGGGGGCAAAGCCGGACGCGGCAATGGTCTGCAAGCCCAGCGCGTTGAAGTTCATATTGGACAGCAGGATGCCCTTCGTGGTGCCGGTGGTGCCGCCCGAGTAGAGAATCGAAGTGCCCTCTTCGGGCTTCTGGGGGTTCTTGGGCAGGAAGGCATTCAGCTTCTTTCCCTTACGGAGGAAGTCCTTCCACCAGATGTAATTGCCTTTGCGCTCGGGGTGCGGGTACTTCCGGCCGGCAGTCAAAGCGTAGCCGACGGCAAGATGCGGGAACAATTCATCTTCGATCTTTGCTACGATCAGCTTCGTCTCAAGATTGTCGAGCTCTGGAAGGATCGGGGCAATCTTGCCGTAGAACTGGTCGAGCGTCAGAATCGCCTTGGACTGCGAGAAGTTCAGATAGAACTT
>ENA-ORSA01002725-ORSA01002725.1-human-gut-metagenome-genome-assembly--contig:-NODE-2725-length-12184-cov-2.830242_pt1 | contig 12184 bp, 13 predicted proteins | sample MGYA00242179_ERZ509142 | MGnify/ENA primary metagenome ERZ509142 (study PRJEB26280, sample SAMEA2338659) | human gut metagenome | biome: human gut; feature: human-associated habitat; material: faeces... | reverse complement strand
CATATACACCTTTAGCGCTCCTTGCCCAATCCATCCATTTCTTTGCACAAAAAAAGCCGGGCAAACTGCCCGGCGCTTTCTCCGTTTTTTGTTAGTTTTTGCCGTTAAGCGATTCTCTGTTTTTTCGCACCATTTCCAGATATTCATTCAAATATCCTTCCACATCCAGCATCAGATCCTCGGCATATCCCTTGGCCCCCTGGCGAACTTCGCGGGCATTTTTCTGTGCCTGCGCCAAAATCTGGCGTGCCTTTTCCGTGGCCGCCTGCACAATTTCATGCTCGTCTACCAGCTGGTTGGCGCGCTGTTCCGCTTCGCGCATCAGGCGCTCTGCATCCGCTTTGGCGTCCGCCATAATCCGCATCTTATCGGAGACAATATGCTCCGCCTGGCGCAGCTCCTCCGGATACGCCGCCCGCATATCCTCCAGGATCTCATACATCCGTTCGGTATCCACTTTTTTGAAAGCGGAAGAAAACAACGCCTTTTTGCTGTTTTCCAGCTCCTCTTCCAGCATATCCATACAGGTAATCAATTCGCTATCCATTTAGGACCGTCCTCCTATCGCTGCTCTGAAAGCAGAGCGCGTATTTTGGTGTATATCTGGGGTGGCACAAGCCCGTCAATCTCCTGCCCGTACCGCAGCATCTCCTTTACAATGCTGCTGGAAAGAAACGTCCATTCCGGACGGGAAAAAAGGCAAACCGTCTGCACTTCCGGCGCCAGGCGCGCATTCACCGTGGCCAGCATCGCTTCCTGCTCATAATCCGCCACATTGCGCACGCCTCGAAACAATACGGAGGCGTTTTTCTGCCGGGCAAAATCCACCAAAAGCCCTTCAAAGCTTTCCACCTGCACATTCGGCAGCGCGGACACCGCTTCGCCGATCATCTCCGTGCGCTGGTTTAAGGTAAACAGCGGCGTTTTATCGCTGTTTTTCAGCACCGCAACCACCAGCGTATCCACCAGCTCTGCCGCCCGGCAAATCAAATCGTAATGGCCCAGCGTCAGCGGATCAAAGCTGCCCGGAAAAATGCCCGTTCTCATCACTGCCCCCTGTATACATCGTAATCGCCCGCGTCCCGTAGGCCCGGGTCCATTCCCAATGGCACAGCGCAGGCACGCGCGGCATGTCCATCGTGGCGGTGTGCTCTAAAATCACACAGCCGTTTTCCGCCACCAGCGCCGGGAAAAGCCCCTTCAGCGCCCGTTCGTACAGCCCCGCCCGGTACGGCGGATCCACATAGACCACATCAAACCGCTCGCCTTTTCTTTGTAAAATACGGAGCGCCCGCTCAAAATCGTTGCGGTATACCCGGCATTGCGCCTGCATGTTCAAAGCGTTTGTGTTTTTCACCGCCGTCTGCACGGCCTTTGCATCCGCATCGATCATCACCGCGCTTTTCGCGCCGCGGCTGATCGCCTCCAGCGCAATGGCGCCGCTGCCGCAAAACAGATCCAGCACCCTGGCGCCCGGCACCCTTTGTGCCAAAATGCCAAACAGCGCTTCCCGCAACACCGCGCTTGTCGGCCTGGTATTTCGCCCCGGCGGGGCCTCCAAAATCCGCCCCCGCGCACTGCCGCCTACGATCTTCACTTGCTTTCGGAACTCCTTTACATAATTTTACTATCTTTCAAATCAATATGCAACCGCCGAACCGTTTCTACCTTCAATTTGCCCGATTTTTGGCACAATCATAAGTATAAATTTCCGTACAGATATAATCCATATCTATATCGTGCGGTTCGGTTTCAATCTCGCGGGCCATTTGCGTTTGAAAACAATATCCCACCCGAAGCGCCGGCAAATCCGCCAAAAACCGGTCGTAAAATCCGCCGCCCCGGCCCAGCCTGTGGCCCTGTTCGTCAAACGAAAGGCCGGGCACGATGACAAAATCCACCTCTTCCGGCGCAATTTTCGTGCCGCCCATCGGCTCTAAAATGCCCTTTTCGTTGGATACAAACACCGTTTCTTCATCCCACATCACCGGGATGATCTCTTCTCCGCTCATCACGGGAAACACCGGGTAATATCCTCTGTCCAAAAGCCGGTCCATCAGCGGCCAGGTGCCCAGTTCTTCCGGCGTTGCCACATAGATCATCGGCACGCTGGCCCGGGCTCTTTCCAACAGCAGCACCGCGTTTTCCGCCGCCATCACCGCATATTCTTCCCGGGCTTCTGGGGTAATCAGCGCGCGCCTTTGCCGCGCATTTTTTCTCAATATCTGTTTATCCATCATTCATACACCCTCGGCACCCGCTTGGAAAGGTCCGTCAAAATTTCATAGGAAATAGTGCCCAGCCATTCGGCCATTTCGTCCGCCGTAATTTGCTCATCGCCCTGGCGGCCCAAAAGCACCACTTCGTCACACAGCTTAGCTTCGGGAATACCCGTTACGTCTATCATGCAGTGATCCATACAAATGCGCCCCACCACCGGCGCCCGCTGCCCGCGGATCAACACCTCGGCCCGGTTGGAAAGCGCCCTTCTGTATCCGTCCGCATATCCCACCGGCACGGTAGCAATGCGCCGCGGCTCTTGGGCGGTAAAGGTCCGCCCATAGCCCACGGTTTCGCCCGGCGCAATGGTGTGCAAATCCAAAATCTGGGTTTTCCAGCGCATCGCCGGGCGCAAATCCGCCTTTTCCGGCATTTCGCCGCTCGGCATATACCCATACAGCACAATGCCGGCCCGCACCATATCCTTTCTCAGTTCCGGATGGCGCAGCGTGGCCGCGCTGTTTGAAATATGGCAAATCGGCGCAAAGCCCGCTTCGCGCACCATCTTTTCCGCCCGGGTAAAGCGCGATACCTGCACATCTACAAAGCTGTCGTCCGCCTCATCCGCCGCCGCAAAATGGGTAAACATGCCTTCCATTTCCACATCCGGACAGTTTTTGAATGCCTCCAGCATTTCCGGCACCTGCTCCGGCGTTGCGCCCAGTCTGTGAAATCCGCTGTCTATTTTCAGGTGCGCCTTGGCGCGAACGCCTGCCTTTGCCGCTGCGTTTTGCAGCCAGTGCACCTGTTCCGGCGTAGAAGCGGAAACCGAAATTCCCTCTCTTACGCACGATTCGCAATCCTCTTCATCCAGCGCGCCCAGCACCAAAATCGGTGCAGACAGCCCGGCTTTTTTCAGTTCGTCCGCCTCCTCCGCCGTTGCCACAGCCAGCCATACGGCGCCGTTTGCAAGCGCCGTTTTCGCCACTTGCACTGCTCCGTGGCCGTAGGCGTCCGCCTTTACCACCGCCATCATCTTGGTCTGCCCTGCGTAGTGTTTCACCAGGCGCACATTATGCGCTATGGCCTCCAAATCAATTTGTGCCACCGTTGCTCTCATTGTATGTCTCTTTTCTTTTTTGCGTCATTCCACAGACGCCAAAATCTCCTCTAAGGAAAACAGCCGAATGTCGTTTTGTCTCAACAGCGCTTCGCATTTTTCCGTGTCTTCCACGCGGAACATAATCAGCGCGTTTTCATTGGGCGTGCGCACAAACGAATACAGATATTCCACGTTCAGTTCGTTTGCGTCCATCAGCGCCAGCACCGAAGCCAGCCCGCCCGGCTGATCCGGCACTTCCACTGCCAACACTTCCGTCGTGGAAGCGGCAAAGCCCTCTTCCGCCAACAGCGTTAACGCCTGTTCGGGCTTGTTTACAATGCAGCGCATAATCCCGAAATCCGCCGTATCCGCGATGGACAGCGCGATCAGGTCAATCCCGTTATCGCCAAACACCTTGGTCGCTTTTGCCAGTGTGCCCTGTTTGTTTTCCAGAAAAACCGAAATTTGTTTTAACGTCATGTCCTCGCCCTCCTAATGGTTTAGTTGTCAAATTTGCGTTTGTCGATCACGCGCTTTGCCTTGCCTTCGCTGCGCTCCAGCTCTTTGGGCGGCAGCAGGCGCACTTTGGCGCTGATGCCCAGATAGCTTTGCAGCTCTTTAGACAGCGTTGCGCGGATGCTTTCAATGTTTTTCACCGTATCGCTGACCGCATCCGGATGCAGTTCCACCTGCACTTCCATCGTGTCGGAGTTGTTTTTGCGGTCCACCACAATCAGGTAATGCGGCACCACACCGTCTACTCTCGTCAGCACGGTTTCCACCTGGCTCGGGAACACGTTTACCCCGCGCACGATCAGCATGTCGTCCGTGCGGCCCTTCAGGCGCGCAATGCGGCGGTGCGTCCGCCCGCAAGAGCAGGGTTCCGGGATAATGCAGGTCAAATCATGCGTGCGATAGCGCAGGGTGGGTATGCCCTCTTTGTTGATGGTGGTAATCACCAATTCCCCCACTTCGCCGTCCGGCAGCGGTTCGCAGGTTTCCGGGTCCAAAATCTCCACGATAAACTGGTCTTCCCAAATATGCAGGCCGTGTTTTTCTTCCCGGCACTCAATCGCCACGCCCGGCCCCATCGTTTCGGACAGGCCGTAAATATCCAGTGCGTCTATGCCCATCAGCTCTTCAATCTGCTTTCGCATGCCTTCGGTCCACGGCTCTGCACCAAATACCCCGGCTTTTAAGCGCAGTTTTGATCTGTCCACGCCCATATCGCGCATGGTTTCGCCCAGCATCAGCGCATAAGACGGCGTACACGCAACAATACTCGTGCCGAAATCCTGCATCAGCATAATCTGCCGCTGTGTGTTGCCCGATGAGATCGGCAGCACCGTAGCGCCCAGCCGTTCCACCCCGTAATGCAATCCCAGCCCGCCGGTAAACAGCCCGTAGCCGTAGGAAACCTGCACCACATCGTTTTTCCCGGCACCCGCACAGGCCAACGCCCGCGCCGTGCATCCGGACCATGCTTCAATGTCGTTTTTTGTATAGCCCACCGTGGTGGGTTTTCCTGTTGTGCCGGAGGAAGCATGCACGCGCACGATCTCCTCCATCGGGGCAGAAAACATGCCAAACGGATAGTTGTCCCTCAGATCCGTCTTGTTGGTAAAGGGCAGCCGCCTTAAGTCATCCAACGTGCGGATGTCCTCCGGTTTTACCCCTGCCTCATCCATCTTCTTTTTGTAAAACGAACTGTTGTTGTAGCAGCGTGCCACCGTTTTTTGCAGCCTTGTCAGCTGCAGCGCTTTCAGCTCGCTTTGCGCCATTGTCTCTACCCGAGGGTCAAACATCTTATTTCCTGCCTTTCTCTGCCTATGTTTTATGCGCGTTTGCCTTGTTCCAGTCCTGCTTTGAACGCTTTTACGTTCAATTCCACAAACGCGGGCTTCACGCCCTGTTCAATCACCTTTTGCATCGTTTCCGCATCCATGCCCATCTTCTGCGTATATACACCCAGCAGCACAATGTTGGCCGCCTTGGTGTTGCCCAGGCTTTGAGCAATGCCCGTTGCGTCCACAAACGCTGTTTTTTTTGTATACGCCGCCACGCGCTGTTTTACATCCTCCGGATAAACAGCCGTGCCCATGTTCACCGCAATCGGCGGCACCTCGGCTTCATCGCAGATCAAAACGCCGCCCGGCTTTAACATCTCCAGCGCCCGCAGCGCTTCCACCGGCTCAAAGCTCAGCAATACATCCGCGCTTTGCACATCCACCAACGGCGACGCCACCTTTTCTCCGATGCGCACATGGGTTACCACGCTGCCGCCGCGCTGCGCCATGCCGTGCACTTCGCTCACTTTGGCATCCAACCCTTTTGCCTTTGCATATTCGCCCAGCAGACGGCCGGCCAACAGCGTGCCCTGGCCGCCTACGCCCACGATCATAATGCTCTGTTTCATTTTGCCGTCCCCTCCATACATTCTTTGGGACACAACCCCGCACAAAGCCCGCAGGCGTTGCACAGCGTCTGGTCAATGTTCACTTTGCCGTCTTTTCTCTGCAAAGCCGGGCAGCCGGTTTTCAGGCACGCTCCGCAGCCGATGCAACGGTCTTTATTTACCTGCAAGCTGTTTTTCTTGCCGCCCACAATCATCACGCACGGCCGGCGCGCAATGACTACCGATACGCCGTCTTCGTTTAGAGAAGCGTGCAAATCTGCCTGCAAGCCGATTGTGTTTAGCGAATCCACCACGCGCACATGCTGCGCGCCCAGTGCCTTACATACACCCTCAATGGAAAGCGGCTCTGTATATTCGCCCTTCAGCGTTTTGCCGGTGGCCGGGTTGTCCTGATGCCCCGTCATTCCGGTGGTGGAGTTATCCACGATCAACACTGTAATATTGCTCTTGTTATAGCTGGCCGTGGCAAGCCCCGTCATCCCGCTGTGGAAAAACGTGGAATCGCCGATCACCGCCAACGACCGCTTGGCAAACTCTCTGCCTCGGCTCTTTTCCGCGCCGTGCGCCATGGAAATGCTGGCGCCCATGCAGATCGTCGTATCCATCGCCCCCAGCGGCGGCGTGGCGCCCAGCGTATAGCAGCCGATATCGCCAAAGACCGTCAGATTCATCTTTTTCAGTACATAGAAAACCCCTCTGTGCGGGCATCCCGCGCACAGTGCCGGCGGCCGGGGCGGCAAATCCTGCACATTCGGCAAAGAGGGTGCCTGTTCGCCCAGCACGATCTGCCGAATCATCCGGCTGCTCAGTTCGCCCGCTTTGGGGAACACCTCTTCGCCGATGCACGCAATGCCCAGGCTTTCCACATACCGCTGAATGTAGGGTTCCAATTCCTCCACCACATACAGCGTTTCTACGGATTTTGCAAATTCGCGAATCTTTGCTTCCGGCAGCGGATATACCATACCCAGCTTCAAAATGCTGGCCTCCGGCAGCGCTTCTTTTACATATTGATAGCAAATCCCGGAGCAAATTACGCCCACTTTGCCATCGCCTTTTTCCACGCGGTTGAGGGCCGTATCGTCGCTGTATTGCGCCGCTTTTTTCATCCGCGCTATCAAGTCCACCTTGCGCCCTCTGGCATAGCCCGGCATCATGATATATTTGGCTGGCTGTTTTTTATATTCCTTGGTTTCGGCCGCGGCTTTTTCGCCCTGTTCCACAAAGCCCCTGGTGTGGGAAATGCGCGTGGTCAGCCGCACGATCACCGGCATATCCAGCTGTTCGCTCAATTGCGGTGCCAACTTAAAATATTCATAACATTCCTGGCTGTCTGCCGGCTCCAAAACCGGCACATGTGCTGCCTGGGCAATCATCCGCGTGTCCTGTTCGTTTTGGCTGCTGTGCATGCCCGGGTCGTCCGCCACGGCCAGCACCAGCCCCGCGTTTACCCCGGTATACGCCGCGGTAAATAATAAGTCCGCCGCCACATTCAGCCCCACGTGCTTCATGCAGCACATCGCGCGGTTGCCCGTTACCGCCGCACCCAGCGCCGTTTCCGCCGCCACTTTTTCATTGGCGGCCCATTCGGTATATACTTCGGCAAACTTGGCAGCCGTTTCGGTAATTTCCGTGCTCGGCGTGCCCGGGTAGGAGGAGATCACTCGAATCCCGCCGTCGCGCGCGCCCGCAGCCGCTGCCTGGTTGCCCAATAAAAGCTGTTTTGCCATTGTCAATCCTTCTTTCTCAGATCCTGTACGCGTTTTGCTTTGCCTTCAAAGCGTTTGAGCGTCATCGGGTTGCATAGGGTAATCTTGGTGTCTATCAAACAATCCGTCTTAATCGCGGCGCGCAGCTTTTGTTTAAGCACTTCCAGCTCTTTATATCTTTCAAGCAGCTTGGCGTCCGCCACTTCCACCATCACTTCCACCCTGTCCATAAAGTTTTCGGTGGTCACGATAATTTCATAGCTGGTTCCCACACCCGGCGTGGACAGCAACACCTTTTCAATCTGGCTCGGGAATACGTTTACCCCTCTGATTACCAGCATATCGTCGCTGCGGCCCATGATCTTATTCATCCGCGCCGTGGTCCGCCCGCATTTGCAGGGTTCATAGGTAATGCGCGAAAGGTCTTTGGTTCTGTATCTCAAAAGCGGCTGAGCCTGTTTTGTCAGCGTGGTAATGACCACTTCACCCTTTTCCCCTTCCGGTAGCACTTCGCCCGTCTCCGGGTCGATAATTTCCACCAAAAACTGATCTTCGTTGATGTGCATGCCGTCTTTTTCCAGACATTCGCCGGATACGCCCGGGCCCATCACCTCGGAAAGCCCGTAGTTTTCCGTAACCGTCATGCCCCATTTTTCTTCCAGCTGGGCGCGCAGTTCTTCGGTGTGCCCTTCGCCGCCCACCATCGCCGTGCGGATCGGCAGTTCGCGCAGGTTTACGCCCAGGCTTTCCGCTGTTTCCGCCAGATACATGGCATACGTTGGCGTGCAAATCAGCAGCGTCGTTCCAAAATCCTGCAACAGCTGAATCTGCCGCCTTGTGTTCCCGGAAGACATCGGCACCACCGCAGCGCCCACTTTTTCCAGCCCGTAATGCAGCCCGAAGCCGCCGGTAAACAGGCCGTAGCCAAAGGCTATCTGCGCGATATCCTCATCGCTGCCGCCCGCCATACATACCAGGCGTGCAATACATTCGCTCCAGTTTTCCAGGTCCTGTTTTGTATAGGTAACCACCGTAGAGCTACCCGTTGTACCGCTGGATGCATGGATTCTGTTCACCTGTTTCATCGGTACAGCCAACAAACCAAACGGATAATGCGCACGCAAATCGTCCTTTACGGTAAACGGCAGCTTTTGCACGTCGGAAAGCTGCTGAATGTCCTCCGGTTTCACTCCAAGCTCATCCAGTTTCTGGCGGTAAAACGGCACATTCTCATACGCACGTTTCACCGTGTCTTGTAAACGTGCCAATTGAATTTGTTCAATGCTTTTTCTGTCCGCCTGCTCAATCTCCGGAGCCCAGATCATACTCTCCACCTCTTCCTTATTTATCAGGATATAAATAGACATAAATCCTCATTTTTATAATTATACCTGAAACACACAAAAAAGCAACGAGGGAACTGGTGTTTTTCTCTTTGGCCCGCATTCACCCTGCCCCGGTTGTTTTTTCTCCCGTTTTGGCTTGACGATAAAACCATGCAGGGAGTAGAATACAAGTATTGTATATTTATAGGAAAGAGTGATGTTCCCTATGTATGAAATTGTCAGCAAAAGAACACTCAACTCTGTGACAACCATGCTGGAAATCAACGCGCCTTTTGTCGCTCGAAAAGCGCAGCCCGGCCAGTTTGTCATTTTACGGGTGAGTGAGATGGGCGAACGCGTGCCCCTGACCATCGGCGGTTACGACCGTGAAAAAGGCACCGTAACCATCATTTTCCAATCGCCCGGTGCCACCACAAAGCTGTTGGCCGAAATGAACGAGGGCGATTGCCTGCACGATTTTGTAGGCCCGCTTGGCACGCCTACGGAGTTTGAAGGCATGAACAAAGTTGCCGTTGTCGGCGGCGGCCTGGGCACGGCCATTGCCTATCCGCAGGCCAAAGCCTTGCACGAACACGGCGCTGAGGTAGACCTCATCGTCGGCTTCCGCAACAAAGACCTTATCATCCTCGAAGACGAAATGAAACAGGCCTGCACAGAGCTGATCATCATGACCGATGACGGCAGCAACGGCCATAAAGGCTTTGGCACCACCGCTTTGCAGGAAAAAATCGATCAGGGCGTAAAATACGATGCCGTAATCGCCATCGGCCCGTTGCCGATGATGCGCGCCGTGGCGGAATTGACCCGCCCCTATGGCATCAAAACCATCGTCAGCATGAACCCCATCATGATTGACGGCACGGGCATGTGCGGCTGCTGCCGGCTCACCGTGGGCGGCGAAACCAAGTTCGCCTGCGTAGACGGCCCGGATTTTGACGGCCATCTGGTAGATTTTGATGAAGCCATCCGCCGCAGCAAAATGTATAAAAAGGAAGAAGCGGAAATGATGGAGAAACATTTCTGCAATTTGACGGGAGGTGCTCATCGTGGCTAACATGCAAATGGAAAAAACCCCGATGCCGGAACAGGATCCCAAAGTCCGCGCACATAATTTTGAAGAGGTTTCTCAGGGATATACCGCCGAAATGGCCATCAACGAAGCAAAGCGCTGCTTGAATTGTAAGCATCGTCCTTGCGTGCAGGGATGTCCTGTTAACGTGCCGATTCCGGATTTCATATCCAAAATGGCAGAGGGCGATTTTGCCGGTGCCTATGAAGTGATCAGCACCACCAATGCCCTGCCCGGCATCTCCGGTCGTGTTTGCCCGCAGGAAAGCCAGTGCGAATCCAAGTGCGTGCGCGGCATCAAGGGCGAGCCGGTTTCTATCGGCCGCCTGGAACGCTTCGCTGCGGACTATGCCCGCGATCATGGTCTTTCCAACAAAATGGATAAACCCGTTTCCAACGGCATCAAGGTGGCCGTTATCGGCTCCGGCCCCGCCAGCTTGACCTGCGCGGGAGACCTGGCAAAGCGCGGCTACGAAGTAACCATCTTCGAAGCTTTGCATACCCCCGGCGGCGTGTTGGTATACGGCATTCCGGAATTCCGTCTGCCCAAAAAGCTGGTGCGTCAGGAAATTGCCAAAATCGAAGCGCTGGGCGCCACCATCGACTGCAACGTTGTGGCCGGCCGCTCCCTCGATATTGAAGAATTGATGAGCGATATGGGTTACAGCGCCGTGTTTATCGGTTCCGGCGCAGGCTTGCCCTCGTTTATGAAAATGCCGGGCGAAAACCTGAACGACGTTTTCTCCGCCAACGAATTTTTGACCCGTGTAAATCTCATGGGCGCCTACAAATATCCCGAAGTGGACACTCCGATCCACGTCGGCAAAAAAGTAGCGGTTGTCGGCGGCGGCAACGTTGCGATGGACGCCGCTCGTTCCGCGCTGCGTTTGGGTGCGGATGAAGTTTCCATCATCTATCGCCGTAGCGAAGAGGAAATGCCCGCCCGTAAAGAAGAAGTGCATCATGCCAAAGAGGAAGGCATCGTCTTCCGTTTCCTGACCAACCCCATCTCCGTAAAAGGCGATGAAAACGGCAACGTCGTGGGTCTGGAAGTTGTGGATATGGAGCTGGGCGAACCGGATGCTTCCGGCCGTCGCCGTCCTGTGGCAAAAGAAGGCAGCGAACATGTGTTGGATGTGCAGACCGTTATCATCGCCGTCGGCACTTCCCCGAACCCGCTGATTCATAAGAGCACGCCCGCGTTGGCCACCACGCAGCGCGGCAACATCATTGCCGATGAAGAAACCGGCGCCACCAACATCCCCGGCGTATATGCCGGCGGGGACGCCGTCACCGGCGCTGCTACCGTTATTCTGGCCATGGGTGCCGGCAAAAAAGCAGCGGCCGCCATCGACGAATATCTCCAAAACAAATAATAGGTGATCTTCACCTGTTCAATTTAAAAGCAAACGCCCGAAATCCATCCGGATCTCGGGCGTTGATTTTATCTTTCTCTTTTATTTGCAAACCTTGACTTCGCTGTTTCTCCTGCACAAATTCAAACTTTATAAAACCACAATAATACGCATACAAAACAACCGGCTTGGTGCTATGATATAGGCAAAAATAAAATCACGATGACAATCAACTCTCTAAGCTAAGTCTTGCCATCGCCCTAAGCGCTTTCGACATTGAAATAGATAGCTATCCATTTGCCACAACGCTCCTTCCAAGCATCGTCAGTATGCGCTTTCCATTGTTGGCAACGCTCTGAATTCCTCTTAGAAGCTTTATATTCATTCTTCTATTTCAAATTCAAATTTAGGAACCCGATTTTTATTAAATATATTTAATTTTCATTGTAAAAACATCTAAATTATTTTATGGAAAAGAGAGAGAAATATTGCTTTACAAATTGAAGAACGGATAGGAAATCAATTGTTTTCTTTGCAATAATAGGTTATTAGAAAAAAAGAACACGTTATAAGAGGAGGGTAAAAATGAATAAGCAAAATGAAACGAAAGAATCAACGGCAACAATGGTAACGGATGCCTATAAAAGTGCATTGTCAACTGATGAAGGAAAAGAAGCATTAAAGGAAACAATGATTGAAACAGCCGAACTGGAAGCACGTCTTGCGGTTGATGGCGCCGTCAGAGAAGCAATTCGTGATAAATACCCGAATTTGCACACCGAATATCGTAGTTCCATTTTGGGCCGGATTGAAGGCGTAGCAGACACCGCCAAGCTGTTGGGAGGACTTTTCAAAAAGAAAAAGTAAAACTCATAGACGTATCCAAAGAGCAGGAGTCTTTCCAATTGGAAAGACGGTAGTGTAAATTATTCTGTGTAAACCTCTCAGATTGATGATAAAATCATAGG
>ENA-ORSA01002712-ORSA01002712.1-human-gut-metagenome-genome-assembly--contig:-NODE-2712-length-12221-cov-3.043564_pt1 | contig 12221 bp, 9 predicted proteins | sample MGYA00242179_ERZ509142 | MGnify/ENA primary metagenome ERZ509142 (study PRJEB26280, sample SAMEA2338659) | human gut metagenome | biome: human gut; feature: human-associated habitat; material: faeces... | reverse complement strand
CTTACGTCGCCGCGGGCTGGGCGCTCGGCGGCGTGAAGTGGCGCTACTATCCCACGGCGCGCGGCGTGCTGACGCCGTATTCCGCGAGCGTGCTGCTCGCGTATTTTCTGCTCTGCCTGACGCCGGTGCTGCTGCAAAGAAAGGAGGCGCGCACATGGAGCTCTATCGCGTCAAAAGCCTGACCTTTACCTACCCCGGGCAGTTCGCGCCCGCCCTGCGGGACGTGAGCCTGACGCTCTGCGCGGGCGAGTTTGTCACGCTCTGCGGGCTTTCCGGCAGCGGCAAAAGCACGCTCCTCCGCCAGCTCAAGACCGCGCTCGCGCCCAACGGCGTTCGTTCGGGCGCGGTCCTTTTCGCCGGCCGCCTGCTCTCCGACGTTTCGCCGCGCGAGCAGGCGGAGCGCATCGGCTTTGTGCAGCAAAGCCCGGAAAACCAAATCGTCACCGACAAGGTCTGGCACGAGCTGGCCTTCGGGCCGGAGAGCCTCGGGTACGATACGCCCACCATCCGCCGCCGCGTCGCCGAGATGGCGGGCTTTTTCGGCATGGAGAGCTGGTTCCACAGGGAGGCGGCGTCGCTCTCCGGCGGGCAGAAGCAGCTTTTGAACCTGGCCGCCGTGCTGACGCTGCAGCCGGACGTGCTCATTTTAGACGAGCCGACCGCACAGCTTGACCCCATCGCGGCGGCGGACTTTCTCGCCGCGCTCGCACGGGTCAACCGGGAGCTGGGGACGACGGTGCTGCTCTCCGAGCAGCGGCTGGAGGAGGCTGTGCCGCTGGCCGACCACCTCATCGTGCTCGAGCAGGGGCGGCTGCTGGCCGCCGGCGCGCCGCAGGAGGTGGCGGCCGCAGTGCGCGGCCACGCGATCTTTTCCGCCATGCCCACGGCGGCACGCATCGCCGCCGCCCTCGGCGAGACGGAGCGTCTGCCGCTCACCGTGCGCGCGGGCAGAGCGTATCTGGGGCGCTTTGCTCCGCACCCGATGCCGGCCGCGGCGCCCGCGCCCGTGGACACGCCCCCGGTGCTGACCGTGCGCGACGGCTGGTTTCGCTACGCGCAGGGCAGCGCGGACGTGCTGCGCAATTTCTCGCTCACGCTGCGCCCGGGCGAGCTCTACGCGCTCACCGGCAGCAACGGCAGCGGCAAGACGACGGCACTCGGCGTGCTCTCCGGACGGCTGCGGCTGTACCGTGGCAGCGTGTATCTCGACGGGAAGAAGCAGCGCGCGCTCCAGCCCCTGCGCGACGGCATCGCCGCCGTGCCGCAGGATCCGCGCACGCTCTTCGCGGCTGACACGGTGCGCGCCGATCTCGCATCGCTCGGCAGGGACGCCGCGCTGGTGGACACGGTCGTGCGGCAGATGGCGCTCGCGCCGCTGCTCGACCGGCATCCCTTTGACCTCTCCGGCGGCGAGCAGCAGCGCGCCGCGCTGGCGAAGGTGCTGCTCAAGCAGCTTCTGAATCTGGCCTCCGTCATGGCGCTGCAGCCGCGCGTGCTGCTGCTCGACGAGCCGACGAAGGGCATGGACGGCGCGTTCAAAGAAGAATTCGGCGCGCTTTTGCGCGCGCTCTGCACGCAGGGCGCAGCCGTGTGCATCGTGAGCCACGATGTGGAATTCTGCGCGCAGTATGCCGACCGCTGCGGCCTGCTCTTTCGCGGCGAGGTCGTGACGGAAAACGCCGCGCGCGCCTTTTTCTCCGATCATTATTTTTACACCACGGCGGCCGCGCGCATCGCGCGTGAGGCCGCGCCCGGCGCGGTGCTGTGCGGGGAGGTCGTACAATGTCTCACCGACTGACGCGGCGCACCTGGGCCGCGCTCGGCATCCTGCTCGTGGCGATCCCGGCGCTGATGGCGGTGTTCGTGTGCGTGTGGGACGAGCGGAAGTACTACCTCACGTCGCTGCTGCTCGTGGGACTGATGTTCGTGCCGTTCGTGCTGCGGTTTGAAGGCCGCAGACCGCAGGCGCGCGAGCTCGTGCTGCTTGCAACGATGACGGCGCTGGCCGTGGCCGGGCGCGCGGCGTTTTATTGGCTGCCGCAGTGCAAGCCCGTGTGCGCGATCGTGATCCTCACGGCGGTGGCCTTCACGCCGGAGGCGGGCTTTGTCACCGGCGCGGCGGCGGGCCTGATCTCGAACTTTTTCTTCGGTCAGGGGCCGTGGACGCCGTGGCAGATGCTCGGCTTCGGGCTCGTGGGCTTTCTCGGCGGCGTGCTGTTTGCCGGGCGGAAGGTGCGGCTCGTGCCGCTGCTGCTCTACGGCTTTTTCTCAGTGCTCATCGTCTACGGCGTGCTGCTCGATACGGCGAGCATGCTCATGTACAACGCTGTGCCCTCGTGGCAGCTGTGGCTTGCGACCTGCGCATCGGGGTTTGTATTTAACCTCATCCACGCGGGTGCGACGGCCGTGTTTCTGCTCCTGCTGCATCAGCCGCTATTGCGTAAACTCGCGCGTGTGAAAGAAAAATACGGACTTCTGGAATGAAAAACCTCCGCATCCGATCGGATGCGGAGGTTTTTTGCATGCACTTCATGCCTGCTGCCAGAGCAGGCGATTGTCGTCAAAGACGGCGCGGAGTCTGCCGCTGTCCTTCAGCCACGCGAGGTAGGAGCGCACTGTGCTGCCGACGAGCACGTACTGCTCAAAGTTCATCACGAGATCAAAGCGCCGGAACAGCTGCTGCAAGACCGCCTCGAACGTCTGCGGTTTCTGGCAGAGCTCCGTGATGATGTCCGCGATCTCGAGCACCTTGTCGATGTTGTACTGCGCGAGCGGGGCGATGTCCTCCGTGGCCGCGGCGTGCGCGGGCACGAAGGCGCGGGCGGTGAGCGTCTTGACCATTTCGAGCGTGTTCAGGTAGGCTGCAACGTCGTAGAGGAAGCCAATCTGGTACTTTTCCAGCGTCTCCCGGCTCGACAGGCAGTCGGCCAGATACACCACGTCGTCCGGCGTGCGAAAGCCCACCATGTCGAAAAAGTGCCCCGGCAGCGAAAGCCACTCAAACCCCTCCGGCAGGCACGCCGGGATCAGCTCCTGCGCGTCGCTGGGCTTGGCCATGAGGAACTTGTGCTGCAGCTCCTTCGGCGGATAGCCGCCGTAGAGAAACGACGGCTCGAGCACCGGGTGGCGCGTGAAATCGCACTCGATGCCGGGGGCGTAGACCTTGCAGCCGGTCTGGTTTTGCAGGTACTGGTTGCCGCCGATGTGGTCGGCGTTGGAGTGCGTGTTGTAGATGGCGGTCAGATGCCAGCCGTTGGCGTCGAGGATCTGGCGCACCTTGCGCCCGGCCTCCTTGTCGTTGCCGCTGTCGATGAGGCAGACGTCGGTGTCGTTCAGGCGTACGAGGCCGATCTTGGCCGGGCTCTGGATGTAGTAGCTGTTTCCGGCCACCTGGGTCAGTTCATACATGGCGGTGTCCTCCCTTGTCAGACGGTGTGTTTGCGGATGAGCGGCTCTACCCGTGCTGCCAGCTGCGCGAGCGCGCCCGGCTCGAACGGGGAGCGGAAGCCGGCCTCGGCCAGCAGATCCGTCCAGAGCTTTTCGCCGCCCTGCTGCGACAGGTGCAGGTAGCGGGCGAAGGCGTCGTCATAATCGTCCTGCGACGCGAGCAGGAACTGGAACGCCGCCGTCTGCGCCAGACAGTAGTCGATGTAGTAAAACGGCGTCTCGTAGATGTGCATCTGGTACTGCCAGCGTGTGCCGCGCTCGAGATACGGGATGCCGCTCTGGTCGATATACGGGCGGTATTTCGCCTCCAGTTCCAGCCAGACGGCGTTGCGCTCGGCCGGGGTAAGGTCGGGCTCGGCATAGACGCGGTGCTGGAATTCGTCCACCATCGTGCCGTAGGGCAGGAAGCTGAGCGCATCGAGCGCGTGCTGGAAGCGGTAGCGCTCCGCGTCGCCCGCCTTGGGGAAGAAAGCATCGAGATACGGCCAGGCGAAAAACTCCATGCTCATCGAGTGCGTCTCGGCGGTCTCCATGCCGCCGCAGCCGAGCTCCAGCGCGAAGCGGTTGTCCGCGATCAGGTAGGCGTTGAGCGCGTGGCCGGCCTCGTGCGTCACGACGTCCACGTCGCCGGACGTGCCGTTGAAGTTTGCGAGGATGAACGGCTGCCGGAATTTCGGGAACTCCGTGCAGTAGCCGCCGCCCCACTTGTTCGGGCGGGACTCCACGTCGAAGGCCTCGTTTTCGCACATCATGCGGAAAAATGCGCCCGGCACGTCGCCCATGGCGTCGTACATCTTCTGCGCTGCCGCAAACAGGTCGTCCTTGCCGCAGGGCGTCGGGTCGCCGCCGGGGGTGAAAAATTCGTTGTCGTAGAGCCGGAACGTGTCGATGCCGAGCCGCTTCGCGTTTTCCAGCCGCAGCCGGGACACGACCGGCACGATGTCGCGCACGATGTTCTCGCGGAAGGTCTGAACGGCCTGCACGTCGTAGCACATGCGCTCCATGCGGCAGTAGCCGAGCTCGATGAAGTTTTGATAGCCCATCTTTTTGGCCATCCGGTCGCGCACGTGCACGAGCCGGTCAAAGATATCGTCGAGCTGCGCGCTGTGCGCTTCCAGCGTCGTGCCGAGCGCTTCGTAGCACGCCCTGCGCGTGGCGCGGTCGGCGCTGCGGGCGTATTTCATCAGCATCGGCCGCGGCAGCTGCTCGCCCCGGAAGGGGAAGAGCATGCCCGCCATGAGCTGGGCGTATTCGCTCACGAGCTTGTTCTCCTCGACCATGTCGTCGATGATCTCCGGCGACATGCTCCGCCGCTGCAGCTCCATGCTGCGCAGCAGGATCGGCGAGAGCGCCGTCTCGAGTTCTTTTCGAAACGGGCTGTCGAGCACGGCGGAGGTGTACTGCAGCGCGAGATTTTCGACCTCCGGGCCGATCTCGTCGTAGTAGTCCTTTTCCGCCAGATAAAACGGGTCTACGGTGTTGATCGTGTAGCGCATGTACGACAGCGACTGCGCCGTGGCGTACTCCGTCGTGAGCGAGAGATATTCCGCCCGCGCGGCGAGAATTTCCTCGACGCTCTGCGCCGCCTTTACGCGCTCGATCACGCGCTGCAGCCCTTCGGTCATTTCCTCGCGCGTCACGCGCCGGTAGGGGAGTTCGGATACTTTCATGCTTGCTCCTTTCCAAGTTCCGCGGCCTCGGGGTCCGTGCGCAAGGTCTGCCGGGCAAAGGCGAGAAACCGCTTCGCCGCCGGGGACAGCTCCTCCGGCGCGGGCGCGGCGATGCCGATCTCGGCATACTGCGGCGGATCGACCGGGAGGATCACGATGCCGGTCGTGTCCCAGCCGCGGGTGATGAGTTGGTTGTTCAGGCTCACGCCGAGACCGGCCTGCACCATGGCAAAGGTGGCGCGGCTGTCCACGGACGTGTAGCGGACGTTCGGCGTGATGCCCGCGCGGGCGAACACGCGCGCGTTGTCCGTGTCCTGGTGCATATAGGTCGCAATGGTCGGCTCGGTCGCAAACGCCGCGAGCGGGAACGTCCTGCCTCCGGCCAGCGGGTGCTCCGGCGGCAGCCACGCGACCATGGGGGCGGCGTACAGCGGAATCCAGTCAAAGTCGCCCTCGCGGAAGCTCGTGATGCAGAAGTCGGCCGTGTGCTCGCACACGGCGCGCGTGAGTTGGCTGCTGTTGCCCTGCAGGACCTGCACCTCGATGCCGGGGTAAACTTCACAAAAGCGGGCGATGCAGCGGCTGAGCCAGCCGTAGTACGCCCCGTAGACGCAGCCGACGGCGATCGTGCCGGTCTCGACGCCGCGGATCTCGGCTGCCTGCGCGTCGAGCAGACCGCTCCAGTGCGTCAGCTCCCGCAGCGTCGGCAGCAGCGTCCGGCAGGCGCGCGTCGGCTGCACGCCGCTGTGCGAGCGGCTCAGCAGCGGGAAGCCCAGCTCCTGCTCGAGCGCCGCCATCATCCGGCTCAGGCCGGAGGGGGTATAGTCCAGTTTTTCCGCCGCCGCCGAGAGGCTCCCGGCTTCGAGCACGGCCAGCAGTGCGCGGCATTTTTCCGTGTCCATAAGCTGCCTCCGCCCTTGCAGATTCCGCAAGGAACCGTTGAAACATTGTCTCTTTACGCAATGATATAACCGTGGTATCGTTTCGTCAAGACATTTTCGGGAGGAATACGGATGAAGACCCGGACCATGACGCGCACGCAGGCGGAGCTGCTGCTGGCGGCGGTCATCATTGCGCGCAGCACATCGTATGTGCTTACAAAAGTCGGCTTGCAGGACATGGGCAAATTCACGCTGCTGGCGGTGCGGTTTTTGCTGGCGTTTGCATTTCTGGCGGCGCTGTTCCGGCGGCGGCTGCTGCAGATCGACCGGCGCACGCTGCTGAGCGGTCTTGCCATGGGCGGCATCTATTTTTGCGTCATGACGGCGGAGCTCACGGCACTGAAAACCGTGGAGACCTCTACCGTGTCGTTCGTGACGAACACGGCCGTCGTCATCGTGCCGCTTATTCAGGCGGCGCTCAGCCGCCGCTGGCCGGAGCGCCGTGTGCTGTTCGGCGCGCTGGCGTGCCTGCTGGGCGTGGCGCTGCTGACGCTGCGCGGCGGTCTCACGCTCGCGCCGGGCGTCGGGTACTGCATTCTGGAGGCGTTTTTGTATTCGGCGGCCATCCTCGTGACCGACCGGCTCACGCACGCCGGAGCGGACCCCCTGCTGTCCGGCGTGGTGCAGGTGGGCTTTCTGGGCGCGCTGGCGCTGATCGCGTCGTTCCTGTTCGAGACGCCGCACCTGCCCGGCAGCGGCACGGAGTGGCTGGTCGTGCTGGCGCTGGCACTCGTGTGCAGCGGCTTTGGCTTCACGCTCCAGCCGGTCGCGCAGAGCGGGACGACGGCGGACCACGCGGCGCTGTTTTGCGCGCTCAATCCCTTCGTTGCGGCAGCGCTGGGCGCGGTGTGCTTTCACGAGCACTTCGGCATTGCGGGCCAGCTCGGCGGCGCGCTGATCCTGGCAGGGATCGTCGTGTCCTGCTGGCCGCAGAAAACCGGCGGATGAAAAACAGAAAATGCCCCGGGTGCCAATGCATCCGGGGCATTTTCATGCTTATTCGTTCTGCGCCTGATAGGCACGCACATAGGTCACGAGCGTGTCAACGGTTTTCTCGATGCCGAGCTTGCCGCTGTTGACGACGAGGTCATAGCCGCGCGCGTCGCCCCACTTCGTGTCGCAGTAGTAGTTGTGGTAGGCCTTGCGGTCGCGGTCGACGCGGCGTATTTCCAGCGCCGCCTGATCGGCCGTGAGGGATTTTTCCTCCATGAGCCGCTGACGCTTCTGGTCGGGCTTGCCGGCGATGAACAGGTGCACGGCGTTCGGATTGCTGCGCAGGATGAAGTCCGAGCACCGGCCGAGCACGACGAACGACTCGCCGCTGTCGGCAAGCTCCTGAATGTGCTCGAACGTCTCGTGTGCGAGCGCATCCTCTGGCGCGTTGAAGTTCTCGCCGATGCGGCGCGACCACAGCAGGTGCACGGGCTTTTCGTCATAGCGCGCGGCGTCCTCGGCGTTAAAGACGCTGTCGAGCAGCAGCTCCTTATCATAAAACGCGATGCCGAGCTGTTTGGCGATCTGTTCGGCGATGTACTTGCCGCCGCTGCCGTGTTCACGGCCGACGGTCACGATGATCTGTTTCACGATGCGTTACCGCCTTTCTGATGTAAAATTACAGGTATCTCAGGAACAGGCATCCCAGCGAGACCGCAATGACCAGCACGGTGGCCGGGACGCAGTATTTGCAGTATTTGCCCCAGCTGATGGGGTGACCACTCTTGGCCGACACGGACGTGGCCACGACGTTGGCCGACGCGCCGATGGGCGTGGCGTTGCCGCCGAGGTCGGTGCCGAGCGACAGCGCCCAGGCGAGCACGGACAGATCCATGCCCTGCGTCGCCGCAATGGACTGCACGACCGGGACCATGGTGGCCGCGAACGGAATGTTGTCGATCAGTGCGCTGCACACGGCCGACAGCAGCAGAATGATGAGGATGACGACCTTGATGCTGCCGCCGCTGATGTTGGAGATGAACTGCGCGATGAGCTTGAGCACGCCGGTCTGCTCCAGGCCCGCAACGGAGATGAACAGGCCGATGAAAAACAGCAGCGTCTTGTAGTCCACACCGCGGAGGACTTCCTTGACCGCAGCGCCGCCATTGGTAAACACGGTCACGAGCAGCGTCAGGCACGCGACGATGACGCCGATGCACGAGACGGTCAGGCCGGTCTGCGCGTGCGTCACGAGCAGCGCGACCGCGATGAGAAACACGATCACATCCGCGACGAACGCCTTGCGGTTGGCGATGGCGGTCGCCGGAGCGGGGCAGACGGCGTCGGCCGGGCGGGCGGCCTCGCTCGCCTTGAGCGGCTTGCGGAAGCACAGCCAGAAGAAGATCAGCACGAACACAAAGCAGATGCCGATGATGACGCCGGTGTTTTTAATGAAGTCCGTGAAGGTATAGCCGAGCGCGGTGCCGATGATGATGTTGGGGGGATCGCCGCACATGGTGGCAGCGCCGCCGAGGTTGGCGCAGAAGACTTCCGACAGGATCATCGGGACAGGGTCAAAGCACAGGATCTGTGCCAGCTCCAGCGTGACGGTCGCAAGAAACAGCACGACCGTGATGCTGTCGATGAACATGGCCAGAAACGCGGACATGGCCATGAAGCACAGCAGCAGCGGCACGACGTGGTAGTGCGCGAGCTTTGCCAGCGACAGGCACAGCCAGCGGAAGAAGCCGGATTTGCCGAGGCCTTCGACCATGATCATCATACCGGTGATGAAGAAGATGGTCGACCAGTTGACGCCGGAGCTTGCGCTCTCCGAAGCGCCGTACCAGAAGTCGGCGCGGAAGATTGCACCGAGGTTCAGAGCATTTTTGATCGCGTCCCAGCTGTGCATGCAGATGCCGAACACGACCACGAGCACGAGGGCTGCACTGCCAAGGGTGACATACTGGCGCTCGAATTTGTCCATGATGATGAGCGCAAACATGCCGACGAAGATGACAGCTGCAAGGATTTGAGCAGTCATGGAAAGACCTTCTTTCTTGCTTGAAATTTGCGGGGAGTGCCGACGCAGAGGCATCGAAGAAAGAGGGTTGCTTCGCGGTGGTGTCCTTCCCCAACAGGAGAGGAATTTTAGCGCGCTCGAAAGCAAAAGTCAAGGGCTTTTCGCAAATCTGAGCGGGTTCTTATCAGACTTTTCAATGCTTGATATTACAGGCATTTATAGGCGATGATCGTCGCGCCGCCCTTGCCCTCATAGCGCTTGATCTGATACTTGTTCGGGAAGGCGGCCAGCAGCTCCGGCAGCTTGCTGTAGCCGTAGGCGCGCACGTTGAAATCGGGCTTGACGCGCTTGATGTACAGCCCCGAGGAGCTGACGTTGACAAAGCCGTCGGCGTCCTGATACTTCTCGGACGCGATGTGCAGCAGGTTGTGGATCTCGCCGATATTGGGCTTTTTCGGTTCCGGCTCGGGTTCGGGTTCCGGCGTCGGCTCCGGCTCGGCGGAAGGCGCGGCTTCGGCAGCGGGCTTTTTCGTGCTGCGGGTGGTCTTTTTCGTCTTGCGGGCGGGCTTTTTGGCCGCGGGCTCTGCGGCGTGCTCGGCGGCTGCCGGCTTTTCGTCTGCCTTGGACAGGTAGTCGATGAGGATGAAGTCGTCGCACGCATTTTTGAACGACTCCGGCGTCGTTGTCACGCCGGCGCCGATGATGTACAGGCCAGACTCACGCAGACGGATGGCCAGCGGCGTGAAGTCGCTGTCGCTCGACACGAGCACGAGCGCGTCATACATATTGTTGTGCAGCAGATCCATGGCTCCGATGACCATGGCGATGTCGGTCGTGTTTTTGCCGGCAACGTAGTCAAACTGCTGCTCGGCGCGGATGGCGAGGCGCTTGAGCTCCGGCTCCCAGTTTTTCAGCGAGTCCTTGCGCCAGTTGCCGTAGGCTTTTTTCACGACGATGCGGCCGTAGGCCGACACCTCGTGCAGCACGGCCTCCAGCTTGGACAGTTGCGTGTTGTCCGCGTCGATGAGCACGGCGATTTTCTGGAAATTTTCCATAGATATTACTCCCAAACGGCCCTGTGGGCGGTGATTTTTTCTCCATTATAACGTTTTCGCGCGCAAAATGCAACGAAAGCGGGGATCATGCCCCGCTTTCCCTGCGCGCCCTATGCGCCCTCGTCCGCGGCCGCCGGGCACTGGCGGCCGTTTGGGTCGATGCTCGTGTCGCCGGGGAGGATCATCTGCGAGATCGGGATGATGGAATACCCGTCGGCGATGAGCGCCTCAATGATCCCGGCCAGTGCCTCCGGCGTGTGCTCGGCCGCGTTGTGGAACAGCACGATGCTGCCCGGCTGCACGCGCGTGAGCACGCGCGAGGTGATCTCGTCGCTGCTCAGGCCCTTCCAGTCGAGGGAATCGACGTCCCACTGGATGACGTGCATGCCCAGGCCGTTGATGGTGCTCACGACCGTGTCGTTGTACTCCCCGTAGGGACAGCGAAACAGCGTCGGCCGCGTACCGGTGACGGCCTCAATTTTATCGGCGCAGGTGTTGACCTCCGTCTGGATCTGCTCGGCGCTCAGCTGCGCCATGTGCGGGTGCGTGGACGAGTGGTTCATGACCTCGTTGCCCGCGTCCGCGAGCGCCTTGACCGACTCCGGATATTTGTCCACCCATTCGCCCACGACGAAGAAGGTCGCGTGGACGTTGTACTTGTTGAGGATGTCGATGAGCATCTGCGTGTCCTCGTTGCCCCAGGCCGCGTCGAATGACAGACTCACGACGCGGTCGTCGCGCTGCACGCTGTAGATGGGCAGCACGCGCTTGGCCGCGCTCACGCCCACGATTGCGGGGCTGTTGACCGCCCAGAACATGAGCGCGATGGCCAGCACCATCGCGCACACGCTCAGCAGTTTCCGGTGTTTTCTGACGGCTTGCCGCACTTTGTACATTGCACCACCTCCGGCTTTCTGCCTTCATCCTATGAGCAGGGGGTGCGCGGTATGCGCCGATTGGTTTACATAACTTCTGCCCATGCGCAGAAAAAACGCCCGCACACGAAACGGTGTGCGGGCGCAAACGCTCAAAACAGACCGGTGATGCGGCCGTCGTCATCGACGTCGATGTTTTCGGCGGCCGGGACTTTCGGCAGGCCGGGCATCGTGAGCACGTCGCCCGTGAGCGCGACGAGAAAGCCCGCCCCGGCGGACACGGTCACGCTGCGCACGGTCACGGTGAAGCCCGCGGGCGCGCCGAGCAGCGCAGGGTCGTCCGACAGGCTCGCCTGCGTCTTGGCGATGCACACCGGCAGGCCGCCGAAGCCGAGCGCCTCCAGCTCGCGGATCTGTCTGCGCGCGGCGGGCAGGATTTCCGCGCCCGCGCCGCCGTAGACCCGGCGCACGACAGCCGTGATCTTTTCCTCGACCGGCGCGTCGAGCTCGTAGGCAAAGCGGAAGCGGTTCTCCGTTTCGCACAGGCGCACGACCTCGCGCGCGAGCGCCTCGCCGCCGCGGCCGCCGTCGGCCCAGACGGTGGACAGCACGACGCGGACGCCCAGCTCCCCGCACAGCTCCGTCAGCAGTGCGATCTCGCGGTCGGTGTCGGTGGGGAAGCGGTTGATGGCCACGACGCACGGCAGGCCGAACGTGTCGCGGATGCAGCGCACATGGTGCAGCAGGTTCGGCACGCCGCGGCGCAGCGCGCCGAGATCCTCCGTGCCGAGTTCATTCAGCGCCAGACCGCCGTGCATTTTCAGCGCGCGCACCGTCGCCACCACGACGGCGGCGTCCGGCCGCAGCCCGGCGAGCCGGCACTTGATGTCCAGAAACTTCTCCGCGCCGAGATCCGCGCCGAAGCCGGCCTCCGTCACGGCGTAGTCGCAGCGGTGCATGGCCATGCGTGTGGCGAGCACGCTGTTGCACCCGTGCGCGATGTTGGCAAACGGCCCGCCATGCACGAACGCCGGCGTGCCCTCGAGCGTCTGCACGAGGTTGGGCTTGAGCGCGTCGCGCAGCAGTGCTGCCATCGCGCCCACGGCCTTGAGGTCGCGCGCCGTGACGGGCCGGCCGTCATACGTGTAGCCCACGATGATGCGGCCCAGCCGCGCCTTCAGATCGGGCATGGACTCTGCCAGGCAGAGTACGGCCATGATCTCACTGGCGGCCGTGATGTCAAAGCCGTCCTCGTGCGGCACGCCGTTGGCCCTGCC
>ENA-ORSA01002703-ORSA01002703.1-human-gut-metagenome-genome-assembly--contig:-NODE-2703-length-12264-cov-2.254075_pt1 | contig 12264 bp, 10 predicted proteins | sample MGYA00242179_ERZ509142 | MGnify/ENA primary metagenome ERZ509142 (study PRJEB26280, sample SAMEA2338659) | human gut metagenome | biome: human gut; feature: human-associated habitat; material: faeces... | reverse complement strand
CCCCATCCATAAAGGCAGCACAGGAAGCATCATGTATAGTGATGCATAAAGCAAAAAATTGGAAAGGGATAACAAAAACATATTCCCAGTCCACAGTTTTGCCTTTTCATACGGAAAGAAGAAGTCATCATACATATCAGCAAAAACTTTTAATATTGTTCGTCTTCGTTAGGAAAATCACCTTTTTTCACATCATCCACGTATTGCTGTATGGCTCCTGTCATAACAGTATGCAAATCGGCATAACGACGGAGGAAACGAGGACTGAAACCGTTGGTCATCCCCAGCATGTCCGATACTACCAGCACCTGCCCGTCTACCGCGCCACCGGCTCCGATACCGATAACGGGAATGGTCAGTTCCCTGGCCACACGCTCTGCCAGTGACGCAGGGATTTTCTCAAGTACCAGCGCAAAACACCCTGTCTCTTCCAGCAGATGTGCATCGCTCAACAACTTCTCGGCCTCTTCCTCGTCCTTGGCGCGTACAGTATAGGTTCCATATTTATTGATAGATTGCGGCATTAACCCCAAATGTCCCATGATGGGAATGCCGGCAGCAATGATTTTCTTTACCGCATCAATGATTTCTACGCCACCTTCCAGCTTCAATGCATCGGCATGTGTGATCTTCATCACTTTGATCGCATTGGTCACCGCTTCGTATTCGGAAGTCTGGTAAGTGCCAAAAGGCAGATCCACCACAACAAGCGCGCGTTTCACCCCACGGACCACAGACTTTCCATGATAAATCATCTGATCAAGGGTGATAGGAAGTGTGGTCACATTTCCTGCCATGACATTCGAAGCGGAGTCGCCTACCAATATAACATCGATGCCTGCGCCATCTACAATCTGCGCTGTCGTGTAATCATAGGAGGTAAGCATAGAAATTTTCTCGCCTCTCTGCTTCATTTCCACCAAACGGTGGGTAGTTACTTTGCGTGTATCGCCCGAAATATATCCTGCCATATTTACTTTAATTTATAAAAAACGGCTGCAAAGGTAGATGTTTTAGTTGACATTACCTCATCATATTCTTCATTTTTTCGAAACTGAATCCATTAAAGTCCTGAATAACAGCATTTGCCTTGTCGCGTATTTGCTCTTCAGAATTGGTGGTAGCCAGTCCTATCACAGTCATTCCGGCACGGTTCCCCGCCTCAAGGCCATGAAACGAGTCCTCGAAAACCACACAGTTCTCCGGCACGGTGTCAAAAACTGTCGCACCTAACAGAAAGCATTCGGGGTCAGGCTTGGAATGAGTAAACATTTCAGCAGTGAGGATACGGTCCACACTTTGCTTCAATTCCGGATGTGCTTTATATACGTTGCTCATCTTCATCTCATTTGAACTTGTGACTATAGCTATCTTTACCCCGTTTTCCCTCAATTCTTTCAGGAAAGCCTCTACGCCCGGGATATAATTATATAACATATTTTTTTCAAATTTGTTCAAATCTTCTGTAATTTCATGCTGCACCTCTTCCATTCCGGCAAAATAGTTGGCATAAATCTGTGTCAAGGTCTGTCCTTTTATCAACCGGCCGAATTCGGGAAGCTCCGGATGGTATTTCCGTCCTTGTTCATTCCAGAATATACTATACTGAGTCTCAGTGTCCATTACCACTCCGTCAAAATCGAATAAAGCTGCTATGCTTTTTGTTGAATTCATATTACTTTTAGTTTGATTTAACGCCACAAAGGTCCGAATAATCCTCCATATTCCTAACTTTGCAAAGCTTAAAAATAACAAAAACGCGAATGAAAGAAAACAACCCGCACATACTGGGTACAGAAAAGGTCGGAAAGCTGCTTTTAGAGTACTCTATCCCTGCCATCATAGGGATGACACTGACATCACTGTACAATATTATTGATAGTGTATTTATCGGCCATGGTGTCGGCGCCATGGCCATATCGGGCTTGGCTATTTCTTTTCCGCTGATGAATCTGCTGGTGGCATTCTGTACACTGGTCGGGGTGGGTGGCGCTACCATTTCTTCTATCCGCCTGGGGCAGAAGGATACGGACGGTGCCGAGAAGGTGCTGGGAAACGTAACGGTGCTCTGTGTGATAAATTCTATTTTCTACGGAGGCATCACCCTGCTGTTTCTGGACCGGATTCTGTTCTTCTTCGGGGCAAGCCATGACACGTTGCCATACGCCCGCGACTTTATGCAGATTATATTAATAGGAAGTCCTGTCACCTATGTAATGATCGGACTGAATAATATCATGCGTGCCACCGGTTATCCCCGAAAGGCGATGCTGTCCTCCATGCTGACAGTGGGATGCAACATTATTCTGGCTCCTGTCTTTATTTTCTGGCTCGGTTGGGGAATCCGCGGAGCAGCCACGGCAACCATCCTTTCACAGTTTGCCGGCATGATATGGGTGCTGAGCCATTTCATGCAGGAAAAAAGTTATATCCGCTTCAAGAAAGGGATATTCAAATTAAGGAAACGGATCGTAGAGAATATCTTCAGTATCGGTATGTCGCCGTTCCTGATGAATGTCTGCGCTTCGGCCATTGTCATTATATTCAACAAGAGCCTGCTGCTCTACGGGGGCGATCTGGCTATCGGAGCATACGGCATATTAAACCGTCTGCTGATGCTGTTTGTAATGGTTATCATGGGGCTGACTATGGGAATGCAACCGATTGTGGGCTATAATCATGGCGCACACAAATTCGGCCGGGTGAAGCAGACTTTGAAATATTGCATGATTGCAGGGGGGTGCATCACTTCGTTGGGATTTGCTTTCAGCGAACTTTTCCCTAATTTGGTTGTTAATATGTTTACAGACGATAAAGAACTTACAGCATTGGCACGCACTGGGTTGCAAATCGGAGTCCTGATGTTTCCTTTCGTGGGAATACAAATTGTGATTTCCAGTTTCTTCCAATCTATCGGGAAAGCGAAAATTTCTATCTTCCTCTCCTTGTCCCGCCAACTGTTGTATTTATTACCCTGCCTGCTGTTACTACCTCATTGGTGGGGACTGAACGGTATCTGGCTCAGTATGCCTGTATCCGATCTGTTAGCGTTTATCACAGCCTGCCTGATGCTGGCACATCATATTAAAAAATTAAACAAGATCACAGAAGTATGATATTTAATGCAGAAAACATTCTCTTGATAGGTTCTATCCTATTGTTCGTAAGTATTGTAGTGAGCAAGACCGGCTACCGGTTCGGAATCCCTACGTTACTTGTTTTTTTATTGGTCGGCATGCTGTTCGGAAGCGATGGTCTGGGACTCCAGTTCCATGATGCGGGCGAAGCCCAGTTCATCGGCATGATGGCCCTTAGCATCATTCTGTTCTCAGGGGGTATGGATACCAAATACTCGGATATCAAGCCTGTATTGCCACAAGGCATACTGCTTTCCACCTTCGGCGTGTTGCTTACTACTATTTTCACCGGATTCTTTATTTATTGGATTTCCGGGTTCTCGAATGTCAGCATTACCATGTCCCTGATGACGGCCATGCTGCTGGCGGCTACCATGTCCTCTACGGACTCTGCTTCCGTGTTCAACATCCTGCGCTCGCAAAGCATGAATCTGAAACATAACCTCCGACCGATGCTGGAACTGGAAAGCGGAAGTAATGACCCTATGGCGTATATGCTCACCATCGTCCTGATACAATTCATCACATCGGCAGGTATGGGGGCAGACGATATTCTGATTTCATTCCTGATTCAGTTTGCTGTGGGTGGCACATCAGGATTCCTGCTGGGAAAACTGGCGGTAGCAATCATCAACAAGATTGACTTGAAGAACCAGTCACTCTATCCTATCTTGCTGCTGAGCTTTATTTTCTTCACATTCACCATGACCGACCTGTGTAAAGGAAACGGCTATCTGGCTGTCTATATAGCAGGGATGATGGTGGGTAACGCACGCATTGTAAACCGTAAGGAGATCGCTACTTTTATGAGCGGCATGACCTGGCTCTTCCAAATTATCATGTTCCTGAGCCTGGGATTGCTGGTGAATCCCCATGAAATGTTGTCCATCGCCATACCGGCAACCTTGATCGGCATTTTCATGATTGTCCTCGCCCGCCCGCTCAGTGTCCTGCTCTGCCTCCTTCCCTTTAAAAAGATGAACATCAACTCACGGCTGTTTATTTCCTGGGTGGGATTGCGCGGAGCAGTACCTATCATATTCGCCACTTATCCAGTAGTAGCTGATGTGCCGGGATCTACTCAGATTTTCAATATCGTATTCTTCATTACCATATTGTCTTTAGTGGTTCAAGGAACGACCATTTCATGGATGGCCAAATTACTCCATCTGGATACCCCACTGGAAAAAACAGGAAATGATTTCGGAGTAGAGATACCGGAGGAAATCAATACAGACCTCCGCGATATCGTACTGACGGAAGAAATGCTGGCAAAAGGAAACAGACTAATGGATATGAACCTACCTAAAGGTATGCTGGTGATGCTGATAAAAAGAGGAAACGAGTTCATGATTCCCAATGGCTCTCTGCAACTGCACGCCGGTGACAAGCTGCTGATTATCTCGGAAAGCAAAACGAAATAAAAAATTTGCCCATGTGCCCACGTGCTGCGCTATGGTCCCGCATGGCAATTGGCACATGGGCAAATTCGCACATTATTCAACTGAGCAACAGCATGATATTCAATGCGGAGACAATCACCGCAATGGTATAAAGCACGAATGAACTCCACCGGGAGTTGGCATATTTGCCCATCACCCGTTTGGAAGAGGTCAGTCCTACTTGCAGGAACACCGTGAAAGGCAGCTGGATACTCAGAATCATCTGAGAAATGATAAGTCCGTAAAAGGGATTCTCAATAAAGAAGATAAGAACCAATGCTATCCCCAAAGAAATCAAAATACCGACCTTAGAGTGGATATCCTTGATATGATAAGACTCACCGAAAATACCCGCAAAGATAGAACCTGCCGCCATGCCACTGGTTATGGTGGAGGAAATCCCCGCCATCAGCAATGCCAGGGCAAAGATGATTCCGGCATGGCTGCCCAGCAACGGGTCAAGCAACGACTTCGCCTGCTGCAACTCTTCCACCGGAGTCCGGGTACGGAAGAAAGTAGCGGCTGCCAGTAAGATCATGGCACTATTGATAGCCCATCCCACAATCATGGAGAACAAAGTATCATAGAACTCATATTTCAATACTTTACGAATGGAACTCTCGTCCTGCTTGTTGTACTCGTGGCTCTGTATCACCTCTGAATGCAAGAAAAGGTTATGCGGCATAACCACTGCCCCAAGTACGCTCATGATAATCAGCATACTGCCCTGGGGTATCTCAGGAACCACCCAGGAACGGATCGCCACAGGCCAGTCAATATCTACCAAAAACAACTCATACAGAAACGAAAGGCCGATTACGGATACAAAAGCAATGATGGCTCTTTCTATCTTTTTATATGAATTGGAAAAAAGCATAATGACGACAAACATCGTAGTAAGGACAGATCCCCAGGCAATGGGAATTTCCAAAAGCATCTGCAAGGCAATGGCTCCTCCCAGTATCTCCGCCAGCGAAGTGGATATGGAGGCCAGCACCGCGCTGCCCAAAATGGGACGGGATATCCACTTGGGACAATACTGCGTGGCTGCTTCACTCAGGCACAATCCCGTCACAATGCCCAGGTGGGCCACATTGTGCTGCAACACAATCAACATAATGGTAGACAAGGTCACCACCCACAACAACGCGTAACCAAATTCGGAACCGGCCGCAAAATTCGAGGCCCAGTTTCCCGGATCAATAAAACCTACAGTAACCAGTAATCCGGGACCAATATATTTAAAGAAATCAAGACCACCCAGATAACGCTTGTGGTCTGTACGTTTTAATTCATCTATAATGCGAGACATGTTTTACTTTTTTTGTTTGCACAAACTTACTAATAAAAAACAAAAATCCATTTGCTTTGTTCAAACTTATAGTTTACTTTCGCTTCAAAATACCGATTTATAATGAAAAGAGAAACAGTTATAATAGCGGCCCTAGGCATCCTTACTTTGGCAGGATGTAATAATAACCACCGTTCACAAGTCCGTAAATTCAAACAGACAGCCGAAAAGACCAACCGGTCCTGCCCCACACGCATGAACGAAACGATTACACTGGACAGCACCTGTTATAATGAGAAAGATAATAGTGTGAGCTATTTCTACAGTGTTACAGGAGAACTGGACAACGCCACTTATATGAACACCCATTATGCCGCCTTTAAACAAGCCCTGCAGGATGCAGTAGACAACTCGGTGGAAATGGAGGAATACCGGAAATTCGGTACTTCCATCCGCTATATCTATTATTCGGGATCAAGTAAAAAGCAACTGGCTGCATTCTCCTTCAATTCCCCCAAATAGATTCCGTTTCAGCCCATCCGGATGCATGATACCACGCTATGGAAGACTTGAAATAATTGTTCCAAAGCAAATATTTGGGAGTGGTGAATGAATTGGGGATATACATACCCATTCCACTGTAGTTATCCCCATCTATTCTGTACAAGGATGAGGTGGGATCATGAGTATAACCTGTATAAACGACCGTCTTCTTTAATTGTTGCGTAAAATCGTCCGGAGCCATTCCTCCACACAATTTTTCAATAAACTGTAACATATCATAGGCATATCCTTTGAAGTTGCTGCTGCCTTTGCCATATTGCTGCAAATCAGCTGTATCCACGTTCTTCAGGCTATCCTGATTGGACAAAATCACACTTCTGACCGCTTCCGCCAGGCCTTCCATCTGATTGCAATCCACTGCCGAAATGGTTCCCCAACCATTATAGTTATAATAATCTATATAATCTTTACAGATTGGCCCCAAATAATCCTTGATCGCATTTTCATACAAATAAGGCATCACACTTGCATAAGGAAATCCGGCTGCCGGTATATCAAGTACAGAAGCGATACAGTATCTGGCAGCATCCTTCAGCTCATAATACACCTCGGCACACCCCATCATACACGCATCAAACAAGACAAAATCAAACTTTTGAGGATTTACCGTACGCAACACTTCCGCCAATTCCGGTATCAACGCTGTGTCACTGGAATACCGCCCGCCATCTTGTCCTATAGAACGGGTGCCGGTAATAGTGGGCAACCATCCCGAACCGTGAGATCCAAAGATTATTCCATAACTTTCCGACGGGTAAGCACTCATCATATCACCTATCACTGTCTGCATGACGGTTTTCTCCGTCGATGTCTGAGGGGGATATTTTTTTCTGATGTTACCAATACCAATCAAATCATAGATAGATGTATTCTTATCAGCCATCATTGCATCTATCGTTCCTTTAGACAGGCTGTTGATACCCCCCTGACCATTGGTTACATATTCTACGATACAAGGCTCCGGCCAACTGATATCCGAAGCCTCACCATCCCAATATACCAATAAAGCAGCCGAATCCTTCATAGCCTGAAGTCCTTGCATCATCGTCTGAATATTATTACGCAAACTGGAATTCAAACTGTTATCCGCCCAAAAGAATGCCAGAACCGTTCTTCCGGCATGTTGCTGAGGAATCACGATTGTTTCCTTCTCACAAGAGAAGAAAAAGCAGGCTGCCAAGAATAGAAATAGAATCTTTTTCATAAGAAAAGGATCACTCTTCCGGTTTCTTGAACTTGAATGCATTGGGGTTCACTTCGCGAATCAGCAAGGTCTTTCCTTTTTGATACTTGGTCTTCATCTTGTTGATGGTCTTCTGCAGTTTCTTTCTGCTGTTCGAGAAATAAACAAAGCAAGTACGGTTCGTCAGCCCTTCCTCGTTTTCCAGATAATTTTTCAGCTGATAACTGTATTGTGAGCGTTCCGGCAACATCTTATTCTTATCCAGCCTTACACTGTCCAGCAATTGGATTTCCGTGAAATAAACCAATGAATCTGTAAACGATGCGGATACGCCTACTATATAAACAGATTTACTTCCTTTCAATGAGAATGCCGAGCATACCGTCAGTACCAATAATAAAGAGCACAGAATCTTTATGGATTTCATAATTCTAATTTTATAATTTTATTAGAGGACAAAAATAGTTATTTACGGACAAATACGAAAAAGTAATAGATTAATTAACTATAATAATTTGCTGATGTGCCCATTACCATGCGGCACATAGCGCAACCGATAGGCATTATTGGTATATTATGAACAAAAGCACAAGACGGAAACAACCTTCCATCTTGTGCTTTGTTTTCTTTTCGGAAACCGAATCTTTCTTACCCTAAATAAGACTTAAGCAGCTTGCTACGCGAATTTTGTCTCAATCTTCTAATGGCTTTCTCTTTAATCTGGCGTACGCGCTCACGAGTGAGGCCGAATTTATCGCCGATTTCTTCCAACGTCATTTCCTGCGTATTAATACCGAAAAACATCTGGATAATATCCTTCTCCCTTTCGGTCAGCGTAGAGAGTGCTCTATCAATTTCCCTCGCAAGTGACTCATTAACCAAGGAACGGTCTGCCATAGGCGAGTCGTCGTTCACAAGCACATCCAGCAAGCTGTTGTCTTCTCCTTCCACAAAAGGAGCGTCTACAGAAATGTGGCGTCCTGAAACCTTCAACGTGTCCGAGATTTTGTCTACAGGTATTTCCAGTTCATCGGCCAGTTCTTCCGGAGAAGGACGACGTTCGTTTTCCTGTTCGAATTTAGAGAAGGCTTTGCTGATCTTGTTCAACGAGCCTACCTGATTCAACGGCAAACGGACAATACGTGACTGTTCTGCCAATGCCTGGAGAATAGACTGACGAATCCACCATACGGCGTAACTGATAAACTTGAAGCCTCGGGTTTCATCGAACTTTTCGGCTGCTTTAATCAATCCCAGGTTGCCTTCATTAATCAAGTCAGGAAGACTTAACCCCTGATTTTGATACTGCTTGGCTACAGACACGACGAAACGCAAGTTGGCACGTGTCAGTTTTTCCAATGCTACCCGGTCGCCTTTACGGATACGCTGAGCGAGCTCTACCTCTTCCTCTACAGTAATCAGGTCTTCACGGCCTATTTCCTGTAAATACTTATCCAGAGATGCGCTCTCTCGGTTAGTGATACTTTTGGTAATCTTTAATTGTCTCATTCTCTATAAAACAAATTTGGGATGCAAATTTACAACATTAAATGGAATACATCCATTTTTGTTTGAAAAATATTAGCTAATAAATCAAAAAAGACTATCTTTGTCCTTCTTTTCCTAAATATTTTGCGAAAATAAGGTTATCAGTCCTGTTTGACTATAAAATCAGGATGCACGGAAGTAACCCTTACCGTGCATCCTCTAAACTTTACCTATTGAAACTTTCTACCTTAAAAATCTTCTTATTCCTGTGTCAAATCCACTGCATAGTTCGCACGTTTACCTGATGGGAACATACCACTCAGGAACAATACCTGATCCGGTGACTGGGTAGCAGCTTTCAGCACATCTTCCAAATCATTTACTGATTTGACAGGTTGTCCGTTTGCCTTCAGGATGATGAAGCCTTTACGGATACCGGCAGCCTTCATCTTACCGTCTGTCACACCTGTGACTTCCACACCATATCCCAAATTCAATTGTCTCTTCAATTCCTGAGGAACTTCACGGAATGCTGCGCCCAAGATATCCATGCCCGCACTCTTCACCACTTTCGTTGTTCCCTGTGCATTCTTCAAGGTCATCTCGATATCCTTTTCTTTCTTGTCACGCAACACCTTGACGGTTACTTTGTCACCCGGACGGTGTTTAGCCAACCCCTCCTGCAACTCTGCAAAGTTCTTCACACGTTTTCCGTCAATACCGATAATGACATCATCTACTTCCAAGTTGCCGGCCGCAGAACCTCCCTCAATTATCTCAGCAATCAACACACCGTCGGTGGCGCCCAGTTCCTTCACCTTCTTCTTGATTTCTTCCGGCATCATCTGCTGGTCATCATTAATCGGAGTACCCTTGATGCCCAATACCGCACGCTGAACGGTTCCATATTCTTTCAAGTCGGCTATAACTTTCGTCATAATACTGGTTGGAATAGCAAACCCATAACCCGAATAAGCTCCTGTAGGTGAATAAAGTACGGAATTGATACCTACCAGTTCACCCCTTGCATTCACCAATGCACCACCACTGTTGCCTTGGTTGATCGCAGCATCTGTCTGGATGAAAGATTCCACACCATTATTATATACCCCTAAAGAACGGGCTTTGGCACTCACAATACCGGCTGTTACCGTAGAAGTCATATTAAAGGGATTACCCACAGCCAATACCCACTCACCTACTTTCAAAGCCTCCGAATTGCCCACGGGAATCGTAGGAAGCTCATCCGCTTCAATTTTAACCAACGCTAAATCCGTGCTGGGATCTGTGCCGATTACACGTCCTTTATATTCACGTCCGTCATTCAGTTTGACACTGATCACATCAGCATTATCAATTACATGGTTATTCGTTACAATATATCCATCTTTCGAGATGATCACTCCGGAACCGAATCCCACTCTTTCAGGAGTCTGCACCTGACGCTGCTGACCGCCGCCTCTGCCATTTCCAAAAATATCACCAAAGAAATCATAGAACGGATCACGAACGGTAACTGTCTGAGTTTTTGATTCTTGAGTTGACTTTATATGAACTACTGCATGCACTGAATTTTCCGCTGCCTGAGTCAAATCCACCGGTTGCATTTGGGTGGCGTCCAGCGCGGCAATTCTTGTATTCGGATTTTGTTGGAACACATCATTAAAAGCCACGCTTTTGTTTGGCTCGGGTTTCAACATAGAATAAGCCGTTACTCCTGCTACACCTGCGCTGACTGCTACAATTGCTGCTGCGCCTAGTACCATTTTAGTTGCTTGTTTCATAACTTAATATCTATTAATTTGTTAATTTCAAGTTTGGTTTAACATTTATGACGCTAATGTAATGACAAATATTGTACGGTTGTACCGTTTGTCAGAGTTTTTTTTCCTCTTTTAACACAGACAGATAAGCACTTAACAGGGGTTAACCGCAGAATCTGCCAAATTTGCATTCATTATCAATAGCTGACAGACAGCAAGATGACACAGGATGCAACTTGCCTCATAGATAGTTATGTCTTGCAGGAAATACTTGCCTCTCGCCGGAATGCATCCATATACCCCCCCTATAAAAGAGCATATCCGTGACCGGTCTTTCCAACTTTACTTTTTCAACTGGTTCAATACCCTTCCCGCACTATCCGAAAGAACGACAACAGCTCCTGCTAGAATAGCAATATCCTTAATGACCAGACGACCGGCGCCCGTCAGCAGAGGGAATCCCTGTTCGCCACTTCCCAAATCGGGGACCCACACCTCGGGCGTTGTTACAAGGAAAGACAAAGTGCCCAATGTCATGACAATAGCCAGTCCGGCCCCCACCAAACCGGTTTTCGGAGAGAAGATGCCTAAAAACGTCAAGATACCGATCCCCATAATCAAAATACCCAATCCATGAGAGAACCCATAAGTATTGTTCTCTTCATGCCACAGGTGCTTCGTTTCATCGAGTTCGCCTTCTTTCAGCTTATATTCTTTATATTCAGGAGCATCCTTAGTATAAAAGAAACTCATAAAGGGACTGTTCGCCACAAAAGGCACAATTCCTTCGGCTTCATAATTCCAGAATTTCAGACCGCCAATCCATACAAAAATTACAAGGATTGCCACACGGATAAGATTGATACCCAGTTTTTGGGCAGATGCTGCTATTGTTAAAAACGCAACAAACAGAGATTTTAATTTTGCCATCATTGCTTTCATTATTAAAAGATTTAACTTCCTGGTGCAAAGGTCGGTGGTTTTCCCCCTCCGGTAAATGGCAATTTCCCCATATAGGTTGGCAATTATTCCCGCTTCTCTCTTTTCCGGTATTCCGAAAGGCTCTCCTTGTTCATTTTCTTAAAGAAACGGCTGAACGTAGCCAAATCCTCAAATCCCAGAATCTCACTGATTTCTTTCGCACTCTTACCCGTATAAAGCAACAAGCGCTTGGCTTCCGCATCCACGCGTTCATGAATGACACGCAAAGGAGAAGAAAGTCCGTAAAGGGAAAAGAGATTAGAAATAGTCTTGGGAGAACGGCACAACATATCAGCATAATCCTGTACTTGCTTCTTCTCCTTAAAATGACTGTCAACCAGTACATAAAACTGACGAATCACATCAAACGTGTTCTCACGCCCCGGGTCTACATCAAACATTTCACGGGCTATGC
>ENA-ORSA01002697-ORSA01002697.1-human-gut-metagenome-genome-assembly--contig:-NODE-2697-length-12275-cov-11.873486_pt1 | contig 12275 bp, 10 predicted proteins | sample MGYA00242179_ERZ509142 | MGnify/ENA primary metagenome ERZ509142 (study PRJEB26280, sample SAMEA2338659) | human gut metagenome | biome: human gut; feature: human-associated habitat; material: faeces... | reverse complement strand
GCCCCGGACGCATCGTGTTCGAAAAGCCCTTCCGGGACGCGGACGCGGTGCGGGGCCTGGAGGGCTTTTCACACATCTGGCTCATCTGGCAGTTTGACCGGGCGCAGCGGCAGGGTTGGTCGCCCACCGTGCGCCCGCCCCGGCTGGGCGGAAATGAGCGCGTGGGCGTGTTCGCCACACGTTCGCCCTTCCGGCCCAACGGCCTGGGGCTCTCCGCTGTGGAGCTGGAGCGTGTGGCCTTGGACGAGCCGGAGGGTCCGGTGCTGTATGTCCGCGGCGCGGATATGGTCAGCGGCACGCCCATCGTGGACATCAAGCCCTATCTGGCCTACGCGGACAGCTATCCCGACGCCGCCGGCGGCTTTACCGGCGGCGACGCCGGCGCGGTGCTGACGGTGGACTTTCCCCCGGAGCTGCTGGCGCAGTTTGACAGCGGACAGCGCCATGGGCTGCTGAGCGCCTTGGCCGCCGACCCGCGGCCCCGGTATCAGGACGACCCCGACCGCGTGTACGGCATGGCTTACGCAGGAAAGAACGTGCGCTTTACCGTGCAGGACGGAACGGTGCGGGTCGTTGGGGTGAAGTGAAGGAAGGATATATGAGAACCGTTACGATCTACACCGATGGGGCCTGCAGCGGCAACCCGGGTCCGGGCGGCTGGGGGGCGATACTCAGCTATAAGGGTGCGGAGAAGGAACTCTCCGGCGGCGCGGCCCGGACCACCAACAACCGCATGGAGCTGACCGCCGTCATCGAGGCGCTGCGGCTTTTGAAGGAGCCGTGCGTGGTGGAGCTGTACAGCGACAGCAAGTACGTCATCGACGCGCTGGAAAAGGGCTGGGCCAGAAGCTGGCAGCAGCGGGGCTGGGTGAAGAGCGACAAAAAGCCGGCGCTGAACCCGGACCTGTGGGAGCAGCTGCTGGCGCTGACCGATATTCACGAGGTGCGCTGCCACTGGGTGAAGGGCCACGCGGAGAACGAAAAAAACAACCGCTGCGACCAGATGGCTGTGGCCGAGAGCAGAAAGTTTCAGTGAAATGGGCTGTCTGCTGTGGAAAAAACGCGGCGTAAAAGGCAGAATTCACAAATTGTTCATGGCCGCTTCAAGATTCGGCCAAAATTAGAGGGTATTATAGCATCATCCAAAGGAACAACACTTCCTGATGTGATTTTCTCTCTCTCCTAACACAAACACACGGAAACACCCCGGCCATTGGGCCGGGGTGTTTCTGCTTTTTTTTTTGCTTTCGGCAACGTATGTTTGCTTGCTTTTTGGTTTACGCAGCGTTTGCCTGGTTGTCCTCTGCATGTGCTGCTTATGTGCTCTTTTTTATACTTTTGAGGCAGTCATGGTGTGCCTTTGTGTTCCGGAAGGATCCAAAGCCCTGTATTCTCAAAAGACGGAGAGAAAAAAGGCGCACAAAAGGAAACGGGGCTCAGTTATAATAATCGGTCTCGTCGGTCAGCGCCATGGGCAGGCCGTTGTGGTAGACCGGCAGGGTCTGGAATTTGAAGCGGCTGGCCCGGTGCAGGGCGTCGATGCGCTCCTTGATGGCCGGGTCCACCACGCCGCGGCGGACGTACTCGTTCACCGCGCGGTAGGGGAAGCCCAGATTGTCCTCGTCGGTCAGGCCGGTGAGGCCGTCGGACGGCGGCTTGAGGAGGAACTTCTCCGGCAGGCCAAGCTGACGGCCCAGGGCGACGACCTCCTCGGTGGTGTACATCCCCAGGGGGGAGAAGGCGCCGGCGCTGTCGCCGTAGATGGTGCAGTAGCCCACCCAGTCCTCGCTGAGGTTGCTGGTGTTGATGACGATGCCGCCCTCTACGGACTGGGCCACGGCGTACAGGGTGGCCATGCGGACGCGGCTGGGCAGATTGACCTTCGTCTGGCGGCTGGGGGTCAGGCCCGCCTTCTCCATCTCGTTCAGCACGCCCTGAACAGCGTCGTGGATGTTGATGGTGGTGTGGGGCAGGTCCAGGTGCTCCACCAGTGCCTGGGAGTAGTCGATGTCCGGCTGGACGCCGTCGGGCATGAGGACGCCGAGGACGTTTTCGCGGCCATAGGCGGCCACGGCCAGGGCGGCCACGGTGGAGCTGTCCTTGCCGCCGGAGATGCCGATGACGGCGGTCTTGCCGTGGCAGGCGTGCATCTGCTCGGCCATCCACTCCAGCAGGCCGGCCAGCTGTATCTGGGGGTTGAATTCCATGTGCGATACCTCCCGTTCCGAAGTTTTGATGTCCTATTGTACCGCGTCGGGGAGGATTTTGCAAGGGCTATCCCAGCAGGGCCGCTGCATCCTCCGGCGTCAGGCCGGGCTGGAGCGCCAGGGTGACGCCATAGCCGATGAGCCGGCCCAGCTCACGGACGCGGCGGTCGATGTCCTGGGGCGTGACAAACAACCCGGAGGGCGGGGCGTCCTCGTCGCCGCAGAGGGCCGCGCCGTCGATGACCGTGGGGACGCCCAGGGCGATGACCGGCACGCCAAGCGTCCGGGCGTTGACCGCCTTGCGGTGATTGCCTACGCCGCTGCCGGGGATCAGGCCCGTGTCCCCCAGCTGCACGGTGGCACACAGCCGGTGACGACTGCGGGCGGCCAGCGCGTCGATGGCGATGACCACCGAGGGGTGCAGGCGGTCCGCCGCGCCGCGGATCAGCTCCAGCGTCTCCACCCCCGTGCGGGCCAGCACGCCGGTGGCCAGGGCCGCCACCGGCGTCAGCGCGCCGAACTGCCGGGGCATGGAACGGACCATGTGCCGCGTGACCAGCAGGTGCTCCAGCGCCGCCGCCCCCACGGCGTCGGGGGTCATGGCGTCGTTGCCCAGCCCCACCACCAGGGCGGGACCGTCCGATGGCGGCGGCAGCAGGGCGCGGAGCTCGCGGCACAGACAGAGGGCGGCCCGGCCGGTCAGCGCCTCCTGACGGGACAGGGCGGGGCGCAGGTCGATGGTGATATAGCGGCCCTCGGGTTTGCCGATGGCCCGGGCGCCCGCCGGGGTATGGACATGGATGCGGGTGACGGGACAGCCGCACAGCAGGCATTCGGACTTGGTGACGCCGGTGCCGGGGGCAAACATATCCCGGCCGGTGGGCAGCGCCTCCGCTGTTTCCACGGCCAGATCGGTACGCGAGAGGTTCATAGTAGTGGTCAACGCTCCCTTCTGAACACAAAATATTGTGGCTTTTGGGTAGCATGGCCGGTGAAATCGCTTTTATACAAAAACTGCCGCGGAAATTGCAAAAAAGTCTTGCATTTTTCAGGCAAAGATGCTAAAATATCATCCTGCGTGGAAGTGTATATTTTCGCTGCACAAAAAATTCAAGTCGGGGAGGTGTTTGGTTTGCCGAATATCAAGTCTGCTAAGAAGCGTGTTCTGGTGGCAGAGACGAGAAATGCTCGCAACAAAGCCAATAAGTCCGCACTGAAGACTGCTATCAAGAAGTTCGAGGCTGCTGCCGTTGAAGGCAATCGCACCGAGGCCGAGGGCACTTACAAGGTGGCGGTCAAGGCGATCGACAAGGCTGCTGCAAAGGGCCTGCTGCACAAGAACAACGCGGCCCACAAGAAGAGCGCGCTGACGCTGAAGCTGAACAACATTGGCTAATGACCAAACGCAACGGACATCCGCAAGGGTGTCCGTTTTGGTTTATATGGGAAAAGGGACGGCGGCGCCGTCCCTTTTTTCATATCCCCTTATACTTGCGGCGCGTGGCCATTCCGCCGCGGATGTGCCGCTGGGAACGGTTTTCGTCCAGTATGGCCTTTACCTGTGTGTACAGCGCCCGGTCGCACAGGGCCAGACGCTCGGACAGGTCCTTGTGTACGGTGGATTTGCTGACGCCGAACTTCTTGGCGGCGGCGCGGACGGTGGTCCGGTTCTCTATCATGTACAGGGCCAGCTCTTTGGCCCGCTGCTCCAGATCGTCTCGCATAACGCAACACTCCCATGCCGTTGTGCTCTATCTATATGGCGGAACGCGGGCGGATATGACAAAGGGAACGGACCGCACATCCTTAACGGACACTTAGCGGGCGGCGGGAGTATAATTTGGCATCATCCGGAGATGAAATGAGGCGAGTCTATGGATATCTGGAAGGAATTGCGGGACGAGGGCGTGGACAGCGGCCTGCTGGACGAGGTACAGCGCTTCCGGGAGGCCCACCCCCTGACGCCGGAGGCGCAGGAGCGCGTGCCCGTGCCGAAGTATCTCTACTACGGCAGGGAGGTATGGGAGAGCGCGGCGGCGGCGCTGCTGTGCGGCGAGCACCTGCTGCTGGCGGGGCCGAAGGCCACCGGCAAGAACGTGCTGGCGGAGGACCTGGCGGCGCTGTTCGGACGGCCGGTGTGGGACGTGTCCATGTATGTGAACGTGGACGCGGCGGCCCTGATCGGCGCGGACACGCTGAAGGACGGGCAGGTGGTGTTCCGGGAGGGACCGGTGTGCGCCTGTGCGCGGCTGGGCGGCTTCGGCGTGCTGGACGAGGTGAACATGGCGAAGAACGAGGCGCTGGCCGTGCTGCACGCCACGCTGGACCACCGGCGCGTCATCGACGTGCCGGGGTATGAGCGCATACAGCTGGACGACGCGGCGCGGTTCATCGGCACCATGAACTACGGCTACGCCGGAACCCGTGAGCTGAACGAGGCGCTGGTGAGCCGGTTCGTGGTGGTGGATATGCCGGTGATCTCCGACGAGAATCTGCAGAAGCTGCTGCGGCGCAGCTTCCCCACCCTGAAGCGGGAGTGGGCCGAGCAGCTGACGGCGCTGTTCCGGGACCTGCGGACCAAGTGCGACAGCGGTGAGATATCCACCAAGGCGCTGGACCTGCGGGGACTGCTGGCGGCCCTGCACCTGATCGAGAAGGGGATACCCTCCGGGCAGGCGCTGGACCTGGGCATCATCAACAAGGCCTTTGAGCCCTTCGAGCGCCAGCTGGTGGCGGACGCGGTGTGGGCGCGCCTGCCCAGGGACGCCACCCGGGACAAGCTGTTCGACTGATATGGACAGACAGGACAGAGAGACGCGCCGGGCGGAAAATCAGGTGTGGAACGGCTGGGGGGACTATGCCCGCAAGCCGGAGCTGCTGACCTTTGACCGGGCGGGAGATGCCGAGCTGTACGGCAATACGGTGCTGGGTCTGGCCTGCCGGTATTACGACTTTGACCGGTTCCGGCCGCTGCTGAACGAGTTTCACCGGTCGGCGCAGGAGGCACTGTACACGGACATATTCTTCCTGGTGCTGGAGGGGGCGGTGTTCGCCCGCGGCGCGGCGGAACGGCCGCTGCTGCCGGCGCTGCGGCGGGACTATGCCCGCCGGCTGCTGGCGCAGACGCCGGTGGCCGAGGGCATGAACGGGGACGCCGTGCGCCGGGCCTGGGCCTGCCGCGTGCTGGAACAGCCGGAGGACCCGGCCCTGTCGCCGTTGCTGGACGAGCTGGCCGCGCCGGGGGACAGCACGGAGGCGCAGCTGATCCAGCGGACGGAGCGCGTGCTGTACACCTGGTTCCGCCGCGCCCGCCGGGCCGCCGACGACCGCCAGTGGGCGGCGTGGGTAGGCCGAAAGCGGGACAAAAGCGGCGGCGTGCACTTTGTGCGGCCCAACGCCCTGCGGGCGCTGTCACATGACGCGCCCGGCGGCAGCGGCGGTCTGCAGAAGCAGACGCTGTTCAGCTTTTTGCAGGGCCGGACGCCGGAGCCGATCCTGCGGCGGTATGTGGAGGACTGCTTCGGCGCGTCCATGCTGACGCCGGGGCAGCTCAGTGAGGCGGAGCGCACCCTGTGCACCGGCGTGCACAAGAACTGCCGGCTGCACTTTACCCGCGGCGAACCGGTGGGCCGCGCGCCCGCGCCGGAGGCGGCCTGGGACGCGGCCCACTTCCGGCAGCAGCGGGAGAAGAACCGGGCGTATTATCAGGAGCATCTGGTGGAAAACAAGCTGGCCATCGCACAGCTGACGCAGAAGCTGCAGAACACGCTGCTGCTGCGGGCGGAGGACGAGGGCGGTACGGGCCGCGCCGGGAGGCTGCGGCCGGAGCTGGCCTGGCGCGCCGGGGCGCTGGGGGACGAGCGGGTGTTCTCCCGCCGGTCGCCGCAGGAGCCGGGAGAGCTGTCCGTGGACCTGCTGCTGGACGGCTCGGCCTCGCAGAACCGGCAGCAGGAGAAGCTGGCCACACAGGCGTATCTTATCGCGGAGAGCCTGAGCCGGTGCCGCATCCCCGTGCGGGTGACGGCGTTCTGCTCCGTCAGCGGCTGCACGGTGCTGCGGGTGCTGCGGGACTATGACCATCCGGAGCAGAACGAGGGGGTATTCGACTATGTGGCCGCGGGGTGGAACCGGGACGGGCTGGCCCTGCGGGCCATGGGCTGGCTGCTGCGGCAGCGGCGCAGCGAGCAGTCGCTGCTGCTGGTGCTCTCGGACGCCAGCCCCAACGACGACCAGCGGATACCCAACGGCCTGGGCGGATGGGCCTACACCGGGAAGCGCGGCGTGGACGACACAGCGGCGGAGGCCGCGGCCCTGCGGCTGCGGGGCGTGCTGCCGGTGTGTCTGTTCACCGGAAGCGACCGGGAGGTGCCGGACGCCCGGCGTATCTACGGACAGGCCATGGAGCGCCTGCCGGCCATCGGGTGGCTGGCAGACGCGGTGACGCGGCTGATCCGGGGCCAGCTGCGGCGGGGATAGGACAGAATGCGACACAAAACGACAGAAAGAGACACACCGAAGGGTGTGTCTCTTTCGCTGCTCAATACCAGGTGATGCCCTCCAGATCCTGTATCTGCACCCGCAGGTCCTCCAGCAGTGTCTCCGCGGCGGCGGAGAGGGCGCGGCCCTTGGGTGTGACCAGGTAGAAGGTGCGCTCCGCCGGCGGGTGGGCCAGGCGCAGCACCTGCACGTTGCTGAACATCCGCAGATAGGGCTCGGTCGCGCCGGCGGGGATGATGCTCCAGCGCTTGCCGCAGGCGGGCAGGGTCTCGGCCAGCTGGGGCGTGTCGGTGTACAGCAGGGGGCGGGCATCCACGCCGTACCAGTAGTCGTGCCATTGCAGTATCTCCGGCTGGCCATAGATGAGTATCTCGTCCTGCACGTGCAGGGTGGTGGCCTCTACCGGTTCCGTCAGTGCCACCGTTTTGGGCACCACCAGGAAGAAGCCCTCGCGGAACAGGGGTTTGGCTTCGATCTGCAGATCGTAGTGCAATGCGCCGTCCACGATGGCCATGTCCGCGTCGCCCCGGGCTACGGCGGACACCGCCTGGTCCGTCCGCATGGACTCCACCCACAGGTTCACCGGCAGCTCGCGCTCCAGAAAGCGCTGGTACACCGGGGGCAGGATGTACTGGTTGGCGGTGTAGGCGGCGATGACGTGGAGGAACTCCCGCTTTTCCGCGGCGGCGAAGGTCTGCGTCTCCGAAAGCAGGTTCTGCCACCGGCGGGCCAGAGGCAGGAAGTGCTGGCCCGCATCCGTCAGGGTGATGCGGCGCTGGCCCTTGCCACGGTGGAACAGGGGCGCGCCCACCTGGTCCTCCAGCGACTTCAGCCGGGCGGACAGGGACGGCTGGGTGATGTACAGCGCCTCGGCAGCGGCGGTCATGGTGCCGTGGTCCAGCACGGCGAAAAAGGTCTCGATGTCCTGGTTGGTCATAGGCGGCTCTCCAATTATAGTTTATGCCTATATTATACCGTAGAATAATCAATTTTACAAGCACCAACCTTTGTGGTATGATTTGGCCACAATACAGAAAGGAGTTGTTCCCTATGACAAACACGAAAACCAAGACTTCCCCGGCAAAGGCGATCGCCGCTGTTGTGATCGCGGTTATTCTGGCGTTCACGCTGGTGTGCCTGCTGACGGGGAACATCAACCCCGTGTGCCGTGTCACCGCCATGCTGATGCCGGTGTGGCTGGCCGCCGAGCTGCGCCTGCTGTGCACGCTGCTGTAACGGGGCACCGGCTGATTTTGCTGTTTTCTTCCCTTTTCTCTTTCTTATTTGCGAAAAACGCGGACGCATCTGCGTCCGCGTTTTTCATCGTCCGGACGCGTAAAGACGGCGCAAAGAATACTACGAACTCCGAACTATTTTCCCGAGAAAACCCTGTATTTGTAACGCTTTCGTGAATTCTGCGCCGTTCCGCTTGCAAGTCGGCGGCGGGGATGGTACACTTACACATTATTACAGTTTTACCCTGGGTGCGTTGGCGCTGCAGGCGGAAGAAGGAGGGACGGATATGGCCGGCTTCAGCGTGAAAAAACCGCTGACGATCTTTGTGACGGTGCTGGGCATTATCGTGCTGGGCGTGGTGGCGTATCTGAAAATGACACCGGATCTGCTGCCCAACATGGACTTTCCCTATGTCATCATCGTCACTTCTGATCCCGGCGCCAGCCCGGAGTCCATCGAGCAGTCCATCACCAGGCCGGTGGAGCAGGCCATGGCTACGCTGGATAAGATCAAGACCGTCACCTCCACCAGCCAGGACAGCGTATCCATGGTCACGCTGGAGTTTGAGGACGGCGCCAATATGGACACCATCAGTGTGGACATCCAGCAGAAGATCTCCGTATTGCAGGGCAGTTGGGATGACACCGTTTCCGCCCCCTATGTGCTGAAGATCAATCCCTCCATGCTGCCGGTGATGGTGGCCGCCGTGTCCCGGGAGGACATGGACGTGTACGCGCTCAGCGATTTCGTCACCGGAGAGCTGTCCCCCAAGCTGGAGGGCGTGTCCGGCGTGGCCAGCATTTCGGTCAGCGGCGCCGTGACCCGGGAGGCCCATGTGATCCTGGACGAGGCCAAGCTGGACGCCCTGTCGGAGAAGCTGGCGGATGCGGTGCGTACCGAACTGAACAAGACGAAGCTGGATCTGCAGAAGGCCAAGGACCAGGTGGAAAAGGGGCAGGCACAGCTGGATGAGGCCAAGGAGGCCATTGCCGCCGGCGCGGCGGCCAAGGCGGGCGCGGCGGTGGATAAGCTGTACGAATATCTGAAGGAGGCCCGGGGCCAGCTCCCGGGGCCAGACCCGGATCCGGATCCCGGTAAGCCGCCCATCACCGTGCCCGGGCGGGAGGAGCTGGAACAGCTGAAAAAGACGCTGGAACGGCTGAATGCGACGCTGGATAAGCTGATGCAGGATCTGGAAAGCGGCGAGCTGAAGCGGGAGGTCACCAGTGAGGTCTATAACCTGACGCTCTCCCTGATCGACGGCATTACCCAGCTGACGGAGGCGCAGATACAGCTGGATGAGGCCATGACCCAGATCGAGGCCGGCATGGACCAGATCAACGAGGCGTACAAGTCCATCGCCGACCAGACGGACGTGGGCGGTATGCTGTCCATCTCCGCCGTCAGCCAGCTGCTGACGGCACAGAATTTCGCCATGCCTGCCGGGTACATTGAGGACGACAGCGGCGTGAAATACATGGTATCCGTGGGCGAGAACGTGTCCTCCCGCCAGGAGCTGGAGGATATGGTGCTGCTGGACCTGGGCATGGACGGCATCGAGCCGGTGACACTGGGCGACATCGCCACCGTGGTGGTCACGGACAACGCCGGGGAGCTGTACACCAAGGTCAACGGCGACAACGGCATTCTCATCACATTTACCAAGCAGTCCAACTACGCCACGGCGGAGGTGTCCAATAACATCAGCGCACGGTTCGAGGAGCTGGAGGGCCAGTACGAGGGATTGTCCTTCGCGCCGCTGATGGACCAGGGCGACTATATCTACTTGATCGTGGAGACCATCACCTCGTCGCTGCTGTGGGGCGCGCTGTTCTCCGTGGTCATTCTGTACCTGTTCCTGCGGGATTGGCGGCCCACGGTCATCACGCTGGTATCTATCCCCGTCAGCGTGATCTTTGCCATCGTACTTATGTACTTCACCGGCGTGACCATCAACATGATCTCCCTGAGCGGTCTGGCCGTGGCGGTGGGTATGCTGGTGGATAACTCCGTGGTGGTCATTGAGAATATCTACCGCCTGCGGGCCAAGGGCGCCACCATCATTCAGGCGGCGGTGTCCGGCGCGGGCCAGGTGCTGGGCGCGGTGACGGCCTCTACCCTGACCACCGTGTGCGTGTTCGCGCCCATCGTGTTCGTAGAGGGCCTGACCCGCCAGCTGTTCACCGATCTGGCGCTGACCATCACCTACTCGCTGCTGGCCAGCCTGCTGGTGGCGCTGACACTGGTGCCGGCGATGGCCAGCGGTATGCTGCGCCGGCCCATGGTGCAGAAGCCGGGCCTGCTGGACAAGGTCTATCCCGCCTATCGGAAGGCCATCGCTTTTTCGCTGGACCACAAGGCCGGCGTGCTGCTGCTGTCGCTGGTGCTGCTGGTGACCAGTGCCGGCGCGTGCCTGCGCCGCGGCTTTACCTTTATGCCGGAGATGGATATGAACAACCTGTCCCTGACCATCACCATGCCGGAGGACACCTCCCGCGAGGAGGCGGTACGGCTGGCCGACGAGGTGCTGGAGCGGGTGATGACTGTGGACGACGTGCAGGACGCCGGCTTTATGATGGGCGGCGGCACCATGGGCGGCCTGAACATGGGCGGTGCCATGGGCGGCGCCTCCGGCGGCAGCTATGACGTGGAGGGCTACATCACCATGCCGGAGGGGACCTTCGGCTCTGTGGCGGGGAAGGAGATCGAGACGCTGTGTGCCGACCTGCCCTGTGAGGTGACGGCCAGCGGCGTGATGAGCGGTATGATGAGCTATATGACCGGCAGCGGCGTGTCGCTGCAGGTGTTCGGCAGCGATATGACGGATCTGCAGAGCAGCGCCCGGACCATCGCCCGGCGGCTGGAGCAGGTGGAGGGCGTCGGCGAGGTCAGCGACGGGCTGGACGCCTCGGCCCCGGCGCTGCAGGTGACCATCGACCGGAAGGCGGCGGCGGAGAAGGGGCTGACCGTGGCCCAGGTGTATATGCAGATCGCCGCGGCGCTGCAGAGCAGCGCCAGCGTCTCTGATGTGACGCTGGACAGCGAGGACATGGACCTGACCGTGGACGCGGCGGAGGGCAGCGTCCTCAAGCGGGAGAACCTGCTGGAGCTGGAGTTGTCGGCGGAGAGCAGCGCGTCCTCCGCCATGACTGGCAGCGCCTCAGGCATGACCGGCAGCAGCGCCGCGGGGCAGCTGACCGGGGACAGCGAGGAGGACAAGACCTTCAAGCTGGGCGATGTGGCCACCGTGACGGAGACGGTGTCCATGAACACCATCTCCCGTGACCAGCAGCGCCGGTGCGTTACCGTGACCGCCGCCATCGCCGATGGCTACAACGTCACCCACGTGACCTCCGCGGCGCAGCAGGCCGTCAGCGGTCTGACGCTGCCGGAGGGCGTCACCGCGGAATTCAACGGAGAGAACGAGCAGATCATGGAGGCCATGAGCCAGCTGCTGCTGATGCTGCTGCTGGGCGTGGTGCTGGTGTACTTCATCATGGTGGCGCAGTTCCAGTCGCTGAAATCCCCGTTTATCGTCATGTTCACCATCCCGCTGGCCTTTACCGGCGGCTTCCTGGCCCTGCTGATCGCGGGGATCGAGGTATCTGTCATCAGCCTGATCGGCTTTGTGATGCTGGTGGGCATCATCGTCAACAACGGTATCGTGCTGGTGGATTACATCAACCAGCAGCGGCTGTCCGGCATGGAGCGCCGGGAGGCGATCATCGACGCGGGCGTGACCCGCCTGCGGCCGATCCTGATGACCAGTCTGACCACGATTTTGGGCCTGATCGTCACCGCCACGGCAAAAAACGCCGGCACGGCGCTGATGCAGCCCATCGCCGTGGTCTGTATCGGCGGACTGCTGTACGCCACGCTGATGACGCTGTTCGTGGTGCCCTGTATGTACGACATGATGAACAAGAAGGACATGCAGAAGGTGGACGAGAGCGAATTGCAGATCGTGGATATGTGAGCAAAAAAAGAAAGCCCCGCGGGGCTTTCTTTTTTTACGCTTAATAGGCCAGCTTCTCGGCCAGATAGGCCTTCAGCTCGCTGATGGGGATACGCACCTGCTCCATGGTGTCGCGCTCGCGGACGGTGACGCAGTTGTCGCCGGCGTGCTCGGCATCGCCCACGGTGTCGAAGTCCACGGTGATGCAGAAGGGAGTGCCCACCTCGTCCTCGCGGCGGTAGCGCTTGCCGATGGAGCCGGTCTCGTCGAAGTCCAGCATCCACTCCTTGGACAGGTCCTCGTAGATCTTGCGGGCGGGCTCGGAGAGCTTCTTGCTCAGGGGCAGGATGGCGGCCTTGTAGGGAGCCAGCGCCGGATGC
>ENA-ORSA01002694-ORSA01002694.1-human-gut-metagenome-genome-assembly--contig:-NODE-2694-length-12285-cov-15.931807_pt1 | contig 12285 bp, 12 predicted proteins | sample MGYA00242179_ERZ509142 | MGnify/ENA primary metagenome ERZ509142 (study PRJEB26280, sample SAMEA2338659) | human gut metagenome | biome: human gut; feature: human-associated habitat; material: faeces... | reverse complement strand
TCAAGTATGATTTCTGCGACACCGGCAAGATCTGCCCCATGGCCAAGATGTACACGCTGGGCAACGGCTTCATCCCCTCCGCCAACCACGCCGGCGGCCTGCGGTACCACGGCATGAGCAGCATCGTCTCTCAGCTGTACCACGACGGCTATCTGGAGGCACGCAGCGTGGAGCAGACCGCCGTATTCGAGGCGGCGGAGTTCTTCGCCCGGTGCGAGGGCATCCTGCCCGCGCCGGAGAGCAGCCACGCCATCCGGGTGGCCATCGACGAGGCGGTGAAGTGCAAGGAGAGCGGCGAGGCCAAGAACATCGTCATTGGTCTGACCGGCACCGGCTACTTCGACATGGTGGCCTACGGCAAATACAACGACGGCGAGATGCGCGACGTCATCCCCACGGACGATGATCTGGCACGCGGCTTCGCCACCATCCCCAACTTCCCCGGCAACGAGTAAGAGAATATGTGAATACAGGAAAAAGACCGCCTTCGGCGGTCTTTTCTTTTTAATATTGGCATCGTAAACCTTACTGGGTAATATCATCCGCACCTGCCTTGCAGGTTTCCTCTTTACTTGCCGCGCACATTTTCCTTTGCTTGACTCCCCTGACGTACCCTGTGACCGAAATCAAAGCAAGCGCTATCAATAAGGCCGTCATTATCAAGAACAGGAACTCATTTTCATATGAGTAAAGATACGAATAGCCGTTTATTCTGGAAATATGTCCTTCCGCAAATAGAACAGAGAATAGGACAAAACTCACAAGTTCTGCCGGCGCTATAATGGCCGAAAGTACCGGCAGCTTCATTTTATCACCCGCAATCACCTGAATAATATAAATGACTACTCCTACCAACATACAGATCTGCAAAACATATCCGAGCCACCAAGAATTCGTATTGGCTCTATGAATAAGTGAATAAGAAGTCCTGTCCACGACTTCGATGCCGAGAAAGCTGACAGCATAAATAACACGCGTATACATTCCCGGCAGGAAAGCCAAAAGAAACACGATACTTTGTGTCACAACTTGTATAATATTTCTGACATATGTTTTCATATTACATCCTCATTTCTGTACTTCGTTGAATTTCAGTCCCTTTTCACACAACTGACGAACAGCTTCGATGAAATACGGCAGTTTATTCTCCTGCTGATAGGTCTCTATACGCCGTATCAAGTCGGCATCTCTCGCCACAAATGCTATCTGCTTGCTCACAGTTTTACTCCGCCCCCTTTCTTCTTTCTGATTTTCCGTTTTCACTATATAACATTTTGTTTTATATGTCAAGATAACAAATTGTTTTGTCTATACTTTTGTGTAAAGCTTTCAGAAAGGGGCGGCACGAATGTACAGACGCATCCGCGACCTGCGGGAGGACAGGGACTTATACCAAAAAGACCTTGCAGAATATCTGAAATGTACGCAAGTCTGCTACTCTCATTACGAAATGGGCAAGCGGGACATTCCCACGGACGTGCTGATAAAGCTGGCAGATTTCTACCACACCAGCACGGACTATCTGCTGGGGCGCACGGACGAGAGAAAACCTTATCCGGAGAACCATAAAGCGTAAAGAAAGACCGCCGGAGGGCGGTCTTTTTTTACGTATCGCAGCTGCTGCGGCCAGTCAACAGGGCGGACAGAGTCGTCCGCCCCTACAAGCGTCTGTTGCAGCTTTGTGTGCGGGACGTCGAGGACGCCGTCCCCTACAGGCGGGCGCCGGAGACAGGTTTTCGCCGAAAGGCGGTCTTTTTCCTCCGTAACCTTGACAACCGCGGCTATGGCGGGTACAATATCAAGTTGCAACACCCCATATAAAACAAAGGAATGGTATGAAGCTATGGCTAAGGATCAGAGAAATGTGGAAGCGATCACTCCCATGGAGGAGGATTTCGCCAAGTGGTATACGGATATCTGCCTGAAGGCGGAGCTGGTGGACTATGCGTCCGTGAAGGGCTTTCTGATCCTGCGACCTTATGGCTATGCCATCTGGGAAAACATCCAGAAGTACATGGACGCGGAGTTCAAAAAGACCGGCCATGTGAACGTGGCCATGCCGGTTCTCATCCCCGAGAGCCTGCTGAAAAAAGAGGGCGAGCTGGTGGCCGGCTTCGCGCCGGAGGTGGCGTGGGTCACCCACGGCGGCAGCGAGCAGCTGGAGGAGCGTCTGGCCTTCCGCCCCACGTCCGAGACGATGTTCTGCGACCACTGGAGCCACGTGCTGCACAGCTACCGTGAGCTGCCCATGCTGTACAACCAGTGGTGCTCCGTCATCCGCTGGGAAAAGACCACCCGCCCGTTCCTGCGCAGCCGCGAGTTCTGGTGGCAGGAGGGTCACACCATCCACGAGACGGCGGCCGAGGCCGAGGCCGAGACGGAGCAGCAGCTGAACTGCTACGCCGACGTGTGCAAAAACGCGCTGGCCATGCCCGTGGTGAAGGGCCGCAAGACCGACAAGGAGAAGTTTGCCGGCGCCGAGGCCACCTACACCATCGAGTGCATGATGAAGGATCACAAGGCGCTGCAATCCGGCACCAGCCACTTCTTCGGCGACAAATTCTCCCGCGCCTACGACGTGACGTTCACCGGCCGGGACAACACCCTGCAATACCCGTTCCAGACCAGCTGGGGCGCATCCACCCGGCTCATCGGTGCCATCATCATGACCCACAGCGACAACCACGGTCTGGTGCTGCCCCCGGTCATCGCCCCCACGCAGGTGGTGGTCATTCCCATCGCCCAGCACAAGGAGGGCGTGCTGGATGCCGCCGCCGCCCTGCGCGACCGTCTGAGCGCCGCAGGCATCCGCGTCAGCATGGACGACAGCGACCAGTCCGCCGGCTGGAAGTTCGCCCAGTACGAGATGAAGGGCGTGCCCCTGCGTGTGGAGATCGGCCCCAAGGACATGGAGAAGGGTCAGTGCTGCATCGCCCGCCGCGACACCGGTGAAAAGACCTTCGTGCCCCTGACGGAGCTGGAGAACGCCGTGCAGCAGCTGCTGCAGGACGTCCACGACAACCTGTACGCCATGGCGGAGAAGAATCTGGAGGACAACACCTTCGATATGACCTCCTGGGAGGAGGTCAAGGAGATGGCGCAGGGCAAGGGCGGCTTCGCCCGTACCAAGTGGTGCGGCAGCCTGGAGTGCGAGCTGGCCATGAAGGAAAAGGCCGGCGTGTCCAGCCGCTGCATGCCGCTGAAGCAGTCCGGCACCGAGGGAAAGTGCGTCATGTGCGGCAAGCCCGCCACCACGGACATCTACTGGGGCGTGGCGTATTAAAATAGCAAAAAAGAACCGTCCGCAGGGACGGTTCTTTTTATTACAGCTCCTTGATAAAGCAGCGGCGGCGCTTGTGCTGCTCCGTCTGGAAGTCCTTCCACTGGGACTGCACCTTGTCGTTCAGCTCCAGCATGGGGCCCGTCTCCGCCTGCTTGATGCCCAGCTTGTGGCAGCCCTTCATGGCCTTGCTGAGGATAACGGCGTTGACGCCCTTCTTCTGATAGTCCGGATGGACGGCGATCAGCAGCAGATCCACGGTGTCGTTCTTCCGGAACGCCTTCAGCACGTCCATCCAGCCGGTGGGCATGAGCCGCCCGCGGTTCTTCTGCAAAGCGGCAGCCAGGCTGGGTGCGCCCACGCCGAAGGCCACCAGCCGGTTCTGCTCGTCCATGACGAAGCAGGTAGTGTTCGGGTTGATCAGCGGCGCGAACTTGGCGGAATACTTCCGTATCTGCCGCTCGCCCAGCTCCACCGTGCCGTACAGCGGCGCGTAGGCCACGTTGACCAGCTCGAAAAACGGCTTCAGCAGCGGCAGATAGGCCAGGCGGTTCTTCGCCTCATGGATGTGCAGATGGTGTCGCTTGAGGACAAAATCGGAGATCTTCTCCCAGCGCTGGATGGTAGCCTCGTCCGTGGGAACGGTGATCAGCTCCTCGATCCAGTCCACGTCCTTGCCGTAGCCCAGCGCAGTCATGTGGTCGATGTAGTAGGGGTAATTATAGTATGTAAAGAAGCAGCTGCGGCGGTCGAAGCCCTCCACCAGCATGCTCTCCCGATCCATGTCGGTAAAGCCCAGCGGCCCGTGGACGGCGGTGCAGCCCAGCTGCCGCGCCCAGTCCTCCACCACGGCGAACAGGGCGGCAGACACCTCCCGGTCGTCGATAAAGTCCACCTGCGTGAAGCGCAGGCGGTTGGCGCCCCATTTGTCGTTGGCCTTGCGGGAATAGATAGCGCCGATGCGCCCCACGATATCGTCGTCCCGCTCCGCCAGCCAGCACCGGGCGTCGCAATACTCAAAGGCCGGGTTCTTGCTGCGATCCCAGTCGGACAGATCGTCGTCGTAGGTGGCGGGGACGAACTGGGGCACGCCCTCATACAGCCGGTTGGGGTAGTCCACAAATTTCCGCAGCTGCGCCTTTGTCGTTACTTCCACGATAGAAACCATAGGGAACCTCCTGTTCCAACACATAACAGTGACAGTGTACGCCTTTTTCAGACAAATTGCAAGACCTGCAAAAATAAGTGGCGCGGCGGTGCGGAATATGGTACAATAGGGGTTGAAAATCAAAACGCGGGAGGCGCGGGATACTATGGAATTGCAGTGGTATGACATCCGGGAGCTGACGGAGGACGCGGCGCTGGCCGTGATGGGCATGATGGACGAGACGCGGCGGCGGCGGGTGGCCGACATCGCCGGTGAGGACGACAGAAAGCGCACCGTCGCCGGGGAGCTGCTGGCGCGGCAGATGCTGGCGGCGCGGCTGGGCTGCCCGGAGAGGGATGTCCCCCTCAGCTGGGACGAGCTGGGCAAGCCCTCCGTGGAACGAGAGGGCGTCTACGTGTCCGTGAGCCATTCCGGTGCGTGGGCGGTGTGCGTCACGGCGGACGCGCCGGTGGGCGTGGACGTAGAGGTGGTGCGCTCGGCGCAGGAGAAGTTCATGCGCCGGGTGTGCAGCCAGCAGGAGATGGCCTGCATCCGCCCCGGCGACGACGGCGACTGCCGCCGCTTCTGGGAGATCTGGACGGCCAAGGAAGCGCTGTTCAAGCTGACGGGCAAGGGGCCCCTGCTGAAGCTGAGCCGTTTTGCCCTGCCGGAGCGCGTGGCGCTGGACTACATGGAGAAAAACGGCTGCGCCCTGACGGTGGCCGCCGAGATTTTGTGAAAATTTTTGCAAAGTTTGCAAAAAGGTCTTTTCAGAACGGTTTTCTTTTGGTACAATAGTCCCGTAAGAAAGCGCCGCCGGATATGCGCGGCGATTTGAGGACGGACAGAGGAGGTTCGCTTTTTATGATCCGAGTCGGTATCATCGGCTGCGGCAAGATCGCACAGGTGCGCCATCTGCCTGAGTATGCAGCCAACCCCAACGCCGAGATCGTGGCGTTCTACGACAAGAACATGACCCGCGCCCAGGACATGGCCGCGAAATACGGCGGGAAGGTCTACAACAGCTTCTATGAGCTGGTGGACGATCCCAACGTGGACGCGGTATCTATATGCGTGGAGAACCGCAGCCATGCGGAGATCTGCACGGCGGCGCTGTATGCGGGCAAGCATGTACTGGTGGAAAAGCCCATGGCCATCACGCTGGCGGAGTGCGAGTCCATGGTGGCCGCCGCGGAGCGCAACAGCCGCCACCTGATGGTGGGGCACAACATGCGCTTCGATCCGGTGCACCGCAAGGCCAAGCAGCTGCTGGACAGCGGCATCATCGGTGATGTGATCACCTTCCGCAGCGTATACGGCAACTCCGGGCCGGAGGGCTGGTCAGAGGATCGTGACGCGTGGTTCTTCGACAAGAACAAGGCGGCCATGGGCGCCCTGTCCGACATGGGCATCCACAAAGTGGATCTGATCCAGTACCTGCTGGGGCAGAAGGTCATCGAGACCACCGCCAAGGTGGTCACGCTGAACAAGCGCGACGCGGAGGGCAAGCTCATCAGCGTGGACGACAACGCCCTGTGCATCCTGAAGATGTCCGGCGGTGCGCTGGGCACCATGGCGGCCAGCTGGACGGTGTACGGCCACGAGTGCCAGTCCACCGTGCTCTACGGCACCAAGGGTCTGATGATGATCTACAGCGAGCCCTCTGCGCCCATCATCGTCAGCGATCTGGAGGGCAACCGCACCAGCTTCGCCTTCGACACCACCTCCGAAAAGTCCGGTGTCATCGACGAGTTCGTGGACGCACTGGTACATGACCGTGATCCGGAGGTGTCCGGCAAGGAGGCGCTGACCACCATGCGCACCATTTTCGGCAGCATCCGCTCGTCCGACATTGCGCGGCCTGTGGCGGTGAACACCGACTTCGTGACCCATATCTGAGAGTTCTGAGCACACGGGGCGGGCGTAAGCCCGCCCCGTTTTAACAGGAGGTAGCACATGTATCGTATCGGCATTGATCTGGGCGGCACCAATATTGCCGCCGGTGTGGTGGATGAATCGCAGCACATCGTGGCGGAGGTCAGCGTACCCACCGGCGCAGAGCGCGGCGCAGAAGCGGTGGTGGCGGACATCTGCCGGGCGGCGGAGCTGGCCATGGCCAAGGCGGGCATCACGGCGGCGCACTGCGCCAGCATCGGCATCGGCTCCCCCGGCACCTGCGACGGCAGCCGCGGCGTGGTGGTGCGGGCGTACAATCTGGGTTGGTTCAACGTACCCGTGTGCGACATGGTGACGGCGCGGCTGGGGCTTCCCTGCCGGCTCAGCAACGACGCCAACTGCGCAGCGCTGGCAGAGACGGTGGCGGGCGCCGCCGTGGGCTGCCGCAATATGGTGCTGGTGACGCTGGGCACCGGCGTGGGCGTGGGCATTGTGTCCGACGGCAAGCTGCTGGAGGGCGTAGGCGGCACCGGCGCCGAGGCGGGACACGCCATACTGGTACTGGACGGCGAGCCGTGCACCTGCGGACGCAAAGGCTGCTGGGAGGCCTACGGCTCCGCCACCGCCCTGATCCGGCAGGGACGGCGGGCAGCTCTGGCGCATCCGGAGTCGCCGCTGGCGCGCTGCGGTGATGCCCTCACCGCCAAGGACGTGTTTGACGCGGCGGACGGCGGCGATGAGACGGCGCAGGCGGTGCTGGCGCAGTATTACGTCTATGTGGCCGCAGGCGTCACCGATCTGGTGAACATTCTGGGGCCGGAGATGGTGCTCATCGGCGGCGGCATCAGCCGCCAGGGCGAGCGGCTACTCTCTCCCGTGCGGGAGTATGTGGCAGCCAATTGCTTCGGCGGTCACGACAGGCTTCCGCCGGTGATCGAGGCCGCCCGGCTGGGCAACGAGGCCGGCATCATCGGCGCCGCGGCGCTGTGACACAAAAAAAGAACGTCCCCGTGGGGGACGTTCTTTTTTTATGGGAATACCGCATAATTGGGCAAGAGAGATTTGCGAGCAAATTTTGCGTACTGACGAGGCGCGGTTTCGCAGCAATACTTGCCGTATTGCAAGAAATCGCAACAAAGTCAGGGTGCAAAATTTCCGCAAAGCGCCGCCGCTTCAATTGTGCGGTGTTGCCTTATATCAGTCAATAGTACGCACAAAGCTCATGCCGCTTTTCTGCATGTGCACATCCAGCCGGACGCGGTCGCCGCGGATGTAGCTGCGGGTGTACTCGTAAATGCGCCCGTCCTCCGTGCGGGTGAGCCGCTGGTGGAAGAAGGCGCAGCTGCCCGGCTCCACCCCCAGCAGTATAGAGCGGTGGTCGTCTAAAATCACCGCCTCATAGCTCTCGTCGGCGGCAAAGGGGACGATGCCCACATGGTACAGCAGACTGTAAAAGCTGTGTGTCTGGAGCATGTCGCGGGTCAGGTTCGGGTAGATATACTGGGGATAGTAGCTGGTCTCCAGGATCAGCGGCTCGCCGTCCACGTTGCGGACGCGGGTGAAGCAGTACACCGGCGTGCCCTCCCGCAGCTCCATCTTCTTGCAGATGGCGGCGCCGGGAACCTCCACCGCGAAGTCCACCAGCGTGGAGGAGGGCACCTTGCCCATGGAGGACACCTCCGTGGTGAAGGAGTAGCGAACGCCGCGGCGGTTGGTAGCGGGGTCGGCCACAAAGGTGCCGCGTCCGCGCTTGCGCACCACCAGCCCCTCGTCCTCCAGCTCGCCGATGGCCTGACGTACGGTATTGCGGCTGATGCTCAGGCAGCGGCACAGCTCCGCCTCGCTGGGCAGCAGCGCCCCCACCGCCAGAACGCCGGTGGAGATGTTGCGCTTGATGATGCCCACCAGCTGTGCATACAGAGGAATATCGCTGTCCAGCGACAGCGCAGTATGTAGAATCGGGTTCTGTTCCATGATCGGGTTCCTTTCCCTTGCGGTAAGTTGTACCTATTGTACCATACGATCCGGCGGAATGGTAGGGGGTCACAAAAATTTTTTATCACCCTGTCGGTTTTCCCCCACCTCGCAGGGCGGTACGCAAACAGCGCCGCTGATGCGGCGCTGTTTGCGGAACAAAAAGAAGGAAAACCTTTCGGTAGTAAGCGAAATTACTTGTGGTCGACGCTGTACATGTGCTCGATCAGGCACAGCACCTTGTCGGAGTAGCCCATCTCGTTATCGTACCAGCTGACCACCTTCACGAAGGTGTCGGTCAGGGCGATGCCGGCCTTGGCATCGAAGATGGAGGTGTGGGTGTCGCCCAGGAAATCGGAGGAGACAACGTCCTCGTCGGTGTAGGCCAGAATGCCCTTCAGCTCATTCTCGCTGGCCTTCTTCATGGCGGCGCAGATGTCCGCATAGGAGGCGGGCTTGCTGAGATTCACGGTCAGATCCACCACGGACACGTCCAGCGTGGGAACGCGCATGGACATACCGGTCAGCTTGCCGTTCAGGGACGGAATGACCTTGCCCACAGCCTTGGCAGCGCCGGTGGAGCTGGGGATGATGTTGCCGGAGGCCGCGCGGCCGCCGCGCCAGTCCTTCAGGGACACGCCGTCCACGGTCTTCTGGGTGGCGGTGGTGGAGTGTACGGTGGTCATCAGGCCGTCGGTGATGCCGAAGTTATCGTGCAGCACCTTGGCGATGGGAGCCAGGCAGTTGGTGGTGCAGCTGGCGTTGGACACGAACTGCATGTCGCTGGTGTAGGTGTTCTCGTTGACGCCGCAGACGAACATGGGGGTGTCGTCCTTGGAGGGTGCGGACATGATCACGTGCTTGGCGCCGGCAGCGATATGACCGGCGGCCTTCTCCTTGGTCAGGAACAGACCGGTGGACTCGATGACGTACTCAGCGCCCACCTTGGCCCAGGGCAGGTTGGCGGGGTCGCGCTCGGCGAACACGGGGATGGACTTGCCATTGACCACGATGTTGCTGCCCTCGGCGGAGACGGTGCCCTTGAACTTGCCGTGCATGGTATCGAACTTCAGCATATACGCCAGATAATCGGCGGGGCAGAGATCATTGATGCCCACGATCTCGATGTTGGGGTGATCCATGCAGCAGCGCATGACCATACGACCGATACGGCCAAACCCGTTGATACCGACTTTAATACTCATAAAACATCTTCCTCTCTGATGGAATATCCTAAATGTATGGTATGTTTAGAATTATATGCACTTCCACAGCAAAATGCAAGCCTTTTTTCAAAACTTTTTAATTTTCACGGAAATTTGACAAATTGCTTGTATTTTTACGTTTTGTTTGGTATGATGTGGCTACACAGGGGACAGTTGGCACGGTTGGCGGCGGCGAAAGGCTGGCATGCTGACCGTGGAAGGAGGCGACGGCATGGAGGAACTGACCCAGCGGGAGAAGCTGCTGTTTGAGAGATTGCCTCTGGCCGCCATGCAGCTGCGCACGGCCTTGGGCGGCATTTACTTCGGCGCCCGGAGGCTGGCCACGCCGGAGGAGCGGGAAAACGACCCGGAGCTGGACAGGAACGCTGCGGTGCTCTACCGCAGCTATTATCAGCTTTTGCGGCTGGCCAAGGATCTGGAGTCCGTGGAGCTGCTGGGGCGCGAGGAGCCGCTGCCCCGGGAAAATCTGGATCTGCTGGTATGGCTGGATGAGATCATCCGGGAATGCCAGGTGCCCTTCGAGCTGAAGGGCGTAACGTTGGAGCTGCTGTGCAGCGAGCGCTACGTCATCACCGCGGTGAACAAGCGCTGGCTGGAGCAGGCCGTATGGCACCTGCTGTCCAATGCGCTGGCCGCCTGCGGCAAAGGTGGCCGGGTAACGGTGACGCTGCTGGCGCAGCGCGCCCATGTGCTCATCAAGGTGGCGGACAACGGCCGGGGCATACCGCCGGAGCAGCAGGACATGCTGCGGACATGGCATCTGCGCCCCGTGACGCCGGAGTATCTCACCGGCGGTCTGGGCATCGGCCTGCCGGTGGTGCATCAGGTGATGAAGCTCCACGGCGGCCAGATGCTGCTGGACAGCAAGGAGGGCGCCGGCACCACCGTAACGCTGGCGCTGCCCGCAGAGCGGACATCCGCCGTGCTCCACGAGCCGGCCATCGAGTACCACGGCGGCTTCCAGCGGGCGCTGGTGGAGCTGGCGGGCGCACTGCCGGCGGAGGCGTATCTCATCAAGCAGCTTGACCAATGACATTCCGGGCGGAGGGACGACTCCTTCCGCCCTGTACCATCGATCAACAAGGGCAGACACGGTTTTGACGGGCAGAAATGCGCCCATACCGCGTCAAGTCCCTTGACAATACGGCAGTATTCTCTGCGGGTCTTTCCTTGCCTGGACACATTTCTGCTCCGGCAAAACTGCCCGCACCTGGCAGCGATGTATTTTCGAGTGATTTTTGCTTTTTGAGACGCAGGCTTGCTGAGTCGGCATATTCTCGCCGATGCTGCCGAGCGACGTTCCTTTGGAGCGAGGCTGGCGCAAGCCAAGACGAAAAGAGCAAAAAGCGCCGGAAAGACACGCTGTCAGGCGTGTTTGCCCTTGTTGATCGATGGTATCCTTTCCACATTTTGCATGTTTTATTCGGAGCGATCACTATGAGCGAAAAGAAAAAGGTGCTGGTGGCCATGTCCGGCGGCGTGGACAGCTCTGCCGCCGCCGCGCTGCTGGTGCAGCAGGGCTATCAGTGCGACGGAGCCATGCTGAAGCTGGCGCCCAACGAGGACAGCCGCTGCTGCTCCGCCGACGATGCGGAGGACGCGCGGCAGGCGGCCGCCCGGCTGGGTATGCGCTTTTATGTGTTCAACGAGACGGCGCGGTTCCGGCGCTGCGTCATGGATAAATTCGTGGCGGAATACGGCGCGGGGCGCACGCCCAACCCCTGCATCGACTGCAACCGGGAGCTGAAATTCGGCGCGCTGCTGGACAGGGCGCTGACGCTGGGCTACGACTATATCGCCACCGGCCACTATGCGCGGGTGGACTTTGATGCGGCCAGCGGAAAATACCGGCTGCTGCGGGGCGCGGAGCGGCGCAAGGATCAGAGCTATGTGCTCTATCAGCTGACCCAGCGGCAGCTGGCGCACCTGCTGCTGCCGGTGGGCGACTACGACAAGCCCGCCATCCGGGACAAGGCGCGGCAGGCCGGGCTGGACAACGCCGACAAGGGCGACAGCCAGGATATCTGCTTTGTGCCGGACGGAGACTATGTGGGCTTCCTGCGGCGGGAGGGTCTGCCGCTGACGCCCGGCGACTTCGTGGACAGGGACGGACGCGTTCTGGGGCGGCACAAGGGGCTTCCCTGCTACACCGCCGGCCAGCGGAAGGGGCTGGGCGTAGCCGCCGGGAAGCATGTGTACGTGCTGTCCAAGAACGGCGCGGACAACACCATCCTGCTGGGCGACGACGCGGAGCTGTACGCCTCCTCCCTGCTGGCCTCCCATGTGAACTGGATCAGCGGCGAGACGCCCGCCCAGCCGGTGCGCTGCGCCGCCAAGACCCGGTACAGCCAGACGGAGGCGCCCTGCACCGCCTATCCCCTGCCGGACGGCGGGCTGCGGGTGGTGTTCGACCAGCCCCAGCGCGCCATCACGCCGGGACAGGCCGTGGTGCTGTACGACGGCGACGTGGTGCTGGGCGGCGGCACCATCGAAAAAAGCGAATAACAGAGGGAGTTTTATTTTCCCTCATCGGCAGCAGCCTCTTTTGAACCACTCGCCCAGCGAGTGGTTTTCGGGATACAAAAAGGCATCCCCCGGCATGTACCGGGGGATGCGGTGCGTTATGGGGGACTGTCTCACTCAGTGACGGTGAGGGTGGGGTGCATGAGGGGGTCAAAGGTGGCGAGGACGCGGTCTCCCTCCACGATATATTCGCTCCACAGGCGGATCTCGGCGCAGCGCTGCACCCGGTAAAGGGTGAT
>ENA-ORSA01002688-ORSA01002688.1-human-gut-metagenome-genome-assembly--contig:-NODE-2688-length-12304-cov-6.591803_pt1 | contig 12304 bp, 9 predicted proteins | sample MGYA00242179_ERZ509142 | MGnify/ENA primary metagenome ERZ509142 (study PRJEB26280, sample SAMEA2338659) | human gut metagenome | biome: human gut; feature: human-associated habitat; material: faeces... | reverse complement strand
TCTCCTCGATGGAGTAGTGGCTGCCATCGAACATGATGGAAGAGAAGCCGGCCTCGATGCAGGCCTTGCAGCCCTCATAGGTGCCGTGATCCAGATGCAGGGCAACGGGAACGGTGATGCCCATGGAATCGACCATAGCGCTGACCATGGCAGCGACGGTCTTGAAACCGGTCATGTACTTACCAGCACCCTCGGAAACGCCCAGGATCACGGGGCTCTTCATTTCCTCGCAGGCGGTCAGGACAGACTTGGTCCACTCCAGATTGTTGATGTTGAACTGAGGCACACCATAGTGGCCATCACGTGCTTTGATCAGCATTTCGGTTGCATTTACCAACATTATTCATTACCTCCACAAAATCATTGGGGCCTTGCTCGTTTCGTGCCTGCTTTGTGCACGTCTTAACGAACTTACAGGGTTAGTATACCCCAAACAGCGCCTAAAATCAATCCAAACGGGCTTTTTTCCTGCAACAATGCGGAAAATCGATCCCTGCGGGGAAGGAAACTTTCCGTCAGAAAGGGTCAGCACAGAACAAAAAACAACAATATTCCATAAAATCTGCAACATGAAGCCGCGCGGCGGGAAAGTAGCAAAAGGACGAATTTTCAACATGGATCCACATTCGTCAAAATGATATTGGAAGATCTGGCAAAACTGGACAGAATGCAGTTCAAAAAATTGTCATATTTCCGACTTGTATTTTACAAACTGTACGCAAGAAAAACAAACAGGTCGAACCGGAATGTGGAAAACACGGTGGAAAGTGTGGAATTCCACCCGTAAAACAGGCTTTAAAACAGGACTTTTGAACTTTCTCCACCGGGTTTTCAACATGTGGAAAAAGTGATCGGCCCTTTACGGATTGTATACCACATTTTTGTGGAAAACTTTTCTCGTCGGCAAAACAGAGGACGTTTGTGCAGCAGCAGAGTGAAGATGCATCTGTGCGGCAAAACATTTCTGCAAAAATGAGCGCGGCCTGCCAAAGCGGAAAATGCGGCAGACCGTGAACAGGGTGTGAAAACTTTTGCCGGACAGGGACAAAAAATGGTGATTTACTGGCAAACAAAGGCGGCATATGTTATACTTCAAAATGAGTTATCATATGGAAACGCGATGGGTGCGCAGTGCAGGATGCCGCGCACCTTTTGGAGGGTGCACGCAGCACGTTCCGGTAATACAAAGAAAGGGAGAAAATACAATGGAAGAAAAGAATCAGCCGCGCCGTCCGCGCCGCAGCCCGGAGGAGAACACGCAGAAAAACGAGAGCCTTGTTTACGGCAAAAATCCTGTGACCGAGCTACTCAAGAGCGGCTCCGGCGTGGATACCGTGCTCATTGCCGAGGGCCTGGCTCCGGCGGTGGCGGCTTACTATACGGCGCTGGCCAAGGAGGCGGGTGCCACGGTCAAGCGGGTGCATCCCAACAAGCTGCGCCTGATGACCGGCACTGAGAGCCATCAGGGTGTGGCTGCATTTGCCAGCGAGATCGAGTATGTGACGGTGGATGACCTGATGGCAGCAGCCAAGGCCAAGGGCGAGGCACCTTTTCTGGTGCTGAGCGATGGCATCGAGGATCCGCACAATCTGGGCGCAGTGATGCGCAGCGCTCTGCTGTGCGGTGCCCACGGGATCGTGATCCCCAAGCGCGGCGGTGCATCGGTGACGCCCACCGTTATCAAGTCCAGCGCGGGCGCAGCAGAGCGTCTGCCGGTGGCCCGTGTGGCCAACATCGGCGAGACCATCCGCCGCCTGAAGGATCAGGGCGTGTTCGTCTACTGCGCGGATATGGACGGCGTGTCCCTGCGCAGGAACAACCTCACCGGCCCCATCGCACTGGTGTTGGGCAGTGAAGGCAGCGGCGTTTCCCAGCTGGTCAAGAAGCTGTGCGACGGTGTGGTGCGTCTGGATATGGCGGCATCCGGCACCGGTGTGGACAGCTACAATGTGTCGGTGGCTGCGGGCATCATCCTGTACGAGATCCAGTCCCAGCGCGCAGCACAGCAGGCATAAACCGGTACAAAGGCCGGAACCTCAACGATATTTACAGGAGGGACAAGAATGCCGAAGGATAAAAATAACAATCAGGCAATGACCAAGGATGAAAAGTTCCGCTCTTTTTTCAGCACCACGGCGGTGAACATCCCGGAAGAAATGACCCGGCAGGATGAAGAACTGCCGGAGGAAAAGCCGCAGAAGCGGTTTGGCCTGTTTGCCCGCGGCAAGGCAGATCAGGAGGAAGCCCAGGCAGCAGAGCCGCAGGAAATGCCCACCGGTGAGGTGGTGCTGGGCGGGGATGCCCAGCCGGAGCAGGAAGCAGATCTGGAACTGATGCTGAAGCCTGCGGCAGACCCGGAGCAGGAGCTGGCCCCGTGGCCCCTTCTGGAGACGGAAGCGGAGGATGCAGAACCGCTCAGGGTGGATCTCCCGGCCCCTGCTCCTGCAAAGGAGCCGGAGCCGCCCAGACAGAGCACAGCCCCGGTGGCAGAGCCTGCCGGGCAGCGCAGTGAGGCAAAACCCTCCCGCAGCCCCAAGAATGCACCGGAGGTGCTGCTGCCGCAGGAGGAACAGGAGCAGCAGGAAATGGCTCAGCTCAAGGCCATGATCAATGGCCTGAGCGAGAAAAAGCCCGCTCCCGGCGCAGCCGCGCCGACCCGGACGGCACAGGCAGAGGAAACAGCCCCGGCAGCGCAGCCGGAAACTGCTCCTGAACGTAAAAAAGAAGAAAGCGGCACGCCGCTGCCCGCTGCGGTGTTTGCGTCGGTGAAGGAAGCGGATGCCGACCTGCAGCCGAAGGAAAAAAAGAGACCGGAACGCAAAAAGCCGGTGATCGATTTCTTTGGCCGTGCAGAGGACGAAGAAAAGCCGCAGGCCCCCTCGGCCCCGGAAGATGCGCCCGCTGCAAAAGAGGACACCATGAGCCTGCCGCTGCTGCCGCTGGACGGCGAAGCCCCGGCGGCAGAGCCGCAGACAAAGGCAGAGGCAGCGCCTCAGCCGGAACAAAAGCCGGAAGCCGGGGAGTCTGCGCCGCTGGCTGAGGAGCCGGAGAGCGGGCTGCAGGGCCCGGAGGCGACAGCGGAAAAGCTGCACCGTATGAGCGCTGAGCTGACGCTGCGCTGCGTACTGGGCGGCATTCTGGCCGTGGTGCTGCTGCACTTTGGTCTGGTGTCGGACGGGCTGCTGCCTGCGATGGCTGCGCTGGACCCGGATGCAGCTCCGGCGGCATTCTACGGCGCAAACCTGCTGCTGCTGGCGGCAAGCCTGTGCGTGGGCTTCCCGGTCCTGCGGGACGGCCTGACCGGCCTGCGCGGGCGTCCCTCGGCCGATACGATGCCGGCTCTGGCTGCAGCGGCGGCGCTGCTGCAGGCCGTGACGGCAATGCTGAACGCCAATGTCTACCGCGGCACCACGGGCATTTCTCTGCTCAGCGGTATGGCGGCGTTGGGCCTGTTCCTTGCCCTGCTGGGCAGCCGGGTGATGCTGGCAGCGGTCAAGGGCGGGTATGAGCTGGTGACCAATGGCGTGGAGCATCAGGGTGCTTTCCGCGCCAGAGATAAGGACCTGCTGCGTGCGCTGGCACGGAATCTGGAACAGAAGGATCCATGGGTGCTGCTGAGCCGCCCGATGCAGGATGCCGAAGGCTTTGTGGAACAGAGCCTGTGCGAGCGTGCCAGCGAGCGCCGTGCCCGCAAGGTCTCGTACATTCTGCTGGGCGTTACCCTGCTCAGCGGTGTGCTGTTCCTGCTGGCAGGAGCCGGGTGGAACAAGGCCGTTGCAGCCATGGTCGCAGTGCTGTGCATGGGTGCACCGCTGTCTTCCACCCTCATCGCGGGCATTGCATCGCTGCGGCTGCAGCGCGCCGCTGCGGCTGTGGGTGCGGTGGTGCCCGGCTGGCAGGCCATTGAGCAGCTGGGCGGCATCGATACGCTGCAGATCGACGCCGACGACCTGTTTACCACCGACAGCGCACAGCTGGAGGATATCCGCATCTTCAAGGGCGGCCGCATCGACCGCGCGATCCTGTACGCGGCCAGCGTGCTCAACGAGACCCACGGTGCTCTGCGGGGCCTGTTCCGCCAGATCATCGAGGACCGTACCGACATCCTGTTCCCGGTCAAGGATCTGGAACAGCATCGGGGACTGGGCTTCTCGGGCTGGTGCGATAATAACCGCATCCTCATCGGCACCCGCCGCTATCTGGAGAAGGAGGGCGTCTCGCTGCCGGATGAAGAGTACGAGGCGCAGCACTCCAAAAACGGGGAATTGCAGATCCTGTATCTGGCAGTCTCCGGCAATCTGCACGCAATGTTCGTGCTGAAGTATGTGGGCGGGCGCAATGTGGCCCGGGGCCTTGCCGTGCTGCAGAAGGAAAATATCCGGCTGATGGTCACCTGTCAGGACCCCAGCCTGACCGCAACGCATATCACCGAGGTGTACCGCCTGCCGGAGGGCATGGTCACGGTGCTGGATCAGGAGCAGTGCGATGCCATCAAGGCCGCGCCTGCCGACCCGGCGGACGTCTGCTGCATGATCCATCTCAAGGGCTTTGCCAGCCTGACCGGCGGCCTGCAGGCGGCAGATCAGGCCCAGAATGCTGAGAACAGTGCCACTACGGTGCAGATGGTCTCGGTGCTGTTCTCCATCGTCATTGCGGCTCTGCTGACCAGTGCAGGCAGCATCTGGGAGCTGTCGGTGGCGACGGTGCTGATGTATCAGGCCGCGTGGAGTGCACTGAGCATTGCAGTCTGCGCCCTGAAGCAGCACAATTGAAAGTGGGAATTATTCTTAAAATAAATAGGAATTATTCTTGATTTTGCATTGGAAATATGGTATACTCTGTTCAAAACCTGAGCCGCAGGCGGAAAAATTTCCGCCGGACTGAATGATAGAGCCGGGATCGGTCGATCCTGACAGAAGATCCGTTTTTGAAAGGAGAGCACCATGGAACTGAAGGGCACCAAAACCGAGAAAAACCTGATGGAAGCATTTGCCGGCGAGAGCCAGGCACGCAATAAGTACACCTTCTTTGCCAGCATGGCCAAAAAGGAAGGCTACGAGCAGCTGGCCGCGATCTTTGAAGAGACCGCCGGCAACGAGAAGGAACACGCAAAGATCTGGTTCAAGCTGCTGTGCGGCGGCGCGATCCCCGATACCCTGACCTGTCTGGACATGGCCGCAGGCGGCGAGCACGACGAGTGGACGGAAATGTACCCCCGTATGGCCAGAGAGGCCAAAGAAGAGGGCTTCCCCCAGATCGCAGCCCTGTTCACCATGGTGGCACAGATCGAGAAGGAGCACGAGGAGCGCTACCGCGCGTTGGCCGATAACCTGAAGAACAGCAGGGTGTTTGCCCGTGAGGAACAGCAGGTGTGGCAGTGCCGGAACTGCGGATATACCTATATCGGCAAGTCCGCACCGCTCAAGTGCCCGGTGTGCGCACACCCCCAGAGCTATTTTGAGCTGAAAAAGATCAACTACTGATAAAAACAGGCAGACGCCGCCGTATCCGGTCCCGGGTACGGCGGCGTTTTGTACAAAATTGAAAACCGGATTTTAGCACTCCCCACAAAATGCGGCCCAGCGGCACGGCAGAAGGGCCCAAAAACTTGACCATGTTTTGCTCTGCGTGTAAAATAATACGAAGATAAGAGTATTTGAACGTTTCCGGAAACAGGCAGGGAGGGCAAAGCCCATGAAGCAAAGATTCAAGACCGGCGTTGGCGCATTCGTGCTGTGTGTGGTGCTGCTTTTGGCAGGAGCTCTGCCGGTCTGTGCGGTCAAGGCCCACCCGGTCCCGGACAGCGGTATGACGCTGGACACCTCGGAGCTGCTGCTGGAGCTGACCAGTGAGGACCCTGCCCCGGTGGCCTATCTGACGGTGCAGGCACCCAACGATTACTTTTTCCTGATCTGGACATCCAGCGCACCGTCGGTGGCGTCGGTGGACGGCACCGGCAAGGTGACCGGCCATTCCGAGGGCACGGCTTCCATCACAGCCTGCAACGAGCGGGGCGAAAAAACGGCCTGCCTTGTGACCGTGCGCAAAAGCACAGTGACCCGCCCGGTGCTGAACACCACCGAGCTGGCGCTGACCATTACGGAGCAGGAGCCTGCGCCTTCGGCTCAGCTGAAGCTGGAACAGAACGACAGAGGGTTCATCTATGTGCGGCAGTGGGTGAGCAGCAGCCCTTCCGTGGCACAGGTGAGCAGCAGCGGAACCGTGACGGGCCAAAGCTCCGGCAGAGCCGTCATCAGCGCACTGACGACAGCCGGGCAGGTGCTGCGCTGCACGGTGACAGTCACCTCTGAAATAGGCCGTGTGCGGATGAGCAAAAACGCCATGCTGCTGCAGGCAGTGGGGGCCAGCCAGAAGCTGACCGCACAGGCTGCAGGCGGCAAAAACACGACGATGACATGGCTCAGCAGCAACCCGGATGTGGCACAGGTGAGCACAGACGGCACAGTGACCGCTGTGGGCGATGGCGAGACCGTGATCCTTGCGGTCTCGCCGGAGGGCCGTGCCGATGCCTGCTATGTGGCAGTGGGAACAGCGGCGTGGCGCTACCGCTCCGAGGAGGAGCTGGCCGAGGTGCTGACCGTCTCCGGGCAGCTGCCGTATTCGGATGGAAAATGAAAAGGGGAGCGTTCTGCGCGGCAGGACGCTCCCTTTTTTCAGGAACCAGCGGGCAGAAAGATCATCGTTCCCCGGGCAGACCACGCCATCCGCTGGGCCATGCAGCCGGGCGCACCGGCCAGCAGAAACAGGGCCAGTGCGGCGAGCAGCAGCACCCATCCAAGGCCGCTGTGCGGCCTGCCGGAAAAAGGCTCCCCTTTTTTGCGTCTCATCCCGCTGCCCCCTTTTTGCTGTGCTGGGCCATCCTATGCGCCGCAGGCACCGATTGTGCAACCGGCCCGGCTGTGGTACAATAAAACCTTAAGAGATACATTGTACAGGGAGAACGATCTTTATGCTTACCATCACACTGCTGGGCACCGCTGCTACCATGCCGCTGCCGGACCGGGCGCTTTCGGCTGCGTTTGCAGCCTGCGGCGGGCACGGCCTGCTCTGGGACTGCGGCGAGGGAACTCAGGCAGCGGCACACCGGGCAGGCGTGAACCTGATGCGGGCGGATGCCATCTGTCTGACCCACTACCATGGCGACCACATCTTTGGTCTGCCGGGCCTTTTGCAGACGCTGGGGGCGCAGGGCCGCACAAGGCCGCTTGCCCTGCTGGGTCCGGAGGGCCTGCCGGATATCTGGGCGGCTGTGCGGGCGCTGACCGGCCCGCTGCCCTATCCGGTAAAGCCGCAGGTGCTTATGCCGGGCCAGCCGCTGGCGCTGGATGCGCTGAGCGAGGGCTGGCCTGCCGGTGCGCGGCTGGTGCCGTTTGCCACAAAGCACCGGGTAAAAAGCCTTGGCTACCGGCTGGAGCTGCCCCGCGCGGGCAAATTTTCGCCGGAGCAGGCCCGGGCGCTGGGGGTGCCGGTGCAGCAATGGAAGCTGCTGCAGAAAGGGCAGAGCGTTGCCGTGGAGGGCAGAACAGTGCAGCCTGCACAGGTGCTGGGCGCACCGCGCAGGGGGCTGAGCGTGGTGTTCTCCGGCGACACCGCCGCCTGCCCGGGCCTTTTGCAGGCGGCGCAGGATGCAGACCTGCTGCTTTGCGACGCCACCTATGCGCTGCCGGAGCAGGAAGCACAGGCCCGGCAGTGGGGCCACAGCACCTTCGGGCAGAGCGCGGCCCTTGCTGCACAGGCGGGCGCAAAACGGCTGTGGCTGACCCATTACTCCCCCATGATCACCGACCCGGAGGAGTATGCCGAACAGGCACAGGGCATCTTTCCGGCGGCAGAATGCGGCTTTGACGGCAAAAGCATCACCCTGCAGTACGAGGAGGTGCAGCCATGACCATCCGGATGGACGAGGGCGCGGCGGAGCTGCTGGACACCCTGCACAGGGCGGGCTATGCGGCCTATGTGGTGGGCGGCTGCGTGCGGGACAGCCTGCTGGGCCTTACCCCCCATGACTGGGATCTTTGCACCAGCGCCCTGCCGCAGCAGGGGATGGAGCTGTTCGGCGAAGAAAAATGCATTCCCACCGGCCTGCAGCACGGCACCGTGACCGTAAAGCAGGGCGGCGGGCTGTACGAGATCACCACCTTCCGCACCGAGGGGACTTATACCGATGGCCGCCACCCGGACGAGGTGCATTTTGTACCGGATGTACGGGAGGATCTGGCCCGGCGGGATTTTACCATCAACGCTATGGCCTACAATGCAAAAGAGGGCCTTGTGGATCCCTTTGGCGGGCAGGCCGATCTGCAAAGCGGCATTCTGCGGGCCGTGGGCGTGCCGCACCAGCGGTTCACCGAGGACGCGCTGCGCATCCTGCGGCTGTACCGGTTCGCAGCGCGGTTTGGCTTTTCCATCGACCCGCCCACGGCGCAGGCGGCACAGGAGCTGTGTGCCCATCTGGACTGTGTATCGGTGGAGCGCATCGAGGAAGAGCTTGCAAAACTGCTGAGTGCACCCGCCCCTGCGGCATATCTTGACGAAAAAATACTCGGTGTTGTTTTACCCGAGCTTTCACAGGAGGCACTGGCGGCGGCAAAGCCGGTGGTGGATGCCTGCCCGGCGGGGGAGCAGGCCCTGCCCGTCCGTCTGGCGGCGCTGCTGCTGAGCCTTGGCGAGGACGGCACCCGCCGCACCCTCAGGCGCCTGCGCTGCTCCAATGCCTGTATTGAGGAAACGGCGGTGCTGGTGCGGGAAGTCGTGTCGGGTGTGCCGGTATCCCTGAATATTTACACCCGCAAATTGCTGGGCCAATATGGCCTGAAAACCGTGCAGCGTCTGGCGGCACTGGGCACAGCCCTGCAGCCGGAACACGCGGCTGATTTTGCTGCACTTTCTGAATTGGCCGAACGATTGGATGCGGACGGCGTATGCTGCCGCATCAGCCAGTTGGCTGTGAATGGCCGCGACCTGATGGCGGCAGGCGTCCCGGCGGGGCCGGGCATCCGCAAAGTGCTGGAAGCGCTGCTGGACGGTGTGATCCGGGAAGAATACCCCAATGAGCGGCAAGCCCTGCTGGCCGCAGTGCAGCAGCTTGCTGCGTCTTGACAAGCGCTTTTTTCAGAGTTACTATTATACTACTGTTTTAGTGTGTTGAATACACCAAAGGAGAACTTATGACCACACAGACCCCTGATTCAAAGCCGCGTGCCCTCATTGCCATGAGCGGCGGCGTGGACAGCTCGGTGGCGGCATGGCTCATGCAGCAGGCAGGCTATGACTGCACCGGCATCACCATGCGGCTCACCCGCAACGAAACGCTGGGACAGTCCGGCTTTCACACCTGCTGCTCGGAAAAGGACATCGAGGACGCGGCAGAGGTGGCGTTTGCTATGGATATCCCGTACGAGGTGTTGGATTTCACGGCCGACTTCCGGGAGCAGATCATTGAAAAATTCGTCCGCGTGTATGAGGCGGGCGGCACGCCGAACCCCTGCATCGACTGCAATAAATATATGAAGTTCCGCCATCTGCTGGACTGGGCCCGGGCACACGGCATGGAGTATGTGGTCACGGGCCACTATGCCCGGGTGGAGCAGGACGAGGCCACCGGCCGTTTCCTGCTCAAAAAGGGACTGGACGAGGGCAAGGACCAGAGCTACGTGCTCTACAACCTCACCCAGGAGCAGCTGGCGCATATCCGCCTGCCGCTGGGCGGCCTGCACAAGACCGAGGTGCGCGAGATCGCGGAACAGCACAAATTCGTCAATGCCCGCAAGCACGACAGTCAGGACATCTGCTTTGTGCCGGATGGTGACTATGCCCGCTTTATGGAGGACTTCACCGGCAAACGCTACCCGGCAGGTGATTTTCTGGACGAGAGCGGCAGGGTGGTGGGCACCCACAACGGCGCGGTGCGGTACACCATCGGCCAGCGCAAGGGGCTGGGCCTTGCCATGGGGGCACCTGTGTACGTCTGCGGCAAGGACATGCAGGCAAACACCGTCACGGTAGGGCCGGAGGAGATGCTGTTCGACCGCATCGTGTATGCGGACGAGGTGAACTGGATCGCCATTCCGGAGCTGACCGGGCCGCTGCGGGTCACAGCCCGCACCCGGTACCATCAGGTGGAGCAGGCCGCCACCGTCTACCCGGCGGAGTGCGGCTTCCGGCTGGAATTTGACCAGCCTCAGCGCGCCCCTACGCCCGGTCAGGCCGTGGTGCTGTATCAGGGCGACACGGTGCTGGGCGGCGGCACCATCACCCGCGTAGAAAAGTAAGGAGAACGAAATGCAAAATCAGTATTCCCGCACGCAGCTGCTGCTGGGCGCGGAAGCCATGGAAAAACTGCACAATTCCCGCGTGGCGGTGTTCGGCATCGGCGGCGTGGGCGGCTACACGGTGGAAGCGCTGGCGCGCAGCGGTGTGGGGGCACTGGATCTGATCGATGATGATAAGGTCTGCCTGACCAACCTCAACCGCCAGATCATCGCCACCCGCAGCACGGTAGGGCAATATAAGGTAGATGTGGCTGCGCAGCGTATCCACGACATCGACCCGGATATCAAAGTGACCACCCATCGGTGCTTCTTTGGCCCGGAAACACAGGACCAGTTCGACTTTACCCAGTACGACTATGTGGTGGACGCCATCGACACCGTTACCGGCAAGCTGGCGCTGGTGATGAAGTGCAAGGAGGCGGGCACGCCCATCATCTGCTCCATGGGCGCAGGCAACAAGATGGACCCGACCCGCTTTGAAGTGACCGATATCTACAAGACCTCGGTCTGCCCGCTGGCCAAGGTGATGCGCACCGAGTGCCGCAAGCGCAAGATCAAGCACCTGAAGGTGGTCTACTCCAAGGAGCCTGCCATGACCCCCATCGAGGATGATGCCATCAGCTGCAAGGATCACTGCATCTGCCCTCCGGGCACCCAGCGCAAGTGCACCCAGCGCCGTTCGGTGCCGGGCTCCAATGCCTTTGTACCCTCGGTGGCCGGCCTGATCATCGGCGGCGAGGTGGTAAAAGACCTTGTGGGCTTTGTGCCGATGAAGGGGTAAAACAGAAGGCAGACTCCTGCTGTGTGGGACGATTTTGAATGCGCTCCGCGTTGCTTTGCGCATAAGCTAGGGAAATTATATTTTTGATTTTGGGGTCCAGAAACGCCTGCGGGTGTTTCTGGACCCCATTTTCATGGGCAGGGGGCGTGGAGGAAAGGCTTGTGCCTGCGGGCAGAACGTTAACTCCGCCGCGCGAATGTTTCCGCAGGAAACCAGCGCGGCAGCTTCCGCTTTCGGTCATGACTCCTTCCGTGAAAAGGCAATTCTGGAAAATCCGCAGATTTTCCAGAATTGCAAAATAAAATAATAATTCCGCTGAAAATGGTCAGAGCATCAGCGGAGACCATTTGAGATCGCGCTTTTTACGCGCTGCAGCGTTCTATAATATAAATTTGCAATCAATTTGCAATTTGGTATTGCAATTGGAGAGAATATCGTGTATAATCATCCCTGTTCGAAAATGCAAATTGGTTGCAATTTGTTATGATAAAGCAATTTTCTGCTGTGTTTGGAGTGTATATGGAACTGTTTCTGGATGTTCTGGGCGAATCTCTGGTGGATACCGCCAAGATGCTGCCCTTCCTGTTTCTGGCTTATCTTCTGATCGAATACATTGAGACCCGCCATGGTGAGCGCATCGAAGCACTGCTGGCCGGAGGCGGCCGCTGGGGCGCGATTCCGGGCGCGGTGCTGGGCTGTGTGCCGCAGTGCGGCTTTTCGGCCATTGCGTCCAACTTCTATTCCTCCCGCGTCATCACGCTGGGCACCCTGATGGCGGTTTACCTTGCTACCAGTGACGAAGCCATTCCGCTGCTGGTATCCATGCCGGCTTATTGGGACAAGCTGGCGGTGCTCATGGTCATCAAGGTGGTGTACGCCATTGCGGTGGGCTTTGCGCTGGACTTTGTCCTGCGCGGTGTGCTGCCCAAAAGCCTGCGTGGTGGCTACACCGGCCACGCGGATGAAGTGGACTGCCACGAGGAGCACAGCGACGAAGCCGGAAACGCACAGCCCATCTGGAAGGCAGCCCTGCGTCACACGCTGGAGATCTTCGTGTTCATTTTTGCGTTCAGTCTGGTGTTCGGCCTGATCGTCGAGGGCGTGGGCGAGGACGTCTTTGCCAGCGTTCTGGGCAGCATGGGCTTCTTCCAGCCGGTGGTGGCTGCGCTGGTGGGCCTGATCCCCAACTGCGCCGCCAGCGTGCTGCTGACCCAGCTGTATGTGGAGGGTG
>ENA-ORSA01002684-ORSA01002684.1-human-gut-metagenome-genome-assembly--contig:-NODE-2684-length-12313-cov-12.731033_pt1 | contig 12313 bp, 11 predicted proteins | sample MGYA00242179_ERZ509142 | MGnify/ENA primary metagenome ERZ509142 (study PRJEB26280, sample SAMEA2338659) | human gut metagenome | biome: human gut; feature: human-associated habitat; material: faeces... | reverse complement strand
AGGCTATTGTAAGCCTTTTTTGGGGAAAAGGCAAGATTTTTTGAGAAGGGAGCGTAGAAGTACGATTTATGGGACACCATGAAATGTATTATGAATGCAGGCCACAAGATTTCCCTCCCACATCGTCAATCAGACGGTTTTTCCTGCGTAAAATTAGGCACTTTGCTAAAATCCTTTTCTATTGTTTGTATTGGATTGACACCGTTCGCACCACGTCCTATCATTATGGTAAAATCACCCAAAGGAGGAATGTCGGATGAAACGTCCTCTCATTGCCCATCAGACACCCGACAGAACACGCACCCAGCTTCTGGAAACACACAGTCGCAACGTCGGTGAACGCTGCGGTGCTGCCTGTCAGCAGATTGGCCTGGAACACCTTGGCCGCCTGACCGGACTTCTGCACGATCTCGGAAAAGCTGCTCACGAGGTTCAAGACTATCTTTATGGAGCCCCGATCGTCGGAAAGCTCAATCATTCCAGTGCCGGGATGCGGTGGGTCTGGGAAGCCTTTGGAAAAAACGAAACACGGAAAAGTTACCGTCTGGCTGCACAGTTTTCCGCCATCGCCATCGGCTGCCATCACGGAACGCGCTGTGATATTTTTGACCCGGAAGACGGCAGTGAACCCTGGTTGGAACGAATGTGTTCCGAGAAAGCTGCGCCATTTTATGCCCAGAGCTGTGAATCTTTTTTCACCGAGTGCATCCCACAGGAGGAGATTGAGCATGAAATGGCCCTTGCCGCCAAGGAGATGGCCTCTCTCTGGAAACAACTCAGCAACAACAACTCCAACAGCGTTTCGTTTCGGATGATGCTCGGTCTTGTTCAGCGCTATCTATTTGGTGCATTGGTCGATGCCGATTGGACCGACACCGCCCATTTTGAGGAAAACACGCCCTTGCCATCCGCTGAGGCAACCGACTGGCCCGCACTGGCGAACACCGTGGAGCACTTTCTTGCAGACCTGAAGCAAACCCGCACGATTGACTTTCTGCGGCAGGAAATCTCCGACCAGTGTCGTTCTGCCGGACAGAACGCTGCTCCCGGCATTTACCGGCTCTATGTTCCCACCGGAGGCGGCAAGACTTACTCCGGCCTCCGTTTCTGTATTCACGCAGCAGAGCACACCCATGCCAGCCGGATCTTCTATTTTGCACCCTATCGCTCGATCATCGGGCAGAACACCGGGCATTTCCGGAAAGCGCTCGGCAATTCCGCTCTTGTTCTGGAACATCACGCGGACGCCATCCAGGACGAGACTCTGCAGGAATCCATTCTGGCACAAACGCAGAATTGGCAGGGTGTGCCCCTCATTGCAACGACCATGGTTCAATTTCTCAACACCCTGTTTGCTGCACCTCGCCGCAACGCCCGCAGAATGCCCTCACTGGCCAACGCTGTCTTGCTTTTCGATGAGATCCAGTCGCTTCCCTTGCAACACACCTACTTATTCAATATTGCACTCAACCTGCTTTCGCAGGCGATGGGCTGCACGATCGTCCTCTGCACCGCCACGCAGCCTCCTCTGGAGCAACTTGCTTATCCACTTTTGTTTTCTACTCCCAAGGACATCGTTCCAGATTATGCAAAACGCTTTGAGCAGTTCAAGCGAACCGAAATCGTCCCCATTCTCGACCATTCCGGTTTTTCTGCTGAATCACTGGCCGATTTTGCCTTGGACAAGCTCCAAACCAATGATTCTCTGCTCGTGATCCTCAACACCCGCCGGATGGTCGAAGCCGTATTCGATCATCTAAAACCGCTTCTGGGTTCGGATGTTCAGCTTTTCTGCCTTACTACACATCTTTGCCCGCAGCACCGCATGGATGTGATCGACGCCATCAAAGCCCATCTGGATCCACCACACCCGGCACAAAAACTGATCTGTGTCAGCACTCAACTCATTGAAGCAGGTGTAGATCTGAGCTTTGACTGCGTCATTCGCGGCATGGCCGGCCTGCCCAGCGTCGCACAGGCCGCCGGACGCTGCAATCGTCACGGTAAAACGTCCTGCCGCCCGGTCTATCTGCTCCCCTGCGCACAGAACGAAGAACATCTGGACTCCCTGCCGGATCTGGATGAGGGGCGTCGTTCCACAGAACGTCTGCTTTCCAGCCTGCCTGCTCATACAGACCTGCTCTCTCCGGCCTCCATTCAGGCCTACTACGATGCCTATTATTCAGAAGGTCGTCAGAAGAACCAGATGCTTGCCCCGACCGGGCAGGACGGACAGACGCTCCTCGACCTTCTGAGCGACAACAAATCCGGTGTCAAAGCATATCGGGAAACCCACCGTTCGGCACCGCAGCTTTCCCCAGTTATGCTTTTTCAAGCATTTGATACAGCCGAATCGCAATTTCATGCACTGGAAAGCGACACGATCTCCGTCATTGTGCCGTACCGGGAACAGGGGCAGAAACTCGTTTCATTATTTTTGTCCACCGAACATCCGGGTCCCGAACTGTTCCGTGAGGCACAGCATTATACCGTAGAGCTCAATAGCAGCGAGTTCCGACGCCTTGACCAAGCCCATGCGATCCTACCCGGAGCAAAAGGAGCCGTCTATCTTTTGCAGTCCAATTGTTATGACTCCATCAAGGGCATCCAGACCGAGCCCTCTGCACCGGAGGTTCTGATCTTCTGATAAAAAGGAGGAATTTCTTTGCAATATCCCAACACCATCACTCTGCTTGTATCCGGACGCTATGCACTTTTCAGTGACCCCATTACCCGCGTGGGCGGCGAGAAATGCAGTTACCCCGTCCCGACGTACCAAGCGCTCAAAGGCATTCTGGAAAGCGTATATTGGAAGCCCACATTTATTTGGTTCCCTACCGATGTCCGCATCCTGAACCGAATCGAAACGCAATCCAAGGGCATCCGTCCCATCAACTACAGCAACGGCAAAAACGACCTTTCCATCTATACGTATCTGTCTGATGTTGCCTATCAGGTGCGCGCCCACTTTGAGTGGAACGAGCACCGCCCGGACCTTGCGCAGGACCGGAACGAAAACAAGCACTACGCCATCGCCAAGCGAATGCTGGAACGCGGCGGGCGGCGGGACATCTTTCTCGGTACACGGGAATGTCAGGGTTACGTAGAACCCTGCACCTTTGGCGAGGGCCCCGGTGCTTACGACAACACTCCCTCTGTTCCGCTTGGCCTGATGCTACATGGTCTGACCTACGCAGACGAGACCACCACTGGCACCATGCAGGAGCGTTTCTGGTATCCGGTGATGGAAAACGGCATCATCCACTTCTGCCGCCCGGAAGAGTGCCCCGTCGTCCGCGATATCCGGAAGCAGTCGGCCAAGCATTTCATCCTGAACGAAACGCTCCAAAGCTGCGATGATCTTTATCAGGAGGTGTTCTCCGAATGAGCTGGCTGGAACGCTGTTATCAGACCTATGAGTACATCCGCCGGGCAGAACCTGACCTCATCGGCAGGCAGGAACCCAATCGTGCCACCCTCCTGCCCGTCGGTCACACCACCCAGCAGGCACAGATTCAGGTAGAGCTCGACCTCGACGGCAATTTTCTGAACGCTTTTGTCCTGCGTAAAGATGAACAAACCACGATCATCCCCTGCACTGAACGCTCATCCGCACGAACTTCCGGCATTGTACCTCACCCACTTGCCGACAAACTTCAATACATCGCTTCCAATTATTCCGATTATGGTGGGCGAAAGGAGCCAGGCTGGGAGAAATATCACGAACAGCTTCTCAGCTGGTGTTCTTCCCCATTTTCCCATCCATTGGTCTGCGCTGTACTTCACTACCTCGAAAAAGGCTGCCTGATTCCCGATCTTCTTGCAAAAGGCATCCTGTTCACAGATGAAACTGGCAGACTTCCCGCAAAATATACAGGTGAAAAAGATGCTTCGCCCCAAATCGTTCGTGCCATTCCTTCTGGAGACCAGACTGAATCGTTCATCCGTTTTCGTGTCAACAACATTGATTTGTCCTGCACACCCGAACTCTGGGACAGTTTCCTGCATTTTTATGAATCACAGTTGACCGACCAGGACTACTGCACTGTTCTTGGTGAGAAAACCGCGATTTCCATGCTCAGCCCACAAAAGATCCGCAATGCCGGAGATGGTGCAAAATTGATTTCCAGCAACGACGAAACGAATTTCACCTTTCGCGGGCGTTTCTTTAACCCACGACAGGCGCTTTCTATCGGCTATCGCACCACGCAGGAAGCCCACAGTGCACTGCGCTGGCTCATCAGCCGTCAGGGCACAAATCTTGGTGATGAATCCATCCTGGTCTGGGGCACACAGGATGAACCGGTTCCCTCGCTTTGCGATGATACCTATGATCTTGCGCAGAATGCCCCTGTTGATGATCTCGATGACATGGAGATTCCAGAATTTGCTTTGATGCCCTCACAGGAAGCTTCCACCGCCGAGACCATTGCGCGGCAGTTCAATCGGGCGATCCATGGATACCGCTTGAAGCTGACCGACACCTCCCAGCTTTCCGTTCTGATCCTGGACTCTCCTTCTGGTGCCAAAGGCCGCCTTTCGGTCCGGTATTATCAGGAACTCAGCGGCTCCCGGCTGCTGGAAAATATCGTTGACTGGCACAAAACCTTTGTGTGGCTTTTGGAATACCGCTCCCGCCCCGCACCGGCACAGCCCGGAACGAAACCCAAGCAGGAACATTTTTCGTTTGTCGGAGCACCCGCTCCGGAGGACATCGCGAAAGCTGCTTACGGAGAAAAGGTCGATCAGAAACTCAAGCAACAGACTTTGGAGCGCCTTGTTCCCTGTCTGGTAGAACGAAAGCCGCTGCCTTATGACCTTGTGCGAAGCGCTGTACGCCGTGCTACGGCAGGCGTCACGCTGGAGCCCTGGGAAGCCCGCAAGACCCGCAGCATCGCCTGTGCGCTGATCTGCGGTTATTACAACCGATCGAAAGGAGAATCTTATTCTATGGCATTGGATGAAACCTGCCGCGACCGCAGCTATCTGTTCGGCCGCATCCTCGCCTGCGCAGAGCAGGTCGAACGCTATGCACAAAACCTGACCACCGATGAAAAACGTACAACGAATGCCGAACGGGCACAGGTCATGTTCGTACAGCGACCCGCCAAAACGACCGTTCTGCTGCAAAACAAGCTCACGCCCTATCTGAGCCGCATCCAGTCCAAAAACGGCAGCCGACGCCGTTATCAGCTCATGCTGGATCTGATCGATCAGCTCGGTGAAGAAAACTTCACCAACAAACCCTTGAGCGAACTTTATCTCCTTGGCTATTCCAGCCAGCTGATGGCCTTCCGCCGTGAAAACGAAGAATCGAAAAAGAATTCCAATCCGAGTGAAGAATAAATAACAGGAGGATCTACTATTATGAGTACATTGAACCATAAGATCGACTTTGCCCTTGTTCTTTCCGTCCGCCACGCAAACCCCAATGGGGACCCGCTCAATGGCAACCGCCCCCGTGAGACCTACGAAGGCTACGGCGAGATCTCGGATGTCTGCCTGAAGCGAAAGATCCGCAACCGCATGATGGACCTCGGCGCTCCGGTTTTTGTGCAGTCCAATGACCGCTGCATCGACGGCTGCAAAAGCCTGAAAGACCGTGCTGACTCCATCCCTGCACTGAAAAAAGAAAAAGACGCCGATGTTTACGCAAAAGTCGCCTGCCAGACCTGGCTGGATGTGCGCAGCTTCGGCCAGGTGTTCGCCTTCAAGAATGGCGGCGAGGCCGACGGTGTCTCGATCGGTGTGCGTGGGCCCGTATCCATCCACCCGGCGTTCAGCGTTGACCCCGTCGAGATCAGCAGTCTCCAGATCACCAAAAGCGTTAACGGCGTATCCGGTGCAAAAAAATCCAGCGATACCATGGGCATGAAGCACCGTGTGGACTTCGGCGTCTATACTACCTTTGGCAGCATCAACTGCCAGCTTGCCGAAAAGACCGGCTTCACGCAGGAAGATGCCGACCTAATCAAGCAGGCTCTCCTCACATTATTTGAGAACGACACGTCTTCTGCCCGGCCGGACGGCAGCATGGAGGTGATCCGCCTGTACTGGTGGGAGCACAACTGCAAGAGCGGACAGTATTCCTCCGCCAAGGTCCACCGCTGCCTGCATGTGAAGTCAACCTGCGAGACACCTCACAGCGCAGAGGATTACGAGATTACCTGCGACGAATTGGACGGTCTGACCCCGGAAGTGTATGATGAACACTGACGAATATCTGCAAATGTCCGGTATTCAACACTTTGCCTTTTGTAGAAGACAATGGGCGTTGGCCTACCTCGAACAGCAATGGTCTGAGAACCTTCGCACTGCGGAGGGGCGGCTGGAACATACCCGCTGCCATGACACCGCGCAGACCGAGCGGCGGGGCGATCTGCTCATCACACGGGGGATGAAGGTCGTCAGCCACCGCCTGCGGCTCAGCGGAGACTGCGACGTTGTGGAATTCCGGGCGGACCCGGAGGGCATCCCGCTGCAACACACCGAAGGCCGCTGGCGGCCCATGCCGGTGGAGTACAAACATGGCCGTGCCAAGGAGAACGACGCCGACCGGCTGCAGCTCTGTGCGCAGGCCATGGCTCTGGAAGAGATGCTGGCCTGTGATATCCCGCAGGCCGCGCTCTTCTACGAGGAAACGCGGCGGCGGGAACTCGTCCCGCTGACGGACGCGCTGCGCCAAAAAACGCAGGCCATGGCCGACGAGATGAACCAGTATTTCGCCCGCGGCTACACGCCAAAAGTCAAGCCGGGAACCTTCTGCAACGCCTGCTCCCTCAAAGAGCTTTGCCTGCCCGCACTGTACAAACGCGCCGACCCCAGGGCCTACCTGAAAGCCTATCTGGACGAAGTGCAAGCGGAGGACACACCATGAGACAGCTTTTGACCCAGCTTTACGTCACTTCGGAAGACGCCTATCTTTCGCTCGACGGCGAAAATGTCGTGGTCAGCCGCCAGAAGACCGAGATCGGGCGGGTCCCGCTCCACACGCTGGAAGGGATCGTCTGCTTCAGCCGCTCCGGTGCCAGCCCGGCACTCATGGGCAAATGCGCGGCCAAGGGCATCGACCTCTGCTTTTTCAGCCCCTACGGCCAGTTTTTGGCGCGCACCGTCGGCGAAGAGCGCGGCAATGTCCTGCTGCGGCAGACCCAGTACCGCATCTCCGACAGCGAAGCGCTGAGCTGCCGCTATGCGCGATACTTCATCCTTGGCAAAGTTTACAACGCCCGCTGGGTACTGGAACGCGCCACCCGCGACCACCCGCAGCGCGTACCCGTAGAGGAATTCAAACGCACGAGTGCCCAGCTTGCGGCGGCGCTCCCCCTCATCGAGCAGTGCGACGATCTCGACCAGCTGCGCGGTCTAGAAGGGGAAGCAGCGCAGCGCTACTTCGATTGCTTCGACTCCCTCATTTTACAGCAGCATGAAGCGTTTCCGTTCGTGTCCCGAAACCGTCGGCCTCCGCTGGACAATGTGAATGCGCTGCTCTCCTTCGCCTATTCCCTGCTGGCCCGCGACTGCGCTTCCGCACTGAGCAGCGTCGGGCTGGACCCGTATGTCGGCTTCCTGCACCGCGCCCGTCCCGGACGCCGCAGTCTGGCGCTGGACCTTATGGAAGAGCTTCGCGCCGTTTCCGCAGACCGGTTCGTGCTGTCCTGCATCAACCAGAAACTGCTGACAGCGAAGCACTTCCAGAAACAGGAGAATGGTGCTGTCCTCCTGACCGACGATGGCCGCCGCGCGTTTCTCAAAGCCTGGCAGACCAAAAAGCAGGAGCAGATCACCCATCCCTTCCTGAAAGAGAAACTGCCCTGGGGACTGGTGCCTTACGTGCAGGCGCTCCTTCTGGCGCGGACTCTGCGCGGTGATCTGGAACTGTATCCGCCATTCTTCTGGAAGTGAGGTTCGTCTATGCTGGTCCTGATCACCTATGATGTCAACACCGAGACCGCTGCTGGGCGCAAACGCCTGCGCAAAGTCGCCAAAAAGTGCGTGGACCACGGGCAGCGGGTGCAGAATTCTGTCTTCGAGTGCCTGCTGGACGCCGCGCAGTTTGCTGTTCTGAAGTCCGAGCTTTCCGCCCTCATCGACCCCGATCTGGACAGTCTGCGGTTTTATCAACTGGGCAACAGCTATAAGACCAAGGTCGAGCACATCGGGGTGCATCCCCTGTTTGAATCCGGAGACGTGCTGATTTTCTAGTCTGTTCCCTCGGTGCGAATGGAAAGCACTCACCCCTTTTCCGTCTCCTTCGCACCATGTTTTCAAGCCGTTCTGTGCAGATCGCAGCTGTTTTTTCGGATGTTTTTGGAAAAGCTTTTCCAAATCTGTGCAGATCGCTTTATAATGAAACAAAAGCGGAGATGTTTTTCTCCGTTTTTGCTGTCGCCCTCCTCGCGGAGGGCGTGGATAGAAATCAGTTCCTCGGTGACACCCTCCGCCTCCTGCATGTCGCCCTCCTCGCGGAGGGCGTGGATAGAAATTCCAGCGCCGCAGCCTGATAGCCGGACACGAGAAAGTCGCCCTCCTCGCGGAGGGCGTGGATAGAAATGCATTGGTGCCGCCGGTGACGTAGGCGTCCCAGTGTCGCCCTCCTCGCGGAGGGCGTGGATAGAAATTCGTACCGGGATGGGGCCGCGCTGATGAACCTGCGTCGCCCTCCTCGCGGAGGGCGTGGATAGAAATATCCAGAAGAATGAAATCGGCAAGATCAGCGTCAGGTCGCCCTCCTCGCGGAGGGCGTGGATAGAAATGATTCCAAAACGTGTACGAACGTTTGTTCGCCGGGTCGCCCTCCTCGCGGAGGGCGTGGATAGAAATGTTTCATGCCGCTTGCCATGCCAGTGACAAGGTCAGTCGCCCTCCTCGCGGAGGGCGTGGATAGAAATGCATTGTCGTCCTCCTTTTCAGGCAATGGAGCGTGTCGCCCTCCTCGCGGAGGGCGTGGATAGAAATTTCTGGATGCCGTCCACCATCTCGGTCCATGTCCGTCGCCCTCCTCGCGGAGGGCGTGGATAGAAATTTGCCTGCCGACAGCAGAGTGCTGCCGATGGTCGGTCGCCCTCCTCGCGGAGGGCGTGGATAGAAATTTCTGGCTGTCCGTCTGTGAGCGGTAGTCCTCGTGTCGCCCTCCTCGCGGAGGGCGTGGATAGAAATAACAAGAGCTATAACGAAGCGATCCGCAGCTTGCGTCGCCCTCCTCGCGGAGGGCGTGGATAGAAATGCTCTCACCCCAGCCGTTGACGCGGATCGTGTGTAGTCGCCCTCCTCGCGGAGGGCGTGGATAGAAATGCCGTGTACTATTTGAGGGACGCAAGGCGGAACGAGGTCGCCCTCCTCGCGGAGGGCGTGGATAGAAATGCTCTCTGCCCTTGGTCTGCAGGTTGACGACCTCGGTCGCCCTCCTCGCGGAGGGCGTGGATAGAAATACACTGACCGTGTCGGCGAGGATGCCGTCAACCTGTCGCCCTCCTCGCGGAGGGCGTGGATAGAAATTGGGTCAGCGTCAGCCCCTCGGTGAGGTGCGCGCTGTCGCCCTCCTCGCGGAGGGCGTGGATAGAAATCTAAAATTGACAACTCGGAGTCGTTGTGATAATGTCGCCCTCCTCGCGGAGGGCGTGGATAGAAATGCTTTCAGAGCGACGCCTCCAGCGTCGAACGTCAGGTCGCCCTCCTCGCAGAGGGCGTGGATAGAAATAATGAGATTCGGATTGCTACCGATCAGCGACTTGGTCGCCCTCCTCGCGGAGGGCGTGGATAGAAATGCGAATATGCCCGCATAAGGAAAGGAGGGCAAAATGGTCGCCCTCCTCGCGGAGGGCGTGGATAGAAATACACCGGGGTCGATGACGGCGAACGTGCCGCCAGTGTCGCCCTCCTCGCGGAGGGCGTGGATAGAAATTTTACCCAGACCCATATCAAGGTAGTACGCCACACGGTCGCCCTCCTCGCGGAGGGCGTGGATAGAAATACGCACAAAAGAAGGTGCAAATGGGGATGAAACGGTCGCCCTCCTCGCGGAGGGCGTGGATAGAAATGCTGAATAAAGGCCGGCCGGTCTGGGTCGGTCAGGGTCGCCCTCCTCGCGGAGGGCGTGGATAGAAATGAGGACCTCTATGGGCACGACCGCTGGAGGGCGTGGATAGAAATTGTCCGGCGCGAGCCAAATTTGCAAGCTGCATGATGTCGCCCTCCTCGCGGAGGGCGTGGATAGAAATATTGACGATGTGAAAAAGGTCAAGTCACTAAATTGTCGCCCTCCTCGCGGAGGGCGTGGATAGAAATATGAACTGATGGCCTGATAGGGGGTGTGAATTATGGCGTCGCCCTCCTCGCGGAGGGCGTGGATAGAAATTGCCCCTCTCACGGTGCTTGTCCTCGTATGTGCGGTCGCCCTCCTCACGGAGGGCGTGGATAGAAATCACTTTTACTGCATACGAGATCTATCAGCAGCCTGTCGCCCTCCTCACGGAGGGCGTGGATAGAAATCTCAAAGTGGGACATGGTGCGCCGGGACAGCGCAAAGTCGCCCTCCTCGCGGAGGGCGTGGATAGAAATGTCTTGAGCTGCTTGGTGTCGATGCCCATATCTGCGGTCGCCCTCCTCGCGGAGGGCGTGGATAGAAATTTGCAAAGAAAGACCCTGAGTACAAGCGTGTGGGTCGCCCTCCTCGCGGAGGGCGTGGATAGAAATTACGAGGTGAGCGGAAAGCTAACGCAAGGAACTTGGTCGCCCTCCTCGCGGAGGGCGTGGATAGAAATTCTCTCTTTGCAGCCCTGCGGGGTTATGATGAGCAGTCGCCCTCCTCACGGAGGGCGTGGATAGAAATTCCTTGCCCCAGCTAACAGCGTATTCTGCCCTGCATCCCGGCATCGCCAACCTTTCCCCCATTGGCCTCATCGTGCGCGGTACAAAACAAAAGTAAAAGGCGGCATGACCCGTTGTATGGGCCACGCCGCCTTTTGCTTCAGGGCTCGTTTGCCTGCAGCACACAGGCACAATACCCCGGTTCGGGCTGATAGCAGTGGATGGTCAGGTATTTGTCCACCTCCGGGCTGTAATCGTGGAGGGTATGCTTCGTACCGTTCAGCGCCACATCTGCATAGGACACCAGCCACTTTTTGTCCCCATTGGGGAACACCTTGTAAAACGAGCGATTCAGCATTTCCTCCACCGGCACACCCTCGATATTGGCCATTTCCGCATTGCAATAGCGGAAGATGAAATCCACGCCGTGTCCATCTTCATTGAAGACCAGCTCGATGACACAGAACGCCAGCGGCATATCGTCCAGCAGGCTGCATTTTTCCAGCAGGCTCATGCTCATGGGGCGAGGCTTCGTGTCGGACAGCCCGATCTCCATGCGCAGGCGGCGGTGGCTGCTCAGGCCGCGCTTGCGTCCCTGAAACGTGCGGCCGTCCGACATGGTATAAACACCATCGTTGCCGATGTTTACGATCTGGCTGCGGTTCACTGCGATTCCCTTGCTGATGTTCAGGAACTGATCTTCCGGCAGAACAGACAGGACGCCGTGCATCGGCGCATACAGCGCGGCTTCCCCGCCGTCCATGCGGTGAAGGACCGTTTTCCGGTCGCTGCGGTAAAGATATAAAATATTTTCCGGGCAGAGATTGTGTTTTTGCATCCATCTATTCAGGTCGCTCATTGCAGTGCTCCTTTGTCAGTTGATGACTTTAGTATAACATACTGCCGTGCGGCCGACAAGGAGGATTCGTGAAAAAGCGCAATTCAATGGAGCTTTCAACAATAATCCGAGGCATTTTTTGTTAAAACTCACGTTTTTGCGTGTCTCGCATAGAAACTATTGACTTTTCAGCATTCTTTTCGTATGATGAACGCAGAACACCGAATGGTTTTCCCCATAAAGCGCATACGCATAAAGCAAAAAGCATAACAGGAGGTTTCACGTCATGAAACTGACACGCCGAGGATTTCTGAACATTTCCACTGCGGCTGCGGTGGTCTGCGCAGCTACACTTTTGCCCGTAGAGAAAGCCGCCGCAGCACAGCAGACGATGGCGGCGCAGGAACTTCTGGAACAGGCGTATCTGTACGCCTTTCCACTGGTTCTGATGGATGCGACCCGAAAGGTTTCAACCAACACAGAAACACCGAACGATACCCGTGCGCCGATCAACCAGTTCATCCATGCGAAAAAGCTGGCAGACGCCGCATCTCGCGCAGTCGTCACGCCGAATGTGGATACCATCTATACGCAGGCATTTCTCGATGTCAGCGCAGAACCAATGATCTACGGCGTGCCGCAGACCGACCGCTTTTTTAATGTACA
>ENA-ORSA01002679-ORSA01002679.1-human-gut-metagenome-genome-assembly--contig:-NODE-2679-length-12336-cov-3.613549_pt1 | contig 12336 bp, 10 predicted proteins | sample MGYA00242179_ERZ509142 | MGnify/ENA primary metagenome ERZ509142 (study PRJEB26280, sample SAMEA2338659) | human gut metagenome | biome: human gut; feature: human-associated habitat; material: faeces... | reverse complement strand
AATACATGGAGTACACAGGCTGCACGGTCAATTTCAAGACCTACACCAACTCCATTTGGGACAAGAAGCAACGGGAAAATCCAATGGAAAATCGCAAGATTTTCTATAACACCCACCCGGCGATCATCTCTCTGGAAGTCTTTGATAAGGTGCAGGAGATTCGGCAGCAGCGGCACCGCAGAACGGCAACGGGCAAGAGCAATATGTTCTCCGGTCTGGTGTTCTGCAACGACTGCAAGCAGAAGCTCTACTACTCCACCACCAGCTATTTTGAAAAGAGGCAGGACTTCTTCATCTGCTCCACCCATCGTGTCAATAAGGACAAGTGCAGCGGACATTATATCCGTGCCGTTGTGCTGGAACAGATCGTCTGGAAGCATATTCAGGAGGTCATATCGGTAGTCACTCGCTATGAGGCTTATTTCCGTTCCGAAATGGAGCAAAAGCTCCGTATGCAGAGCGAAGAATCGCTGCGACTGTATCGAAAACGGCTGGCACAGGCTGAGAAGCGAATCGGAGAACTTGACCGCCTTTTCATCCGCATTTACGAGGACAATGCAGCCGGACGCCTGGATGATGAACGCTTTGCGATGATGAGCAAGAACTATACCGAGGAACAAAAAGACCTCAAAGCCGAGGTCAAAGGTCTGCAACAGCAAATTCATGAACAGGAACAGCAGGCAGAGAATATAGAGCAGTTCGTTCAGCGGGTAAAGAGGAACAGCACCCTCACGGAACTGACCCCCTATGCCCTCAGAGAGCTTGTCAAGGCGGTCTATGTAGATGCCCCGGACAAATCCAGCGGCAAGCGCAGGCAGAAGGTACATATCGAGTACGACCTTGTGGGCTACATTCCCGTGGATGAGCTGCTAAAAGCGGAACAGGCATGACCGAGATCATGCCTGTTCCAAGAAATTTGAGTTTTACTGTCTTACCAGCAGGGGGCCTTGCTCCGTCCCGTTTGTTCCTTATCTCGCGTAGACCACGCCGACGAGCCAGTTGAGCGTCTTCGCCGGCAGAAGCTTCTGCAAAACGCAGAAGAATTTATAGGAAAGCCCGATCGTGTTGACAGGCCTTACGCCCTTTCTCGTTGCCACATGGCAGACGAACGCGCCCGCCTGTTCCGGCTTCATACCGGTTGTCTCGTCTTTTTCCATGCCCGCGACCGAGCGTGAGATCCGGCCGCTATAGATATCGTCGCCGATGACGATCTTCTGCCGCGCCGCCGTGAACCCGGTCTGGATATCGCCCGGCTGGACGCAGCAGACCTCCACGCCAAAGGGCTTTATTTCATTCGCCAGCGCCATCGTGTACGAGTTGATCGCCGCCTTGCTCGCCGAATAAAACGCCTGAAACGGAATCGCAATTGCGCCCGCGACCGAGCTCAGATTCACAATCCGCCCGAAACCCTGCTTTCGCATGACGGGAATGACGGCGTGGTTCATGTTCACCATGCCGAAAAAGTTCACGTCCAGCTGACGCTTCGCCTGCTCGATGGGCGTAAACTCGATTGCGCCCGAAATGCCGAAGCCGGCATTGTTGATCATCACGTCGATTCTCCCCGCCTGCGAATAAACCGCGTCAATTGCCCGCTGGCAGGCTTCCGGATCTGTCACATCCGTCGGAATGTGGTACATGCCGGGGTTCCCGGCCTCCCGGCGGCTGAGCTCATAGACCGTGTATCCCTTTTTCACCATCGCCTCCGCCGTGCATTTTCCGATGCCCGAGGTTCCCCCCGTGATGACGCAAATCTTTTCCATTATAAATCATGCCTCCTGAGTACATCCTTCATGATCCCGACCGCCTCATCGATGAGCGCGTGCGTGTGCGTCGCCATCAGGCTCGTGCGCAGCAAGCACTCGTGCGGCGCGGCCGCGGGCGGAAGCGACGAATTGACATACACGCCCGCGTCATAGAGCTCCTTCGCAATCGTGAGCGTCTCGATGGGCTCATACGTGTAGATCGGAATGATCGGCACAATATCGCCGTTCGACGGACGCATTTTAATTTCGTTCTCCTCCAGCCGGCGTCTTAAATACAGCGCGTTCTCCTGCAATTTTGCAACCAGCTCCGGATGCTGCTCCAGCTCCCGCAGCGCCGTCAAAGCGGCTGCACAGTTCGCGGGCGGGATGGACGCGGAGAAGATGAAGGGCCGCGAATTGTGCCGCACGTAGTCTGCCACGCGGCTGGACGCCGCCATATAGCCGCCGAGGCTTGCAAGCGATTTGGAGAACGTGCCCATATACACATCCACTTGGTCTTCCAGGCCATAGTAGCTCGCCGTTCCGCGTCCGCCCTCGCCGATGACGCCAAGGCCATGCGCATCGTCGACCATCACGCGCGCGCCATACTGCTTGGCAAGCCGGCAGATTTCCGGCAGGTTCGCAATGTCTCCGCCCATGGAAAACACGCCGTCCGTCACAATGAGGCACCCTGCGCCCTCCGGCACCTTCTGGAGCTTCTTCTCCAGGTCCTGCATGTCCGAGTGCCGGTAGCGGAGCATCGTCCCGTAGGAAAGGCGGCACCCGTCATATAAACTTGCGTGGTTCTCTCTGTCCATGATGACATAGTCACGAAGCCCTACGAGCGCGCTGATGATGCCGAGGTTCGACTGAAAGCCTGTCGAGAACGTCACAACCTCATCCTTGCGCAAAAACGCCGCCAGCTCCTTTTCGAGCTCCAGATGCAGCTTGAGCGTTCCGTTCAAAAACCGCGAGCCCGAGCAGCCGGAGCCGAACGCCTCATAGGCTTCCACACCCGCGCGGATGACATTTTCGTTCGTCGTCAGCCCCAAATAGTTGTTCGAGCCCAGCATGATCCGCCGCTTGCCCTCCATGATGACCGTCACATCCTGCTTGGACTCGAGCGCGTGGAAATACGGATAAATGCCGCGCGCCTTCGCGTCGTCCGCAATGCCCGGCTTATAGCACTTTTCAAATAAATCGATCATAATTTCTGTTCCTTCCTTCGCGTGTCAAAAAGGCGTCACCTTTTTTGACTGGTTCCATCCTGCATGGCCTCCAGCAGTGCGTCCAGCACCCGCCGCGCCGCGTCAATTTCTTCTTCTGAAAACTGCGTGCGCACCTTCTCCGCCGCCGCGCAGATCACCGGCCGGTCTTCGTCAAAATACTGTGCAAACTTCTTCCCGGTTCTCAGCCGGATCTCCCGCCGGTCTGGGGCGGATACGACTTTTTCCACATACCCCTTGCTCGCCAGCGCATTGACCTTGTAGGTCGCATTCGGCTGGGAAATGCCGCTGTATTCGGCAAACTGCCGGAGCGTCGGCTCTCCGAGCAGATTGATAAGATCCGCCGAAAACGCCTCCATCGCGCTGAGGCTTCCCTCCCGCTCCTGCACCGCGCCAAAGAGCTTGCGGTACCCATCGAGCCGTAGCCTGCGGTACAGCTTCAAAATGCTCTCATGCAGCATGGCTGTACTTCCTTTCCGATTCAGATTCAAAATTTTATATAAAATATTTTATGTTTTCATAGTATACGGACTCTCCCGCCGCTTGTCAAGTAAAATAACGGTTGTTTTTTTCGCGAAACGTGCTATGCTTTTCTCAAACAACCTTACAGGAGGCATCGATCATGGACATTCTTGTCGTTGTGGACATGCAGAAGGACTTTATTTCCGGCGCGCTTGGCACCAAAGAAGCGCTTTCCATCGTCCCGCGCGTGGCCGAAAAAATCGCGCAGGCAAAAAAAGCGGGCAAGACCATCGTCTTCACCCGCGACACGCACCACGAAAATTATCTGGACACACAGGAGGGCAAAAACCTTCCCGTGCCCCACTGCATTGAAAACACCGACGGCTGGCAGCTCGACCCCGCGCTCGATACCGCAGGCGCAATGATCTTCGACAAGCCCTCGTTCGGCTCGGAGGCGCTCGTGCGGTACCTCAAGAGCCTCAACGATTTGCGCTCCGCCGAGTTCGTCGGCCTGTGCACTGACATCTGCGTCATCACGAACGCGATGATGACCAAGGGCGCGCTGCCGGAGGTCCCGCTGTCCGTGCGCGCGGACTGCTGCGCCGGCGTCACCCCGCAGAGCCACGAGACCGCCCTGCAGGCCATGCGGATGTGCCAGATCTCGATCGTGTAAACGCTTGACAGCCCGCCAAGGTCCGCTATAATAGAAGTCAGACAAATGGTTCACATACGGATGAAGCCGAGGTAATTATTATGCTTGAAGATCAGGATTATCAGGAGATCGCCCATATTTTCAAGGTCATTCTCGAGAGCGATATCGGGCCGAAGATCAATCGCCTCGCAGAAGGCCAGCAGCTTTTGCTCGAGACGCTGGCTCCCAAAAACCGCGTGGAAGAGCTGGAGGATGAGGTCTCTTTTTTAAAGTCCGTCATCCGCATGCACAGCGAGCAGATCGCTGAGCTGAAAAAGAGCATTACCGCATAAAAGAACGGGCTGCCGGCAGGCAGCCCGTTTTGTTTCGTTTTTTACAGTTCTCCCGGGAACAGCGCGTCGATGGCGGCCGCGGCAGCGGCCTGCTCGGCGCGTTTTTTGCTGCTGCCGGTGCCCTTACCGCAGGGCTTGCCGTTGAGCAGAACCTCGACCTCAAATTTCTTGTCGTGATCCGGCCCGGACTCTCCGGTGAGTTCATAACGGAGCACCTGATCCTTTTTCCGCTGCACCAACTCCTGGAGCGCGGTCTTATAGTCAAAATTATGCGGCTTGCCCGCCGGAACGTCGCTGAGGATCAGACGGTCGATGATCTCCTTTGCAGCGGAAAAACCGCCGTCCATGTAGCTGGCCGCAATCACGGATTCCATGGCATCGGAGACGATGGAATCGCGCTTGCGTCCGCCGCCATGCTCCTCGCCGTGGCCGAGCAGCAGAAAGCTGCCGAGTTTGATCGTCCCCGCTGCGCGGGCCAGATTTTTTTCGCAGACAAGATCGGCGCGGATGCGTGTCAACTCGCCCTCCGGCTTGTCCGGGAAATTCCGGTACAGGTAATCCGCCACGACGAAACCCAAAATCGAGTCGCCTAAGAATTCCAGCCGTTCGTTATCGTGCAGGCCGCGTTCGCGGTTTTCATTGGCATAGGAACTGTGCGTCAGCGCGTTTTCGAGAATGCTCTTGTCCCGGAACGTGTAGCCCAGCCCGGCTTCCAGTTCACTCAGCATGTTGATACTCCTTTGGTATGACCATATGGTCCATATTTGCGGCCAGCGTCGCGGCCACGTCCGCCTCGACAGCGCCGATGGCCTGCCGGATGGCGTTGCGGATGGCCAGAGCGTCGGACGAGCCGTGCGCCTTGATAACGGGCTTACTCAGGCCGATAAGCGCCGTGCCGCCCGTCTCGCGGTAGTCCATCTTTTTCTTGAATGCTTTTACGCCGTCCATGCACAGCAGCGCCGCCAGCTTGGTCAGTACGTTTTTCTTGAACATATTCTTCATCATGGAGGCCATGAAAAGCGCCGTGCCCTCAATGCCTTTGAGCAGGATATTGCCCGAGAAGCCGTCGGCAACAACCACGTCCGCGCCGCCCAGCGGCACGTCGCGCGCTTCAATGTTGCCAGTAAAGTTGATTGCACCGGTCTCGCCTGCCTGCTTTAACAGTGGATAGACGGCCTTCTGCAGTTCGCCGCCCTTGGAATCCTCCGCGCCGATATTTAAAAGCGCAACGCGCGGATTCTCAATGCCCAGCACCTTTTCGGCGTAATAGGAACCCATGAATGCAAATTGCAGCAGGAATTCCGGCGTGCAGTCGGCCGTTGCACCGCAGTCGATGAGCACGGCCTCTCTGCCGGTCTTCGTCGGAATCTGCGGGGCCATGGCCGCGCGGCGGATGCCCTTGACGCGCCGGACAGTCAGCGTGGCCGCAGAGAGCAGCGCGCCGGTCGAGCCCGCAGAGACGAACGCATCTCCGCCGCCCTCCTTCAGCATATTCAGGCCCACGACCATGCTGGAATCCTTTTTCTTTTTTACAACCGTCGCCGGATCATCGTGCATATCCACGACGTCGTCCGCGTTGGCAATCTCCACGCCCTTGGGAAGCGTTTCGATGCCCTGATCCTTCAGCGCGCGCAGGATTGCCTCGCCGCGTCCGACCAGCACGACCTCGCAGTTGAAGTCCTTTGCTGCCTGGATCGCGCCCAACGCAATCTGATCAGGGGCGTTATCGCCGCCCATGGCGTCTACCAGAATTCTCATGTTGCTTCCTCCTGCCCTGTCATTTGATCGATGATCGCAAGCGACCGCTGTGCAATGGCGAGATTTTTGTTGGCTTTTCCCTTGACGCGGTGCTCAAGCGGCGTCAGAATGCCGAAATTCACGTTCATCGGCTGGAACGAGACAACGCTCGCATCCGAAATGTACGCTGCCAGCGCCCCGATGGCCGTTTCGCGCGGGAACTCGGGCAGCGGCTCATTCTTGACTTTTGCCGCCATACTGACACCTGCTAGATAACCGGAAGCCGTTGACTCGACATAGCCCTCTACGCCCGTCATCTGGCCCGCAAAGGCGACCAGCGGGTCACGCCGGTCAGCATAGTAACGGTCGAGCAGACGCGGAGAATCAAGGAACGTGTTGCGGTGCATCACACCATAGCGGACAAATTCCGCGTCGTGCAGCGCGGGAATCATAGAAAACACGCGCTTCTGCTCCGGGAATTTCAAATGGGTCTGAAAGCCGACGATATTGTAGACGGAGCCTGCGGCGTTATCCTTGCGCAGCTGCACAACGGCATACGGCTCACGGCCTGTTTTCGGGTCCTTCAGCCCAACGGGCTTCAAGGGTCCATAGCGCAGAGTATCGACACCACGGCGGGCCATGACCTCGACGGGCATACAGCCCTCGAAGACATGCTTATCCTCAAAGCCGTGCACCGGTGCTTCCTCCGCCGTTTTAAGTGCTTCGACAAAGGCAAGGTATTCGTCTTTGTCCATTGCGCAGTTGACATAATCCGCATCACCACGATCGTATCGGGATGCAAACCACGCCTTGTCCATGTCGATGGACGAGAAAGTCACAAGCGGCGCAGCGGCATCGAAAAAACTCATATACTCCTGTCCGCCGAAATAGCGTTGGATCGCATCGCTCATCGCGTCAGAGGTCAGGGGGCCAGTCGCAATGACAGCCGGGCCTGCCGGAACCTCAGCTGCTTCTGCTTCCACGACGGTGATATTGGGATGCGACCGGATTTTTTCCGTTACCATGCCGGAAAAACCATAGCGGTCAACGGCCAGCGCACCGCCTGCCTCGACGCGGTTTGCTTCCGCGCAGGTCAGAATCAGGCTGTGTCCAGCCGCCGCAGTTCCTCTTTCAGAAGGCCAACGGCGTTTTCCAGACGGTCGCCGCGCAGAGAATTGGAGCAGACGAGTTCAGCAAAGTCCGCGCAGTGGTGCGCAGGCGTCATTTTCTGCGGCTTCATCTCGGTCAATGTCACATGAATGCCGCGCTCAGCCAGCTGCCACGCAGCCTCGCAGCCTGCGAGGCCTGCACCGATCACTTTCACTTCCAGCATGTTGGGGTGTCCTTTCTATCTCTGTATCAGAACGGAAGATCGTCTTCCGGCTCGGTCTTTTTGGCAGCTTTTTTGGCAGCTGGTTTTTTAGCCGCAGGCTTTTTCGCTGCTGTCTTCTTCGCGGCAGGCTTCTTTGCAGCCGCCTTTTCGGTGGGCTTTTTCGCTGCCGCTTTCTTTGCGGCTTTCTTTTCCTCTGCCTGCTTCTGCGCAGCTTCGGCAGCGGCCTCGGCGTTGGATTCCGCAGTTGCGGCCTCGCCGGTCGCAGTGGACTTGCGGCGATAGCCGCGCCTGTCCTCCGGCAGGAAGTTGGAGCACTCAGGATTTGCGCAGAACGGCTTCATCGCACCCTTGCCGGAACGCTTGAACATCGTCTGGCCGCAGACCGGGCAGTCCTGATCCGTCGGCACATCCCACGTCATAAAACCGCAGGCTGCACCGCGCTCACAAGCGTAATAAGCGTAGCCGCGCTTACTTTTGCGTTTCAGAATCGCGCTGCCACACTTCGGACAGCGGCCCGGCATTTTTTCCGTAATGGCCTTGGTGAACTTACACTCCGGGTAGCCGGGGCAGGCAAGGAATTTACCGAAGCGGCTCGTCTTTACGACGAGATTCCGACCGCAGATCTCACATTTTTCGTCTGAAACCTCATCCGGCACCTTGAGCCGGGTGTCCTTGAGCGCTTCTTCCGCGTCGAGCATTTCCTGATGGAATCCGGTATAGAACTCCTCCAGCACGCTCTTCCAGCGGCGTTGCCCGGCCTCAACCTGGTCAAGCTGCTTCTCCATGTCAGCAGTGAATTCAACGCTGATGATATTGGGGAAGCGGTCCATCATCAACCCGTTCACGACCTCGCCAAGCTTCGTCGGCGAAAGCTTTTTATCGGTCTTGATGACGTATTCACGGTCTTGAATCGTCGCAATGATTGCTGCGTAGGTAGACGGGCGGCCGACGCCCTTTTCCTCCATTGCGCGCACCAAGGACGCCTCCGTATAACGCGCGGGCGGCTGGGTAAAATGCTGCTGTTTATCAAAGCCGACTGCCGTGAGCGCCTCGCCTGGGGCAAGGTCAGGCAGCGGAGAATCCAGCTTTTCCTGTTCGTCGTCACGGCCCTCTTCATAAATGGCAGTAAAGCCAGAGAACTTCATGCTCTGGTGGGTCGCGCGGAAGACATGGTTTCCGCAGGCGGCCTCGATTGCCGTCACGTCGTACAGCGCGTTTGTCATCTGCGACGCGATGAATCGACTCCAAATCAGCTTATAGAGCCGGTACTGTTCCTTGGTCAGATCGTGCTCGACCGCTTCCGGATAGAGTGCAACGTTCGATGGGCGGATGGCCTCGTGCGCGTCCTGTGCACCGGATTTTGGCTTGTAGCGGCGAGGCTCAGCATAATATGCCGTGCCGTAGCGGCTGCGAATTACCTCACCTGCAGCGGCCAGCGCCTCCTCGGAGATACGCAGGGAATCGGTACGCATGTAAGTGATCAAGCCGACAGAGCCCTCACCGGAGATCTCTACGCCCTCGTAAAGCTGCTGCGCGATCATCATTGTGCGGCGTGGGGTCATGTTGAGTTTGCGCGACGCCTCCTGTTGGAGCGTCGAGGTGATGAAGGGCGGCGCGGGAGTGCGTTTTTTCTCCGACTTTTTCACGCCGGTCACAGAAAATGGATGCCCTTCCAGTGCGTCCAGAACAGACTGCACATCCTGCTCACTGGACAGTTCACGCTTTTGCGGGTCGCCATAATAGTGTGCAGTAAAGCTGCCAGACTTACCGACCCGGTTCAGATTCACGTCCAGCGTCCAGTATTCCTGCGGGACAAAGGCCCGGATCTCGTTTTCACGGTCTACGACCAGACGGGTTGCAACAGACTGCACACGGCCGGCAGACAGGCCCTTGCGGATCTTTTTCCAGAGTAAGGGGCTAAGCTGATAGCCGACGATGCGGTCGAGCACGCGGCGCGCCTGCTGCGCATCGACGAGATTCTGGTCGATGGGACGCGGGTGCCGGATGGACTCCTGCACAACGTTGCGCGTAATCTCGTTGAAGGTCACGCGGTATGTCTCATCGTCCGGAATGTTCAGCAGATATTTCAAATGCCAGGAGATGGCTTCGCCCTCGCGGTCCGGGTCGGTTGCAAGGTAGATGCGGCCAGAGCCCTTCGCAGCCTTACGCAGATCTGCGATGATCTCTTCCTTTCCCTTGAGCGGCTGATACTCCGGCTCAAAATCGTGTTCAATATCGACGCTCAGCGTGCTCTTTGGCAGATCACGCAGATGTCCCATGCTGGCCTTGACCTGATAGTCGGGGCCGAGGTATTTTCCGATGGTTTTGGCCTTCGAGGGAGACTCCACGATGACCAGATTCTGTTTTGCGTTCGGCATAGACGCCTCCATGTTATTTTTTCGCCAACTCATAATATCGGGCCGGCAGCCGCTTGACAAAGCCCTTGACCTCCAGCAGCGTGAGCGCGGACAGGATCCGTCCCGCGGGCAGCTGGGTCTCGTCGATCAGCCGGTCGACCGCTCTTCCCAGCGCCGGGTTCCCGGCGAGGCCGCTCGTCGCGTCCGAATCGCCGCACTTCATGCCGATCGTCAGCAGATACGCGCGGCAAAATTTCCTGTACGTCAATATAAGCCCTGTTTTCCAGCTTGTCAACGGCTTTTGTGTCAGTTTTTTCCGGATTGGACGGAGTTTCCGCCACAACAAGGTTGTCTTTCGTTTCCTGTTGGCTGAGCGTCATGGGCCCAATCGGCTTCTGACGCAGCGGTAGTTCCGGATAGAGGTAGGTATATTCCTGCAAGACATCCCAGCCCTCAGCAATCAGGATCGCACCCTCTTTGAGCAGCTGGATGTTCCCTTCGCAGGTCGGATTTCCGAGATTCCCAGGCAGCGTGAACACATCCCGCCCCTGTTCGAGCGCATGGCGGGCGGTAATGAGCGCGCCGCTCTTTTTGGGTGCCTCCACGACAACAGAACCAAGCGAAAGGCCGCTCAGAAGTCGGTTGCGAGGCGGAAAATGCTCCGGCAGAGGAGGTGTTCCTGGCGGAAGTTCGCTGATGACGCAGCCGTGGGTGCGCAGGTCTTCAAACAGGCTTCGGTTACTTGCCGGGTAATCAACATCCACACCGCAGGCAAACACCGCCACAGGCGGCGTCCCGGAGGATACGGCCCCGCGCAGCGCCATGGTGTCAATTCCGGCTGCACCGCCGGAAACAACGATTGCGCCGTAGCGGCCAAGTTCATAGCCCAGGCGCTTTGCCTGAAGCAATCCATATGCGGAGGCTTTGCGCGTGCCGACCATAGCGATGACGGGTTCCGCGTCAAAGTCCGGGAAAACGCCTTGATAATACAATACCAACGGCGCATCGTCAAGATTTTTAAGCCGGTTCGGATAGACAGCATCCTGAAACGTCAGAACATGGATGTTCTTGCGGTAGCACTGCTGCAGAATCTGACGTGCAGGCGCAAGTTCCTTGTCAGCAAGTGCAGCGCGCCCCTCTGGACGAAGTTCCTGCGGATATTCGCCCGCCGCAGCGCAGTAGACCGCCTCGGGCGTTCCGAACTGCTCAAGCAGCGCACGCAGCCCACGCAGACCGACACCCCTGCGTCCAGTCAGCCACAACCAGTATTCCAGCATAAAAATCCCTCTGTCTTTCTCGGATTTTTGATATATTATATATGGCTTCAGCGCTTCATCTGCCACAAAACGATCGTCGCAGCGACTGCCGCGTTCAGCGACTCGCAGCGAGGCGACATGGGAATGATGATTTTCTGCTCCGCAGCCGCGAATAGTTCTGGACAAATTCCCTGCCCCTCGCTGCCGATCACGACCGCTGCAGCACGCAGATCAGCCTGCCGCAGATCGACAGCATCAGCTGACATGGCAGTTGCCAGCAGCGGAATGCCCTGCTCCCGGCAGCCAGCGATGGCCTGCGTCCTTGTCATGCTGACAGGCTGGGTCCGAAACACCGCGCCCATGGAGGCACGAACCGTTTTGGGGTTATATGCGTCGGCGCAGCCATCGAGCAAAACAACTGGAATCTCCAGTGCGTCCGCCGTGCGGAGGATCGTACCGAGATTGCCGGGGTCCTGAATGCCGTCCAGCAAAAGCGTTCCCGACGTGAGCGCGCCGGACTTCCGCTCCGGCAGGCGGCAGAGAAAGATTGCTCCCTGCGGCGCGTCCATCAGGGAGACAGACTGCATAACGTCTTTTGGCACACGGATGACGCGGACGGTGTCCGGTAATTTGCATAGTTCTACAGCTTCTTCCGCAATCACCGTATGCAATCCCGGATACCAGCGGGCAGCTTCTGCCAGCAGCTTCACACCGTCGGCGGCAAACTCACCGCACTTTTCGCGGTAGGCGCGCGAGGTAAGCAGCTTTTTTGTGTGCGTCAGAAGCGGATTCCGACGGCTTGTAATCCGCTGCTCCATCACGGCTTCACCTTTGCAAGCCGGTCATTCTCCCCGAGCAATACGAGCGTAATGTGCTCGTTCAGCGGACGGTTAGCGTCCACTGTGACATGCACCTTACCGTTTTCCCGCACAGCGATAACATTGACGCCGTATTTGGCACGGATATCCAACTCCCGGATGCTCTTGCCGCACCATTCGGACGGCGTTTGCAGTTCGGCGATGCCGCAGTCCGGCGAAAGTTCGATAAAATCCAGAATACTGGACGAAGTCAAGGACTGCGCCAACTTGATGCCGGACTCACGTTCCGGCACGACGACATGATCCGCGCCGATCTTTTCCAGCGCGCGGCGCTGCGTCTCGTCGGTGGCCTTGCACACGACGGTCTGCACGCCGAGCTCCTTGAGGTTCATCGTGATGACGATGCTCGCGGCCAGGTCGG
>ENA-ORSA01002675-ORSA01002675.1-human-gut-metagenome-genome-assembly--contig:-NODE-2675-length-12344-cov-3.158109_pt1 | contig 12344 bp, 6 predicted proteins | sample MGYA00242179_ERZ509142 | MGnify/ENA primary metagenome ERZ509142 (study PRJEB26280, sample SAMEA2338659) | human gut metagenome | biome: human gut; feature: human-associated habitat; material: faeces... | reverse complement strand
GTAGTTGGAATAGATGGATTTACATATCCATCTGAGAATGATGCGTTTTTTTATAAAATTGAAAGTGTTACAATTCCAAAAAACTGTAAGGAGATTGGAGGATTTGCCTTTTACGGTACGAATATAAAAAAGATCACCTTTGAAAAAGGATCAAAGCTGAAATCCATTGGTGAAGGTGCATTTTATACAAAAAAAATAATTTCATCAATAACGGTTCCAAAATCTGTTGTTTCTATTGATGAAAGTGCATTTAATGCCGGGGCAAAGAAGATCATATTTGAAAAAGGATCAAAGTTTAAATATGCAGCCAATCCGAAAAAAGGAAGCTTCTGGTGGGTAAATGAATGGTGGACTTCGGATGGACAATATGCATTTAAGGTTATTGCAGAACCGAGTGGGAAAAATCCCGGAAAAGCATCGCTGATCGCTTACGATTTTGATGATAAGGTAACGGCACTTAAAATACCTAATATAGTCACAAGTCTGGCAAATAAAAAATACAGTGTATATTCAATTGAAGAGGAGTGCTTTTCTTGTGATGAATGTTTAACAAGTGTGACAATACCAAAGAGCTGTGTATACATAGGAGATTCGGTCTTTTCTGATACAGTAATAGAAAAGGTTTTTTTTGAAAATGGCTCGAATCTGAAACGGATCGGAGATTCCGCATTTTCAAATACATATATAACCAATATTACAATACCAAAAACAGTAGAACGGATAGATGCAGCGGCATTTATGGGCAGTAGTCTGGAAAAGATAACATTTGAAAGCGGTTCTAAATTATCTTATATCGGTGGTTTGGCTTTTGAGGAATGTGATCTTGGAAGTGTATATCTGCCAAATAACAATATCTCAATTGGAACAGTGGCTTCGGATGATGGGAATGCATTTGGCATAGGAGATAAGAAGATCTTTACGGCAAATAAGCCAACCTATCAAAGACTGTTAAAAGATCTTCGGGATGAAGATTTTTCCGATGATGTTGATTACAAGGTTGTCTATACCGGTCCATATAAGATCACTTATATGATACCAAAGACAGTAGGCTCTAAGACTTATAATAAAGTAGAGCAGACGAATCTTCGATATAATACGCAGGTAACCTTGAATCCGTCGTATGATAAAAATGTATATAAGGGATACAGCCTAAAATTTACCGGAAACCTGATGGATGACGACGGGGATTATTACCAGGTATCGTATAAATATGGGCAGAAGGTGAATCCGTCCGGACATGGTGATGTGATATTATATGCTTCGGCAGTTCCAAATACATATCAGATCATTTATCATGCAAATGGTGCGATTGGGTCCATGAATGCACAGGATGGGGTTGTTTATGACAAATATATTACGCTTCGAAAGAATAATTTTTTGAAAAGTGATTCCGATTTTGTATGCTGGAACACAAAACCGGACGGCTCGGGTATATCATATAAAGAGGGTCAGCGTGTTACAAAGCTGACAGCCGGTAATTCCATCACACTTTATGCAATATGGAAAAAGAAAAGTATAGAGCTCCGGTTTGTAGCTGGAGAAGGACAGGGAACGATGGCAAGCATCACAATAAGACAGGGGGAGACTGTAAAGCTTCCAAAGTGTACATTTACCTGTCCTGGAAAGAAATTTTACAGATGGCAATGGATATATACGAATCCGGATGATTCCCATAGCTTTATTGTCGGAACCTACGAGGATGAGGCAGAATTCAGTGATACACAGAATATTTATGCAACGGCATCCGGATATTATGAATTTCTGGCGGTGTGGAGTGATGCCTCCGGATATAATCTGACACTTGTTCCGAATGGCGGAACTGGTACGGAAAAGAAAATTGTGCTCTCAGCAGATAATCTGGATGATTCTAAAACAGCATATGAAATTTTCTCAACGGATTTTCAGAAAGAGGGAAGCTCTTTGATCGGTTTCCAGTTTGATAAGGATGAAACAATCTATCCGGTCAAAACCATACAATCCTGGAGATTGAGCAAACTGTATTCCTACCTCAGGGAATTATATGGGGCTAATACAGAAGTTCGGATAAATGCTGTCTGGGAACAGAAAACATACAGTATTGTTTTCGACGAAACAGATGGTGAAGGATATATGGAAGCAGTTGTCTTTAAATGTGGAGAAACAGCAAAGCTTCCAAAGTGTACATATGAAAAGGATGGATATCAGTTCATCGGATGGGCAGATGAATCAGATAAGAGTGTTGTTGTATATGAAGACGAAGCAGAAATCCTGCATAATACGGAAGATGGTATTGCGTTATATGCAGTATGGAGCCCGGTAACCTATCGTATCGTTTATAATGCGAACGGAGGATATGGAAGCATGAAGGGTGAGACTGTTACATATGGAGAATCCATTAAACTTGCAGCATCAGCATATCGGAGACCGGGATATACCTTCCATGGCTGGAGTACCGATAAGACAGGTGGAAAGGTCTATAAAGATCAGGCAACTGTAAAGAATCTGCTTCCTTATGAAGGAACCGTGACGTTATATGCAAGATGGACAGAAAATGATGTTACGATCACATTTAATCCAAATGGCGGAACCGTTGGACGGACCAGAAAGGTTGTAGGCTATGGGGATACCTGTGGCACGCTTCCAACACCGGTAAGGGATGGATATGAATTTAAAGGCTGGTTTACAAGCAAGTCCGGAAAAATTCAGTATACCAGTTCAACAGTTGTGGATCTGGAAGGCAGTCTGACGTTATATGCAAGATGGCAGGCAAAGAAGATAACGGTTACATTGAATGCTGCAGGTGGCAAGATCAATGGAAATAAGAGCAAATTTTCAATTGATACCGGAACAGGAATTACGGGACTTCCTGGAGCAAAAAAAGAGAATTATACCTTTGATGGATGGTGGACGGATTATACCGGAGGCTCGAAGGTAACGGCAGGAACGACATTTGCAAAAGATACACAGATTTATGCGCATTGGAAATCCAAATCAACCGGCAAGGTAAATGTCCGGTTGACGATCCGGAAATATGCAGGTGCGAAAGGCTGTATTATTTATTATTCAAAATACAGTGATTTCTCAAATGCAAAATCTGTTAAGATACAGAGTTCAAAGACATCATTATCAACGATGATCAGCGGACTTGAAAATGGAACAAAATATTATTTCAGAGCCAGACAGTACAAAGTAAAGAATGGCAAGAAGAAATATGGAAAATTTGGAAGTACGATCAGTAAAAAAATACCATAAGGAGGGCAAGTAAGATGAGTAATAGTATAAGATTTAAAAAACTGATCCTGGCAGTTGCAGCAGTTCTTTGCTGCGGAATCTGTATTTTCAGTATATCAGAGAATGCATCTGCAGCAACATATACCGATAAGTCGGGCAAATGGACCTGTACGATCGTAAATGAGACGGCAAAGACAGTATCGATCAAACCTGCAAAAACAGGAGTAGCAGGTGTCAGCAAGGGTGCAATCACAATTCCTAATACAGTTGTAGTGAATAGTAAAACGTATAAGGTAACCATGATCGCAGGATCTGCATATGCAAATAATAAAACGATCACATCTGTAAAAACGGTATCCGGAAGCTCTCTGGTTCAGATCAATGTAAATGCATTCCAGAATTGTACAGCACTTACAAATGTGGATTTCAGTATGTCAAATTCTCTGACAAAGATTTACGGTACTGCATTTGCAAACTGTACTGCAGTTACGAAATTCAATTTTAAAAATTCAAACCTGACCGGAGTTGCAGCAAATGCATTTTCAAAGGCAGGAAAGAGTACTACAAATATCTGGGTAAAGAACAGCGGATCATATAATAAAGTTAAGGCAAGTGGTACGTTAGTTTCTTCACCTGTAGCATATAACTATACGATTACTTATAATGGAAATGGAAAAACCGGCGGAACAGTACCTGCTGCGGCAAGTGCTGTATATACAACAAACATTACATTGTCTTCCAATGCGTTGGCACGAACCGGATATACATTCGGCGGCTGGAATACAAAAGCAGATGGAACCGGCACCAACTACAAGGCAGGACAGTCTGTTAAGGGAATTACAAAGACTGGCGCGATCACATTATATGCTAAGTGGACACCGATCCAGTATAATATTCGTTTTCAGCATCGATATTCAACAGAAAAGGGTGCTATGTCGGATATGACATTAACCTATGATAAAGCAGCAAAATTAGATCCGTGTAAGTTTACCAGAGTTGGTTATATATTTAAAGGATGGGCGGTCAATAGCAATCCGGATAAAGTTGTATATGCAGATCAGGCAAGTGTAAAGAACCTGACAACGAAAACAGAGATCATATGTTTATTCCCTGTCTGGACCCCGATCACATATACAGTTACTTTTGTGGAAAGAGATGACAAGACTCCGGAGGTTGTAAATGCAACTTATGATCAGAGCCTGCCAAAGAATATTCCGGGGCGTACCGGCTATACATTTATGGGATGGTCCAGAAAGGCGGACAGATCAACAGTTGATTATGCGCCAAGAGCCAATATGATCAATCTTACAACTACAAATAAAGCAAATGTGACCCTGTATGCGGTCTGGGAGAAAAAGTCATATACATTTACATTTTATCCGTATAAAGGATATGGCACAAACGATGATCCGGGCTATACCGTAAATGGTGTACAGCCGGATAAGAAATGTTACTATGACACAGCAGCAAAATTGGACAAATGTGTATATAAAAGAGCCGGTTATACATTTGCCGGCTGGTATACAGAGCTTCCGTCCAAACAGGTGCTGGCAGATGGTGCAGATGTTACAAACTTTATAGATACATCAGATACCATTCCATTATATGCGTTATGGGAGCCAATCAATTATACGATCACATTCAGTCTGGAGAATGCGGATGATGATGTAATCGGAACAGCACCGGAATCTATAGCATGTACATATGATGCGGAATATACGATCCCTGCATATGATATTTCCCAGTTTAGCAAAGATGGATATGCATTTGCCGGCTGGGTTCTGGATGATACAAAGAATGTGACCGAGGATATACGGAATACTGTTTTTGAGCCGGGCGAAACATATATGAAAAACCTTACAACAAAAGCAGGAAAGGATGTTGTACTGGTTCCTAAATGGGTGGCATTTAATTATTGCCTGGAATATAAGATTGGTAATCAGGTGATCGCTCTAAAGAATTTCCTGTATGGTGAAAATGTATCCATATCAGATGTAGATGAACAATATTACAAAGCCGGATATACCTTTGACAGATGGAATACAAGGGAAGATGGAACCGGAACAGACTTTTTTGCCGGTGATATCATCCGAAAGAAAAATCTGAATCAGATATTAAAGGATACAAAAACGGAAGATAACCATGTGACGATCACATTGTATCCAAAATGGACGGCAAACCGGTATAAGGTCACTCTGATCTATAACGACGGAGAGGCGAATACTTCAGGAACGATTTATGTAACCTATGGTTCTACATATAATAATCTTAAAAATCCAACCAGAACCGGATATACTTTTCAGGGCTGGTCAACAGATGAAAAGCAGTTAAAGGTGCGAAAGAGCACAGATCGTGTAACGATACTGGATAATGTTACATTGTATGCATTCTGGAAAAAGAATACATATAAAGTAACCTATAATGCAAATGGTGGAAAAATAAACAACAAGTCATCTTATGTGAAAACTTATCAATTTGAAGATTCTGCCAACACCGGATTTAAAAATGGAACACTTCCTGTACCAAAACGTGCCGGATACCTGTTCTCCCGGTGGACTTATAAATCAGGAACAAAGACTTATACTCTGATGCAGGGAACAGCGATCAAACAGAATGTTACAGCAACTGCAGAATGGACAAAGGTCAAAGCGAAAAAGGTCACAGCGAATAAGACTACCTTTAACAAGATAACAAGAGGCAGGAATAATGGAAAATATAAAGTTACATTAACCTGGAAATGTCAAAAGGCGGATGGTTACGAATACCGATACGCTTCAAACAAAAAGAAGCTGAATGCAGCAAAGATTTTTGAAAACAGAAATAAGAAAGAAAAGATCCTTCCTGCGATTGGCCTGCAGACTTATGCAATTTTTGAAGTTAGAAGTTATCGTTATGATTCGACCGGAGCAAAGATTTACAGCAAATGGACAAAGATCTATGATGTCGGAGCGGATAAAGTCAGTGTAACTTTCGATGCGAATAAAGGAAAATTTGGCAGTAAGAGTACAAAGAAAGTAAAAGTAGTAAGAAATCAGAGTGTAGCGACCGGATTCTTAAAGGGAAAACTTGCTGCATTAAAGCCAAAGAGGGCAGGTTATAAACTGGTCGGCTGGTATTACATCGATAAGGACAACAAAAAAGTTAAGGTAAAGAACAGCACAAAGATTAAAGATAAAAACATTGTGATTTATGCAAAATGGAAGAAGAAATAACATATGGGGTAGAAAAAGATGAATAAAAAAATTGCAGATCTTAGAATGGAAATGAACAAAGTCATTAAAGGCAAGGATGATATCATTGTTAAGATCATTATGACCGTTCTAGCATCCGGACATATCCTCTTGGAGGATAATCCGGGACTTGGCAAGACAACACTTGCAAAGACATTTTCAAAAGCAACTTCTATGCAGGATAATCGTATCCAGTTTACACCGGACACAATGCCAAGTGATATTCTTGGATATTCCATGTATAATCAGCGGGAAGGAAAGATGGAGTTTGTGAAAGGACCGGTATTTACGAATCTGCTGTTAGCTGATGAGATCAACCGTACTTCCAGTAAGACACAGGCGGCATTGCTTGAGGCTATGGCAGAAGCGACAGCAACGGTTGACAATGTTACGTATCAGCTTCCAAAACCATTTATAACGATCGCAACACAGAATCCGATCACCAGTGGTGGCACACAGGCACTTCCGGACTCCCAGCTTGACCGTTTTATGGTGCGCTTAAGTATGGGATATCCTGATGTACAGAGTCAGGTAGAGATGCTGATGGAGGATCATGGTCAGAATCCGATTGATGCAGTACAGCCTGTCATGAGTGTAGAGGATCTGATACAAATGCGTACAGAGGTAGCGAATGTATATATTTCTTATGAGATTGCAGATTACATTTCCAGACTGGTTGATGCAACCAGACATCATGATAAGATTGAGTGTGGTATCAGTCCACGAGGCACAAAGGCATTCGCTAATATGGCAAAAGCATGTGCCTATATGTATGATCGTAACTATGTGATTCCGGAGGATGTTATGTATGTTATTTATGATATATTCAAACATCGTCTGATCTTGACCCCTTCTGCACGCAGAGAGAAGAATGGAGCAGAAAATATTATTTACGATATCTGTCAGACGACAGAAGCTCCTTCTATGGCGGGAGAAAGATCCAATTAAAACAGAAGCTGAGTTAAGGTAAGAAGATGCGAGAAAGGACCTGATGAAATGAGAAAAAGAAAAATCTTGTTATTTGCATTGTGTCTGACTCTTGGATGTTCCCTGACTGCATGTAAGCGTGACCGTTCGGAATTCGAACGTGAGGATTATATGAAAAATCAGGAGGCAGATAAGGAGCAGGCGGCTAAGTTATCCGGACAGGACCGTTCAGAAGACGATACAGAGAATACGGAAGATACTACGACAGAGAGTGATGCAACGACGGAAATGCAGGGTGGTAATGCTATGATCGAGATCACAACAGAGTCTACAACGGAATCAAGTACAGAAACGACGACTGAAATGACGACAGAATCTACAGAGCAGGAACAGACAACAGAAGAAAAGACATCTGAGCCTAAAACCGATGCACCGGCACAGAATACGGAAGCTAATACTGAAAAGCCAAAGGATGACCCGAAAAAGGATAGTAAAAAAACATCAGACGACAGTGATTCATCAAAAAAAGACGGTAATAAACATAATAATGATGGCAATGGTGGTGATGGTGGTGATGATTTTGGTGACGGAGATGATTTTGGCGACGGTGACGGTAACGGCGATGGCGACGGAAGTGGATCCGGCAATAAAAAGGGATCAGACGACGATGATGAAGATCTGGATGCTCCGGATATAGATGTAGATTTGGTTGAATAATTATGAAAAACAAAAAGACACAGATAGAGAAAGAACATAAAAAAGACAGAAAAAAACGAATGATTCCAAAACGTAAGCTGCAAAATGGATTAAAGCTGCAAAATAACAGACAGGAGATCCGGCTCGATCTGCAGGCACTTTCCGTAAAAGAATCCAATTATCTTGCAATTCGTATAGTGCTTACCTTTTTGGCATCGGTGAGTGTATTATTTTGCTGCTTCAGTGCATTTCAGGTTAAAGTTTCACTGATTGTGACAGCGGTTCCGGCACTTGTTATGGCAGTTATTTCCCAGATCCTTTTTCTCAGGAAAAAGTCAGGCTGGATCGGCGGTACAGGGATGGCTATTGTGATCGCTGTCCTGTCTGTGATCCTGTTGAACAGTGTTTCAAATGGTTTTTCAGCAATCGCAAATGATGTACTCAGATCGGTCAATAAGAATATGGCGATGGCAAATCTGATGTTTGTTGTGAATGAGGACAGTCTGGTTGCAGATGAATATATTGCATCCATAATTCTTTCTCTGCTCGTAACATTTGTATTTGCAATTTTCATTCGGTTTCATCTGAATGCCTGGGTAGTGCTGCTCCAATTCCTGCTTTGTGCATCCGGATTCATGTATAAATGTATTCCGTCAGTATGGACGCTCGTACTTGCCGGAGTTACGATGGTGGGAATTTTGCTTGCTGGCAATATCAAAGGACGGATCACGAAGGACATGTATGCAGGAATGCTTGTATTTGCAGGAGTTCTGGCAGGAGCTGCATGTCTGATCTTTATACTGCTCACATACATACCGATCCCGGTGGTTGATGATATAAAAGATTCAATTGTATATAACGGCGGCAATCTGATCTATGGCAAAAATGATTATCCGGAGGGATCGTTCAAACGGTTTCATACAGTTGAAACAAATGGAAGCAAAAAACTCCATATCGAGATGTCAGAGCCTGCTGTGATGTATCTTCGGGGCTATGTCGGTTCCAAATACACGGAAGACGGCTGGACAGAAAACGATAAGGATATTTACGGCGGAGATTATGAAGGTGTATTTGAATACTTTGCAAAATTTAATTATTATCCTTTAGCAACACTTGCAAGTTATATGGATATTACAAAGATCAATGATGCAGATATGCCGTTGTCAGATATTATATCGGTTGAGGTTGAAAACCTGGCTGCAAGCAGTAAATATCAATATCTGCCTGAAAATATGACCTACGATTCTCTTCCAGATCTTTATGCACCAAAGAAGGATGTAAATTTTGTAGCACAGGGATTTGGAAACAGAAAGCCGTATAGATTTTATATGGATACACTTTCGAAGAATGACTATGAGAGTATCTATAATGAAAGCTGGTATACGGAAGGCACCGGTGATACGGATTTTATTGACTGTGAACAGACATATGCTTATTTTGCAAGCAAGAATTATACAGAGGTTTCGGATGAAATGAAGCAGTATTTTGACCGGACTCTGCCGGAAGCCGGGAAAAAACTAAATCCGTTTGATGCGATTGATGTAGTCAGACATTATCTGCGGGACACTATAACTTACAGTGAAGATGTAACAGCTAATGATCCCGGAACAGATTTTGTAGAGGATCTGATCGAGAATAAAAAAGAAGGATATTCCGTTCATTTTGCAACAGCCGCTGCTATGATGTTCCGATATTATAATATTCCGGCAAGATATGTAGAAGGATATCTGGTTGCTCCGGAAGAGGGAGAGACATCGATTGATGTTCTGGATCAGGATGCACATGCATGGGTAGAGATTTATGTAAATGGGCTTGGATTTATTCCGGTTGAAGTTACACCGGGCTTCTATTCTGAGGATGATAACAGTACCATTGGTAACGGTGCGGTCAGTGGTTCCGATAATCAGGATTCGGAATCAGAAGATTCCAGCAGTGATCAGGACAATAATGATAATGATGATTCAACGGAGATCAATCTGTTATATATTCTGATCGCAATTGTTTCACTGCTCGTATTATTCCTGATCGTTGTTATTGTCAGACGTGCAGTGATCTGCAGCAAACGAAAAAAAGCAATGAAGAGTGAAAACAGGGAAAAAGCAGTTGCAGCAGCCAGTCTGTATATAGAAGCCTTGTACAAATATGCCGGTAAGAAGATGGAAGAATCCCTTCCGTCAGAAGTTATTACGGTTTTACAGAAAAACAGATTCAGTAGAGAAGAACTTGACTATACGGATGTTGCGGTTGTAAGAGACTATGCACAAACGGTAAAACAAGAGGTTTATCATTCCAGTAATCTCTGGGGCAGATGCAGGATGCGGTTTGTTAAATGTCTGATATAGGAGGAGAGAAAACGATATGAAGAAAAAAATTGCATATATTATTTTTATCGTTATCCTGTTTCTTTTATTTATCTGGACAAACAAACTGCAGACCTTATGGCTGTTTGGAATGTTTGGGATCATCTGGCTTCCGATGTTTTTTATCAATCGGTATAATGCGGGGAAGATTGCAGTGAAGTTTGATATAATCAATGAGTTAAAGGAAGATCCTGCCTTGCTTCTTGAAATAGAGAATTCATCTTTTTTTCCGGTTTCCAAGATCAGGATCGAGTTTAACTGTGAAAATGTTGTATTTGAAACTGAATTCCCTACTTATATCGAATGTTCGGCGGCAAGAAAAAGCAGAGAGAAATACCAGTTTCCGATAGAGAGTAAGTACTGCGGACAGATTAATGTTGAAATATATAAAATCTATATTTATGACTATTTCGGTTTGACGAAAGCGGAGATCCGTTCGCATAAGGATTGTATGTTTTATCAATATCCGAAAGAGCGTTCCATGGATCTGTATGATGTAGAAGGCAGTCTTGTGAGCGAGAATGATGTGAATTACAAGCATGTAAAAGGAAATGATATTTCAGAGATCCTTCAGATCAAGGAATATATGAAAGGTGACAGTATCAAAAATATTCATTGGAAAATGTCAGCTAAGATGGGAAAGACCATGGTAAAAGAACTGGATACACCAAATGATAATTCCGTCATGATATTTTTTGATTATGCTCCTAAGGAAGACAGGAAGACGAATCAGAAGCTGATCGAAGCACTTGCATCTGTCAGTCATGAGCTGATCCGTCTGTCAACAGGTCATACGATCTATCATATGGATACAAAAGAAAATCGTGTTGTTCACCGTGGGGTATTTGAACTTACGGAATATGATGTTATGCTTCAGGAGGTTCTGGAAACGGTAGCGGATAAGAGTGAGTACCGTGTTCTGGATTATATTTTGGAGCGTGGAATTATTCATCGGTTTGCAAAGGTGATCTTTATTACATATGATGCCAACCGGGATGCAGCCTTTGAGATCGAACGTTTAGAAAAGGGGATTGTCCTGTATGTTTGATGCAGGTATTTTGGTGATTTTTCCCAGAAAACGCATTGACTTTTTTTCTCATTTATGCTAAAGTAACAACAGTTTATATGTCAAATGCAATGACAAGGAGGAGTACATACAGGACCGGCTCCCAGAGAGAAGATGGTGGTGAGAATCTTCAGCTAGGATGTATGGAAGTAGCCTTCGAGCAGTGGACTGAAAAGCATGACTTCGTAAGAAGTGCTGAGTAGGATTCAACGGATTTCCCCGTTACAGGAATACAATATAACGCAGATAAGATTTGTAAGTATTGGATGAGAGCAGGAAGAACCTGAATTTAGGTGGTACCACGGATATGATTATTCGCCCTAAGCTGATATACGGCTTAGGGCTTTTTTAGTGGATGGGAAACGCTCTTTTTGGAAATTTATATGGATGACAATTAAAGGAGGATATAGGTTATGGAGATTAATGGAGCACAGATGTTTGTAAAGGCATTACAGGAAGAACATGTTGATACACTGTTTGCCTATCCGGGTGGTGCCGACCCGACAGTGTAACAAAAACACCACAGCCTGTCCGGAACCGAAGTTCATGGATCTGCGCTGCCGTCTGTGCTGGCAGCTGGCCCAATGGCCCGGCCAGCCATGAGGGAAGCAGGCGTATCGCCCGATAATACTCATCCACACTGTCCTCTCCTTTTTCAGGCTCATTGCCTGCTATGAGTATATGCCTGTCCCTGCCGGATAGAACCTGCGGACATAAAAATATCCCCGCAGCACAAAACTGCGAGGATATCCATTGGAGCGGTTTTATCAGGTGTTTTCGTCGCTGATCATTGCCAGAAATTCTGCCTCGGTCAGCACCGGGATGCCAAGCGCCTGCGCCTTGGTCAGTTTGGAG
>ENA-ORSA01002673-ORSA01002673.1-human-gut-metagenome-genome-assembly--contig:-NODE-2673-length-12356-cov-3.893261_pt1 | contig 12356 bp, 9 predicted proteins | sample MGYA00242179_ERZ509142 | MGnify/ENA primary metagenome ERZ509142 (study PRJEB26280, sample SAMEA2338659) | human gut metagenome | biome: human gut; feature: human-associated habitat; material: faeces... | reverse complement strand
ATACGGCAGCGTACACAGCCGCAGCATTCCTTCGACCATCTGCCCCCGGTCGGGCATGGCAATTGCCGCAAGCAGACAGGCCGCAGCAAACAGCCAGAAAAAAAGCCGGATCGCCTGTTCCGGCTGCCTGAATTTTTCTTTCATCAAAACAGTTCCCCCTCTTAGAACATGCCCTTTTCAAAACACTGCCGCCGGAAAAGTGGTCCGGCGGCAGATTGGATGAATCAGAACTTACAGCGTACGTTCGGCTGCCTCGACGACATGACCGATCAGAACCGACGTTGTGACGGAGCCGACACCGCCGGGAACCGGAGTGATCGCGCCGACAATCGGCTCAACCTCGGAGAACACGGCGTCGCCCGCGATGGCACCCTTGCCGCCCTTGGAGTTGATCTTCTCGGGGTCCCAGTTGATGGACACGTCAATGACGATCTGGCCTTCGGAGACGTAGTCCTTTGTCAGACTGTTCAGGACGCCTGCGGCGGAGACAAGAATGTCCGCCTTGCGGGCGATCCCGGCTACGTCAACGGTCTTGGTGTGGCAGACGGTGACGGTGGCGTTCTTGGCCATGAGCATCATCGCGGCAGGCTTGCCGACGACGAGGGAACGGCCGATGACAACCGCATTCTTGCCCTTGCAGTCAATGCCGTAGTAATCCAGAATTTCCATGCAGGCCTGCGGGGTGCAGGGGGCGAAACCCAGCTTCTTACCGGTGAAGACGCCGGCATTGGAGAGGTCCGTCATGCAGTCCACGTCCTTGCAGGCGGCCAGATGGTTGCAGATCTCATCCTGATCGGCCTTCAGATGCTTCGGCAGGGGCCGGAACATGAGGCAGCCGTGGATAGAATCGTCAGCGTTGATTGCCTCAATCTGCGCGATGAGTGCTTCCTTCGTCACGTCCTCAGGCAGAACGAACTTCTGCACCTCCACGCCGATGAGTTCCGCGCGGGCAGTCGCGCCCTTTTCATAGGACAGGTCGGAGGGGTTCTCACCGCAGCGGACGATCGCCAGCTTCGGGCTGACGCCCTTTTCTTTCAGAGCCGCGACGCGCGCCTGAAGCTTTTCGTTCATCGCAGCGGTAACTTCTTTGCCAAGCAGTAATTTTGCCATTGTTTCGTTCTTCCTTCCTTATTTAAAGAATCCGGCCTTGACGGTCTCAAAAATTTCATCGGCCAGCTTGCCGTAGGTATCGAGCATGCCGAGGCACTTTGCGTTCATTTCCTCCGCAACAGCGCGGTTCTGGAGCGTCTTGGTGTTGATGAACACGTTTAAGGATGCCGCCTGCAAGGCAGACTTCACGATCACAGCGCCGCAGCCCGCGTCGGAAACCGCGAGACGAGAGCCCTTGTCGGCAAAGATCTTGATTGCGTCTAAAGACTTGCAGCACAGCTCCATGATGTGCATCGGGACCTGGCAGGCAATGATCGTCGCCTTCTCCAAGGTCTCGGCTCTCATGGGGTCGTCCTTGGGAATGCCATAGGCCTTCGCCAGCGGCACAAAGCCCTCCGCATCGGCAGGGACCTGATCGAGAAGCTGGGTCTGGAGGTCGTCGCACTCTTTCATGAGCGCCTTGATCTCCTCTTCGACATCGGCATATTTCTTCTTGCCGACGGTGAGCGAGCCCACCATATTGCCGAGCGCCGTTCCAAGCGCAGCCACCAGCGCGGACGCACCGCCGCCGCCGGGTGCGGGCTCGTTGGAAGCCAGAACCGTGACAAATTCACGGCAGGATTTTGTCGTCATATCCATGGATGTTTCTCCTTATTCGTAAAGAGAGGCGGCGGATATCCGCCGCCTCCCGGTTGGGTTTGCGTATGTAGCTCGGTTCTCTCTTAGAAAAGGCCGGAAACCTTGCCGGTCTCGGTGTCGACGTCGACGCGGCGATAGGCGGGGTTGGCTGCCGTGCCGGGCATCATGGAGATGGTACCAGCCATCGGGCAGAGGAACTTCGCGCCGCCGTATTCCAGAATGTCGCGGACCTTGAGCTTCCAGCCTTTGGGTTCGCCCTTCTTGGTGGGGTCGTCGGACAGGGACAGGTGGGTCTTGACCATCATCGTGCAGTAATCCTTGTACTTCGGGTCGGACTCGAAGCGCTCTGCCTTCTGGACAGCCAGAGGTGCCCATTCGACGCCGTCTGCACCGTAGACTTCCTTCGCGATCAGCTCGACGCGCTGACGCAGCGGCATTTCGAGGTCGTACAGGAACTTGATGTTGACGGGATCTTCGCAAGCCTCGACAACGGTCTTTGCCAGCTCGATCGCGCCTTCACCGCCGAAGCGCCAGTGGTTGGACTCGGCGCAGCGGACGCCATGCTCGGCGCAGAGCTTCTTGAGAAGCGCGATTTCCGCGTCGGTGTCGGTGTAGAAGCGGTTGATGCAGACGACCGGGTTGATGCCGGACTTCTTGATGGTGTTCACATGATGGAACAGGTTGCAGGTGCCCTTTTCCAGAAGTTCGAGGTTCTCCTCGGTGTATTCCTTCGGCAGAGGTGCGCCCGGGGTGACCTTCGGGCCGCCGCCGTGCATCTTAAGCGCACGGACAGTTGCGACCAGAACGGAGACGTTCGGGGTCAGGCCGGACAGACGGGTCTTGACGTTCCAGAACTTCTCGAAGCCGATGTCGGCAGCGAAGCCGGACTCGGTGACATGGTAGTCGAACAGCTTGAGAGCCAGACGGTCAGCAATAACGGAGGACTGGCCGATGGCAATGTTGGCGAACGGGCCGGCATGAACGAGAACCGGCTGATGCTCGACGGAGTAGCACATGGTGGGGTTGATGGTGTTGCGCATCCACGCGGTCATCGCGCCTGCAACCTCGAGATCGTCACAGGTGACGGGTTCGCCGCTGCGGGAGTACGCGACGACGATCTTGCCGATGCGCTCACGCAGATCCTTGAGGTCACGGGCGACAGCCAGAATCGCCATCAACTCGGAGCCGACGGCAATGCCGAACTTGGACTCCATCATGAAGCCGTCCAGACGGCCGCCGATGCCGATGATGATGTTGCGCAGGCCCTGCGCGCAGAAGTCCATGACCCAGCCCATCTCGACGCGCTTCGGGTCAATGTCGAGGCGCTTGAGGCCCTTCTTGGCCAGCCACTCGTCGTTGTTGTTGCGCTCGTGCTGCATACGCGCGTTCAGAGCGACCATCGCCAGGTTGTGCGCGTTCATGATATCGTTGATATCGCCGGTCAGGCCGAGAGAGAACTCGGTCATCGGCATCAGAAGGGCGTTGCCGCCGCCGGCCGCAGTGCCCTTGACGTTCATGGTCGGGCCGCCGGAGGGCTGACGCAGTGCGCCGCCGACGTTCAGGCCCAGCTTGCCGAGGCCTTCGATCAGGCCCAGAGAAACAGTGGACTTGCCTTCGCCGAACGGAGTCGGGGTAATGGCGGTGACTTCGATGAACTTGCCGTCGGGCTTATCCTTCAGGCGCTTCATGACCTTAATGAAGTCGATCTTCGGGGTCTTGCCGTAGGGGATGATCTCCTCGGGCAGCAGGCCGAGTTTCTCACGGAAATAATCGACGGAGGGCAGATTCTTTTCTGCTTCCTCTGCGATCTGCCAATCCTTGTACACAGTCGGGTCGAGCGTGACGCGGCCGGTCTTCGGGTCTACATACTTGCCGTCCTTGAATTCGATTGCCATATAATTGTATCCTCCTTGCAGGCGCGGGGCCTTAACTATCCCGTTGCCTGGTATTTTCGGCGCTGCGTGTCCAGTCGTGCGCAGGTTCCGGCGCCATGTCTGTAATCGATATTGTTTTATCGGTTACGCAAAAAGTTTACCACGAACGCCCCCGGAAGTCAATCATTCCTGCGCGCCGCAGGCGTGGAAAAAAGCACGAATTTTCCATATCAGAATTGTCATATTTGCCATATTAGAAATATGATACTTAATTTGCGATACGCAAGCATATCAAAAAAGGCATAGCTTAACGCCCATATTGTATAAAAACCCGGCCGCGAGGGCCGGGTTTTGCAGAAAAGCTGTTATTCGCCGCGCATCGCCTTGAGGTCGTCGCCGCGCAGATACTTGCGCATGGGCTTGGACAGAATCGCAAGGATTGCAAGGCAGAGAATCAGGTCGATGAGCACATAGCTGCCGTTGTAAACAGCGGAATAGAGCCACGGGTTCGTATAGATGGAGTTGAACAGTTCGGTCGGCTCGTTGATGCGGTAGATCGTGACGCCGCTGATGAAATGAACGAGAAAGCGGCAGACGCACGCAACCGTTGCACCGATGTACAGGCCGCCCTTCATCTTCCGGAAGAACGTCGCAACGCCAAGCACCGTGAATGCCAGCACATAGTCGAGCAGCATCGACGTCGGTCCCCATGCGTAAGCGCCGTCAAAGATCAGCTGGAGCAGACCGTAGGCAAACGCGGCAAGGAAGCTGTGCTTCCAGTCCCAGCGGAAGAAATAGATGAACAGCGGCAGCATGCCGATGCAGACACTTCCGCCCTGCGGCAGTTCCATCAGCTTGACATAACTCAGCGCCGTCGCCAGCGCAACCATGATCGCGCCCTCGCAGAGCGCGTACACCTTGGATTTTTTCATAAAAATCCCTCCGAAAATAAAAAAGTACCGCACACAACCGGATTTTGGTGTCGTGCAGTACGCAGCATATCGATAGAACTCTCATATACGAAGCAGCTTCCTACGCCGGCATTACCCGGATCAGGTTTAAGGGACATGCAAAAACGCAATCTCAGCCGGTCGCCCAGCGCCCCTGTGTTCGATTGTCTGTGGTCTGAACGTATTATAGCGTCTGACCGCGAAGCCGTCAAGAAAAATTTAAGAACTGCGGCCTCTTGCTTTTTTCCGGGAAACCGTTATTATATAGTATGGCTGACTCTCATTCAGGAGGTTTTCTTGCATGACAAAGACCGCTTCCCGGGCGCCTGATCTGCTGCACGGCCCTGTTTTCTCAAATATGACCCGCTTTTTCCTGCCGATCATGCTGGGTTCTCTTCTCCAGCAGCTGTATTCCATGGTCGATGCCGTCGTGCTCGGCCGTCTGGTCGGAAAGACGGCGCTGGCCGCCGTCGGCGGCTCGGATCTGGTCATCATCAATCTGGTCGTAGGCTTTTTTGTCGGCCTGTCCTCCGGCGCCTGTGTCGTCGTCTCGCAGCATTACGGCGCAGGTGAGCGCGATATGGTCCGGAAATCCGTCCATACGGCGATTTTATTCTCCGTCGTGATCGGCGCCGTTATGACAGCGCTGGGCATTGGGATGGCCCGGCCTGTACTCGTCCTGCTCGACCCGCCCGCCGACACGCTGGCCGATTCCATTGTCTATCTGCAATGGTATTTTGCCGGTATGATTCCCTCCATGGTCTATAACATGGGCGCTGGCATTCTGCGCGCAGTGGGCGATTCCAAGCGCCCTCTCTACTTCCTCATCGTCTGCGCGCTTGCCAACACAGGACTGGATCTTCTGTTCGTGGCTGTTTTCGGTCTCGGGACGGCAGGCGCGCCCAGCCTGTCGCAGCTGATTTGCGCCGGGCTGGTGATCTGGGTGCTGCTGCGCATTCCGGGCGACTGCCGTCTGCACCTGTCGGAACTGCGGTTTGACGGCGCGCTTCTGCGCCGCATGACGGCCATCGGCCTGCCCGCGGGCCTTGCCACCATCATGTACAGCGTTGCAAACGTCATCATTCAGAAGGCCATCAATCTGCTCGGCACGGATACGGCGGCGGCCTGGTCGATCTACTGGAAACTCGACGGGTTTTACTGGCCCATTTCCAACGCCATCGGCATTACGGTCATGACCTTCGCCGGACAAAACTTCGGCGCGCGGCAGCTTGGCCGCATCTACTCCGTCATCCACACCGGGCTGTGGATGCACGCCGGCTTTTCTGCGCTGTTCAGCGTTTTGATGTTCCTGACGCGCGGACTGACCGTGCGCTTCTTCACCGACGACGGGAACGTCATGGCCGAGGGCAGCCGGATCATCACCATGCTGGCGTTTTTCTATCCGACGTTCTGCTGCGTGGAGGTCTTGTCCTCCGCCATGCGCGGCTGCGGGCGGAGCGTCATGCCGACGGTCCTGACGCTGTTCGGCACCTGCCTGCTGCGGCTGGCGCTGCTGTTTTTCGTGACATTCCCGCACTTGAGCAACTGGACCATTGCGCTGTGCTATCCCGCAACGTGGCTGACCACGTCCGTGCTGTTCGTAATCTATTACAAGTGCTTCCGCTGGATGCCGGAGATGAAGCGGGTTTGATTTATGAATGAGGCCCAATCCCCGCTTGCACAGATTCATGTTCCGCCCGCAAATTTTAAGAAATACGGAAAATATTCTGCATAATCAAATTTATTCTCTTGCATTTTGTGTTGGGATCTCGTACAATACAGAAAATAAAATTGCAGGAGGTTCCGATCCATGGCAACGCTTCTTGAAACCGATATTGCCCATCTGAGCGAAAACATTGCACAGCAGTACGCCATCCCTGCGCAGTATTTTGAAGACCAGAGCATCAAGCGCGGCCTGCGCAACGCAGACGGCACGGGCGTTCTCATCGGCGTCAGCAAGGTCGGCAGTGTGCAGGGCTATTATATGATGGACGGTGAGCGCGTCCCCATGCCCGGCAAGCTGTATTACCGCGGCATCAGCGTTGAAGATATCGTCGCGGCCCACCGGCGGAACGGCACGTTCGGCTATGAGGAGGTCGCGTATCTGCTGCTGCTCGGCTCCCTGCCCACGCAGGCACAGCAGCAGCGCTTCAACGACGTCATGGCCCGCGCGCGCAGCATGCCATCCGGGTTTACCGAGGATATGATTCTCAAGGCCCCCAGCCGCAACATCATGAACCAACTGGCCCGCAGTGTTCTCGCCCTCTATTCCTATGATGACCGCGCGGACGACACTGCGCTGGATAACGTTCTGAGGCAGTCCATCGGCCTCATTGCGCGCTTCCCGCTCATCGCGGCGAACGCTTTCGCCGCCAAGCGGCATTATTTTGACGGCGAATCGCTTATTCTGCACAACCCGGAACCGGAACTGTCCGTCGCTGAGAATATTCTGCGCATGATCCGCCCCGATGCGGCCTACACGCCGGAGGAAGCGCATCTACTCGACCTCATGCTCATTCTCCACGCCGAGCATTCCAGCAACAACTCCACCTTTGTCTGCCGTGCCATCACCTCGTCCGGCACCGATACCTACAGTGCCATCGCAGGCGCAGTCGGCTCGCTGAAGGGCCCGCTCCACGGCGGTGCGAACGCCAAGGTCATGCAGATGTTCCGCGACATCCGTGAGCATGTCGGCACAGCCCCGGACGACACAGCGCTGGACGCATATCTGGACCGCATTCTCGACGGCGAGGCGGGCGACCGCTCCGGCAAGATCTACGGACTCGGCCACGCGGTCTATACCATGTCCGATCCGCGCGCTGTCGTGATCAAAAAATACGCTGCTTCGCTTGCCAGCGCCAAGGGAAGGCTTCCCGATCTGGAACTGATGGAGCGTGTCGAAGCACGCGGCATTGAGAAGATCATGACGCGCAAGCGCCAGACAATCCCTATGTGTGCAAACGTTGACCTCTATTCCGGCCTCATCTACAGCATGCTGGATATCCCGGAGGATCTGTACACGCCGCTGTTCGCCACGGCCCGCATCGCCGGCTGGTGCGCGCACCGGCTCGAGGAACTTGCCACCGGCAACCGCATCATGCGCCCGGCTTACCGCGCCATGCTCATCAAAGAGCCGTACATCCCCGTGGACGCACGGACATAAAACAGATTGAAAGCCCGGCTCCAGTGCAGAGCCGGGCTTTCATTTTTTATTACTTTCTATTACGCATTCGCACGGTCCATCAGGATGATCTCCACATCGGAAGAAACGCCGCCGCGGTAGATGGTCAGCGTGATGGTCTGGCCGGCAGTGAACTGGTTCTTGACGCGGTTGAGCTGCTCCATCGTCGTGACGGAGACGCCGTCGATGGCGGTGATGATATCGCCCTCGCTGACGCCCTTGGCGGCAGCGTCACTGTTGCGGTAAACGCGCGTCACATAAATGCCTTGCGGCAGACGGTAATAGATGCGGTACGTCGCGGGGAGCGTCTCGCCGTCGATGCCGATGGCCGGGCGGCCGGAGACATAGCCCTTTTCGATCAGTTCGTCGATGATGGGCTTGGCTGTATCGATGGGGATGGCAAAGCCGATACCCTCGACGGTCGTGGACAAGGAATAGAAGTTGCTCATCTTCATTGTATTGATGCCGATGACCTGTCCGTAGCAGTTGATGAGCGGCCCGCCGGAGTTGCCGTTATTGAGTGCGGCATTCGTCTGAATCAGGCTCATGGTGCGGTCGTTGACGGTCAGATCACGGTTGATCGCGGAGATGATGCCGTCTGTCATGGTCCCGCGCAGCGCAGTGCCGAGCGGGTCGCCGATAGCGGCAACGCTGTCTCCGACCTGCAGAACGGACGAATCGCCGAACTCAGCTGCCTGAAGCCCTTCCGCTTCAACCTTCAAAACGGCAAGGTCGCTTGTCTCGTCGCTGCCGACGACTGATGCGGCGTATTCCTGATTGTCAGACGTCAGGACGCTCACGGCCTGCGCGCTTTCGATCACATGATGGTTCGTGATGACATATCCGTCCTCCGACATGATGATGCCAGTCCCGCTGGCTTTGCCGGACGGTGTGACGGTCACAATGGAAACGACGCTTCCGATGCACCGGCGGTAAATTTCCTGCAAACTCAGTGCGCCGTCCTCATCCGAAGCAACGGTTGGGGTTCCGGCGGGCGACTGCACGATCGTCAGCTGCGGCAGATCCTCTGCTGCCTGCTGCGTCTGCGCAGGCGCTTCAGCGTGAACGGCCTCTTCCTTCGTCGTCTGCGTCTGCTCGGCAGGAGCAGAAGACTGCTGCGCCGGCTGCGTGCCAATGGTCAGGAGAAAGCCGTTGTCCGACCGGTTAAGCGTCACGCCGACATCGCGTACCAGATGCACCGTGCCGGTCACGGCCAGTGCCAGCATGCCCACGATCACGATCGCCGTGATCCATTTTCCGGTGTGCCTGCGCCGGCGGTCTTCCATCGGCGTCGGCTGCGGCTGCCAGTTCTTTGTGGAATTGTCGTCATAGAAGCTGTTGTTATCAAAGCTCATATCAGACACCCTCTTGCTTGGAGTTCATGGTTTTAGTATATCCCGCGGATTTGAACAGACATTGAACGATCTGTAAATCTTCCATGCAGATTTACCGAACCGTGGGCAGTGTGAAATTGAACTGCGTTACACCGTTTTCGCTTGTGGCCCAGATATCGCCGCCGTGCGCGCCGACGATGGTCTTTGCGATGTAGAGGCCGAGGCCCCAGCCTTCGCGGTCGGCCGAACGGGACTTATCGGCTTTGTGGAAGCGGTCGAACAGCAGCGGCAGTTCGTCTTTGTCAATGGTCGGGCCGGTATTTTCGACGGTCACGCGCGCCTTGCCGCCATCCAGCTGCAGCCGCAGGGCAAGTCTGCCGCCATCGGGGCAGAATTTAATGGCGTTGTCGATCAGATTATAAATGACCTGCGTGATGCTGTCGCGCTCCGCCCTTGTCCAGACAGGCTTGTCCGGCAGATCGACACGCACATCGAGATGCTTGTTGTAGATTTTCTGCTCGAAGGTAATCAACACATCACTCAGTTCCTCGCCGAGATCGAAGCGCGTCTTCCGGCTCTCCTCCACGCCCATGGCCTGAAGCTTTGCGATATCAAGCATATTGCGCACCAGCCGTGAGAGCCTGCGCACTTCGCCGGAAACGATCTGCATGTAATGCTGCTGCTTTTCCGGCGGGATAGTCCCGTCGAGCATCCCGTCAATGTAGCCGCCGATGGTGGTCATAGGGGTTTTGAGTTCATGCGAGACATTCGCAACGAACTCCTGCCTGCGCTGTTCGGATTTTTCCAGAGAATCCGCCATGGTATTGAAGGCATTTGCCAGATCGACGACTTCCTCGCCGCAGCTGTCGGGCACCGTCACGCGGGTATCGAGTTCCCCCCGGCCAAAGCGCCGGGCCGCATCCGCGACCTTCGCCAGCGGCTGCGCCTGCTGGTGCGACAAAAACGTCGCCGCGGCCAGCGCCAGCACCAGCACAACAATCGCCACATAGAAAAACAGGGACGAACTGCGCTGCATAAAATCCGCGATCTGCGTCATGTCGGAAGAAATAATGACATAGCCGATCGTCTCGTCCGTATCATTGGCGACAATGGGCCTGCCCGCAATATAGCGCCGGTCGTCATGGATGCCGCTGAGCGCCCCGACGCGGAACGTTTCGCCGTTCGCGTCAATTTCGGTGATGAGATTCGCATCGACCTGCTGGCCGATATGTTCACAGTTAAACTCGTCGCACGAGCACAGCACGACGAAGCCGTTTTCGTCGCAGACCAGTGCCTCGGCCTCGCCAACGTCGGAGAACAGGGACAGGCTCAGCCGGAAATCCCAGTTTTCCTCCAACTCGCCCGTCGAGTCATACGCCTCGGCCAGCGAGGCGACGGCGGCCGCGTCGGCGCTGAGCGTCTCTTTTTTGTCGTTTTTCAGATACCCCAGCATCAGGAACCGGAACGAGACGCCCGTAAAGATCATACAGACCAGCAGCAGCGCCGCAATGAGGGCAAACTGCCGGCTGAACGTTGTTTTCATGGTTACAGGACCTCGAATTTATAGCCGACGCCCCAGACGGTCTTGAGGCTCCACTTGTCCGACACGCCTTCAAGCTTTTCGCGCAGGCGCTTAACATGGACATCGACGGTGCGGCTGTCGCCGAAATAATCAAAGCCCCAGACCTCGTCGAGCAGTTGATTGCGCGTGAAGACGCGGTTCGGGCTGGAGGCCAGATGGTAAAGGAGTTCCATCTCCTTGGGCGGCGTTTCGATGCGCTTGCCGTCAACGATGAGTTCAAACGAGTCAAGATCGATGATCAGCTTGTCGAAGACCAAGCGTCTGGGCTTCGTCTTGTCGTCCTCACCGCCCGCGCGGCGCAGAACAGCCTCAACTCTCGCCAGCAATTCCTTCATTTCAAAGGGCTTGGTGAGATAGTCATCCGCGCCCTGCTTGAGTCCCTGCACCTTGTCGTTTGTTTCGCCCTTTGCTGTGAGCATGATCACAGGGGTCTTGCTGTCCTGCCGGATGGTGCGCAGGACGTTCCAGCCGTCCATCACGGGCAGCATGATATCGAGCAGCACCAGATCGGGCCGAAGCTGCCGGAACAGGTCAATGCCCTGTCCGCCATCGGAGGCGATCCGGGTGTTGTAGCCCTCTTTTTCAAGATACATCTGGACAAGTTCAGCGATATTCGGATCGTCTTCGACGATCAGGATTGTTTTTGCCATAGGAGAAGCACGCTCCCTTCCGATACAATATAATGAATATTATACTGCCGCTTCCTGCGTTTGCGTGAACATTTTGTAAAATCCGGCGCAGCTGTTTTTTCGGTTTCCGTTTTTGCCGGTTCTGTGGTATGATAATGAAAATTTCACCGAATCAGGAGGAGTTTCGATGATCCGCATCCGCGATCTCTCTTTGCCGCCGGACGGCGATATGGCCCGGCTCGTGCAGGCCGCCGCGCGGCAGCTGCGCATTTCTCCGAACGAGATCAAGCAGCTGGACCTGAAGAAAAAATCCGTTGACGCACGCAAGAAAAACGACGTGCGCATCATCTACACCGTCGATGTCGTTGTAAAGGGCCGGGAAGATAAAATTCTCAAGATGGCCCACTGCCCGAAGGCGTCTGCCGCACGCGACGTGCCCTACCGCGTTCCGCAGCCGCAGACGCTGCCGGACAGCCGTCCCATTATCGTGGGCTTCGGCCCGGCGGGGATGTTTGCCGCGCTGGTTCTCAGCATGGCGGGGCTCTGCCCGCTCGTGCTTGAGCGCGGACAGGACGTAAAAACGCGGCACGAAGCCGTTCTGCGCTTCTGGCAGACCGGCGAACTTGACCCGGAGTGCAATGTGCAGTTCGGTGAGGGCGGCGCGGGTACGTTTTCGGACGGAAAATTAAATACCGGCGTCAAAAACGAGCGCATCGGCTGGATCCTGGAGCAGTTTGCCGAGGCCGGGGCCAGCGCGGATATCCTATACGACGCAAAACCTCACATCGGCACCGACGAGTTAGTCACGGTCGTGCAGAACCTGCGGGAGAAAATTCTCCACTACGGCGGCGAGGTCCGCTTCGGCACGAGATTGACCGGCCTTGAATCGGAAAACGGCCGTGTGACAGCCGTCCGTGTACAGAGTGCAGACAGCGAGACGGTGCTTCCGGCCTCCCGCGTTCTGCTTGCCATCGGACACAGCGCACGCGATACGTTTGAGACGCTGCACAGCGCAGGGATTCCGATGGAGCCGAAGCCGTTTTCCATGGGCGTGCGC
>ENA-ORSA01002652-ORSA01002652.1-human-gut-metagenome-genome-assembly--contig:-NODE-2652-length-12454-cov-2.960803_pt1 | contig 12454 bp, 10 predicted proteins | sample MGYA00242179_ERZ509142 | MGnify/ENA primary metagenome ERZ509142 (study PRJEB26280, sample SAMEA2338659) | human gut metagenome | biome: human gut; feature: human-associated habitat; material: faeces... | reverse complement strand
CCATTCACAAACCAAATTCGAAACCGTTGACTCGGAAAACTCCAAAATTAAGTTAGAAACCTTATACGGCGTGAAATACGATGTGGCAGACAATGCCTACGTTTATCCCGTGGCTGCCGGCGACGAAATGTACTGCTGCCACCCTATAAACGAGCATACCGTCGTGACAAGCGGTAGCGATGCAGTTACCGTGGATATGCATCTGCCCTCCACTTTCACCTGCAATCAACTTAAAAACGACCTCACATCGTTCAGAGATTACTCATACGTCTATACTTCCACCACAATACAATCCGTTAACGACAATAACGTTATTGCCAACACTTCGCACTTTAACTCCGCCTGTGCCATAATCCGATTTAATATTACGAACAATATATCTTCCGACATTATCATCTCCGGAATAAAAATGGAAGCGGAAGACGGCACTAAATTATTTCCGAACGCAATGCGATTCGCAAACGGCAGCATAGCGGAACAAGAAAACAAAACGGAATACTACAGCCGCCTCACCACAAGCATTGAGGACAACGTGACAATACCTCGCTCACAAAAAGGGGTGTTTTACGATATGTGTTTCCCTCTTGACGGCGATTTCAGCAGTGTGCCGCTTGTGTTCACAATAGACACAAATTACCTCACATACCGCTTGAAACTTGACTCCAACGTGATTGAAAATCACAAATTCGAGGCAGGAAAAATATATACTTTCAACTTTACCCTGAGTGAGAAAGAAATACGCCTGAATATGATAGAAATAGAAAGGTGCACAACATACAATATAGACAACACGGAATCACTCAACATAATTATTTCACCTGACGCAATATGGGACCAAACGGGCTACAGCACGGCACAAATGGTGTTTGTAAGCCTGGGTATGTCCATCACCATTGACAGCACGGACTATGAAGTGCTCTGGGCTACTTGCAACATCGGTGCTATGGAACCTATTGAAACGGGAAACCATTACGCCTGGGGCGAAACAACAACAAAAGATGCCAATCTCTACTCACCTGACGGCTACACTGGCACAGCCGCTTCAGACATTATGGGAACGGATTTCGATGCCGTAAAAGCATACCTCGGTGACGGCTATTGGCTCTGGAGAACACCGTCACAGCAAATGTGGCAAGACATAATAGACCAATGCAACTGGAAATGGAGCACCGTGAAAAAAGTGGCGGAAGGCGATACTTCCGAAGAAAATCTGGACTTTGACGCCTCCGTATGGGAAGTGACAAAAAGAGATGCAGACAACAAACTCATAGGACTGATTTACCTCCCTATCACCGGCTATTCCGGCTATGATGACAACACCGGCACTTACGGAAAAGTGAAAAAAGCAAGATGCCAATACTGGACCTCCACTCCATGCAGCAACACTGCCGGAGGAAGGGAAAAAGCATGGGCTTTTGAAACAACATACGTTACCGAGTCCGGTAGCGGCAACGGTCACATGACCAGACAGGCACTGAATCAGTGCGACAGATACAACGGTTTTTCAATCAGACCTGTTCTGCTTAAAAGAAAAAATTAGCAAATGAAAAAGTTTATACCACTCATAATATTATTGCTCCTGGTATCCTGCTCCTCGGAAAACATAATGAACGAGCAGGACACGGCACTTGAAATCATGGTTGATGTGGTTGCATACAATCGCAACGTAAACGATGTATCTTCCAGAGCTTCCATAAACAGCGGTGTCATCACGTCTTTTGCCCCCGGCGATGACTTCGGACTGATAGTGGTGGACCAAAACGGTACGATAATTAACAACAACTACAAATTTGTGTTGCAAAAAACAGGTCTTGCGTACCGTGTAGATAATGCCGGAAACATAATTTCTTCCGATGTGTATTACAACGAAAACTATAAATACTACGCATACGCGCCTTACGACAGCAAATACAATAATTACACCTCGATAGACGACGTAATCGCCAAACACATAGCGGATTTTTCAAGTCTATACTCGGACCAATCCACACAAGCGAAATACAACGCAGCAGACCTCCTGGTGAGCAGAAATCACACAATAACAGGCACAACACTCAGGCTGGAATTTACTCACGCTATGAGCCTGATGAAGATTTACTACAACGGAGAGGCTTCCGATATGCTGACGGTGGAACACCCCGTTAAAAACACACTAATGTACAAAGCAGATAATTCCGAAACATACAATTATATCTATATTCCCGGAGAAAACGTGGAAGTGTATGGCACGGCAACCTCAAAACAAGAGATTGAAAACGAAGGCGAAATCACAAACATCTCTTACTGGCAGACAAACGTGAACCTGAAAGAAAACGGACTCATTTACATGTCCATTTTTTCACAGCCCGCAGTGTCTTACAAAACCGCAGGCGTGGATATGGGACTGCCATCAGGGTGCATTTGGGCAAACCATAACTTAGGTGCGGAAACGGCATCAGACTTAAATGCAAGAGGCGGCAAATGGTATGACGCAGACGGCAATCTGAGAGAAGACCTTATGAACAGTGAACTTCACTCCTGCTTTGACCGCGGCGACTATTACTCCTGGGGTGAACTGGAAACAAAATACGACCAGCCTGCAGTGATGTTTAACAAAGAAACAGGCAGAATAAGCAAAACGGGAGATTCATACATCACAAACAGTAGCGGAGTAATAACATCCGTCACATCGCTTATTCCCGGTTCGGAAAAGGGTTATTATCCTGAGACATACGTAGATAGACAATACTCATACGCCGCTATCGACGGTAACATCGCCGGAACGGAATACGACGTGGTGAGAAACAAACTCTGGAAAGGCGAATGGCGAATACCAAACGAAAATGAGGTTGATGAATTGGTGCGAAACAGCAACGTGGAAATAGTGGATTGGTACTACGAAGACAATATCCGCTATGCACCGTGGATAGGTGCAACAGACCCTGAAACAGGTGCTTATCTCAACCTCCACTATGATAACTCCGAATTTTTCGGTACTGCGGAAGTAAGACCGTATCGCTACCTTGTCACCATATTCAAATTCACAAGCAAGATAAACGGCGAAGTGATATATTTCCCAGGCGGAACGTGGAGCGACTGGAGTATTGATATGCTCTGCTGCAACTCGCGTAACCACGAAGGAGTAAAAAACACGGAAACGTACACTTCCGACTACGGCGGAATGTATTATTTCGCATCTTCCGCTTCACACAGCCTAAAAGACTGCGCCAGCTACATGGAATTTGAAACAACAATAACCCGTGACGAAAACACCGGCAAAATCACGAATGTTAAACCCGTCACAAAATACTCATCATACGTAGACAAAGACGGTAACACCATAAATTTGGCGGGACTTACACAAAACGGACACCGCTACACGGGTATGCTCATCAGACCGGTGTATGGAGGTAAAAACTGGAACACAAACACGGAGAGCCAAAGTAGCATCCGAATATACGTAGAACAGCCATGAAGAAATTGATATATATATTATTCATTCTTTTACTCACGGCATGCCGCGACGACCTCAATTCACCGCTTGCCGAGGACAAAGGCACGCCAATGAAATTTGAAGCCGTGGTGATAGATGCACCGCAATCCCGAGGACAAGTGCTTGACGTTTACAACAATGATATTACTCGCGATTTCAAATCCGGCGACTCCTTCGGACTTTTCATTCTTGACGGCAGCAACAACTTTGTGACGCTCATCGACGGCAATAACGCCAAAAACATAAAACTCACCACTCCGGACGGCAAGGCTTGGAACCTGAACTCAGACATAAAAGAAGTGGTGCACAAACTCGGCTACAAGTACGTGGCTTATTACCCCTACTCTGAAGATTTTAACTCCTGCACAAGCCCCGACGATATCCTCGCTCGTCTCACACCACCCGCGGAAGACCAAAGTAAACAAGAGGCTACAGACTGGATGTTTACAGAAGCAACAGAACCGCAAACAAATGCCGTGACAGTGCTGAAATTCATTCACAAATACGCCAAAATAGACATCTTTAACTCATACACTCAAGAACACTCAAACAATTGGGACACAAAATTCCAATACACTAAAACAGTGGATGAAAATAACGTGGAGCATTACCGCTATATCCTTGATGCTATCACACCGCAGACGATGTCTGTCAGCGGAACATATTCCATAGGAAACTACCTCACAGGAATCAAAGAACTATCATACAACTGCGATGACGTAATAATTGAAAACGGTCACCACGCAATAGTTTATACTTACCGTATGGACGAGCGATGTGCCGTGGATTTGGGCTTACCCTCCGGTATACGTTGGAGCCCAATCAACCTGGGCACGGAAACATCGTCATATATGGACGAAGCCGCTATCGCCGCCCTCGGCAATGTTCTCGGCAAACGTCTTGCATGGGGAGAACTGTACCCCAAAGATACTTACAACTATGATACATACATCAATGACCCACACCTGAGCACTTCCATTCTCCCGACAGACATAGCGGGAACAGTCTGTGACCCAGCCAGACAATACTGGGGAGGACACTGGACACTGCCAAATAAAGATGATATTCAGGAATTTATAGACAATACGGAGATTGTGAGCACGGAAACAGTGTATTGCGACGAAATAGGAAAGAACGTAAACAAGGTGACGTTTAGAAGCAAGATTAACGGCAAAGAAATCACTATGCTCTCAAACGGCTATGCCAACAACGGAGGTGTGGTAAATACCGACTATCTATACTATATGTCTTCCAGTCTCAACACATACGCTTACTGCGCCGTTTTGCACAACAACCCCTCAATGAGAACAATTTCCTCCAACCGCTATTCCGGTTTCAACATCCGTCCGGTGCTGAAAGAACAATACACCTATACAGACGTAAATAAAAAAGATATTATAGTGAGAAATATTAATGACCTCGCTGTGGATCTCGGCATCACAAAAACAGTGACGGAAGGCGGGGAAACAGTAACATATAAGTTGCTATGGAGTCCGTTTAACTATGGTGTGGAGGCAAAAACATTCCTCAGGACATACAACGGTGCACCTATCAATGAAGATGCATTTATCGCAAAATGCCTCAAAAGCCAGGGTATGCGTCTTAGCTGGGGCGCTACGGAAGAACCGGAATATTTTGATACTGACGAATACAAAAACAGTGCCATAGCAGCAAAATACGCCTACGATAACACGGCAGACACAGACAAAGACACCAGAGACCTTAAACCGGAAGACGATATAGCACAACTGAATTGGCCCGACGGATGGAACATTCCCACAGCAAGAGACTTTGAACTACTCATAGCAAACACCACCGTTACTTCTGAAACGATAGACGGCCACACCTGGTATAGACTTACAAGCAAAAACAATGATAACTATATCTTGATTCCCGGTACCTCATACATTGATGATAACAAAGACAAAGAAAAAAAGGAAGTATGGGGTTCTGACGCATATTTGCAAAGCAGCACTATCGGAATAGCAAGTTCAAAACGTACTCTCTACGCCTTATTAATAAACAGTTCAGGAGGCAGTCTCGCAAACAGAGCCGGTCGCCCCACAGGACTTATGGTGCGTCCCGTGAGATATGTGAGAGTGAATTAAAGGGAAAGCTATTGCTAAATAACGTGAGTTCGACGAATTATAAGTGCTTGAAAATTTGGTGATTAGCGAAAATTGTTGTAACTTTATAGTGCTCAAATACAAAGAATTACAAACAATAATCGCTATGATCACCGAGGACAAAGTTACAGAATTATTTTGTATGGCAGATGATTTCTGCAAGTTTTTTGATGCCATGATGGAGAAATATACGCTCAAATCAGATAAAAAGCGGCGTTACCACCGTGATTCAACCATGTCAAAGGCTGAAATCATGCTAATCATACGTGAATTCATCGAACGTAACTACTCACCTATGATACGGGCATGATTAGCCGGTCGGTCTATTAGACCAACGCTAAAACAGCGTCCCAACGGGAGAAATCGTTTTTCTTGGCGGTATCAGCGACAGAATGGATAGCCATGAAGTCCTCAGCTCCTGCCTGACTTCGAAATCCACCGCTTCGTTTCTGTTTCACTTTCAGGATTCTGATTCCACCTTCAGAGGCGTTGTTGTGGGATGCCACCCGTGGGTCTTTCAGGAAGTAGAACACATGCTCTCTCAGTTTGCGCAGGCTGTTTCGCATTTGGTGGAATGGTTTCTTGAGCTTGTCGAGATTCTCATTGAGGAGTTTGTCCAAGCTTTCCATCCAGGTTGAGATGTCGGCCACGACCTCGGGGTTTTCGTTTCGCCAATGTACCGCTTTTCTCAGCAGTTCCTGTAGCCGAGATGACCAGTTCTGCTTCTTGTCAAGCTCCCCCAGCCAGTTTAGATTTCTCAGCAGATGGGCGATGCAGATCTGGTGTCCCTTCACGTTCATGGAAAAGTATGCGCTGTGGCGGTCAGTGGTCAGCACGGTGTTTTCCAACGCGTTCTCACCAAACCTGTCATCCACCTCCTTGGCGCTCCTCCCTTTGGCTATCCATGTCAACGTAAGCCTTGGGTTTTGCAGTATCCAGGCCCAATTAAGCTTGCCGTTAACGTAGAATCCGGATTCATCGGCACCCACTACAGGGCTTTTAATCAGCTCGGTGGCTATGCGGTCGCAAAGTGCGTCAGCCTTGTCACCGGCATGCTCGATGAAATTGCGTATCGAGCCCTCGCTGATGTCAACACGCATCACGTCACGCATAAAACTTTTGATACGGTTGTAAGGCATACACATTACGATATTGAGATAGATGACGATCGCCCTTATCTCAGAGGACAGGTAAACAGGATTCTTCCTCCGTGTATAGTCCACCTGATTGCGACATCCGCAGGTACAGGTCTTGTTGAGAAACCGGAGCCTTTTTACGACAGGTGTGATCTTGACACCGACACATTCTTCCTGGTATTCCTCCGTGCCTTCAATGTCAGACAGGTCACGGCCACACTCGCGGCAATAGTTGGGCTGGATGCTCTCAACCTCATCGGGTCGTACCGACATTCTGCGGGTATTGCCTTCATGACCCGGTTGACCGCCGGGCTTCTTCCCGCTTTTCTCTCGCAACGAGGTTGTGCGTCTCTTGATCTCGTCACCCATTCTTTCTTTTGAGGGAGGCAGGCTGCTGTTGCTGGAATTCTTCGGCGGCTGAGGATCCTCGTATTTCGACAGTCTTTTCCGCAAGTCCGCATTCTCGACATTGAGGGCTTCAATGCGACGGTTGAGACGCGCGTTATCATCCGACAACTCCTCGACGGATTTGTTTAGTCGCCCGATTTCGGAACGGAACTCCTCGAGATATGCTTGTATGTCAACTTGCTGATTCACTGATACAAAGATACGAAGATACGAAATATCTTTGATTAGCACAAGAAAAAACGAAACTATTTTATACTTATTTTTCTGAGAATCAGCACACTTACATTATCGGCTGTACAACAGGTCATGGTATTGGGTAACCAGAACAATTATTCGTAGTACTTGATGGTAGAATATAGGTGAGTAGTTACCATCGAACTCACGTTATTTAAAAACATGTAAAGGGCTACAAAATCCAATTGTAAATAGTTTTAAAGTGGTTAGTAAAGATATTGAGGCAAGTACTGTCAATTGTAAAATTGAAGGAGAAATTGATTTTTCTTATAACGGCAGGAAATTTAATGGAATATTCAAGACCGAAGGCTCAACAGATTCCATAGCTTCTGGTAATACGGTATATAACATATCCTTCTTTAATGGCATTCATATTCGTGACCATAAAAACAAACTTTCTCTGCAATTTGATTATTTCGGTGATATTGTTGTGCCACAACTTAAAATCGGAGAGTCCGTAAAGATTGATGGGATTAAATGCTTGTTTGAAAGAAAGTGGGATTCGGGTGAATGGTATATGAAAACATCAAAGATTTTGACCCCAGTTCAAATGTACAAAGTCTATAACAATCCGAAATGTAAAAATCCAGACGGTATTCGTTTCAGTACAGATAACTTTCTATTATACGGATTTGTCAAATCTAATCAAATATTAGTTTCAAAAGAAAATGGTGATGTATATAGATATTCTGCTTATGTGGATGATAATAATAAAGTGAAAATAAATAGAATTGAATGATGAAAAATAAATATTATATTTTAATATATGTTGCTGCTATTTTAGGCGGAGTTTTGGGCGCATATCTATTGGCTAGAAACAGTATATGGGGCCTTATTTTTGCTGCATTTTGTGCGATGTTTATCATAGAGCGTTCTGTTAACTCTTGGGATACTGCAATGGCTAAACGAGAGCAAAAAAAAGCAGCAGCAAAGAAAGAATTAGAAGAAAAAAGAAGATTGGAGCTTGAAGAAAAAGAGCACAAGTACAATATTGCTAAAAATGAATTGTTTGCAAGAAACGGTAAACCCTGCAAAACCATTGTTATAAGTGAAAGTTGCTTAGATCAATTTAATTATAGATAATGAGTTTATTGTATTCGATAAAGCAAAGAAATTATGGCTTTGTGGGCATGAAATTTCAATAGACGATATAAATAGTTTTGCGATAGATGATGAATCTGTCATTCAGAAAGGACAGATTACAGCCGTTACATCAACAAATACTGGCAGTATGGCTGGACGGTCTATTGCAGGTGCTTTGCTTGGGGTGAGGCTGGTGCTATAATAGGCGGAGCTACTGCAAAAAAACAAACTGTATTGAAACAAGAAAATGACAAGATTATCCATGATTATGCCCTTGTTGTGAATATTCGTGATATAAATAACCCTATGCTTTTAATAAGAATAGGCCGAAATAAGAACAAAGCAATGGAAATAAATGCACTTATGCAAGTGATTATGACAATGAAGTAAATTTATCAAAAACCAATGAATATGAGAAATGTACCTTTTCTTTTCTTATCCATCCTTTTATTCTCATGTGGTGGAAATGGAAATAAATCAGAGAAAAACCAAGAAATAATGGACATGGACTCTACTGAGTTAGTTGTAATCGACACAATGGTGACTTCTCCCATAGAAAGTAAAGATAAAGCAGAAGAGTCGACAAGAGTAAAAACAAAAGATTCTATTGTGGGTTTATATTACTGCAAAAAAAGTGGCGACACATATGTTCTCAATGACGATTATAGTGGACTATTCCTTCCTAAATCAGGAAATAGTTGCACTATTGATTGGTACAAAACAGGTAATTCAGTTACTGTTACTTTTACTGGTAAAATGGAGTTCTTAGGTACACAAAGACTTGACTATAATAAAAACGGAAAGGTTCTTATCGAAAAGTCTGAAATTTATGGGTACTTAAAATATACTAAACAATAAATATACATTATGACCGAAGAAGAAAAAAGGAATTTGAAGAGTGTCTTGCGTGAAGGTACGGAAGTACATACGCTAAAAGCATCCTCCACGTCATTAGCCGTAAGCCACTCGGTGATGCTGTGGATATTTACGGCAGTACCGAAGAACTCATCAATATGCCGTTGATTAAGTTCTATTGTCTTTTCTTCCTAAGATATTTTACCTCTGCCTGACATTTCTCAGAACGTATTCCTGCATACTGTTCCTTGGCACGAATGACTTACCACAAAATTCATTTCCACCCCTGGAGTAAACGGAAGTGCCCCATTGACAACCCTTTGTCAACCTATTCCACGATACAAAATCGTTAATAAAACCTTGAAACATTTTGCTGTATCGGTTTTTATTTCTTACTTTTGCTGTATCAGAAAACGAAATTACACATGACGAAGAAAGGAACACTATTGATTGTTGACGACAATCGCGCCATACTTACAGCTGTTATGATGCTTGCCGAGAGCGAGTTTGCTACGGTTGAAACCATTGCCACTCCAGCGGCGTTACCCGCCCGCTTGCGCGAGCTGCAGCCTGATGTGGTGTTGCTCGATATGAACTTTCGAAGCGGCATGAACACTGGTGGCGAGGGGCTGTTTTGGCTTGGCGAGACGCGACGCCTAAGTGCTTCTACCGAGGTGGTGCTGTTTACGGCTTACGCCGACATTGACCTTGCGGTGAGAGGAATAAAAGAGGGTGCCGCCGACTTTATTGTAAAGCCATTTGACAACAAGCGTTTGCTCGACACCCTGTGTGCTGCTCGCGATAAACATGCGCCGAGGTCAAAGGAACAGCCTACTGATACAGTGGGCGCCATGTTATGGGGCAGCAGCCGAGCTATGCAGCAGTTGCGCCTTGTGGTAGAGAAGGTGGCCGCCACCGATGCAAACATCTTGATAACGGGCGAGAACGGTACGGGTAAAGAGGTGCTGGCGCGCGAGATACACCGCTTGTCGCATCGTGCCTCGGCCCCCATGATGCCCATTGATATGGGTGCGGTGAGTGAGACGCTTTTTGAAAGCGAACTGTTCGGACATGTGAAAGGCGCCTTTACCGATGCTAAGGCCGATAAGCCTGGTAAGATGGAACTGGCTGAGGGTGGCACGCTGTTTCTTGACGAGATAGGCAACCTGTCGTATGCACTTCAGGCTAAGTTGCTTACGGCCTTGCAGCGTCGCAGCATTGTGCCCGTGGGAGGCAGCAAACCTATAAACATAGATGTAAGGCTGATATGTGCCACCAATCGCGATCTCGACCGTATGGTGATTGATGGCCACTTTCGCGAAGACTTGCTCTACCGCATCAACACTATACGTCTGCATCTGCCACCGCTGCGTGAGCGTCGCGATGATATTGTGCCACTGGCTCAGCGCTTCATGCAGCGCTATGCCACCATATATAATAAGGTGGGAATGACGCTCTCGGTCGAGGCTGAACAAAAGTTGATGGCGCTGCCGTGGCATGGCAACATACGCCAACTGCAACATGCCGTTGAGCGTGCCGTGATAATGGCCGATGCCGACATCATTGTGGCCGATGATATTGACGATGGCAGCGTGGCCACTCAGCCCACAGAGTCTGCCGAACCCCTAAAAACGCTGGACGATATGGAACGCCAGATGATAGAGCGTGCCATGACCGACTGTGGTGGAAATATGTCGGCGGTGGCGGCTCGGCTGGGCATCTCAAGGCAAACGTTGTATAACAAGATAAAACGTTACGGGCTATGACAACACTCTCAACTATAATAGTGCTGGCACTGATACTTGTGGGCACTGTGCTGTATGTGAGGCTGTGGCTGCACTATCGGCGCAACATACGTAAAGTGGCGTTCATGTTTGATGCTATTGATAATGTCGACTTCTCGTTTAAGTTTCCTACACAACACATTGGGCACGACGAAAAGTTGCTGAACCAATCGCTTAACCGCATCAAACTTTTTTTAGAACATGCCCGTGATGAGGCTGTGGCGCAAGAGAAATATTACGAACAGATAATGGATGCGGCTGGCACAGCCCTGTTAGTGGTAGATGATCTTGGCCATATTCTGCAACATAACAAGGCGGCCACCACACTGCTGCAACGCGAAACACTCACACACATCGACCAGGTGAAAGAACGCTTGAACGATGGATCGCTGGCGCTGCGCGAAACTTATACCACGCTGCGTGGTAGTCGTGTGCGCATTATTGCCCTTAGCGATATTAATGGCGAACTGGCTAACCGTGAGGTTGATTCGTGGATAAAACTCATACGCGTGCTTACGCATGAAATTATGAACACGATAACGCCAATCACCTCGCTCAGCGAAACGTTGCTGAAACATGCTGAGGGCGAGCAGCGTGAGGGGCTTGAAACCATCAACCGAACCGGTATTGAGCTGATAACCTTTGTAGAAAACTATCGACGTTTTACGCATGTGCCACAACCTCAACCCAAGCTGTTTTACGTAAAACCATTTGTCGAGCGCATGGCACACTTGGCCTCGCACCCCGTAACTGTGAATGTAATGGCATTTATGCCGACGAGGGATTGATGGGACGCGTGGTAACGAATCTGTTGAAAAACGCTGGCGAAGCAATTGATACACAAGAGGTTGATACGACGGCTGCTGATGTTTTGCCCCAAATATGGGTAAACGCCTATACGGGCGATGACGACTCGGTGGTGATTGATGTATGTAACAACGCTGGGCTGATTGATGCCGATGTGGCGCAACACATCTTTGTGCCGTTTTTCACTACGAAAAACAATGGTAGTGGAGTGGGGCTTCCCCTCTCACGACAGATTATGCGCGTGAGCGGCGGGACCTTACAACTGATACAAGATGCGCAAAAGGGCGTAGTGACTTTCAGAATGAAATTATAGATTTTTCTTTCGTAAGCACCCGTCAACGAGTGTGGCTAAAGGCGAAAATTGAAAAATACATAGCATTTTTATAATATTATTTATATTTTTTTGTTATTATTCTATACGGTAGACAAGTTTTTTGTTTGCTGGTAGCCTACCAAAAAGGTTGGCGATACAGAAGTAACAATGCTATGGGTAAAAATCCTAACAATTATACACACATATTTAAATATACTGGCGTGTTTGGCGGCATA
>ENA-ORSA01002651-ORSA01002651.1-human-gut-metagenome-genome-assembly--contig:-NODE-2651-length-12455-cov-2.891774_pt1 | contig 12455 bp, 6 predicted proteins | sample MGYA00242179_ERZ509142 | MGnify/ENA primary metagenome ERZ509142 (study PRJEB26280, sample SAMEA2338659) | human gut metagenome | biome: human gut; feature: human-associated habitat; material: faeces... | reverse complement strand
CGGCTTGAATTCTAAATCCGAAACTTGAGTAAAAATAATGGTTACAACACCAATTTCAACATAAATCGCTATATGATATCGTCGAAAGTGAACATAAATATCACACCCGACTTTACAGCACAGATGAACGCCATTGCTCGTGTTATTGAGGGCAATCAGCCTGGTGGTTCAGGCTCGGGCTATAGCGATTTGTTGCTCAATATTTGGCGTACACCTAACAATGCATACCCTGTTAAGAACCCTAATGACTCGTGGGGTGGCACTATTTCATATACAAACAACTTGGCTGCACAGGCTTGGGAGTCGGGGTATCTCAATGATAATACCCGAGACATTATGGCCAATATCAAGTTGAAATATGATTTCAATAAATTGGTAAAGGGATTATCTGCTCGTTTTATGGGTAGTGTTACAAATCAAACACGTACGGCCATTGTGCGTACAAAGCAGAACCCGGTGTTTAAATACTTGATTGACGAAAATGGTAAGGAAACGTATACGCAATATGGGGCTTCGGTATCGCAGAGCAACGCGTTTCGCCATGTTGCCACTTATCAGAACCTTTACGGACAGTTGGCCATCGACTATGAACGCCACTTTGGTAAGCATCATCTTAAGGGTGGCTTGATGGCTGACACACGTCATGAGGTGGTGCAGTATGACTTGCCTATGATACCCTCGAATATTATGGAGAGTGTGAAGTATGACTATGACCAAAAATATATGGCCGAGGCATCGGTAGTGCAGAGCTACTTTAATCGTTATTCACCAGGAAACCGTTGGGGAACATTTTTTGCGGTAGGATTGGGATGGAACATGAAAAAGGAGCGCTTTATGCAAGGGGCTGAGTGGCTGGACAAATTGAAATGGCGTGCCACCTACGGACACACGGGTAACGGTATTGACAACTCGGGCTATTATCGTTATCGCCAAACCTTTTCGCAAAATGCTACAACATCTTATCCGCAAGGTTCGTCGCAGAGCAATGGCATCTTTACCAACGAGAATACACCTCTTTACAACCCTTACCTAACATGGGAAAAGGCACATAAACTGAATGTAGGTGTTGACTTCGCCTTGTTGAAACATCGGCTGAGTGGTACTGTTGATTATTATAATGATAAGTATACTGACTTGTTGCAGAAACGAGGGAAAAGTATCGCATTGCTGGGAACAGTATATCCTACTGAAAATATAGGAAAATCGCGTCGTCAAGGCGTTGAACTGTCGGTTACATGGCAAGACCATGTGGGGGCTTTCAATTATTATGTTACAGGAAATTGGAGCATAGAAAAGACGAAACTGCTGTTTATGGACGAGCAAGCTACACCCTATGCCTATATGCGCCAAACGGGTAGGCCATTGGGCGCGATGTTTGGGTTGCAAGCAAACGGCTTCCTCTCGGCTGAGGATATTGCTAACAACTATCCTGTGATGAATGGATATGATGTGCAACCTGGCGACGTGAAGTATGTTGACCAGAATAATGATGGCGTGATTGATGAATATGACCGTGTAGTGATAGGTGGCGATAAACCTCTGCAAAGTTTCGGCCTCGACTTAGGCTTTGAATGGAAAGGCTTTGAATTTTCAATGTTGTGGCAAGGATACTATAATAGAGATTTATATGTTAATGACCGCACATTGGTAGAAGGTTTTCAGGCCGAAGGACAAGGATACGGACAGGCCTACAAGAATATTTTAGGGCGCTGGACACCTGAGACAGCTGAAACAGCTACATATCCGCGGTTGTCGGCTGGTGGAAACACCTATAACTATGGTGGCTATTGGGGATCATCACTATGGATGCATAAAGGAAACTTCTTGCGGTTGAAAAATGTGCAGTTAGCTTACAATATTCCTACAAATGTTTGCCAAAACGTGCTTGGTGGACTGCGTGTGAAATTGTTTGTAAGTGCACAGAATGTTCTCACGTTCTCAGCTTGCGACTTGGTTGATCCTGAGGTGACCTTCACTTCATCACCTATACAGCGTTGCTTCTTCACAGGTATAACCCTAAACTTCTAAAACATTTTAACAACGAATATTTATGAAACGTAAAATAAATATATTAGCAACTATTGTCTTTGGCGCAACGCTTTTCACGTCGTGCATGGACAACTATGAGACATTGCCTGCCGATGAGTTTACGTGGGAATATCTGTTTTCGCCTACTGATTCGGTGGGAACACAATCGCGTCAGTTGCTCAATTCTATCTACGATGTCATGAAAACAGGACATAATCGTGTGGGAGGCGATTATCTGGATGCTGCCACTGACGATGCTATCAGCAGCAAAGCAGATAATGATCCTGATGTAACGCGTATCTATAAAGGAAGCTACACTGCCAGTAACCGTGTGGGTAGTGACATGATGTGGGATGAATATTATGCAGGCATACGTAAAGCCAATATTTTACTTAATGGTATTGACCGTGTGCCATTTCGGCTGACTTATGTTAATGCATTAGGGCAGACACGTCCGTTAGGGGTTTCAATGAAGGCTGAGGCTCGTTTCTTGAGGGCTTGGTTTTACTTTCAGTTGGTACGTCGATATGGTGGCGTACCGTTGATGGGGGATAAGGTTTACGGATTGAATGACAACCTTGAACTACCGCGAAACTCATTTAACGACTGTATTGATTATATTGTAAAAGAACTTGATGATGTGCAAGATTCGCTGCGTCCGATGCCTGTTGTTAACATGTCAGAGTATGCACATGTGGCAACAAAGCAAGCTTGCCAAGCATTAAAGTCGAGAGTGTTGTTATATGCTGCTAGTCCGCTGTTTAATGGTAAAACACTTGAAGCTGGTAATGAATTGGTGGGTTATAAAGACTATGATAAAGAACGCTGGAAACGCGCGGCCGACGCTGCCCGTGATCTTATCTATAGTGTAGGACATAAGGGCACTGAAGATATTATCTTAACTGATGATATGCGCGACGTTTTTCTCAATTATTATAGCTATGGTGCCAATCCAGAGCTCATCTTCTTCCGTAATGATGGCAAGAGTAAGGCCATAGAAAGCGCTAATGGCCCGTTAGGATTTACCGGTAGCAATTTAGGTAATGGACGTACTTGTCCTACACAAAACCTAGTTGATGCTTTCCCTATGCTTGACGGTAAACCCATTGGTGAGAGCTCTACATATCCTTATGATGACCAAAAACCATATGCCAACCGAGATCCAAGACTTGATATGACGGTTTTACACAATGGTTCAAAATGGTTGGGTACAACATTAGCCACTTGGCAAGGTGGTGATAATAACCCTTCGAATGGTAGTAGCTATTCGAAAACGAGCTATTTTATGGGTAAGTTTATGGGCAAGTTTGCTGATGCTACATCATATAGCGAGCACACACGCGTGTGGGTAATGTTTCGTTATGCAGAGATATTACTTAATTTTGCTGAGGCAGAAAATGAATATCTTGACACCCCTTCAAAAGACGTGTATGATGCTATACGTATGTTGCGTAAACGTGCTGGCATTAAGGCAGGAAAAACAGGCTGCAAATATGGTCTGCCTGATGGCATGACCAAAGATGAAATGCGTAAAGTGATACAAAACGAACGGCGCATAGAGTTGGCTTTCGAGGAGCATCGTTTTTACGATATTCGTCGTTGGCGCATTGCTGAAGAGGTGTTTGCTAAACCCTTGCAAGGCATGAATATTACGGTAGGATCAGGACAAACCGTATATACGCGTGTCGACTTAATGACAACAAAGTTTAGTGCAAAAGACTATTTGTATCCTATCCCCTATAGCGAAGTGATCAAGAATAAAAATATGAAACAGAACCCTAATTGGTAACCGAATATGAAACGACTTTTATTTATACTGGTATGTCTCTGTACATACGCTATAGCTTTCGCACAGAATATCACTGTTAGCGGAACGGTTACAGCTTCTGATGGTGGCGATGCGCTCATCGGTGTTACGGTGAAGAGTGTCAAGGGTAAGGAGGCTGCTGTTACCGACTTTGACGGACGTTATACCATTAAAACGCAAGTAGGACAGAAACTGATATTCTCGTATATCGGTTATCGTGAGTATACTGTTACGGTAAAGGGAGCGCTACTAAATGTGGTGATGCAACCAGATAACAGCAATCTTGATGAGGTGGTGGTAGTGGGCTACGGACAAGCTAAGCGCCTTACCATGACTGGTGCTGTGAGCGCTGTTAACGGAGCTGAGCTGCGCAAGGTGCCTGTGAGCAGTGTGCAAAACACGCTGGCAGGAAAACTGCCTGGCTTCTTCTCGCAGCAGCGTAGCGGACAGCCTGGTAAGGATGCTTCTGATTTTTTTATCCGTGGCGTAAGTTCTTTAAATGATGCGGGTAACAAACCGTTGATTATTGTTGATGATGTAGAATATAGTTACGATCAGTTGTCGCAAATTAATGTGAACGAAATAGAAAGTATATCTATATTGAAAGATGCCTCAACAACTGCTATCTATGGTATTAAGGGAGCCAATGGTGTGCTGGTGGTGAAAACTCGTCGTGGTGTAGATGGCGCTCCGAAAATTAATGTGCGTATGGAAACCGGATTGCAAATGGCGGTTCGTACACCTAAATTTCTTAATTCGTATCAGACCGCACAATTGGTAAACGAAGCCTATAAGAACGATGGCCTTACCCCAGCGTTTACAGAAAACGATATTGAACATTTTCGTACTGGTGACGACCCTTATGGGTATCCAGATGTAAACTGGTATAATGAAATATTTAAGAAAACAGCTATGCAGTCGAACATCAATGTTGATGTATCGGGTGGTTCTGAACGTCTAAAATATTTTGTCTCGGTGGGCTACTTTGGCCAAAACAGTTTGTTACGCGACTTCGATTCGGGCGACGATTTGAACAGTAGTTATCGCTATCGCCGTTTTAATTTCCGTTCAAACCTCGACTTTCAGGTTACAAACAATCTCTCCATGCGTCTTGATGTTACTTCTCGTTTCATGAATATCAATGAGCCTCGAGGCATCAATGCCGTAGGAGCTATCTACGACTTTAATGAGATGCATCCCTATTCGGCACCTGTGAAGAATCCTGATGGAACAGATGCTTATCTGTATGACACCAATTCTCGACGTCCTACACTTAATGCACGTCTTGCCAATGAGGGGTATAACCGTACGCGCCGTAATGACAATAACCTTCTTTACAGTGCCAACTGGAAAATGGATTTTCTAACAAAGGGCTTGTCATCAAATCTGCGTGTGGCTTATTCTACAATTGATGAGAACGCGCGTTCGGCTTGGCGCAACTCGTATCCCACCTATCATTATAATTCAGCAACAGGTTTATATAATATTAATCCTGATGGCGTTTATACCAAGGGGGTTCCCGCTATTACTGTTGACCCGCATACGGCTATTAAAGATCTTAATATGATGGCCTCAATCAATTATGCTCGCGTGTTTAATCAGATACACGATGTAAATGCGATGTTGCTATTCAATCAAGAAAGCAAAACGGTAGAACTGGATAGCCCATCATGGGTGTATTCACCGCAGGGGCCCACTAAGTTTCGTGGCACAACGTTGAAGTTGAGTTATAAGTTTGATAGCCGATATCTTGTCGATTTCAATATGGCTTACAATGGCTCTGACCGTTTTAAAGCAGGACATCGCTATGGCTTCTTTCCTGCCATTGGCTTAGGATGGGCTATCTCTGAAGAGTCATGGTTTCGGAAGCACGTAAAGGGTGTAGACCTTTTGAAGCTACGCACATCGTATGGCTTAGTGGGTAGTGATGTGGCTATGGGCAACCGCTACCTTTATAATCAGGTTTATGAAAATGGTAATAGCTATTATTTCTCTGAGTATGAGGCAGAAACTTTTCCTGGATATAAGGAAGGAGCTTTGGGTAATGACAATGTTACATGGGAAAAGGCGAAGAAGTTTGACCTGGGTATAGATTTGAACCTTTTCAATTGTGTCTCGCTTACTTTCGACTATTTCTATGATAAGCGCTATGATCAGTTGGTATATCGTAATGACATTCCGCTTATCTTAGGTGTAGGAACCTCGCCTGTTAATATTGCTCGTACCACAAATCAGGGCTTTGACGGACAGATAGGTTATCGACAGAAGTTTGGCGATTTCCAGTTTAATACTAATTTTGTGTTCTCATATGCTAAGAACAAAATTGAATATCAGGCCGAAGCTCAGCAAATTTATCCTTGGTTGGCATCTACAGGTCATTCAATAGGTCAGCCTTTCGGCTATACTTGGGAGGGATACTATACGCCCGACGATATTGCAAAGATAAAGGCAGGTGCTACCGACGCTCCCGCTGTACCTAATACAGATATACCAGTTCAGGCTGGCGATTTGAAATATAAAGATTTGAATGGCGATGGTATTATCAACGATTATGACAAGAGTGCTATAGGTAAGCCCAATCTACCTAACACTACTTTGGGTTGGACTGTGGGTGGTTCTTGGAAAGGCTTAACGCTTAGCGTTTTGTTCCAAGGCTCTTTCAATTATAGTTTCAGTGTGGTAGGAACGGGTATCGAACCCTTTAAGAGCCAATTCCAGCCTTTACACTTGGAACGTTGGAACTTGGAACGATATGAGAATGGAGAGCCTATAAATTTCCCACGTCTTACGAGCAATGGCAATACAGTAAATAGTGCCCAGGCTTATATGTCAGACTTTTGGCTTGTTGATGCGTGGTATATTCGCTTGAAGACAATTGATCTATCATACGATTTCCCAAAGAAGTATACCCCGCGCTTCCTTAGCGGTCTTCGCCTCTATATGAATGCATATAATCTTTTCACCTGGACCAGCTATGATAAGTATCAGCAAGACCCGGAAATTAAAACAAATTCGGCTGGTGATGCATACATGAATCAGCGAGTTATAAACTTTGGCATTAGTTTGTCTCTGTAAGGTTGAAAGAAGAAAACTGATATATATTTAGGTATAAGAAGAAAATGGAAGCATATTTAAGTCCAGAGAAGGATTTTAATATGCTTCTTTTTTTATCCTCTGTTATCTTCTCGATTCTATTACTTCTTTTGATTTTTCAGTATCTTGCTCTCATCGTTTTTTATTTAGTACTATCGTTATTTGGTATATTAAGGCAATAGTGTTGATGTCAAGAATATAATGCATCCTCTTCTTTTTATAGGTATATAAAAAAGCCTTGCAAGCACATCTGTAACACTTGCAAGGCTTTTTGTTGGGTTATACGTTTTTTTGAAAAACGTTGTTTGGTGGTTCAATATTGTTTTGTTGATGAAACAATAATGTATGTTATTTATCTTTCTTACCGAAGATCGAGAAGTGGACGTAGCGCTTAGGATGCTGACGGAGATCGATAACGAGCGAGTCGGCATTGCGCATGGTAGAGCTGAGGTTGTTATACAGCGATGGGTCGTTCATGAGCAGACCGAGTGTGCCGTCTGTGCTGTTCAGCTTTGCAGTGAGTTCTTGCACGTTGGCAATGGTTTGGTCAACCTGTTTCATGGTAGAGGCTACATCAACAGCCGCCAAGTTGGCTGTAAGCTGTTGTGTGTTATCCAGCACCTTGTCGGCTTTGGTCATCATGGCAGGCATGTTGCGGTTTACGTTTGCCATCAGCGTGTTCAGCTGTTCAGTTGAAGTGGTGAGGTTGGCAGTAATGTTTTGTACATTATGTAGCGACTCTTTAATGGCGGGATCGGCCAAGATAGTGTTCAGGCTTGTCATAATGCTGTCGAGCTTGGGCAACATCTTCTCAATGGTGGGAATCATGTTTTGCAGTTGTCCCATGGCACCATTGTTTACATTGCCGTTAAAGGTTTCACCAGGGTTCACTCTTTCGCGAGGGTTGTTTGCCAGCAACAGGTTTATCTTCACGTTGCCCATGAGGTCGCTCTCAATCTCTGCCGAACTTCCTGCTGGTATGCGTAGCTGCTTGTCTACACCAATGATAACCTTGGGGTCTTTGGCACCAGTATAATCGTAGATGATGCTTTTTACCACACCCACCTTATAGCCGTCGGCATATACAGGGCTTGATGCCGAGAGACCGGTGATGTCAGTAAAGTTTACACCATACTCGTTTTGCGACGAAAACACGTTCAGTCCTTTCAGAAAGTTCATTCCAAAGAAAAGAATGATCACTCCCACTATTGCCACGAGGGCAATTCTAACTTCTTTTGTAAAGTATTTCATCTTGTTCCTAACTATATTTGCGTTATTATTTGTTTGTGTTCTCTCTTGTTTAGCGTTACGTTTTATTTCGCGTTATCACTTGTCTTATATGATCACTTGTTTCTGTTGCTTTTGAATAGTTTTATTGCTTCGTTTACATCCATACGCTGTCCGTCTTTCAATGCGATGATGAAGCATGAGGGGAACTGTTCAACCACCTCTTTACGCAAACGATAAATCTCGTTATAGTTGGCCGAAGCACCATAGGTATATTTATAACTGTTGCCTTCAGAATAGGAGTCGACACCTTTCAATCCTTTGAAAGTAGCGTCGTTAGCTTTCAACTTGCGGCTGCTGGTCAAGATCTGTATCTTGAAGACAGGCAGGCTTTGTTCTACATTCTGAGCCACAGATGCGGGCTTCGCGTCTTGAGTAGGCTTTGTCTCCTGAGCAACCTTCGACTCTTGAGTTGGCTTTGACTCTTGAGCAACCTTCGACTCTTGAGTTGGCTTTGTCTCTTGAGCTGGCTCAGCTTCTTGAACAGGATTCGCTTCCTGTTCAGGCTTTGTCTCTTGGATAGGCTTTGCTACAGGCGTATGCTTTGCTACAGGCGTATGCTTTGCAGTAGTTTGCTTCACCTCTTGTGTAGGCTTAGCCACAGGCTTATTGTTTGTAGCCTTTCCCGCATTTTCATCAAATGTTATGATGTCTTCTTCCAAAGCCATTAGGCTTTGTTTGCTTTGGGCATTTGTCTTTGCCTTAGGCTTAGCATCGTTCTTTGCCTCAGGCTTATTTTTTGTTTCATTCTTAGTTTCTACCTCATTATCAGCCTCGGGCAGAGGCTTGTATGGAATAGTGATACCGCCCACCTGTTTGCTCTTATACTCAATGAAGGCGTTGTATATGCCGCGTCCTATGCGGTCTACGATATTGGGGTCGTTCAATGCTTTCTCTTCGTCAGCAGTGGTGATAAAGCCCAACTCGATGAGGCATGCTGGCATTGATGTGAGTCGTAGCACGGCAAAGTTGTCTTGGTGCACACCTTTGTTTATGCGTCCTGCCATTGAGCATACATTACGTTGCAGCAGTTTAGCAAATTCAACACTTTGCTGCATATTATGGTCTTGCACAAACTCGAACATGATGTTGCTTTCGGCCGAGTTAGGGTCGTAGCCTACATAGTGCTGCTTATAGTCTTTCTCCATGAAGATGACTGAGTTCTCGCGTTTGGCCACATCAAGGTTTGTCTTGGTGCCATGCGATTGTCCGTCGCCCAGCGTGTAGGTTTCAAATCCGCGTGCTATTCGTCCTTTAGGCAGAGCGTTTGTATGTACCGACACAAACAGGTTTGCCTTATTTCGGTTTGCAATCTCGGCACGTTCATACAGCGGAACAAAAATATCTTTTTTGCGAGTATACACCACGCGCACATCGGGGCAATTGCGTTCCACATACTTGCCAAAGGCTAATGCCACCGACAGGTTAATGTTTTTTTCATACGAGAACGAGCCTTTGGCTCCCGAGTCGTGTCCGCCGTGTCCAGCGTCGATAACAAGTGTAAAGCGGTCGGTTACTGCCGCTTGCAGGATGCCAGCGGTGGTGATACAGAGGGCGAGAAGTAGGGCCTTTATCGAGTTCATGAAACTAATGTACATACGTTGTTGCAAATTTAAGCATTAAAGTTGGAAACCCCAAAGAAACGTTCAGTTTTTTCGTTCCCAGTAGGCGTATAAGCTTATAATAGCTTTGTTATAATAGCAGAATAATCATGTAATAACCTTATAATAGCTTTGTTATAATAGTAGAATAACCATGCAATAGCCTTATGCTATCTGTTGTTATAGCCTGATAATAATAACTATTATGACCGTTTGTTATCGTGCCATTTCTATCTCAACACCAGCCCCCGCACATTGTGCTCCCATGGGCGGATTGAGCTTGGTAACTCGCACCCGTACGGCCGATATGTCGGCAAACTGTTTCATAAGATGTTGCGCAATGCGTCCGGCCACGTGCTCTACCAGTTTTGAACTGATGCCCATTTCTTCCTTTACAATGTCATACACCATGGCATAGTTTAGGGTGTGCTGTACATCATCGGTGGCAATGGCTTTATCGATAGGATATTGTGCCGACACGCTTACCAGATAGTCGTTGCCCGTTAGCTGTTCTTGTGGCATCACGCCGTGGTAGGCATGCAGCTGTATGTCGTTTACAAAGATGGTGCTGTGTGTAATATGTAATGCTGTCATTGCTTTAATCTATGATGAAATAAAAAAAAGGAAAAGGGTGCTGTTGTGTAGCGCCCTTTTCCCGATATATGATAATCAGTGTTTCATTATCCGCAGCGCGAGGTACCACAGTTGGTGCAGATGAGGCATCCTTCTTGATAAACCAGCGTCTCTTGTCCGCACACGGGGCACACCTTGCCTTTAGCCTTGGTGCCGTCGACGATATATTTCTTCAAGGCACGTTCAACGCCTATCTTCCATGTGTTGATGCTCTCGCTCTTCAGTTGCAGCGAACCTACCAGTTTGATAACATTTTCGATAGGCATACGATAGCGCAGCACGCCCGAAATAAGCTTAGCATAGTTCCAATATTCAGGGTTAAACTTCTCGCTCAGTCCCTCAACGGTTGTTTTATAGCCGCGTTTGTTCTCAAACTGAAAGTCGTAGCGGTGGCTACCATCTTCCAGTGTTTGTTTAATGATACGTCCCTTCACTACCGTCTTAGGCAGTGAGATGCCCTCTTCATCGTCTTGCAGACCCGTGAATATTTCATACGGATGCCCCTTCAGCAAGCCTACAAAGGCCACCCATTTTTCTTTGTTGTTTTGGAAGCGCACCACGTCACATTCCAGTTCTCTTGGGCGCACCTCTACCACCTCGGCGTGTGGGGCAGGAGTGGGCGTATCGGCTTTCTTTTCTTTCTTGCTTACCGATACCATCACGCCCGCACGGCTTCCATCGCGATAGATGGTGCAGCCTTTGCATCCCGAGCGCCAAGCCTCTACGTAGAGGCGGTTTACCAGTGCTTCGTCAACGTCGTTCGGTAGGTTCACCGTTACGCTGATGCTGTGGTCAACCCATTTCTGTATGGCACCTTGCATGCGCACCTTCATCAGCCAGTCAACATCGTTTGCAGTGGCTTTATTATAGGGCGACTGTGCTACCAGATTGTCAATCTCGGCCTGAGTATATTTACGTGTGGTGTCGATGCCATTTATGCGCATCCACTCTAAGAACTTATGGTGGTAAACGATATACTCTTCAAACGAGTCGCCCACCTCGTCAACAAAGTCAACATGCACATCGGCATCATTAGGATTTACCTTGCGTCTACGCTTATACACGGGCATAAACACGGGTTCAATGCCGCTGGTGGTTTGTGTCATCAGGCTGGTGGTGCCTGTGGGGGCAATGGTAAGACAAGCAATATTGCGTCGGCCATACTGCACCATGTCGTTATATAGCTGGTGGTCGGCCTCTTTTATGCGTAAGAGGAAGGGGTTGTTTTTCTCGCGTTCAGCATCGTATATGGCAAAGGCCCCGCGCTCGCGCGCCATTTCTACCGAACTGCCATAGGCGCTCAGTGCCAGTGTGCGATGCACGCTCACGCTGAAGTCGGTAGCCTCTTGTGTGCCATAGCGCAGCCCCATGGCTGCTATCATATCGCCTTCGGCCGTGATTCCCACACCCGTTCTTCGTCCCAGGCTACTCTTGTTTTTAATTTTCTCCCACAGATGATATTCGGCATGTTTCACCTCATCGGTTTGAGGGTCGGCCTTCACCTTTTCCATGATGGCGTCAATCTTCTCCAGTTCCAGATCAACAATATCGTCCATGATACGCTGAGCGGCGCGCACGTGCTGCTTCAGCTTGTCATAGTTGAACGATGCACTGGGCGTGAATGGGTTTTCAACATAGCTATAAAGGTTTACCGACAGCAGTCGGCACGAGTCGTAAGGGCACAAAGGAATCTCGCCGCAAGGGTTGGTGCTCACGGTGCGGAAACCCAGGTCGGCATAACAGTCGGGGATGCTTTCGCGCAGAATAGTGTCCCAAAACAGCACACCTGGTTCGGCGCTCTTCCATGCGTTGTGCACAATCTTTTTCCACAACTTCTTAGCCGAAATTTCTTTCTTCACCAAAGGCTCAGTAGCATCAATGGGAAACTGTTGCATGTAGGGCGTATCGTCGATGGCAGCCTGCATGAACGTATCATCCAGTTTCACCGATACGTTGGCGCCTGTTACCTTACCCTCGGTCATCTTTGCGTCGATAAAGGCTTCGCT
>ENA-ORSA01002649-ORSA01002649.1-human-gut-metagenome-genome-assembly--contig:-NODE-2649-length-12467-cov-7.788914_pt1 | contig 12467 bp, 10 predicted proteins | sample MGYA00242179_ERZ509142 | MGnify/ENA primary metagenome ERZ509142 (study PRJEB26280, sample SAMEA2338659) | human gut metagenome | biome: human gut; feature: human-associated habitat; material: faeces... | reverse complement strand
GGATATTTATGATGATTCCAAGCAGAACTACGGTGCTCCGAAAATCACTGTAGAACTTCGAAAAACTGGTGAAGTCATTTCGGAAAGAACCGTTGGTACATATATGCGCCAAATGGGAATCCGTGCTCAGTGGAGCAAACCATGGACGATCACCACAAAAGATTCCGATTTCAGCACTGAATTACAAAATATCCTTGATGAGCAATTTAATCCTGATCGTCCGAATGCAGTCTGGTGTTCGGATATTACCTACATCTGGACAATAGATGGATTTGTCTATCTGACCAGTGTTATGGATTTATTTTCCAGAAAAATCATAGCCTGGACGCTTTCAGAAACACTGGAAGTATCCTGCGTGATTGATACTATAAACAAAGCCAAAGCTCGCCGAAATATCGATCAACCATTAATTATCCATTCGGATCGTGGCAGCCAATATGTTGCAAAGGAATATAAAAAAGCAACCGAAAATATGCAGCGCAGTTATTCGAAGAAAGCTTTTCCGTGGGATAATGCATGCATTGAATCCTTTCATTCTATTATCAAACGTGAATGGCTCAATCGCTTTAAAATTCGTGACTATAAGCAGGCATACCAGTTGATTTTTGAATATCTGGAAGCTTTCTACAATACGAAACGAATTCATAGCCATTGCAACTATATGTCGCCAAACGAATTCGAACGAGTGTATGAAAGAACGCACACTGAGGCTGAGCTTCTGGCAGGTTAAAATGGGAAGAAATTTCTCATTTTAACTTGTACTAAATCTTGACATAGGACCAATAGTCATCAAAATAATTGTTTTTATAGATAAAATAAAATCATTTTAATGGCTATTATGATTTTTCCTTTTTATAATTTTATTGTCCTGTTAAGTGATATAATAATATGGTAAATTATTACAATACAGTTATAAAAAGGACGATAAAAATGTTTTTTGCATACGGAGAAAAAGAGATAACATACCTCAAACAGAAAGATAAACGCCTTGCAGAAATTATCGATAAAATCGGAATGATTGAACGGGAAGTTGACACCGATTTATTTTCAGCCGTAATTCATCATATCATCGGTCAGCAGATTTCAACAAAAGCACAGGCAACCATCTGGAAACGAATGAAGGATCAGTATGGTATCATTAACGCAGATACCATACTGAGTGCCGGAGTTTCCAATTTACAGTCACTGGGAATTACCTTCAAAAAGGCAGAGTATATTACCGATTTCGCCCGAAAAGTAAAGGACGGAACTTTTGATATTAACGGAATCTTGGAAAAATCGGACGAGGAAGCCATAAAAGAATTATCTTCTTTACAGGGAATTGGTGTCTGGACCGCGGAAATGATTCTGTTGTTTTGTATGCAGCGTCCAAATGTATTGAGTTTTGGTGATCTGGCAATCCAACGCGGCATGCGGATGGTTTATCACCACAGAAAAATCGACCGCAAACTGTTCGAAAAATACCGGCGGAGATTAAGTCCGTATTGCAGTGTGGCAAGCCTGTATTTCTGGGCTGTAGCCGGAGGTGCTATTCCTGGCATGAAGGATTTTGCACCAAAAAAGCAAAAGTAAACGAAAGCATAAAACTCCTTCTTGATCAAAACAATATGATTAGCGGCTACATATTTCCTCCCAATGCTTTTTTGTCATTATATTCGTATGTTCAACTCTTACTTCGTTTAAAAGAGGCACCGGGACTTCGCTGCAGGTATGATGAAAAACAAAACCTAATTTTTGCTGTACACGTTCTGATTTTTGGTTTCCATCATAATAGCCACACCAGATTGTTGTCATGCCAAGATCTTCAAATCCATGCCGTAATAGTTCCCTGGCAGCTTCCGGCATATAGCCTTTTCCCCAAAATGGTTGTCCAAGCCAGTACCCCAGTTCACACTCATCGTCTCTTTGTGTCATATCCGTATGACCATTCAGTTTCAATTCCACTGCACCAATTGCAATATTATTCTCTTTTTCGCAAATTGCATAGCACTCTGGTGCATTGAATACATTTCTGATTACTTCTTTACTTTCTTCTACGCTTTTATGCGGAGGCCAGCCTGCAACAGGTCCTACTTCCGGATTCTTTGCATATTCAAATAAACTGTCTGCATCGGTCTCTGTCCATTTTCTCAACACTAATCTTTCTGTTTTCACTCTTCTATCTGCTCCTGTAAGGTTTCCAGTTTACTTCCACCGATTTGTGTTAGCATAACATTTAAAGTCAGCTCAGGTCAAGACCTAGCTCTCAAATGACTGCAACATATTATGCAAAATCTGGTACAAATCCGCTATAAACACATATTTGAGCAGCCAGAAAAATCCAGATCAGTCACTCACGGGCAGGACAATCCGCGAACAGTAGCGCCGTGCTTCGATCTCCCGCCCCGTATAGGGCGCAACGATACCCAGCACACGCGGCAGACCGGCAGGTGTCAGTCCCCGCTCCTTCACCTCGCGTCCCAGCGTCAGCCATGCCTCATCTACGCCTTCGTCATATTCACCGTAGTACAACACGGACAGCACACGACATGCCGGCAGCACGACTGCGTCCTCCGGTGCCTGTTCCTTCCGAACCGGTACGCAGACCCAGTAGGGATAGGGCTTCTCTCCGATATAGCCCTCCAGATAATCGTTCCGCTCCTGTACCACGAACATCGGCTCATCAGAAAGCACACAGCCCTTTCTGATACACTCGCTGTAAAACCCATACATGGCGGCATACTTTTCTTCCACCGTACGTCCCATACACTTCTTCATACAGCAGGTCACGGCGTGGAGTGATGTCAGCTGCACCGACATACCGCTGCGATTCCCCGCCCGCAGCCGCAGCTCCTCCACACCTTGCAAAAGCTCCTGCAGGCGTTCCTCCAACACCGCGAGCAGCCCCGACACCTCGCCGCCCCTGACAAAATAGTCCGCGATCTCCTGTGCGCCCAGTCCCATGGATTTGAATTTTTCGATCTGTAAAACGCGCGCGATGTTGTGGTTATCGTAGTACCGCCGCCCGCTCTCCGGCGCGACATAGGCAGGCGCGAGCAGCCCCTTTTTCTCCATGCGCATCAATGTGCTGCGGGAAACGCCACAGGCGTGCGCTGCCTCCGTGATCTGAAAGAGGCTCTTTGTATCTGTTTCCATCCGGTACCTCCTAAAAAACACTTGCTTCGTTCATGGGTGAACGGGTTATAGTGATACTACCATTATAAAAAAACATCGGTTGCTGTCAAGTCTGACACAGCAGCCATCAGTTAAACATTAAAGGAAAAGGAGTGAAGAAACCATGAAACTTTGGAAACGACTATTAGCGATCCCTATTGCAGCCTCTCTTGTGATGGGGCTGCTGCCTGCACCTACGCTGGCGGCGTATACATCAGCACACAGCCACCCCATCTGCGGTGCAGCGCATGCCGATATTGGCGACCACACAGGCGCGTGTGACGCTGTCGCATGGACCGCGTGGAATGGAACAGACGAGATTACATACGATGCTAACAAGACCGCCTATGTCTATCTGGAGAAGGATGCGACACGAGACGATTACCTTGATATAGAAGCAGGCCACACGCTCTATCTCTGTCTGAATGGCAAAAAACTGGAAAGTTCCTTAACAAGTTCCGACGCTTGGCAAGGGATGAGTCAGGTCATCAATGTCTCCAATGGTGCGCAGTTCATACTTTGTGACTGCAAAGGCAGTGGCACGATCACTCACTCGTCCGGTGCAAAAGGAAAAGGAGTGCGGGTTGGCGGGTCAGACACCGCTGCCGCCACATTTTCCATGTACGGCGGAACGATCAGCGGCAATCATACCGATGCGAATTGCTGGGGACCTGATGGTGCAGGTGTGGAGATACAGAACGGCACTTTTACAATGTATGGCGGCACCATCAGCGATAACCATGCGGAATATGCAGGGTCTAACTACGGTGGCGGTGGTGTATGCGCGCAAACCAGTGGCACATTTACGATGTACGGCGGTACCATCAATAATAACCACTCCGCAACAGACGCCGGCGGCGTGATGGTGTGGGGCGGTGGTGCTATGAATATAGACGGCGGCACCATCCGTGATAACACAGCGGACGAAGCTGGCGGCGGCATCCGCACGAACAGCTACAAATTCATCATATCCGGCAACAGCGTGATTGAAAACAATACGGCTGTAAAGGGCGGTGGTGTTTACTATGGTTCTTCTATTAATACTATGACCATTTCCGAATCGGCGCGCATCTCCGGTAATACTGCAACCCGTTATGGCGGTGGTATTTATTTCGATAAGGAAGGCTCGCTTACAATGAACGGCGGCAGCATCACCGGAAACACCGCGACAGGCGACGGAGGCGGCGTATATTTTGGCGGCGATACATTCAGTATTTCCGGTAACTTGGACATCAGTGGCAATAAAAAAGCGGGCGCAGACAACAACGTCTATCTGCCAACCAACAAATATATCACTATTGTGGGTGCACTGACCGGCAGCAATCCAATCGGTGTGACGACGGAAAAGACGCCGGATGCTTCTAACTATGTTCGCATAGCTTCGGGTTCCAAAAACGATGCCGCTCCGGAAAAATTCAGCTACGAGAACGACAGCACCCCTGTCAGTGCGACCAGCCAAAATAACAGCACCGCTGACCTCGTCGTGTGTCAGCATAACTTGAATTCAACTTGGAGTTCAGATTCTTTCTCTCATTGGCATGAGTGTTCCATCTGCAAAGGCAAAGGGGATATTGCTGCGCATACCTACGACCAAGAGACCGTAAACGAGCAGTATAAGGCGTCCTCTGCGACCTGCCTATCTGGGACGACTTACTATATGTCCTGCGTCTGTGGCGCAAAAGGTGCGGATACGTTTGAAATCGGCGACAAAGACCCTGACAACCACAGCGGCATCTTAAATAATGATTGGAAATCAAACGACACCAAACACTGGAAAGAGTATGCCTGCTGTGGTGCCCACGCAGAGGAAGCTGCCCATTCCGGTGGCACAGCCACTTGCCAGAACAAAGCAGTATGCTCTACCTGTAATAAGCCTTATGGTAATCTCGGCAGCCACGTTCCGGCAAGCACTTGGAGCAAGGACGCAAGTGGTCACTGGCACGCCTGTCAGACACCGAATTGCAACGAGCAGCTTGCTTTTGCCGCCCATACGCCCGGTCCTGCGGCCACCGAGGATGCTCCGCAGCTCTGTACGGTATGCAGCTATGAGCTTGCTCCGGCTTTGGCACACACCCATGTCTGGGGTGCATGGATCTCCAACGGTGACGGAACACATACCCGCACCTGCGCAAAGGACGGCAGCCACACCGAAACAAATGCCTGCTCCGGCGGTATCGCTACTTGCCAGAACTCGGCAATATGCTCTGTCTGTAACACAGCTTACGGCGCCAAGGATATGACCAACCACACCGGCGGCACTGAGGTACGCGGCAGCGTAGAGGCAACCACCAGCACAGAGGGCTACACAGGCGACACCTACTGCAAGGGCTGCGATACCAAGCTCGCTGACGGCAAAACCATCCCGAAAAAAGACAGCGGCTCCAGTGGAGGTAGCAGCACCGGCGGCAGCAGCTCCGGTGGCACATCCGGCGGCACTGGCAGTGGCAGCTCTGGTGGTAATACTACCCCCTCCACCTCTGTGACCGTCCCGGTATCCGGCGAGGAAAAAACGATCCGAGTGAATTCAACTGTCAGCAGCACGACTGCCACGATTGAAGATATTGACCTCTCCAAACTGAATACTGTCATTGGCAATGATGTGAAAACAGGTGTTGTGACCATCGACTTTTCCGTACTTGAGAAACAGATCGATACTGTAAAGCTCCCCGCCAACGTCATAAAGCAGATCGCAGATGCGGTGAAAGACCCGTCCAATGATGCGGAAAGCCTCTCGATCGTACTTACCGATGGTACATCCATTGAATTTGACGAAAAAGCGTTGTCCAAAAAGACCGCACAGACAAACCAGACCGACATTACCATATCCATCAAACGCACCACGGACAGCGCCCTGAGCGCCCTGCAGCAGCAGGCAGTGGGCAGCCAGCCCGCGTGGGATATCAAGCTCACCAGCGGTGGCAAAAACATCTCTGACATGGGCGGCGTGATTACGCTCCACACACCCTATGAGCTGCGCTCCGGCGAGCAGTCCAATGGAATCGTGGTCTATTATGTAGACGAGAACGGTAACAGGGAAAGCTGTGAAACCAGCTATGATCCGGTAAAGAAGCTGATCAGTTGGAAAACCAGCCACCTCTCCGTCTACATGATCGGTTATGACGAGAACAGGGTGACTCCCGATACGGACACAGAGGATCAATCAGCGCTCAACGGCAGTCAGGTATCAAAGCTGAAGCTTCCGATCCTGCTCGCAACAGGAAAAGGCGGCAACCGGAAGATCACTATCTCATGGCGCTCCTATGAGGACGCAGACGGATATGACTGCTACTGGTCATACTGTGACGGAAAACGCAGCTACAAGAAGCTCGCCACGGTAAAAGCGGCAAAAGACCGTGTCACCAGCAGACGCTTAGACAACAACAGACGGTACAAATATTTTGTAGCCGCCTACAAGCTGATTGACGGCAAGAAGGTATACATCGCCAAGTCCAATCCGCTCCATGTCGCATTAAAAGACGCGAAAGCAACGAACGCAAAAAAAGTGACTGTCAATCAGACAAACGTCCGGCTCAAAGCAGGCGATACATTTGTGGTCAAGAGCCGCACCAGACTCGAAAACACCAATAAAAAAGAGCTGCTCCACGTAGCAGCATACAGATATTACACCTCCGATCAGAGCGTCGCTTCTGTATCGAAAACCGGAAAAATAAAGGCATTGAAATCAGGAACCTGTGTGATCTATGTCGTCGCAAACAATGGTGTTTACGGAACAGTTGAGGTTACAGTAAACTAGCATCTTATTTCATATTTTAACAAACACAGCCCCACCGCACAATATTTGCGCCGGTGGGGCTGCTAATCTTCGTAGTGATATTTACACGCATATATAATTAGATTTTGGTTACTATCCATGTTATAAACGAATCTGTGTTCAATGCCATTCAGTTAAGCATCATTTCCGTGGTTTTCTGTCATAGAAAGCCACTGTTTTTATGCCTAAAAACTTTAAAAATATTAGTGAGGTAAAAACATCTAAAAATACCAAACACGTCTATAAAATTAATTTTGCCACCGCAGTAAATATATGCAGGGCATATCTCAAACACGGCGGTGACGAAACAGAGACCATGCTTCTCATACAAAAGTATCTGACACCTGTTAGGTACAATCGAAAATATCCTATCCACCCCCATCCAAAGAGAAATAGGGATTTCATGTATCGGGTTGCATAAATCTCGTCACCATGATACTGCGTTATGAGGCAGATATGCAATCTGTCTTTTTGTCATACACAAAAAATGATTTGAACTCGTTACAAGTTTACCTCTGAACAGTAACGATATGCCTAATATGTGAAAACGTTTACAGTTGTTTTTTATTGCCAAATAATCCCTTTTTTCCTATAATAAAGGATACTAAGACCATATTCCTTTCCATGGTCTGACCTCATAAGAGACGGCAGTACCGGGAAAGTGTTCAAAACCGCTTCCTGATATGAAGCAAAAAAGGGGGAAATCATGGAATTTAAAGAAATCATTAACGCCATCCGCCAGTATCCATGGCAGGTAACTGTAGCCGTTATATCGCTGATACCACTGTACATCATTGATCTGAAGTTTTTAGCCAAAAGAAAAGTTGGGCTGAGTAGAAAAATTGAAATTGCAAAAGAACGCGGACATGTCACAAAGGGAATGATTATAAAAAAAGATGCAAAAAGAATCACGGTCAACCGGTCAAATTCCGACCACAATTACTGGGCGGCAAGGTATACTTACACGGTAGCCGGAAAGGAGTACTGCAGAAAATTCTCCTGTTCTCCGCTAAGTAGTACCAGATCCCATCTGCGAACAATCATAAATGTCTACTGGATCGATGATCCTGCCAGACCTTTCTGGGATTACAGCGAGGATCCACTGGGAGACCTGTATAACATTTTTACCACACTGTTCCCATGGATCGTCGCTATTCTCCTTATTCTCTTCCTGCCTGGTGGTGCTGATGCGGTCAGACAGTATCAAATACCAACTATTTCCGGATAGTATCCACCAGTCTACTTTGACATTCGGTTCAAAAAGCATTATTCTTAAATTGTTTCTATTTATATATCTAAAGAATGGGAAATCATATGACGAATTCAGAAGAAAAAAGTCTCCCGAAAAAAATTGCGGAAGACATTATTGCATTTATATTAGAAGAAAATTTACACCCCGGGGATAAACTGCCAAATGAAACCGTTCTGTGTGAACGCTTAAATGTAGGAAGAAGTTCTCTCCGCGAAGCCATGAAGGCTCTTGCATCACGGAATATCGTCACCATCCGGCAGGGATCCGGCACCTATGTCGCATCTTCCACAGGTGTTATTAACGATCCGCTCGGGCTTAATTTTATAAAGAACAAACAAAAGCTGATCCATGACCTCATGGAAATCCGCTTTCTTCTGGAACCTTCCATTGCAGCCCTTGCCGCCATGCATGCAGAAGATAAAGAAATCCAAAAAATCTATACCTTATGTGATGAAACCGAAGAACTGTTAAACGCCCATAAGGATCACTCTGCCAAAGACATTGAACTGCATACCGCCATTGCACTGAGCAGCAAAAATATTGTTGTTCCACGGCTGGTTCCCGTTATTTTCCGATCAATCCCACTTCTCATAGAAAGTACCGGAAACACATTGCGTAATGAAACGATTGAGTCACACCGGGAGATTGCAGACGCAATTGCAGCCCACGATGCGATCCGCGCCCATGATGCGATGTACCTGCATCTGGCCTATAACCGAAAGCGGATTCAGCCCAACAGTTAAGGTATAAAAACCTCGTCCGCAGCCCCATGTACCGTAGCACAAAATCCCTGTTGTTTTTTGCTCCGGTACATGGCTGCATCTGCCTTGCTGTAAAGGGTATCATAGCTGATATCCCCTGTCCCATCATAAATGCATGCACCAAGGCTGAGGATTATTTTCCTGCCGCCTAGTGCCTTAATTTCTATTTTTTCAATATTTTCAAAGATTCTTTTGAATATTTTCACTGTGACCTGTCGCTCCGTCACATCCGGAAAATTGTTTCCATACAACTACTTCCTTAAATATTCCGATAATTATTTTCCATCGCTATTTACAAACTGTTCATAAAACTCTTTTTTGCCGCATGGTTTTCCAAACAGATAGCCCTGCAGATAATCAACATGCATTTCCCTTTCACCCAACAGACCACTGATATTGTCTGCTCTCTGCCTTTTTGTATTATTCTTCAAAATCTGCAATTTTAAATTTACTGATCATTCCACGCAGGCTTTCTGCCACTTCTTCCAGCTGTGTTGCGGTCCGTTCTGCAATGACCATACCGTTTTCCACGGCTTTTACGGATGTTTCGATCAGTGTGGTAGATTCCTTCGCTGCCTGTGCACTCTGGTCCGCCAGCATATTTACCTGATTCGCCACAACAGCTGCCTGATTGGTCACACCATCTGCCAGATCATTGGAACTTGATGCCACCTGTTCTGCCGCACCGGAAACCTCGCCTGACACGTTCTGGATTCCTTTAAGCGTGGCTGCCATGCTTTTCTCAAATCCCATAAAGGAGTGTAAAATACCAATAAAATCACCTTTCCACTCTACTTCCGGCTGTACATCAAAATGTCCCTCCGCAAAAAGTTTCATGGCGCGGTCGATATCATCTACATAAGATCCCAGAATACGGATAGACTTGCGCATGCTGTGTGCCAGTCTTCCGATCTCGTCCTCGGAACGATATTCCAGTGTGCTGTGCAGATTTCCTTCTGTTAAATCCTTTGCCACATCCTCGATTGCATGTAACGGCTCCAGAATGGTTTCAAGAACAATTTTTCCCTTGTTGTGTCTTCCTTTTTGCGTTTTATGTTAAATTATTCGTAATTTTTGTTTTGTTGCTATTTTTAATACATATGATGTATTTGTGTTTATGTTATGGAGATGAAATCAGGTGTGGCGCTTTTGTTTTTTTTCTGCTATACTGATAAAACTAAATTTGGAAAGGAAGTATGACTATGCGGATTCTTCTTGCTGAAGATGAAAAGGATTTAAATCACATTATCGCTCAAAAGCTGACCGCTGACGGTTACAGTGTGGACTGCTGCTTCGATGGTGAGGAAGCGATTGCGGTTCTCTCATACACCGACTATGACGCTGTGATTCTTGATATTATGATGCCGAAAGCGGATGGGTATGCTGTGCTGGATGCGCTGCGGCGCATGAAACGGACGACGCCGGTGCTGTTTCTAACCGCAAGGGATTCTGTTTCCGACCGGGTGAAGGGACTGGATCGGGGTGCCAATGATTATCTCGTCAAACCGTTTTCTTTTGAAGAATTGTCCGCGCGGCTTCGTGCGATGATGCGGACTTCTTTCGGTGCCTCCAGCAATGTTCTTTGTATCGGGGATTTATCGATGGACTGCAGTGCGCACACGGTTGCACGAAACGGAATGGAAATCCATCTGTCCGCGAAGGAGTACGCTCTGCTGGAATATCTGATGTATAATCAGGGGCGTGTGTTGTCGCGTGAAATGATCGAGGATCATGTGTGGAATTTTGATTATGAAGGTGGGACAAATGTGGTTGATGTCTACATCAGCTATCTCCGCAGGAAGGTGGACGATGGCTTTGACCGCAAACTGATCCACACTGTCCGCGGCAGGGGTTTTGTGCTGCGGGAAGAGGTCTGAGGGCAGGGGGGTATCGATTATGAAGAAGTCATTTATATAAGGAAGGAAGTTGGCTATTGTGAAGAAATCGCCTGTTAAAAAGAGGTTACCTATTCGAAAGAAGTTGTCTGTCCGCTTGAAGATTACGGTCTGGTTTACTGCCGCATCGATCGTTGTCGTGCTCTTTGCTTATCTGGCTGTTTTTGCGGTAAGCCGTCAGATTTTGATCAAAACGATACAGGATTGTCTGGTACAGGCGGTGGAGAATAATGTGGATGAGGTGGAATACCTTTTGCCTTCCAGCCAGGCGCTGAAGGAGCAACGGTACGATTATCTGATACGGCATGGTTCGGGATATCTGGATATCGATGATGATTTTCTGTATGAGGTGAATGAGGTATACACGGGGCTGTATGATGAGCATTCGGGGCTGCTATACGGAAGTGATTCCGCGTTTTCCATTGTGTCCGGAATGCGTTTTGAGGATTCCCGGATTCAGAAGCTCCGCTCTGATGGTATCTGGTACTATGTGTTTGACCGCAAGCTTTCGGGAAACGGTCTGGACGATTTATGGCTTCGCGGTATGGTGTCGGAGGAGCAGGGGGAGCGGCAGATGTCCGGGATGATCCGGGTTGCTGTGATTCTTCTGCCACTCTGGGTTGTGGCGGCGTCTGTTGGCGGATATCTGATCGCCGGACATGCATTGAAACCTCTCCAGAAAATTTCGTGGACAGCAAAACAGATCAGTGAGGGAAATGATCTGAAACAACGGATTGATATCGGCGAGGGGGATGATGAGCTGCACCAGCTTGCGTCAACTTTTGACGAGATGCTTGACCGTCTGGAGCTGGCTTTCGAGCGGGAACGGCAGTTTACGTCAGATGCGTCCCATGAGCTTCGGACTCCTATGGCTGTGATTTCCGCGCAGTGTGACTACACGCTGGAACGGGAACGGACGACCGAAGAATATATGGATGCCCTGCTGGTGATCCGCAGGCAGGGGCAGAAAATGACGAAGCTGATCAATCATATGCTGGATTTTGCCCGGCTGGAGATGCGCTCCGGGAAGTATCCGGACGCTTTCGTTGATGCGGCGGAGCTTGTGGAAGCGGTCTGTTCGGATATGAAGCTTATCCGGGAGCGTGGGATTACGTTGGAGTATGAAACGAAAACGGTCATGATTTCGGTCAATCCGGAACTTTTTTCGCGGCTGTTGGTGAATCTTGTGAGCAATGCGTACCGCTACGGCAGGGAAAACGGACATATCCGGGTGTGGCTCTGGCAGGAAGATTCTTCTCTTGTCCTGTCGGTTGCAGATGATGGAATCGGGATTGCCCGCAATGAACAGGAGAAAATTTTCCGCCGCTTTTACCAGGCGGATGCTTCCCGCGGTGGCGAAGGTACCGGGCTTGGGCTGGCAATGGTTTATGAGATCGCACGTTTTTATCACGGGACGGTGACTGTGGAAAGTGTGGTGGATCAGGGCAGTACGTTTGTGGTGCGGATGCCGGCCGGACAATCTTAGGCTGCATTTTCCGGACTTCTGCCTCCATTTACTAATATTTTTCTAATAATTGCATGATACAATCATTATGTAATCAAAGTACCAATTGATTTAAGGAGCAATCTGGTGATATGTCAAGATGATTTTTGAAAAGATTTCGATATGTTTT
>ENA-ORSA01002647-ORSA01002647.1-human-gut-metagenome-genome-assembly--contig:-NODE-2647-length-12472-cov-3.022791_pt1 | contig 12472 bp, 9 predicted proteins | sample MGYA00242179_ERZ509142 | MGnify/ENA primary metagenome ERZ509142 (study PRJEB26280, sample SAMEA2338659) | human gut metagenome | biome: human gut; feature: human-associated habitat; material: faeces... | reverse complement strand
GACACGCGCCCGCGTGTCGGCTTTTCTGCGTCCCGACAGGGACGCTGCACCCTGAAACCATAAAGCCGCGCGTTGAAGCGCGTAACGCGAAAGGAGCAACATGGAGAAAAGAACCTATCAATCATTACAAGAACTTCCGCTTATGCTGAGCATGATGGACGTTGCATCCGTTCTCGGAATTTCCAAGGCAGGAGCCTATACACTCGCCCACAGCAGAGATTTTCCTGCGTTCCGGGTTGGACGCAGGATCGTCATTTCACAGGAAAAATTTCTGGACTGGCTGGAAAAGCAGGCCGCGGAAAGTTCTCTCACTTAGGACTAGCTATTTCGCTGTCTTTGTGATATTCGTTTGAGCTACCAGAAAGGAGGAACGCAAATGGCAAAAAAGCGAGTCAATGGGGAAGGAACCATTGGAAAACGAAAAGATGGCCGCTGGGAAGCGCGCTACATTGCAGGTCGTGACCCAGAGACGGGAAAGCAGATTCGAAAAAGCATTCTCGGCAAAACACAGGCTGAGGTTCGCACCAAACTGAAAGAAGCACTGGCAGAAGCAACCGAGATCGATGTGGTCAAATCCGGCGAATATAACGTGGCAGGTTGGGTGCAGGCTTGGTACTCGCTGTATGCGCAGCCAAACGTGCGCGAAACGACCGCGCGCTACTACAAGGGTTATATCGATCACCATGTAATCCCGCGCTTGGGCGATACTCCGTTAAACAAACTGACCTCGCTGGATATTCAGCAGTTCTATAAAGACTTACTGGAAAACGGCAGGATGCGGGAGGACACCAAAGCCAAAAAGCCCGGTCTCAGCAGCACGACCGTACATGGTATCCACGTCATGCTGAAATCCGCGCTGAAGCGCGCGGTGCAGGAACGTCTGATTCCATTCAATCCGGCGGAATTCTGTATCCCGCCCAAGGTCACGAAACCGGAGCTGCAGGTGATCCCGTCGGAGCGGTATCAGTCCTACCTGCACGCGGCAGAACAGCGCGGTGTGCTGCCAATGTTCTACTTAGAGCTGTCCACTGGACTTCGGAAAGGGGAAATCGCGGCGCTGCTCTGGTCGGATTACGACGCGCAGACAAAAACCATCCATGTGACCAAGCAATACCTGTTCTATAACGGGCAGGGGACTGTGTCCCCGCCCAAATCAAGCACCTCTGTCCGCTACGTTTCCATCCCGGAGGAAGCTGCAAAGCTGCTGGAGCAGGAGCATGAAAAGCACCCGAAAAATCCCTACATGTTTCCTTCCCCGGTAACCGGTGAGATGTACCACCCGGACGCCATCGTGAAGATCCACCGGAAGATCTGCAAGGACATTGGATTGGAGCGCGTCAGATTTCATGACTTGAGACACAGCTTCGCCACGACCGCGCTGCAATGCGGCGTGGACGTAAAAACAGTCTCCACCATGCTCGGTCACAGCAGCGCAGGCTTTACGCTGAACGTCTACACACACTCGACCAGCCGGATGCAGCAGGAAGCAGCGCGAACCGTCGGAAACGTGATGCCAAAGATGCTAGAGCGTTGAAAACAGCAAAAACAAACTCCCGGCTGCCTGAAAAAAGCAGCCGGGATTCTCGTTTTCATCTCATTTTGTCCAACCAGGCACGTTTCGTCCCATCGCCGTTGGCGTCAGGGTTGGCGTCAATGTCGCTGAGTGGAGGACATCAGCCCAAGTTGCCTTGACCTTACGGTGCGGACGACAGCCGCGTGAAACGAAGAAAAATCAAGCCTGCCTGCGCAAAAACACGCCGCGTCGGCAGTCTCGGTTCTTCTTCAAAAAGTTCGGATAAAGCAAAAATCCGCACTTTTCAGTGCGGATTTTGGTGGGGGAAGGTGGATTCGAAGTCTGGCAATCACGTTTTTAGAAATATTTTTCGTATAAATCTGTAATTTTACGTTCAGAATCCGTAGAATTTCGTATCAGTCAGTCTATTGTTTTATTGCCTGTCTAAGCTGTAAAGGGTCATATTTGTGGTCAACCGAAAAACGTTCAAACGTCAAATCGGTCATACGTCTCATAGCAGTCCAAGCACAGCTTTTTGTCACCGGACAGCCGAATCCAGTTTGCGCCAGTTGTCTCACCGCAGCAATCACAGACATAGGAATCAAAAATTCTGGCCTGTTCCGGCAGCCGGATTTTTGTTTCCTTATCAGGAAGCCCTTGCAAATACATCTACCCCACACATGTGGGGATGAACCGATGATGAACCCCCTAGGTTTGGCGTACAAGCAATCTACTCCACACATATTGGGACAATATTGAATGAAAGGAAGTCATATCTTGAATTTTCAGGAATTGCCAAGGCTCCGAAACAGTATTTCTTACCTTTACGTTGAGCATGCCGTCATTGAGAAGGGCGATAATGCCATTGTGTCCATTTCTGCCGAGGGCAGAATGCCGATTCCCGTATCTGGTGTGACCTGTTTGCTGCTGGGGCCAGGAACGAACGTGACCCATGCAGCAATTCGAATCATGGCTGACTCCGGCTGTATGGTAATCTGGTGCGGAGAAGGAGTTGGGCGCTTTTATGCTTCCGGTCTTGGAGAAACCAGAAGCTCAGCTAATGTCTTGGCACAGGCCAAAGCATGTATACCCTCCAGCATGGATTGGGCCTCTCGTTTCTCTCCTTTTTGTCATTTGATGAGTTGTCCAAAATCATTATACCACATTCCCTTGGAGCACACTGGCCTGCAAATAGAAATCTTCTACCGATTTGGCTTCGGCAAACAACCTTGTCCCCAGCGAGTCCTCCACCATATTGGACACAATATAGTTTGAGAACAGCTTTTCCCCAACATGCCAGATAACATATGTCTTGCTAACCTGGCGGGCGCCATCTATCAAGAGAATCTTCGGGGAATGCGATTACAAGTGCTACTCAATGACTTTTTAATAAGTCCTATAATGTAACTTTTTAATTATCAGAATCCCAGAAAAGTGCATGTATAATAGATGCACGAAAATATAAAATAGGATTTCTTGGTTTACCAAGCTTTTTCCCTAATTTTGCGGGGATAGATTATACAAAATCTGGCAGAACCAGGTGAGCTTTTGTGATAAAAAACGCAGTATTTTCAAAGATACAAAATCTATTTCAACTATTTAACTCTGTTTTTTCAAAAAAGCAGCTCATAAACCAGAGGTCATAGGCTTGAGTCATGTGCTCGCAACTGCAAAATACCCGGTATTCTGGCTGAATACCGGGCATTTTTCTAACTTTTAGGTGTTTCTTGGAATAGTACGATTTGCTATTTGGAATCATTTTAGGGGGCACTTTGGTCAAAAACTTGTTTGCTTGGGTTACGCCGTCTGGATTTCCAATCGGTATTTAATGGGAAATATCCCTGATATTAACAAAACCCGAACCCATCCCCCACAGGGAAGAAGTTCGGATTTTTCATATCGTTGGGGTCTGCTTTCTGGGTTTTGACATTTTCAAATAAAAATGTATTTAATTCTATCATTATTTTGTTGACAGGACGAATATGTTATGCAATAATAATGAAAAGTTCACAAAGTCGGCCTTTTGGCCGCTGAAAATAAGTTCGGGCGTTTGCCCGATGAAAAGGGAAGCCGGTGTGATTCCGGGACGATCCCGTCACTGTGATAGCCAGGATGCAGCATGATGCCACTGATTTTTTGGGAAGGCGCTGCGGACGTAACTTAAGTCAGGAGACCTGCTTATTTTTGAGAATGCACTTGCGTCGGACAGGGATCATTCTGCAAAATGTAGCTGTTGCCATTTTTGGTGGTGTCTCCTTTGCGTATGTTTTTTTAGTCGGACGGAAGTCCGGCTTTTTTTGCGCCGTATTTTGGGAACAAATTATGAAAGGATGATAAGGTATGAAACATCGGAAAACATGGATGGCGTTGCTCCTGTGCGCTGCATTGCTGCTCTCCGGCTGCGCCGGGAAGCAGGAGGATGCCAAAGAGGAGACATCCCAAAAGGTACTGAACTTCGGCTGTCAGATGTATGATGACGGGTCCGTCAACACGGCTATGGCCATCAGTTCCTCCTGGAACTGTATGCGCTATGGCATCAGTGAAGCACTGTTTCGATTTGACGACAATATGAATGTGGAGCCATGGCTGGCGGAGAGCTATACGGTCAATGACGAACACACCCAGTGGGTCATTACCCTGAAAAAGGACATCAAATTTTCCGATGGCTGCCCCCTTACTCCCTCCAGCGTAAAGGCCTATTTTGATTACCTGAAAGAGGTGGGTCCCGGCGGTTCTGCCAAGCCTCAGAAATACCTGGAATATGAGGCGGAGGTGACTGCCGATGATGCCGCCAATACCGTTACCATCGTGACCTCCAAGCCCTATGCCAATTTGCCCGGCCCGCTGGCCTATCCGGTGATGGCGATCCTGGATGTGGAGCATACAAAGGATTTTGACAACGGTGCCATCGGTACCGGTCCCTATATGATCGACAAATTCAACGGCGTGGGTGTGGGTTACGATATGAAAGCCAACCCCAACTATCGGGAAAAAGTACCCTATGACAAGATCCATATTCTCTTTATGGGCGATGCCTCTGCCAAGACCATGGCACTGCAGAGCGGCCAGGTGGACCTGGTGGAGAACATCACCAATGTTTCGGACATCCAGAACTTCCAGCAGGACGCCAATTACACGGTGGACATTGCCTCCGGTGTACGCTGCGGTTTCAGCTGGATGAACCTGAACGGTGTTCTGGGCAACAAGACCCTCCGGCAGGCCATTCTCATGGGCATTGACAATGATACCATCTGCTCCTCCAAGACCATTGGCGGGCTGTACACTGCCGGCTTCTCTGTCCTGCCCTCCACACTGAGCTATGGCTATGACAAGCTGGTAAACCCCTATAAGTATGACCCTGAGGGGGCAAAGAAACTGCTGGACGATGCGGGCATCGTGGACTCCGATGGCGACGGTTTCCGGGAACTGGACGGAAAGAAAATCGACCTACGCTATGTTTCCTATGAAAACCGGATGCTCAATGATTTTTCCAATGCGCATATGCAGTATCTGGCGGAAATCGGCATTGCCTGCACCGCGGATTTCGGCAGCTCGGACGATCAGTGGAGCAAGCTGGCGGCGGGCGAGTACGATCTCAATAATAACAACTGGACCACAGTGGGCACCGGCGATCCCTTTGAGTATATGGCAAACTGGACCACAGACGGTACCTACTGCGGCTACAGCAACCCCGAATACGATGCCCTCTATGAGCAGCTCAAGGGTGAGATGGACACTGAAAAGCGGGCAGACCTGATCCGGCAGATGCAGCAGATCGTCATCGACGACGCCCTGGTCATTGTGGACGGCTACTACAATTCCTCCATGATCTACTCCAAGAACGTGGGCTTCGCCCATATCCATACGGCGGACTACTACTGGCTGACCACAGAAATCGTACCTGCCTAAAGAAAAACGTTTCTCGCACAGCCGGGGCCAAAGCCTCGGCTGTGTATAAAGAGAGGAGAATCGGCCTTGAAGAAGAAAAAACTGGCCCTTCGGCTGGCGCAGATCCTGGTGGTGCTGGTGGGTATCAGCTTTGTGACTTTTTTGCTGACCTATCTGTCTCCAGGAGACCCTGTGCGCAATATGTATACTGCCGCAGGGATCATGCCCACGGAGGAACTGGTGGCGGAAACCAGGGAAGAACTGGGCCTCAACGATCCGCTGCCGACCCAGTATCTCCGCTGGCTGCGGAACTGTCTGCGGGGAGACTTCGGAAAATCCTATACGCTGAACAAGCCGGTGACGGAACTGCTTCTGGGGCGGCTTTGGCCTACGGTGAAGCTGACCCTGCTTTCCATGGGCCTGATGCTGCTTCTGGCAGTGCCTCTTGGTATGCTGTCCGCAGTTTATAAGGATCGGTGGATCGATTATCTGGTACGGGGGCTGACCTTTGTAGGCTGTGCCATGCCGAATTTCTGGGTGGGCCTGCTGCTGATGCTGGCGTTCTGCGTTCATATAAAGGTCTTTCCCGTCATCAGTTCTGCCGGGGATCTGCGCAGTATTTTTCTGCCTGCGCTGACACTGGCCCTTGCCATGTCCTCTAAATATACCAGGCAGGTCCGCACGGCGGTTCTGGAAGAGATGAACCAGGACTATGTGGTGGGGGCCAGGGCCAGGGGCGTTCGGGAATCCGTGATTTTGTGGAGAAACGTGTTCCCCAATGCGCTGCTGCCGCTTATCACCATGTTTGGACTGTCCGTTGGCAGTCTGCTTGGTGGTACCAGTGTGGTAGAAGTGATTTTTTCCTATCCCGGATTGGGAAATCTGGCGGTTTCGGCCATCACTTCCAGCGACTATAATCTGATTCAGGGGTACGTTCTCTGGCTGGCACTGATTTACATGGTCATCAATCTTCTGGTAGATGCCTCCTATGGGGCCGTAGACCCCAGAATGCGGGCAAAGGAGCAGATACGATGAAAAAGAAAAATTTCTTCCTTGCCCATAAGCAGTTTACATTTTTCCTGATTCTAGCTCTGCTGATCATCCTGGGGGCGATATTTGCCCCGGTGGTGACCGGCGGTGCGGATCCCCTGAAAGGTTCTCTGACGGAGGCCCTGGAGGCACCCAGCCGGGCGCATATTTTTGGCACCGATAAAATGGGCCGGGATATTTTCACCCGGATCATTTACGGAGCAAGGGCTTCTCTCAGTGCGACCTTTGGTGTGGTCGCTCTGATTTTCCTGGTTGGCACTGCGGCAGGCGTGACGGCCGGATATTTTGGGGGCTGGGTCGATGGGGTGATCATGCGCATTGCGGATATGATGCTGGCCTTTCCCGGCCTGGTGCTGGCTCTGGCTGTTGCCGGAATTATGGGGGCGGGCAGCCGGAATGCGATCATCGCCATTGTCCTGGTCAACTGGACCAAGTACGCAAGACTTTCCAGAAGCCTGGTTTTGAAGATCCGGGACCGGGATTATGTGTCAGCGGCCATTGTGACAGGCTCCAAAACAAAGCATATGCTTTTTTCTTATATGCTTCCCAACGCCCTGCCCACGCTGATCATTACGGCCACTACAGATATTGGCGGCATGATGCTGGAACTGGCGGCACTGTCGTTTCTGGGCTTCGGTACCAGGCCCCCCGCGCCGGAATGGGGCTATATGCTCAACGAAGGCCGTGCCTGTATGCAGTCCGCACCCTGGATGATGATCTTCCCGGGATTGGCCATTTTCCTGGTCGTTACGGTTTTTAACATGCTGGGAGATTCCGTGCGGGATATTCTTGACCCCAAGGAGGCGTAGAAAAATGCTGGAACTGGACCATGTTACCATCGCCTATGGGGAAACTCAGGCTGTGGAGGATTTTTCTTTGCATATGGAGCCTGGTGAGATCGTCAGTCTGGTGGGCGAGAGCGGCAGCGGGAAAACCAGCGTGATCCGTGGGATCCTGGGGCTGTTGCCGGGAGGCGGTGCTGTTACCCAGGGGAATATTGTATTTGACGGAAAGGATCTTCTGGATGTTACCCCGGAGCAGTGGCGCACCGTCCGAGGGCGGGAGATTTCCATGATTTTTCAGGACAGCGGGGCCATGATGAATCCTACCCGCAAAATCGGTACCGTTTTTGCGGAGTATCTGCGAACCCATGAGAAACTGACAAAAAAAGAAGCCTGGAAAAAAGGAACCCAAATGCTTGCCAGAATGCGACTGCCAAGCCCTGAAAATATCATGTGCTCCTATCCCTTTCAGCTCTCCGGCGGTATGCAGCAGCGGGTGGGCATTGCCATGGCCATGAGCTATGAGCCGAAGCTGCTGCTGGCGGATGAACCCACCTCTGCGCTAGATGTGACGACCCAGGCCCAGATCGTCGGGGAGATGGCCAGACTGCGCAGGGATTATGGAACGGCAATCCTGCTGGTCACCCATAATCTGGGCGTTGCCGCCTATTTGTCAGACCGTATTCTGGTGATGCGCCAGGGGCGCATCGAGGAGGCGGGGAACCGGGACACCATTCTCCAATCTTCTACCAATGCCTATACAAGAAGTCTGCTGGAATCCGTTCCGACGTTGGGAGGTGTGCGTTATGTCTGAGCCGGAAGTGATCATGGAGGCCCTGCATGTTTGCAAAAGCTATCCCGCTTCTGACGGCCGATGGCTGCGGGCAAATGAGGATGTCTCATTGCAGCTGGTAAAGGGAAAAACGCTGGGTCTTGTAGGGGAATCCGGCTGCGGCAAAAGCACATTTATGCGATTCCTGGTAGCGTTGGACCGGCCGGACAGCGGGCAGATCCTGTATCGGGGCCAGGATATTACGGCCCTTCGGGGAGAGAAGCTACGGCAGACACGGCGGCACATTCAGATGGTTTTTCAGGATCCCGGCGCATCGTTCAATCCCAAAATGAGGGTGCGGGATATTGTCTGTGAGCCTTTGCTGAATTTTGGCCTGATCGCCCCAAAGGAAAGGGCAGCGGTATGCCGCAACCTCCTGGAAATGGTGGAGCTGCCCGGAGATTTTGAAGACCGTTACCCTCACAGCATGAGCGGCGGTCAGCGGCAGCGGGTAGCAATTGCCCGGGCGTTGGCCCTCCAGCCTGAGATCCTGATTTTGGATGAGGCAACGGCAGCATTGGATGTATCCGTACAGAAAAATATAATCGAACTGATCGTTAAACTTCAGAGAGAGCAGGGCCTTACCATAGGCTTTATCTGCCATGACATTGCTTTGGTGCAGAGCGTGGCCCATCAGGTGGCGGTCATGTATCTGGGCAGGGTGGTGGAGATTTTACCTGGGGAGAATTTGCGCACTCAGGCCCGGCATCCCTATACCCGTACACTCATTGATGCAGTCCTGGACTTGGATACGGACCCGAGGAAGCCTATTACGGTTATTGACTCGGAGCCACCCAGCCCCCTGGATATTCCGGCGGGCTGCCCATTTCGGGATCGTTGCAGCCAATGCTTTGAAAAGTGCGCCCAGGAAAAACCGGAAATGCGCTGGCTGTCCAAAGAACACGGCGTGGCCTGTCATCTGTTTCCTGAGGAAAGGTAGGATGGCGTGAAAAGAAACGAAAGCCTGATTTCCGGCCCCATCGGTTCTGCCCTGCTGGCCTTTGTGGTGCCGCTGATGCTCAGCAGCCTGGTGCAGCAGCTGTATGTGACGGCGGATGCGGTGATCGTTGGGCGCATTGCCGGGAAGACCGCACTGGCGGCCATTGATTCCGTGCATACGCTCTTTCGGTTTCCCATCAATTTTATGAACGGCCTTGCTGCCGGGGCGACCATCCTGATTTCCCGGCACTTTGGTGCGGAGAACCGGGACGGATTGCGCTCCTGCATGCTCTCAGCCGGAGCCTTGGCGGTGGTACTTGGGATCCTGTGCGCAGTAGGAGGTGTTCTGCTGACACCTGTGCTTTTGCAATTCATGCAGGTCCCGGAGGATATTTATGCTCAGACCCTGGAATATACGAGAATTTATTTCGGGGGCATTTGGGCCATGATTTTATACAACATGGCCTCCGGTGTCCTGCGTGCCTTTGGAAATTCCAAAAGTCCCCTGTATATTCTGCTGGTCAGTTCGATTATCAACATTGTGGGAGACATTCTGCTGGTGGGCGGGCTGGGGATGGGAACCGCAGGTGCGGCGATCGCAACGGTTTTTGCCCAGATGGTCAGTGCGGCAATGGCACTGTGGATGGCAGGGAAAAAACTGCCGCAAAGGATCGGCGCACGGCGGCTCCGGCGGTGGCTGGAACACCTGTGGGCCATGGTACGGACCGGCATTCCGCTGGCACTGCAATCGGTGCTGTTCCCGGTGGCCAATTCCATTGTGCAGGCAGCGGTGAACACGATGGGAACAGACACCATTGCGGCCTGGGGCGTCTGCGACAAGCTGGATATGCTGATCTGGCTCCTGGCGGATGCCATGGGGCCGGCACTGACGACCTATACCGCCCAGAATATGGGGGCGGGACGTTGGGACAGGGTCTGTAAAGGCAATCGGATCGGTGCGGCCATGTCCGTGGCCGCAGTGGGGACGGTAAGCCTTGGCCTGGATTTCCTGACCTTCCTTGTAGAGCTCGGCAGGGCTCTTGATCTTCTTGCTAGAAAGTTCGGAAACGTGCACCAGACCTTCGATGCCTTCTTCCACTTCCACGAACAGACCGAAGTCGGTGATGTTGGTCACCACGCCCTTCACGGTGCAGCCCACGGGGTAGGTGCTGGGCACGTGGCCCCACGGATCATCGACCAGCTGCTTGATGCCCAGGGTGAACTTTTCGTTTTCCTGGTCAACGGTCAGCACCTTGGCCTGCACGGTGTCGCCCACCTTGTAGATCTCGTTGGGATGACGCACCTTCTTGGTCCAGCTGATGTCGGACACGTGGATGAGGCCGTCGATGCCGTCTTCGATACCGATGAACATACCGAATTCGGTGATGTTCTTGATGACGCCTTCGAGGATGGTGCCTTCAGGATACTTTTCGGCCACCAGTTCCCAGGGATTGGGACGGACCTGCTTCATGCCCAGGCTGATGCGCTTCTTCTCGCCGTCCACACCCAGGATGACGACTTCGACTTCGTCACCGGTGTGCACCATCTGGGAAGGATGACGCAGCTTGCGGGTCCAGGACATTTCGGAGATGTGCACCAGGCCTTCCACGCCGGGTTCCAGTTCCACGAACGCACCGTAGTCCACCAGGTTGGTGACCTTGCCGGTGCACTTGGCACCTTCGGGGAAGCGGGCGGAGATGTCCTGCCACGGATCGGGCACCAGCTGCTTGAGGCCCAGGGAGACCTTGTTGTTCTCGCGGTCGAAGGAGAGCACCTTCAGGGTCAGGTCCTGACCCATGGTGATCATTTCCTTGGGATGGCGGATGCGCTTCCAGCTCATGTCGGTGATGTGCAGCAGGCCGTCCAGACCGCCCAGGTCCACGAACACGCCGTATTCGGTGATGTTCTTGGCCTTACCGTGCACGATCTGGCCTTCTTCCAGGGTGCGCAGCAGATCCTGACGCTTGGAATCACGCTCTTCTTCCAGCAGCACGCGGCGGGAAACGATCACGTTGCTGCGGCGGCGGTTGATCTTCAGCACGCGGAATTCGAATTCCTGGTTGACCAGAGCGTCCATGTCGGGCACGGGACGCAGGTCCACATGCGAGCCAGGCAGAAAAGCTTCAACCCCGCCGATGTCCACGGTGTAGCCGCCCTTGATGCGACGCACGATGTGGCCCTTGATGACCCGGTTGTTTTCCTGCACGTCTTCGAGCTGGTCAAAGACCTGCATGCGCTTGGCCTTCTCAAAGGACAGCGTGATGGTGCCTTCCATTTCGTTCTTGCGAACGACGTAGACATCCACACGGTCGCCCACGCTGACGGTCATGTTGCCGGCGGCGTCACGGAACTCGCTGGCCGGAATCTGGCCTTCGGACTTGAAGTTCACGTCCACCAGAACATTGTCGTCATCCACGCGAACGATCTCGCCCTTGGTGATAGAGCCTTCTTCGAGGTCGCCGAAGTCGGGATTGAGATAGTTTTCAAGGGCGCTTTCGAAACTCATTTCGTTTTCGTGCCCGGTTTCCTTGTCTGCCATGCTTGACATGCCTCCAAACATAATTTGTCCCCTGTACGGGGGTGAAAGAAAGTAGCAAAAGGAAAGGCAAAGCACAAGGCGAAAATGGCCCGGACACGTGTCAGGGCACGCGGAACGGCCCTTTCCACGCCATGGGCGGCGAACGGAACGTCGTGAAAGGACAGGGAAAAGAGCTCCCCATTCCTGACAATGGTTCCTGAAAAGAAAAAGGAAGGCGCGGCACCGCAAGGCTGCCGCCCTGTAGAGCCTGGACGGCAAGGGCTCCGCCTCCCGCCTGCCATGGCTGCATAGGCCCATCGCCGCCCGCCCTTGCGATGACCGGAAAAACGCAAAGCGGGCACACCGTCCGGCGACGGCATGCCCGCATCATGGCGATGGAAAGGATGGTCTAGTCGGCCAGCTTCACGAAGGTCAGCTCGTGCTTGTTGCAGGAAAGATGCAGCAGACGGCCGCCCGGGATGGCCGCGAAGGCCCGCGCCGTCTCGTGGTCGGTCTGGGCCTGGAACTTGAGCGTGCATACCACGTTGCGGCAGGCATCGGCCGCCAGCCATTCCTGCACGGTCTCCAGCAGGCGGTCGGGGTAGCAGATCATGTCCGAGAACAGCCAGTCCACCTGGCCCACATGGCGCGGCTCAAGGCCGAAGCCGCTGCCCAGGCAGTGGTTGACGCCGGGCATGGCCGCCACCTGGGGCGCCAGCGCGGCCTTGTCCACGCTGAACACGCGGCAGCCCAGCCGCCCCAGCACCCAGGTCCAGCCGCCCGGTGCGGCGCCCAGGTCGATGCACAGTTCCCCCGGCGCGGGCGTACGCCCGGTCAGGGTGAAGACTTCCCACAGCTTGAGGTAGGCGCGTCCCGGCGGGTCCTCGCGGTTCTCCACGAACTGCACTTCCCCGTCGGCAAAGGGCGAGGTGGTGCGCGGCGAGGCCAGC
>ENA-ORSA01002640-ORSA01002640.1-human-gut-metagenome-genome-assembly--contig:-NODE-2640-length-12492-cov-3.347351_pt1 | contig 12492 bp, 6 predicted proteins | sample MGYA00242179_ERZ509142 | MGnify/ENA primary metagenome ERZ509142 (study PRJEB26280, sample SAMEA2338659) | human gut metagenome | biome: human gut; feature: human-associated habitat; material: faeces... | reverse complement strand
GCGGTCATGCTGTAGAATGGCTCGTAATCATACCAGCTTAGAGACTGGTCAGTAACATGGTAAAGATTATAAGTTACATTGCAATACATTCTGTTTTCCGGATCTTCTTCAATGGAACTTATCACAGCCACATAGGGATTGTAGGACTCCGGAGAATTTTCAAAATATAAAATATCCGCTGACAATCTAACGCCATGTGATTCATCCAGAGCGCTGTAATCTGGCTGCAAACCAAAGAAGTCGATTAGAACACCCGTCGCGTCACCGGCAGACATGGAATATATAAGCTTATCTTCTTTTCGGTAAAGATCGAGCTTTGTAGGATCGTTGGCAGCAAGATACCCGGCAGCAAAGAACAGCAGTTCGTCAAGCTGGCTCGTTTGCAGCGAGGAAATACCAAACTGCGCCAACATGCTTGATCTGTAATTCAGCGCATAGATTTCGCTGCTATTCAACTCTCCGACCATATTGTATGTCCAGTTTTCATTTAAGAACTGCTCAAAAAACCAGTCGTTCATTGTTGAGGGATTTGTAGTCCATTGTGACGCATCGTATTTGCGTACAGGCGTGAAGTTTAACGATTCATAAGAATCTATGTCGGAAGAGGAACCGTCAAATGCTTCGATAGAAGTCAATCCGCCATCCTGATATACGATGAGAGAAAGCGTTGCATGAGAGCCATTATCTTTAACCGCTAAAAGCGCATAATACGATGAAATCGGGCAAAGCTCAGTGTATGCGCCGTCGATCGAGCCAAGATACTGCGTATCTCCGTCCTGAAGACTATAAACATCATATCTTGCGGTGGATTGAGATGTTCCGGTTTTAACAACCAGCTCCGGATTATCATCAGCGGTCATATCGAACAATGCGTATGTAGCAGCGGGAAATTGATCGGATACTTCGTTCAGGACATCTTCATACGATTTTCCTTTATAAATCGGTGAGGACGAATCATCCTGCGTATCTGCTGTGTATTCGTTATAAACAGGAGCAGGGACACCAGCAGAGGTATCGCTCTTGGTGGGAAGCTGCATATCGGCAGCGGCAGAAGCCTTTTGCTGTTTGCTCGACGTGGCATCGACTGCGGTAGCCATAGTTGGAGTCTCGGCGGCAATATGTTTCTTCGCATTACATTGTACGAGAACAAACACACCAACAGCTGCCAGCAAAACGACGATACACACTTGAAGCGCAGGCATGACAGGCGTTTTTCCGGTCGGCATGTGTTCACTGAAAATCTGCGGATGAAAAATTGTCCCTTGAATGGTAAGCGTGTTCCAAATTTCTTTGAGTTTGCTGCGGAAATACAGTAAGACGCCACCAGCGAGAGTCAAAAGTGCGCAGAGATAAATATCTACATCAAATGCGACCCAAAGAATTGCACTGACGATCATTAGAATGGCTGCGGAAATTGCCATGCAGAGGTTCCATGATACATAGGCAGTCGCCTTTTTGATATTGTCGGGGGTACAGCTTGTGACTGCATTCAGGTATTTGGCAGAACTGCTGGTCCTACCCTTTTCCTTGATATATGCAATCGCAGCATCCTTTTGCGCCTGATCTTCAATGTTTGTTTTCAAATACAGGTTATCAAATATTTCACCGTCTTCTGCCGACCAGATGTCTTCAATTCGTCCCTGTACCTTTTTCAGATACAGCCCTTTTATTTTTTCCTGCGCCGGATATGCACGAATTTTTTCAAGCATGGCGTCGCAAGTTTTTTCGTCGGCTGATTGATAGTTGACACATAGTCGAGCCACACAGTCGCTTTCCAACTGGTCAAGTGTAGCGCTCTCTGAAACACCCATAACCTCCATTTTATATAGGATGCGTGCTTTTGCTGCTTCGGCGGCTGGTGTGTTTGCTTTGGCTTCTGCATTATATTCTGGCGCAATGACCTTTTCACTTTCCTCGGGTGTGAAGGAAACGCCATATTCTGAACCAAGCTGCCAGATCAGATGCTTTTTGATGATTGTTCGTTTGTTGTTTCTTCGCGCATCATACTGACGGAATTGTTCCAGAACCGTAGCATTTGATGGGCGATCTTCTAAAACGTAGCCAGAAATAAGCCGCTCCAGACAATCACATTCCAAGGTGTTGAGAACATCGCTTTCTTGGATACCCATTTCGTCCATCAACGCCAAGATGCGAGCCTTGGCTGCCAACGCTTTTGTTTCATCGCGCTTTGCATCATCCGGGTATTCGCGGGAAAGAACAGATTTTATGATTTCTGTGAGATCGACACCGTAGTAATTTGCGATTTTGAGTACATTGCGGCGCTCACTACGGAAGTTTTGGAAGATATACTGCAACAGTTCCGGCGCATTTGGTTCTTGCTGGAAAGCATCCAATAAAAGCTTCTGCGCTTTGTCGGGAAAGCGTTTTGCATTTTCCAGTAATGCACCAGCCTTTGAAGGATCAAATGATGTGTCAATACAGCCTGCTCTATGGGCATTTGCAATTTGGATATGTTCTAAGAACGTGGAATTAAGACAATCAATGACGGCTTGACAGAGGAAAGAAAAGGTATCGTCATCCTTGTAAATAGAGCGTTTTGAGTTGGAAGCAGAGATGGCTGAACCAACGTTGCCAACGGCATTTACTACACTGTGTCCCATGCCGGTTACTGCGTTGATTGCGCCAGCAGTTGCCATTCCTTTTAATGCGCCGCCAAGACCAAAGCCGCCGCCAACCACTCGTCCGCGACTTTCCTTACGAAATTCCCGATATACGCAGACACCAATTTGCGTGTTTATGTCAGCAACTCCTGAACCGCTAAAGTGTTTTCTTACAATGGTGAGTTGGAAAAATATGTTTTCGGTGGAAAGCTTTTTTAAGAATATCAGTGAATTGAGCGAGAAAAAATCCAAGTTAAAACGTGAAATAGAGTATATTAAAAAGGATTTCTATTGGCGATATAGAACGAATAAGCGGGATTTAGATAGAGATTTACCTCAATTATTGCTTGAGCTATGCCCGGAAATAATAGACAAGAAAGAGGAACTTCAAAGCATAGATATTTATAGAATGGGGGAGGAGCGTGTTCAAAATGCTATAATTGCTAATTACGATTTAACGGAAATCTGCGATACTCCGGACTATAGCTATGTAGAAGAATACTATTTCCGAGAATTTGCTGAGTTAGTCGATATGATCTGTCGGAGCGATGAAAAATGGGTTGTTTTTATCAACAACTCAGCCGAGGGACGGCAATATGCGCAACAGTTGAATGATTTAGGGATTGCGTCAGTGTTTATTAACTCTTCTCTCAAGAACAAGTCTGTGGTGCGGGAGCAACTGAAGCAACTGGAATCTAAGCAACTCTTCTCATGCAAGGTTTTGATTTCAACGTCTATTCTTGACTGCGGAGTTAATATCGTAGATGACGCAGTTCAAAATATTGTTATTTTCGAAATAGAAAAGACAACATTTATTCAAATGCTCGGGCGCGTTCGCGTCCAATCGGGTCGGAAAGTCCGTTTGTTTATTAAAGCTCCTACAGCGTTGGAAATTCGAGATAGTGTGCGGTATGCTTGTAAAAACATCCGGGTAATGTGCGATTTTTACATGATAAGGAAGAATAATTATTCTGGAAATGGTATGGAAACCAGGTTCGAACCAGTTATGGGTATGAAGCAACGTCAATATTTTTTGCGAAATTTGAAAGGAGCAAATTATCAAAATATTTACATTAGACCAGATCTAATAAATGTAGTCACAGGGATAAATGATACAGTTCAACGTGCATGGAAAGAGAAAAAAATTCTTTCGGAGTTTAGTGAAAATTGTAATTATCTTGTACACTTGCTATATGTACTGTATTGTTTTGATCAGGCAAAGGCATATATGCAAGAAGGAAAAGCGGATGATATATACTATCTGAAATACCAGCTCTCTTGGCTTGGAAAGGAGTATGATGAACGTCGATGGGTTTCTTATACGCAGCAGCGAAATAAGATTATATCAGTCCTAGATAAATACCAAAATAAGAGAGACGGTATGCTTTCCGAAGAGCAAGATTCATTTGCAGCGGAAGTATTTGAGCTTTTGTGCAGTCTATCAGTTATTCCAAGCGCAGCCAAACAGAACCGTAGCGCATTGAAGCGGAACAACCGTACCCCCGGAAAAAATATACTGAATAAGTGTTTTGAAGAGATAGGGCTTCCATACGTTATCACTTCAAAATCAAAGATGCAGAACGGTAAACGGGAGCAGCGATGGTATGTAAAGAGAAGAGATACCGAACATGAAAAAGACGAATGACGCCGCTACCTTTCTATTTCCGACAGAATCGCAACCGGAAAATGTATGACAAGAATATCTGTATTGATTGTTATATTTGTAAATGTCTGATATGATAAAAATGTAGAAAGTTTTTGATTTCAGAGAAATACCGTACTTCGAAGGCTACTAATGACATACATATGCGTTGAGAACGGAGGAGTATATGTCCAAGCTGACAGACATTAAATATAAGATAGACCAAATGGATGGTGGAGAGTTTCAGAACCTATGTGATGAATACCTTACCTGCCAGGGCTATAGGGCGCAATATCCATTAGGTATGAAAACCGGTACCAATAAGACAGCGAAGGGAAATCCAGACACCTATTTTATGGGCGAAGATGGTAGATATATCTTTGCTATGTACACAACGCAAGATAGAGATTTTGTAAATAAAGCAATAGCAGATCTGGAAAAGTGCTTTGATGCCAGTAAAACGGGACTAGAGCCGGAAAAACTTGAGGAAATTGTGTATTGCCATACATACGGAAGATTGTCGGCAGGCGATACTCAGCTGCTGCGTCAATATTGCGAAGACCGCAATACACGGCTCACCTTAATTGGAGTGGATGAAATAGCAAGTAATCTGTATGAAAAGTACCCCAAATTGGCAAAGGATTTCTTCGGCATCAACGTAGACACCGGGCAGATTTTATCAACCGCTGACTTTGTACAGTTATGTGATGCAAATGCTATGTCAGCGCCACTATGCACTGAGTTTATGTTCCGGGAGGAAGAACTGAAATCTGCCAAGGAAAAACTCTGCCAAAGCAACGTGTTGGTTCTCACCGGGTCTGCCGGAGTTGGTAAAACAAGGTTGGCGCTTGAGATATGCAAAGAGCTTTCGGAAGAAACGGGAATGGCAGTTCTATGCGTTAAGAACAATGGCATGGAGATTTATGACGATTTAATTGCTGCGATTGAATCGGATAGAGAATATCTGGTATTTGTAGACGACGCAAATGAACTGACGGAATTGAAGCTTGTTTTGTCGTTTCTTACGGGTGCAGCACTTGGACACCGTTGCATTAAAAAGCTGATCCTTACCGTGAGAGATTATGCAAAGCAGCAAGTAATCCAACAAATATTTGATGTAGCACGACCGGAAATACTAAAAATTGGACTGCTAAAAGATGAACAGATTAAACAGCTGGTAGAGAAAAAATATGGCATTAAAAACTACAGATTCTTAGATCGCATTGCGCTGATTGCGGAAGGTAATGCCAGACTGGCTATGCTCGCGGGTAAAGTAGCCATAGAGCATGATTGCTTGGATGCAATTCAGGACGCAACAGAACTATATGAGCATTATTATGGGAAGCAGCTGGAAAAGCTTGCGGCTGGTGAGACTTGGATTATATCAGCCGGAATTATGGCATTCGTTCATGTCCTCCGATTAGATGCCTTGGAAAGTCTGCAAGCCGTTCTTCAATTCTCCAATTTGACAAAAGAACAGTTTATCGCAGATGTGCATCAACTCAATCAACTGGAGCTAGTAGATCTGTGCCACGATACCGCTGCCAGGATATCTGATCAGAGTTTTAGTAATTATCTGCTTAAATATGTTTTTGTTGACACTAGAGAAATTTCTCTGAGCCGAATGATTGAGGAATGCTTCTTTATCAATAAGGAAAAAACGATTGAAGCGTGCAATGTGCTATTGAACCTTTTTGCAGAGGAAACAGTACGGGAATTTGTCAAAGAGCAAATTGAAGCAGTATGGGATCGGCTGCGCCCCGAAACAGACAGGTTTATCCCATTCTTTAGAGCGTTTTTCCCTATACGACCGACAAATACGCTCACAATACTAAATAACTTGATTTGCGAGACAGAACAGCGCGACTTTGATGTACGTTCTATCCCGTTTTCGAAAACGAACAGCAATGATAATATAAGTGATTTCATTATTGAAATTCTAGGTGGATTCGCTGGGCAGGAACAACTGCAAACAGCAGTTGAATTGCTATTGCTTTATTACCAAAAACGCCCAGATCTATTTGGACAGGTATACAGTGCCTTTGTTACCAAATTGGGTGTAAACATAGCTTCAAAAAGCAACGATTATTATACACAAAAAACGGTGGTAGATTGTCTCTGTAATGTACTGGCGGAAAATACAACAGAAGCAACACAACTTCTGTTTGTGCGTGTTGCGGAACAGTTCCTGAAGCTGCAATTCTCAGGGGTCGAAGGCGGACGGCAGAATACTTTTTCTTACTACACGGTTTCTTTGGACAACTGTGAGCCTGTGCTGGCGTATCGAAAGCTTCTCTGTGAACATCTTGCCACACTTTATGAGAACAGATGCTGCCGGGAAGAAATTGAAAGTCTTCTTTATGAGTACGGTAGAGATTGTTATAAAGATGAAGAGCATGCAATTGTTTTGGCGGAAATGGATGCTGTCACATCGATTCTAACATTCTTTGAACCGGAAAGACTGTACCATTGCGTAATAGTAGAAAATATCAAAAAGCTTGCAGAGCGTGTAGGATACAACTACGGAGACAAGTTCCTACCGTTTTTAGAATCCAGAAAATTCAAACTCTTTCATACGCTCTATGCAGATCGAAGCGTACACCCGGAAATGGATTATATGACATACTTGTCGTGGCGCAAGGAACAAATTCAAAAGCTTGTTGCGGAATTTGACCTCGATAGCTATTTATTTGTATTCCGGCTTTGTAAAGAAGCGATGCTGTTGCCAGAATACAAGCAATGGAGTTTTTCATCCGGGATAGAACTTGCGATCAACGGATGCTTTGAACGCAGAGAGCTTTATGCGGATGTTGTAATTGCCTACTTGAAGGAGGATACCCCCTGTGATATTGATGCAAACAGCGTTTTGGCGAATCTGTTCTGCCTTATGCCAGCAACATCCGCCAAAAAGCTCATTGACGATCACAGCTTTTCACAAAAGAACGATTGGCTCTGGAGTTTTTACACGCAGCTGCCGGACAATCAGGTTTCTCTGGGATGGTTTGAAGACTTCCTGGCATATCTGGAGATCGCACCGGGAAATCTGCGCAGCAAATATGAGCGCCCCTTAGATAGAATTGCGAAATACGAGAGTGTAGATAAAGATGCTGTCATAAAAGCAAGCCGAGTCATTGCTTCACATTATAATGACTCCCAAGACGTTTTTAGCTTATATTTTTCTTGCATGCTGAATCCGTATTATGAAAAGGCAGGAGCGGTGATAGATCGGTACAAAGATAACCTTACGCTGCTGGAAGATATTTATCTGAAATGCCTTGATTTGCACGGCAATGAAGATCAAGACGGTGAGTTCCTTGCTGAGCTGTTTTGCAGGGATCCTGACTTTTTGTACTGTTATCTGGATAAAACACTTGCTCATATGAGCATATCTTTCTATGCGCATAATCCTTGGGTAAGGCGGCTGCATTTTATCTGGGGGAACGAGAAATTTCAAGCGTATCCGGAATTGATTTCGGACTACCTGTTTGAAAAAACAAATAATGAACAATGGATATACAGCTCGATTGCTAACCAATTGCTTCTCCATGAAAGTAAGGACAGCGATACCGTTGCCGAACAGCAGGATGATTGGATTCTTCATACAATTGAAATGCACGCTGCGGAGCCGACGAGAATGTACTATCTTTTTGGCGCAATCAGTGAAAGTAGTGCAGATCGGCGCAGAAAAGCGCTGGAGAAGTTTTTGAAGCTGAATGACGACTATGCCGTATTTGAGAATTTGCCGTTAGAAGGTCCCGGCGTCGGTGGCTGGGGAAGCATGATTCCTTATATGCAGACACGAATAGACTATTTGGAATCCCTGAAACCACTGTTTACCGGTGTGAAATTTCTGAAACACAGACAAAGAATAGAGCAAGGTATTGCGTCTTGGAAGGCACAGATAAAGCAGACAGAAATTCACGAACTGTTGACTGCGCTCGGGTGATGATCGAGCGCGTCAGAATTCCAGCAGATTCAATATGCTGCCTATTCCATCTGACTCCATTTTGACCCCAACGTAATCGCACCTGTTTTGGCGTGATTAGGAACGATATGAATTTCAGCTAAAATTAGTTCTGTAATTCTGCCTGTTTTGCAGTAATTAGGAACAATTTTTGAGCTGATTGTCGCTTCCTATCCCTCATAACCCGGAGGTCGGGGGTTCAAATCCCTCTCCCGCAACCATAAATCGCCGTATTTCGTGAGAAATGCGGCGATTTCTCTATCAAAATGTTTGGATTTCTCCGTTTTGCTCATTTGCAATTCGTGCCGCCCGAAGAGTCCTTTTGTGAAATAGGTGGATATTACATCCATATTTTAAGGTTCAAAGGGTCTGCACCGAAAAGGTGCTGCCAATTGATCCTACGCGCTGTTTGCAATAAAGTATGCAACGGCGTGTTTTTTCGTTTTTAGACCGTATGATTTCGGCGCTGCGGAAAGGTCGGCAGGATCACATCCGCGAACTTGGCGCGGGGTGCTGTACCATTTAATTTTGGAGCCGCGTCCATCTGATCCATGTGAAGATAATTGCTCATCGTGCCAATGGCTTCGCGCTCAATGTCTTCGTTTTTATGAAGATATTTGCGCGTCGTTTCGATCGACGCGTGACCCAGGATGCCCTGTACGATGTTGAGCGGCACTTTGTCTTCCACCAGCCGCGTCGCCAGCGTGTGCCGCAGTGCGTGGGGATTGACCTTGCGAATTTCGCAGCGCTTGGAAACCGCCGCTAAGCGGATCTCAAAGCTCTTGGGATCAAGGTGCGTCCCGGCTTTGGACGGGAACAGCAGCCCGTCCGGGTTCGGCCAAGTGGAATTTGCCAGGGTAAACAGATGGCGCACCAGAAGCTCGCACAGACCGTCTGAAATGTTGATCTCGCGATGCGAGGTGCTTGTCTTCGGCGTATTCTGGACGATGAGGTGCGTTTTCTTCTTCGGGTCATAATTCAGAATCTGAATGTTCGGATTATCCGGGGAAATTGCCGCCGTCGGAACGCGCAGCAGGTTTTTGCTGACCGAGAGCGTTTGCTTCTCCAAGTCTAAGTCGGAGATTCTGAGCGCCAGCACCTCGCCGACGCGAAAGCCGACGAACAGCGTTGTCAGAATTGCCACACGCTGCGTTTCGCGCATGACCTCTTCAATGAAGATCTGCATTTCCGACGGGCTCAGAACGCGCATTTCCGGCGTCGGAACGGCCGGCCTTGTTGTGCCGAGTACCGGATTTCCGGGCAGCTTGTACTTTTTCACAGCGTACTCGAAAAAGTCCTTCAGCAGCATATGCTGATTATGGATGGTTTTCGGGGATAAGCCGCCTTTCTTCTGATCTGCTCGAGCGCCGGTTTTCTGCTTTTGCTGATAATAGTCCTGCACAACGTCCTGCGTGATCTGGTAGAGCGGCATATCGCCAAAGGCTTCGGCGAAGTGGATGCGGTAGGTATCCAGATAGCTTGCGTAGGTAGACGGCTTTCTGGCAGGCGGCGCTTTGTAAAGGTCGAGCCATTGTGGGAACGCTTCGGAAAAGAGAATTTCCGATTCGATGGGGTGCCCGAGCTTTGCCCGGAGTTCTTCGAGGCGGGCAGATTCTGCCGCCTGCGCTTCTTCCTCGGCTTTGAGGCGTGCTTGCTCTTCCTCCCACTGCGCCCGGCGCTCCTTGCAGATCGTCTTGGTGCGGCCTTTGAAGGATTTGCGGTACGGGCTGCCGTCAGCCTTCCGTCCGTAGGTGATCTGGTAGACCCAGGATTTATCTTTTTGCTGATAGAAGCTGCCTTCTCCGTTGGGACGACGTGTCATGCTATCAACCTCCAATTTCTTTGATAAAATTTGGAGATTTGCTTTCAGTTTATGATCGTATGAGAAGATTTCAGCCACTCATAAAACGGTTCTTTTGGAACGCGAAAAGAATTGCCGATACGAATGACCGGAAATGATTTGCTGTGGATCAGATTGTACGCAGCGTTGATGCTGATGTTCAGGATCTGCTTGATATCTCGTACAGTCAAGGTTTCATTTTCTCTCTTTTCCATAGTGGAATCCTCCTCATACGAAGTAAAATATGAACTTTTCAAGGTGCAGAAGCTGACTCGTATAGCTATTGTACGACAGCTCTGCGGGTAATGCAATGCCGCCGCGATGTTTGCGGCGGCTTTATTTTAAAAGATGTTTCTCTTTCCTTCCTCCTACCGCCGAAGAATACCGTCGGCGAAGGCGTAGAGATTTGCAAGTTCATCCAAAGCCTGCTGGCGTGTTCGCTGAACGGTTCTGGGGGTCAGGTCCATACTTGCAGCGATCTCACTCCAGGATTGCTGCTCAAAATAGTGCTTTCGGATGACGTCCTGCTGCCGCTTGTCCAGAAGCCCGATGTAATGCAAAAGCCGGTCTCTCTCATGACATAACGCGGTGTATCTGCTCATCAGCTCGCCGACGGCTTCTTCGTTCAGCTGCGCGGCGATGTGCTGGTAGGAAAGGGCAATGCCGGGGACGTCTTTTGGGTATAGATCCGTTTGGCTGGCATCTGCGTCGCGGGTTTGGAACGTCATGGCTTCGATCAGCTCGGTTGGCGAGACTTGCTTGGCGTGCTGGAGCTCGTACCGCAGAAGCTCAATTTGCTGCTCCTTTTTCCGGTAGCTTTCCAGTCGTTCCAACACTTCGTTCAAATATTTGTTATCCATATTTATCCCTCCAAAACCAAAGAGATCGACCGCGCAAAATATGGGCATATATAAAAACAGATGCTGCATACGGTGCTGCAGCATCTGTTTTCGTTTTTTCCTATGTTAAGAATACCATAGTGATTTGCGACAAATCAAGTGCGTTGGAAAGGAATAGTTGTGAAAAAAGTGCGACAAAAAAGCGACATGAAAGTCGTGCTTATCCACGCTGTGGGTAAAGCGTGGTGAGTTAGAAAATCAGTAGTAATGAATGTTGGAGGTAGAGGTGATACTCTCCACAAGACTACCGCTGCTGTTGTAAATATCTGCGCTCAGTACCGCTTTGTAGTAATGACCAGACATGACGTAATAGCTCTTTTCAAGCGCTAACGCGAGCGAGCCACTGGTATCCCAGGATTTTACGTAATCCCAGCTTTTTTTATCCGTGCTTTTATACAGGGTGACAGTCATTTCGGCAGTAACACCGTCCCGTAGGATCATATTGCTGGTGCATGTCGCAAGACCTTTGCTTGAGATAGTTAGGGCGATGGAGCAGCTAGCTACGTGGTCAAAACGATACGGAGTTGTGTCCGAGAAAGCGGCCTGCACCGGGACGACTGACGCAATCAGGATGCCGACCAACAGCAGGGACAAAAGTCTGGAGCGAGTTTTCTTCATGTTCAGTTCTCCTTTTGTTTACCCGGACATCCAGTACTTAAATTGCAACAGAAGAACATTCTGCATACGGAATCCTCTGGAGGATAAGCGGTTATTTGTTGTCCTTATGCGTGTTCACCTTTACCGGCAGCGGTTTTCATATTTCGGGCCGTGTCGCCGCTGCCAAACAAGGCAGCAGCTATTATTGTATAAAGAAAACCACCGACAGTGCCGGTGGTTTTGATTTCTTCCGGTGCTTTCTGCTCCAGATTCCTGTTTGGGTCAAGGCGGAAAACTGAACTGCTGGTTTTTATAGCGCTACGATTTCGACTACCGTGAGCGTATCGCCGTCAATCTGAAAGCGCACGTCGAAGCCCGCAAAATTGAAGCCATAGCGGCGGGTCGGGTCGTGCTGATAGCCGGGGCAGGGATTTTGAGAGAGCGCCTGGATGAGGCCCGCGCGCTTGTCTGTGGGGATTTTTTGCAGGAGCACGTCCGGGAAGACAACTTCCAGGGGCTTTGCGCTGCGGCTTTCCTCGAACGCATCAGTCGCGTCGGGATGACAGTCGGCATAGGGGAGATAGGGCTTGATGTCGTAGATGGGGCTCCGGTCGGCCAGGTCCGCGCCGGCGACATAGAGAACGGGACCGTCCTTTGTATGGAGGTTCACTTCTACGAGCTTTACGCAGGAAAGACCGATCGGGTTCGGGCGGAACGGAGAGCGCGTCGCGAAGACCCCTACGCGCGTTTTGCCGCCGAGCTTCGGGGGCGCGACGGTGGGCGAAAACTTCCCGTCTTCAATGCGGTCAAAGTGCCAGATGAGCCAGAGGTGACTCCAGCTGTCGATGCCGCGCAGAAAGTCGGGGTTCCGATAGGCTGGCTCGAAGACAATTTTGGAAATCAGGTCGCCGGTCAGGCCCGACCGGCGC